>Ga0075431_100002176_pt1 | contig 18728 bp, 19 predicted proteins | sample RhiMetdeltSRZDD5_FD_75297 | JGI IMG/M metagenome (GOLD analysis project Ga0075431, IMG submission 75297) | Populus rhizosphere microbial communities from Tennessee, USA - Rhizosphere MetaG P. deltoides SRZDD5 | ecosystem: Host-associated > Plants > Roots > Rhizosphere > Soil | place: USA... | reverse complement strand
AGGATCGAATAGGTTGCCGCGAGGTGCGCAGTGAACGTGAGCCAGAGACCGACGTTGGTACGCAGGTTCTCTCTGGCGAGCAGATGCGACGTGCTCCGTGATTCATCGATTTGCGCAGCCAGCACATAGCGCGCCGCCGGCTCATAGCCCGACTTTCCCCACGCGCGCTTCAACAGTGCGGACAATTCCTCCTGTTTGCCACGTCTGAGCAGAAACGCAGGCGTTTCCGGCAGGTAGGCCATCATCAGCAGCGCGAACAGGATGGGCGGCAGCCCGCCGATGAGAAAGCAGGCGCGCCATCCCAGATGCTCCAGGATCCATGAAGCGCCGGCGGCGCCGATCATGCCGCCGAGCGGGAAGCCGATCGCCATGATGCTGATCGCCTGTCCCGCTGCGCGCCTGGGCATCCACTCAGCGAGCATCGCTGCGGCCGCAGGCATGACTGCCCCGAAGCCGACCCCGCCGATGAAGCGAAGCAACACGAGGTGCATGGTGCTCTGCGCGAACGAGCAGGCAACGGTGACAGTCCCGAACAGTAGAGCGCATCCGATCAGCGTCCACCGCCGGCCAAGCCGGTCACCGAACCAGCCGCCCACGATCGCACCGGGTACCATGCCGATCATGGCCGCGGCCAGCACCGGGGCGAACGCGTGCTTGGTCATGCTCCACTCTTCGATGATGAGCGGAGCCGTGAACGCGGCGAGCTGAATGTCGAGCCCATCGAGCAGCATCACCGTGCCGACCGTCGCAACGATCAGGTACTGCAGTGCCTGAACTCTGACGCGCTCCAGATCATCTTGAAGATTGACGGTCATCGCCTGAGGTGAACTGCTACGACGCGGATGATCAGTGTACGGATCGGTTGACTGAGGTCAACTGATCCGTATACTGACTAATACTGTTCGGGCACAGGGTGAAGGGCATGACAGCCACGACTGCCACCGTCGGGATTCGTCGTATCGATCACGTCGGCATCATTGTGAGCGACGCCGAGGTATCAGAGCGGTGGTACGTGGAGGTGCTTGGGGCGGAGCCGTTCCTCAGGATCGGCTACGGCGAGGAGATCGAATGCAAGATGAAGGCGCCGTTTCGCCACGTCTTCCTGATGCTGGGCGAGCAGCGCATCGAGCTGGTCGAGAATGCCAATTGGCGCGGCTTTGCACGCCACGACGATTGGGGATTGATTCCGCACTATGCGTTCATGGTGACCGCCGAGGGTCTGGAGTACCAGATGCAGCGGTTCCGCGAGCAACGCGTCAAGTATGCCGGGCCGATCTTCCATCCGCCGGCGCCGCCCGCATCGGTCTATTTCTGCGACCCTGATTCGAACCATCTGGAACTGACCGTCTGGGAGGGATATCCGCGCGACCAAGGCGTCGTCGAGGTGGTTCCGTGGAACGATCTGCAACACGCCGCTCGATCCTGAGAGACGCACCATGAGCAGCGAGCAAGCCACTCGCCAGGGCCACTTCGCCTACCTGCGCGCTGCGGCAGGCCCACCTGCGGAGCGGATCGCAGACTTGATCGACGCGCTCTACGCGGACGAGTCGCTCGATACGAAGACGCGCGAGCTCATCTATATAGGCGTGCAAACGGCGCTGCGTCTGCATGGTTCGATTCGAATCCATGTACCGCGCGCAATCAGCGCAGGAGCAACTCGCATGGAAGTGCTCGCCGCGATGATGACGGCTGCGCCCAACGCCGGGATGAACGGACCCATCGAATGTTGGCCCATTGCCGCGGAGATATTCGATGAGCACGGTAGCGATCAAGCACGATAGGCTCGTGAAGCCGAGCCGACCCCTGCGTTTCATGGCGGATTGGGGATTGGCGAACTACACGCGTGTGTGCGCGTGGCTAGCGCATAGTCTGTATTTCAGGATCGGGCGCGCAGGTCTCTGCGAAATTCGCACGGGGCAATGCTGGGTCGATAACATCGAGGCGCTGTCGGCCGGTGAGGTCGACGTCACGCTCGCATCACCGCCCGTATTCGCACATCAGGCCATGAAGGGGATCGGTCAATTCGATCGTCCCCATCCGCAGCTGCGGGCACTGGGTGTGCTGCCGCATGACGACGCCATTCTCTTTGCGGTTCCGCAGGACAGTCCCATCACCTCGTTCGAGGAGATTCTCGAGCAGCGCTTTCCGCTGCGGCTCGCCACTTGTCCTGACGATGGCCGATGTCACGCGGGTTGGATATGCCAAGCCATTCTCGATGAGTACGGCCTGACGCGCGAGGTGATGTCATCGTTCGGCGGGCGATATCTGTTGCGCGAGTTTCCGCGCGACATTCCGCCGCTGGTGCTCACGGGGCATGCAGACGCGGCGATGAGCGAGGCCATGATGATCCCACAGTGGTGGGAGCTGACCGAGCAGCGTCCGGTACGCTTTCTGTCCATCAGCGACGAAGTGCTGAGTCGGCTCGAGAAAAAGTACGGCTATCGGCGGCGCACTATTCACGCGAACCGATATCGATTGCAGACACAGCCGATCACCACGCTGGACTTTTCCGGGTGGATGCTGGTTGTGTCGAACGACATGAGCGAGGAGATCGCGCATTTGCTGACCTCGGTGCTGGTAGAGCAGCGGCAGATGCTCGAGAATCAGTTCAACCAGATCCCGCGCGAGCGCAGCCCACTTGCGTACCCCATCCGGCCCGATCAAATGGCGCTGGATACTACGATCCCGTTGCATCCAGGAGCGGAGCGCTACTATCGCGAGCGTGGCTTGCTTTGACGTCGGCGTGCAGTCGCTCGTGGCTTGCGGGTCTCTGCCGGCGCGGTGACACCGTCGAGACCATCGACGAGCTTCTTGAGAAGGGTTCTGAGCTCGACGTGTTCGTCGGTCTCCAGGGGCTTCGCGAGGATCTTGCTCAGCTTCACGACGAGCGGCAGCATCTCATCCAGGGTCTCTTCGCCCAGGGACGTGAGCTCCAGTACGCGGCGCCTGAAGTCACTGTCATCGCGATCTACCTTGATCAGCCCGCGCTTGGTCATGCGGGTGACCAGCTCGGCCGTCGTTGATCGATCCATGCCGATGATTCGGCCGAGGGTGCGCTGGTCCACGTCAGATTGCTGGCGCAGGCAGTTCAATGCCGCAAATTGCAGCGAGGTGATCTCGGGGCTCACGTATTGCGTCCACAGCAGGCTGTTGAGCTGTTGCGCCCTGCGGATGTAGAAGCCCAACTCGGATGTCATCTCGATGGTTCGCATGGTCTCCAGCCTGGTCTGAATCAGCTCCGTATACTGAACAATCTGCGGCGGCGGGACAAGTGGCTCAGGCGTGCCGCTGATGGTACTCATGCGACAAGATGCCATCGATCAGATTTCTGGCGCACGCCAGGCCTTTGGCTGCCGCTTCGGGACCTCGGCCTTGTCCTTCGACGGGAATGAACGTCACGTCCGTGAGGCCGACAAAGCCCAGCACCGCACGCAAGTAGGGTTCGCAATGATCGAACTGGGCCATTGCGGCATCGCCTGCGTAGACGTTGCCGCGAGCGCTGACCACGAATACCTTCTTGGCTCTTAGCAGACCCTCGGGCCGACCGCTGCAATAGCGGAATGTCATCCCGGCAGCAACGATGTGATCGATCCACACCTTGAGCGCCGAGGGGATGGAGAAGTTGGTCATCGGCGCCGTGATGACGATGATGTCCGCGGCCTGCAGCTTGTGAATCTCCGCGACGCTGGTTGCGAGCAGCGCCCGTTGCTCATCCGTGAGCTCCTCTTCGGGCACCTTACGGGCGAAGAATGCCTGCTGGCTCAAATGTGGCAAGGGGTCCGCGTACAGATCGCGCTCCACGACGTGAGTTCCGGCGTATGACTTGCTCAGGGCATCGATGAGCTCGATGGCCACCTGCCGCGATTTGGACTTCACTCCAAACAAACTGGAGGTGATCAGCAACACCTGTGTCATTGCGATGCCCCACGACGCGCTCAGAAGCTCCATTCCGCGGAGAGGCCAAACGTCCTGGGCGCAGTCGCGGCACCGATGTAGCCGAAGTTGATTGCCGCCCCGAACGCGTGGATTTCCTCATCCGTGACGTTCTTGCACCAGCCGATGAGGGCCAGAGGAGCACTGCTCAGCTCGAGACGGATCTGAGCGTTCACCAGCACCTGGCTCGGCTCCGTCAGCGATCCATCGATGGTGCGGTAGATCTTGCTCGTATAGTTGGCCGTGGCGTTGAGCTGCAGATCGCCAATTGCAGTAGGCATGTCGTAGTTCAGGGCGCCACTCAGGCTCAACTCGGGCGACTGGATGATCGTGTTGCCCGACATGTCTGCAGTGGCTGCACACAACGGTGTGACGCCAAAGAAAGGCGCGCCGTTGAAGCATGGCGTGGTCGGATAGCCGGGGTTGGGCGCGAAAAACTGCCCAGCGGGAAAGTCCGTGTACTCATGCTCGAACAGATAGACAGCACCCAGTGCCGCATGAAGCTTGCCGGACGCCGCGATCTGCAGCGACAGCTCCGCTCCACGCAACGTTGCGTTGGCGGCATTGATCGCCTCGAGCGCATTGCCAACGATCCGGTTGTACTGGATGTTCTGGTAGTCATAGTCGAAGACCGAGAGATTCAGCTGCAGGCGGCGATCAAACAATGCCGACTTGAGGCCGATCTCGTACGCGTCGAGCACCTCCGGACTGGTGGAGGTGGGCACCGGCGGCACGGTCGGATTCCACTGGCCGGACTTGAAACCGCGACTGTAGGATGCGTACACCATCGCATCGGCTCCAAGCTCCTGGTCGAGTGCAACGCGCCAGGTCGCCTTGGGAAACTTGATGCTGTCACTCAGCGGCGCCGGCGCCGGCACGGCGATCGGATGCAGCGGAGTCGTCGTGTAGGATTGTTCGTCCTGTGTGTAACGCGCGCCGAGCGTGAGGTTGGTGCCAGAGGTGATCGGCAGCGTTGCCTGCGCATAGCCTGCCAGCGACTCGGTCGTTTGATTGGCGATCAGCTGGAAATTGCCGATCGGTAACGTGACGTTCTGCGGATCCAGGTTGGCATCGTGATGCAGGTAGAAGGCGCCGACGATCCAGCTCATGGAGCCGCCACTCGGCGATGAGATCTGCAGCTCCTGGCTGAAGTCGTTCGATCGCAGCTTCTGTTCGATGTTCAGCAGCGTCGCAGCCGTCATGTCCTGGTCGAAGAACTCATGCTGGACGGCGCGTCGGTAGGCCGTGGTGCTCGCCAGGACCGCGAAGTCCATTTCATGGCTGATTCGCAAGGACGCCCCGCCTTGCTCCACCTCGTTCGACTGCCGTCCGCGACCGGTCTTGTCGTAGAAGTCTCCACCGCGGCTCGCGATCGTTGGAAACGGTACCGTGAGATTGTCCTCGGGAGAGTAGGGCGAGATCGCAATCGAGGAGTCCTCCTCGTTCTTGTTGTAGTCGAGCGCAAGAACCAGCTGTGTCGCATCGAGATCGAGCAACCACTTGCTGCGCACACCCAGGTTGTCGGTGAAGCCGATCTCGCGGCCCGTATCGAGGTTGCGACCCCAACCCTCGCCCTGGTCCGTGTAGACGACCGCCAGGTCGGCCGCGAGGTTCGACGTCAGTCCGCCGGTGATGTAGCTCTTTGCCTGCATGGTGTCGAAAGAGCCGTAGCCGACTTCGACTTTGCCGCCGAACTCGAGCGCTGGATTTCGGGTGATCACATTGATCAAGCCGCCGACACTGTTGCGCCCGAACAGAGTTCCCTGCGGTCCTTTGAGCACTTCGATCCGTTCGATGTTGTTGAACGAGAACGTGCCCGCGCCCATGAACGGTACGTAGACACCGTCGACATAGGTCGAGATGACGCCTTCACTCGTGAAAGTGGGATCAATGCTGCCGACGCCGCGCAGCGAAGGTGCGGCGCTGCCGGCTCGTTGCTGGGTTACGAAACCCGGTACGACTGCTTGCAGGTCCTGCGGCGAGCTCACCCCGGATTGCTCGAGTGTTGCCGCGGCGAAGGCATCTATCGTGATGGGAACCTTCTGAATGTTCTCTTCGCGCTTCTGTGCCGTGACCGTGATCTCCTCGATCACAGCGGTAGCGGTTTCCTGACCGAATGTGACGTCCAGCGGCAGGAGCAGTGATCCGCAGGCAGACGTGACCAGCACTGTCGCAGTGTGAGCAAACGATACACGCATGTTCATCCCCCGTTGTCGCAATGCAAGCGGCCGAACTTGTTGTCAGCGCGTCGCTCATTAGTTCCGTATACGGAACATTAAACATCTATTCGCCGAGCGTGCCAAGAGTTGACACGTCGGAGAGATGATCCGTATACTGAACACATTCGCGAACGGAGCGGAGCTCCGCACATTCTAAATGTCCATTGACGATCCCTTCGACGGCCTGCTGTGGGAAACCTACGAGGATTTCTCATCCGGTGCCTTGAGTCCGGCGCAATGGAAACTCAGGGAGGTGACTGCGTCGGACGGCTCGACCTGGCGCTACCAGGATCCGGGAGCAACGATCACCATCGATGCGAGTGTGCTCGAGATTCGTGCGCCGAAGTTCGAGCGCGGCCACGACACGATTCAGAACTTCGACAACGCGAAGGTGCTGATTCTGTCCGAGCGTACCTTCGCGCTGCCGCCGGGCGGCTCGCTCGTGCTCGCGGTGGACGTCGCGGCGAGACGATGGGGCGGCAGTCCCGCGGACTTTCGCGACGGGTTTGCAGCGCTCAACGTCGTCGACTTCGACACAGCTCTGATCTTCGATGTCATCGCCACCGGGGAGCGACATGCGGCCATTCATGAGCGACTGCCTCGTGTCGGGCATTCCTCCTTCCTCCATGTCATCGATGCGCCTTTTGCTGCGCCAGCCACTGCTCCTGAGCAATGGCACCGACTCGCGGTCCAACTCAGTGCCAAGGAGCGCTCCGCACGCTGGCTCGTAGACCACGAGTGCATCTATTCGGTCGACAGCTTGCCTGTGATGCCCACCTCCGTGCGGATCGGACCAGGCCTGCTGACGCTTCGGCCACTCGGCCCCCACGGCAGCACGTCTGTCCGCGGCCAGGGAATGCTGGGCAGGTGGCGCAACTTCCGCGTTCACTCATCCGGCTGAAGCTTTGCTACACCGCTCGGTGCCATCGATGCGACTTTGCCGATATCGCGACAGACGCTCCGGATCGACCCACGTCGGCATCGTGGAAGCAGACGGCATCCGGGACGCCACGGCAGCACTCGATGATCTGCCTGCGTATCGCTATCCGTTGCCACCGTTGGATCCTTTCATCGCTGCGCTGCCAAGCATCAGCGAACGGCTCCGCAAGATCGCGTCGGACGCCCCGTCGAGATCTCTTGCATCTGTCGACCTTCTGAGTCCGATCGCGAACCCAGGGAAGATCATTGCAGCACCAGTGAACTACCGGGATCACCTGGACGAGGCGCGAGCGGATGCGCAGATTCATCACCAGAACCGCATCGCCGAAATCCAGCGAGCGGGCCTGTTCCTCAAGGCAACGAGCTCGCTGGCCGGCGCTGGCGAAGGCGTGCGCATCCGACACCCGGAGCGCCGCAACGACCACGAGATCGAGCTGGTTGCAGTCATCGGCCGAAAAGTCAGTCGCATCGAACGAGCCGACGCGCTGTCTTGTGTCGCGGGCTACTGTATTGGACTCGACATGACAACGCGCGGACCGGAGGAGCGAAGCCTGCGCAAGTCGATCGATACCTACGCGGTCTTGGGACCATGGCTCGTCACTGCCGACGAGCTTGCAGACCCGTCTAATCTGGAGCTCCTACTGACGGTCAACGGCGAGTCGCGTCAGCGCGCCAACACGCGCGACCTGATCATCGATGTCGCAGGGTTGATTGCGCTTGCCTCATCGTTCTACACGCTGTGGCCGGGTGATGTCCTGTTCACAGGTACGCCGGCCGGCGTCGGACCCGTTCAGTCGGGAGACATCATCCGTGCCTCGATCGATTCACTGGGCAGCATGGAAGTTGCCGTGCTGAACGAGTCCTGGAGTGCGCGAGCGTGATGGGGCAGGGGAAGGGTCCACTGGCTGGAATCCGCGTCCTCGAGATCGGGCATTTCGTGGCCGCGCCGTTCTGCACGAGGCTCCTCGCGGATCTCGGTGCGGACGTGATCAAGATCGAGCCCCCGGGCGGTGATCCCATCAGGCAATGGGGCAAGCAGCTGCAGGGACGCTCGGTTTGGTGGTCGCTGCACGGGCGAAACAAGCGCTCGGTCGCGCTCAACCTGAAACACCGCCGGGCGCTCGACGTCGTGCTCAGGATCGTGCGGGAATGCGACGCCTTGGTCGAGAATTTTCGGCCCGGGCACCTCGAGGCGCTGGGGCTGAGTGAGGAGGCGCTGCGCAATGCGCGAGCAGATCTCGTGATCGCTCGCATCTCTGGGTTCGGCCAGGAGGGTCCCTACAAGGACCGCGCAGCCTTTGGAGTCATCGGTGAGGCGATGGGCGGATTGCGCTTCCTCACGAATCATCCGCCTGCGGTCACGAATCTTCCGCCACCGCGTGTGGGCGTGAGCCTCGGCGACTCGCTCAGCGGTGTGTATGCGGCCTTTGGCGTCATGGCTGCCCTATGGCAACGCGACCGCAGAGGTGGAGATTCACGCGGGCGTACGCTCGATGTCGCGCTGACCGACGCGGTGCTCAGCATGACGGAAGGCATGCTGCCGGAATATGGTGCGCTGGGAGTCGTCAAGCAGCCCACCGGATCGCGCATCTCGACGGCGGCGCCTTCGAATGCGTATGCGAGTGCTGACGCCAAGTGGGTGCTCATCGCCGCGAACTCGGATCCGCTCTTTGCGCGCCTTGCGCAACTCATGTCGCAGCCTGAGCTCGCCTCTGACCGCAGGTTCAACAACAACAAGGTTCGCGTCGAGAACGTCGAAGAGCTGGATTCGATCATCGCTGCCTGGACCAGCAGGCTTGCGGCTGGGCAGTTGGTCCAGGTCCTCACGGAGCATGACATTCCCTGCTGCCAGGCGTACTCGGCCGCCGAGATCGCAGCCGATCCTCACTTTCGCAGCCGCGGCATGGTCACCGAGGTGGATGATCCATTGCTCGGCCGCGTCCTTCACCCCGGCATCGTGCCGCACGTCTGCGATGATGCCGGGCGTATTCGCTGGTGTGGTCCGGACGTGGGTGCGCATACAAGTGAGGTGCTCGCAGAGATCGCATGTTTGTCGAACACCGAGCTCGACGACCTCAGGAATGAGGGGGTCATCTCACCATGACGACCTATGTGCCCGGCGTCGCAGCGTCGCGCCGCGCGCTCTATCTGCGCATGTACGAACAGAAGCTCGCACCGCTCTGGGAAGTGATCCACCAACTCGTTCCTGAGCAGCCGAGCACACCCTGCCAACCGGCGCTGTGGAGCTACCGTGAAGTGCGCCCCTATCTCATGGAGGCGGGCACCCTGATCAGCGCCGCCGAGGCCATCCGGCGAGTACTCGTGCTCGAGAATCCCGGGATGCGCGGGCAATCCTGCATCACTCAGAGCCTGTACGCTGGGCTACAGCTCATTCTTCCGGGTGAAGTCGCACCGACGCATCGTCACTCGCAGTCCGCGCTGCGCTTCGTGGTCGAGGGCTCGGGGGCCTACACCAACGTCGACGGCGAGCGAATCGCCATGCATCCCGGCGATCTGATTCTTACGCCGTCCTGGACCTGGCACGATCACGGTCACGACGGAGCGGAGCCGGTGGTGTGGCTGGACGGGCTCGATCTTCGGATCGTCCAGGCCTTCGGAGCACAGTTCAGTGAGAATCATCCGCAAGGCATACAGCCGGTCTCGCGCAGCGAAGGATCCTCCGACGCGCGCTATGGCCATCATCTGAAGCCTGTCAACGCGACTGTCCCTTTCGCCAAGCGCTCGCCCATCGTGAGCTACCCGTACTCGCGAAGCCGCGACTCGCTCGCCGTGCTCGCCAAGGAGACGGACCCGGATCCCTGTCACGGCTGGAAGATGCAGTTCTTGAATCCTCACACGGGCGGTTCCGCGATACCGACCATGGCAGCTTTCATTCAACTGATCCCGAGCGGCTTCCACACGCAGCCATGCCGTTCGACCGATGGCACGGTGTACTGCGTCGTCGAGGGCTGCGGTCACGTGCTGCTTTGGGGTAAGACCTTCGCTTTTGAGCAGCACGATGTATTCGTCGCGCCCTCTTGGGTTCCGGTCAGCGTGCAGGCGAGCGATGACGTCGTGTTGTTCTCGTTCTCCGATCGGCCCGGCCAGGAGGCGATGGGACTGTGGCGCGAGGAACGTGGGTGATGACGGATCGGAAAGTCACGATCGTCGAGGTCGGCCCGCGCGATGGATTTCAATCGATCGAGCCGTACATTCCGGCCGAAAAGAAAGTCGAGCTGATCGTACAGCTGTATGCCGCCGGGATCCGCCGAATGGAGGTCACAGCGTTCGTCTCCTCGGCAGCAGTGCCGCAGTTCGCTGATGCCTCGAGCATCGTGGCTGCGACCAGCGAATTGTCCGAGCTCGATGTGCAGGTGCTGGTGCCGAATCGGCGGCATGCCGAACGCGCCCTGGCCGCCGGCGTCGATCACATTGCCTTCGTACTGTCGGTGTCAGAAAAGCACAACCTGAGCAACGTGCGGCGATCGCCGCTGCAATCGGTGGAGGAGTACGCGGGCATCGCTGCAATGCTGCCTGCTGGCGAGCGCGTCCGACTGAACGTCGCGACGGCGTTCGATTGTCCCTTCGACGGACCGGTTTCGGCCGATCAGACACTGAGTCTGCTCGATTGGCTCGTGCCGATCCGGCCGGACGCAGAGATCTGCCTGTGTGACACCACCGGTCGGGTGACACCTGATCGGGTGGCCAACCTCTTTGCGAGGGCCCGCAGTCGCTTCCCTCAGTCGACGCGCTGGGCATTTCATGGTCACGACACGTATGGCCTCGGCATCGCAAACGTACTCGCCGCCTGGCACGGCGGAGTGGAGGTGATCGATTCCTCCGTTGCTGGATTGGGTGGCTGTCCGTTCGCACCGGGCGCGACCGGAAACGTCGCCACGGAAGATGTGGTCTGGGCATTCACCAACATGCAGGTGCATTCCGGGATCCAGCTCGATCGATTGCTCGATGCCGCGTGTCACGGCGCGGCGCTGCCCGGCGCAAATCATGGGGGTCGCGTTCGTGACGCGATTCTGGGCGCACGTCAAGGAGGTCGCTGATGTCGAGACAGGAAACACGATCAGCAGAGATAGCAATACTGATTGGTGGCGGCATCATTGCCGGGCCGCTGTTCGTCGCTGTCGCTCTGCTACAGGCCTTCAGCAGGGAAGGCTTCGATTGGAGCAGACACCCTCTGAGCATGCTCTCTCTCGGAGACTTCGGTTGGGTGCAGATCGCCAACTTCGTGATCACGGGCCTGCTGTTCATCGTGGGCGCTGTCGGTATCAGCCGAGCACGCATCAGCGGGAGAGGGCGGCGATGGGTGCCCCGGCTGCTGACGCTGCTCGGCATCGCCTTGATCGCCGGCGGCGCTTTCACTCCCGATCCGGCGCTCGGTTTTCCTCCTGGCTCGATTGCAGGTCTTCCGGCGACGATGAGCTGGCACGCCTCGATTCACGCTGTCGCGCCCATGGTGGGCTTGCTTGGGCTCGTTGGTGTGCTCGCTGTGCTCGCGCGACGCTCCGCCGATCGCGGGGAGTGGTCCTGGGTCTGGCTGACAGCCGCAGCGACCGTGGCGATGATTGTGTTGTCGATGTGGCCGAACTTCACTGCGGACTGGCAAAGAGTCGAAGTGAATTTCGTGCCGATGTGGGTCGGCGTCGCACTGGCATACATCTATGTGGCCATCGTGCTGACGAAGCTTAGGGGAGAGATATCGTCCGTGTAGTGCTGGAGCCAGCGACCATAGCCGCACGAATCGCTGCTACGAGTCAGCTGGACGCGAACGATGCCGACGCCATGCACGGCTCACCGGCGCGATTCCATCGCCATGCGAACGGCGAGACCCGCGAGCACCGTGCCCATGAACCAGCGCTGCGCGACCTGCCACGAGGGCTGCGACCTGAAGAATGCTGCAACTTTACCTGCTGCGAGCACGATCAATGCGTTGACACTCACACTGATCGCGATCTGGGTGCTGCCGAGGACGAGTGATTGCGCGAGCACGCGACCTTGCTCGTGCCGGATGAATTGCGGCAGGAGCGAGACGTAGAGGATCGCGATCTTCGGATTGAGCAGGCTCGTCAGGAACCCGGCGCCGAGCAAGCGTCGCGGGCTCTCTTGCGGCAGATCCTGCATCGCCAGCGGCGAGCGGCCGCCGGGTCTCACGGCCTGCCACGCCAGGTACAGCAGGTAGGCTGCGCCTGCGACGCGCAACACGTCGTAGGCCGCTGGTACGGACAGAAAGATCGCGGTAACACCCATGGCAGTGCAGAACAAATAGACCACGAACCCGAGCGCAATCCCCGCGAGAGAGGTCAAGCCAGCAGTGCGGCCCTGGCAGACCGAGCGCGATACGAGATAGATCATATTCGGCCCGGGCGTCAGCACCATGGCCAAGGCAACGAACCCAAACTGCAAGTGGGTAGAGAGCTCTGGCATGAAGGCAGACTAGCGGAGTGGTTCAGGCGCGAAAACGGACAGTTCCGGCCGGGTGATGCCACACAGTGATCAGCGGGCAGTCTGCTCGACAGTCTCAGAATCTTCAGTCGCCGTGCGGCCCCGTGTTTGCTCTGCCTCAGTCATCGCTGTTAACTCCAGGCTAGTTGAACCGTGAAAAAAAAGCCGAATGTGTCACCGTTCTATTGGGACATCACAAGTGCGAGTGCGCGCCGCGAGAATTCCGGCGGTCGGTGTATCGTCGAGACGGTAACCGGGTCCTGAAGGCGCGCCGCCTCAATGGGCCGATCTCGATCCCGCGTCGAGCGCGGCAGCTGCCGCAAGATCTCGCGCGACTCGAAATCCGGCGTCGTTCCGACGCATGGTGGGCTCGACTCGGCTGCGCCGCGCGGAGCGCAGCTCTTCGGGAAAGTCGTCCCACGACCCCCCGCGCGAGCGGCGGTACTGGCAGAAATTGGTGATGTGAGCCGCGCCGCTCGCCGGCAACTCTGCGTGCCAGCAGTCTGCGACGTATTCCCACGCGTTGCCGATCATGTCGTAGAGGCCGAAGGCATTCGGTCGATAACGTCGCACGGGGCCCGTGAAGGCGGCGCCATCCTCGCATTGAACGAAGCGCGCACCGGCATCTCCTTCGCGCAACGCCTTGGCGATTTCCTCGTGCAGCGCCGGTAGCGCGCGCAGCAGGGTTGGATCGCCGCCATTCGCATACTTGCACGTGCGGTTCTCGTCTTCGCCCCAGAAGAAGCGTGACGTCGTGCGTGCGCGCGCTGCGTATTCCCATTCCGCCTCGCTCGGCAGGCGATAGGGTCGGCTGCTCTTGCGTGCGAGCCAGGCAGCGTAGTCACGAGCATCTTCCCAGGACACGCATACGACCGGATGCTCGTCGGTCTGCTCGAATGCAGGAGCGCGCCACGATGCGTCTGGGTCCACTACGGTAGGATCGCTGAAGCTGATGAACCCGTACGTGAAGCAACCGCCCGCGCTTGACCGATTCGTGTCCGCGACGAACGCCGCGTATTCCCTGCGAGTCACTTCGGTGGTGCTGATCGCAAAACTTGCGACGGAGACGTCGCTGCGCGGTCCTTCGAACCTACGCCGCTCCCGCTCGCTCGCAGGCGAGCCCATTGTGAACGTGCCGGCCGGAATCTTCGCCATGCGTGGGCACTCGGGACAGTCCTGAAAGGTCTGTTGCGCCGGCGCGCTCGGCGCAAAGAGAATCCATGCGGTCAGGAGCCATGCCGACCTCCCTGCAAGGTGTTGTTGCATCGAAAGCGTGCTCGCGGTAATTCGTTCCACCGGTACTTCGCGTCCCGGCGAAAAAGGTGTCATCACAAACGCGTCATCACGGTGGCGCCTCGATGCTAGGATTCTCCGATGAGCGGACCGTCTCCGAGGGAGCCAGCGGAAGAGCGCAGGCTGATCAGCCTGATGACCGCATACCAGAACGCCGACCTGAAGGCGTTCGAGGAGCTGTACGCCTCTTTGGCGGACGATGTCCGGCGCTACTTTACGCGCACGGAACGCGATCGGGTGTCGATTCACGATCTCGTACAAGAGACGTTTCTCGAAATTCACCGTTCGCGCCGGACATACCTGCCACCGCTCCCGGTGCGTCCCTGGATATTCGGTATCGCGCGCAATGTTGCTGCGCGCAGTCGGCGTGCTGCATACCTTCGGCCGCGGGAGTCGGCTGCGTTCGATCTCGACGGTGACCTGCCGGTTGCGCCCCCCGCGAGCGGCATGCAGTCGGTCGATGCTCTCGACATCGACAAGGCGCTCGCAGGGTTGCCAGCCGCGACACGTGAGCCCTGGCTCCTGCATCACGTGTTCGGCTTCAGCTTCGAATCGATTGCGGCTCGCCTCGGCATCACGGCGATGGCGGCGAAACTGCGTTCGAGTCGTGCAACCAAAGCGCTGCGAGTCGCACTGCGCGTAACAGTCAGGAGTGAGCGATGAGTGATACGCGTATGCCTGACGCGCTTTTCGACGCCGTAAAGCACGATCTGCGTCCAGTGCGGCCGCTCGCCAGCCCGGCGCGCCGCGCGTTGGTGTTGTTTCCGGTAGCGATCATTCTGCTCGTTGGCATGCCGTTGTTCTGGCATTGGCAGGTTAACGCGTTGCTCGCGCCGCGGTCGCTGTGGGCGCTCTCGGGTGTGGAGAGCGTGCTGAGCCTTGCGGTGCTCGCAGCGGCTTTCCGCGAGGCGATTCCTGGGCGTGAGTTGTCGACGAGAGCGTTGACCGTGCTCACGTTCGTCGTGGTGACCGGCTTGCTCATCGCCAATGCCACGACGCGCACCGAGTCGGCGGTTGCGATCGAGACCTGGACGCGCTGGATCCGTGAGTGCATCTCGATGACGATGACATTTTCGCTGCCAGCACTGATCGCGCCGGCGTGGCTCGTGTCGCGCGCGTTGCCGAGTCGGCCGGCATTGACCGGTGCGCTGTGCGGTCTGGGTGTCGGCGTGATGGCGGACGCGGGATTGCGCCTGTTCTGCTGGGACGGCGGCTATTCGCACGTCATTCTCGCGCACGGCGGAGCGATCGCGATTCTCGTCGTCATGGGCGCGCTCAGCGCTGCGGCGGTGGAGCGCATCAAGGGCGCGCATCTGATTTGTAATCGAGTCTGTGGGTTTAAGTCATTCAGCCAAGCGTGGCGAAGAAAGTGACCGTGACCCCGGTTGTGCCGGTAGACGCGGTGACACAGTATGTTGACTATGAGGGACCGGCCGAGCCCCAGCTGTCCCTGATCTATTCCTTTTCATCTTGGCGGAGCGCGGTCAGATCAGGGAAGGCATCGCCGAAATGGCGGCGCGCCATCGTGCGGAAAGCCGCCGCATTCCGATAATCAAGGCTGGCCGCCACCTGCGCCGGCGGTTCCCCGTCCGCTATCCGCGCGGCTGCCGACAGGAGTCGAAGCCGACGGCGCCAGTCAGCGAACGAGACTCCGGTCTGAGACCTGAAGAGGCGAGTCATTGTCCTTCTACTCACGCCTACTACGTCGCACCACTGGTCTATCGTCTTGGCGGAGCCCGGGTTGGCAATGAGCGCGCGCGCGAGCCGTACCAGCCGAGCGTCCTCTGGCAAGGGAAGCACGAAGGCGGTTGACGGCGCGCGATTGATTTCGTCCAGCACGAGCCAGATCAAGTGATCCGTGCGCTCGGTTCTGTGTAGGGCACGCCCTTCGTGGGCGAGCTCACTTAACATCGCTCCGAGCAGAACACCTACTTTCAGTACCCGGCACTCAGCAGACAAACGGGCCGCCTCGGCAGCCCTCACGTAGGCGGTTCGCATACTGACGTCGCCGTGCATCGAGACGTCGTGGGTCAAATTGGCCGGCATCCAGAGCGCGTGTCCTCGCGGGACCAGCCAGGTTCCAGCCGCAGTGTTCGCGATCATCAGTCCCTTCACTGCGAAGAGCAGCTGAGCCCGCTCGTGGCTGTGCTTGCCACTTCGCGTCTGAGACGGGAATTCCTTCGCCATGGCGATCACCGGCCAATCCAGCTCGGGATAGTGCGCGACCTGGTGCACCTCTGGAAATTGACCCGTTCGCGGCAAGATGTGGCCCCTTCGGTCGAGCGCGTTCATCGTACATTCTGCTCGATTGAGGCGCCAACAGCGCCGCCCTTGAGTGAAGCCTCAATGGCCAGAGATGTGGAACAGGTGTACGAGCACGGTCTTCGATTGGCGAGCTATCAGGCGCGCATGCGGGTCCATGTCTGCGCGTTCAACGATCTGTATGAGCGTCTCGCGTTCGTGCGCGGAGAGCAGATCCGAAAACCACCGTTCGCAGCTTGCCGCATTCTCATCCTCACCGAGGATTACTGCATCGACTCTGTGCTCAATGTGCCGCTGATCGCTCGCCTCGCCGAAGCGTCTCCCGGTGCCCAGCTCCGAATTGCCAGCCGCGACGCAAACGCAGAGCTCGCCGGATGCTTTCCAGGCCGGGGCGGCGTGAGCAGGTTGCCGACGGTGATCTTTCTCGGTCGGTCCAAGCAGGTGCTCGGTTATTGGTCCGAACGTTCAAAGCGCGACCATGAGTGGATGACGATGTTCCTCGCCCGAGACCCAATGCCAGAGATCATCCTCGACGACGGCCGCCCGACGCCGACACTGGCCGATTGGATGGAGCGTCGATTGACTTCACAGCGACCGTTCTTCGAAGCGCACAGCTGGCGAGATGCTCGCGACGAGCTGCGTGCTATCGCGAGCGGTGCTGCGCCCGACGATGCGCTTGCATGAGCGCGCGGTCAGCCCGGCGGAGAAACCGAGTCGCGCTCGACGAAGTTCGGCTTGAAGACGCGCTGCCGAACGTCGAGGTTTTCGTGCTGGTAGACGTTCTGCAGGACCCAGCGGGCGGCCATGTGGCCCATGTCGGTGATCGGGTAGTGGACGGTCGATAGCTTCGGATAGATGTAGCGCGAGATCGGGGCATCGTCGAAGCCGACGATCGAGAGCTCGTCGGGAAGCTTCAGACCTCGATCGTGGGCAGCCGACATCGCGCCGGCTGCGCTCTCGTCGTTCGCGCAGACCACGGCGGTGAACGGGATGCCGGTGCCGAGCAAATGATTGAGCGCCCGGCTGCCGCCCGTCTCGTGGTAGTCACCTTCGTACAGCAACCGCTCGTCGAAGGCTACGCGCGCCTCCGCGAGCGCGCGCTTGTGGCCTTGCAGGCGCTGCTGGGCGTCGGTCCAGTCGAGCGGACCGGAGATATAAGCGATCCTGCGGTGCTGCGCTTCCAGGAGGGAGCGCGCGGCGAGGTAGCCGCCGAGCTCGTTGTCGAGGCTGAAGCAGCGATCCGCAATGCCTCGAACCTTGCGGTTGACGACGACGATCGGCGTCTTCGACTTGTTGTGCTCGACGAGGAATTTGTCGGACAGCCCCGAGACGTGCACGATCAGCGCGTCGCAATTGCGGCCAACGAGGAACCTGATGCCTTCACGCTCCTGATCCTCGCGATTGTGACCGGTTGCGACCAGTACGAACTTGCCGGCGGCGCGCAGCGTCTCCTCGATCGCGCTCAGCATCGCGCCATAGAAGGCACCGTGCAGTTCCGAGACCAGCACGCCGACACTGTTCGAGGTGCGGGTCGCGAGCGACTGCGCGATCGAATTCGGCTGGTAACCGAGCTTGTGCATCGCCGACAGGACTGTCTGTCGCGTCTTCTCCTTGACGCGCGAGTCGCTGTTGACGACACGCGAGACGGTCGCGATCGACACGTCCGCGAGCTTCGCGACCTCGTACATGTTGGCCGACGGTCGCTTCACTAACCGACTCCGCGGCGCAGGTCCGGCGCTTTGCAGTACTGCTCGAGATAGGTCTGGTGCTTCGGCAGCTGCGTCACCGTGCGCTCGACCGACGAGCGAATTCCCTCCAGGAACCGCGACAATTCCTCATCGCCCATCAGATCGGCGACCGGATGATGCTGTCGCGGCATGATGCCCTGGCCGAGCATGACCTGTATCCATGAGTTTTCCGCGAACAGCTCGTTCGGCACGCGGAAGACGCGGCCGGTCTCGCGGAACAGGTCGATGCGGTGCTGAAGCGACTCCGGAATGCTCATGTTGCGCACGGCCCGCCAGAACGGCGTGTCCTGGCGCTCGGTGACATGATAGTGCAGCACGATGAAATCGCGGATGTGCTCGATTTCCGAGCTCATCTGGTGGTTGAACTCGTCGATGTCGGCCTGCTGGATGGAGGTGCGCGGGAACATCTGCATCAGCCGGATCATGCTGCGCTGGATCAGGTGGATGCTGGTCGACTCCAGTGGCTCGATGAAGCCGCTGGCCAAGCCGACCGCGATGCAGTTCTTCTTCCAGTGCTCGCGGCGCTGACCTGGGCGGAATTTGATGACGCGCGGCTCGGTGAGCACCTTGCCTTCGATGTTCGCCAGCAGGGATTGCTTCGCCTGCTCGTCCGGAAGATAGCGGCTGCAGTACACGATGCCATTGCCAACTCGGTGCTGTAGCGGAATGCGCCATTGCCATCCTGCCTCGCGCGCGATCGAGCGAGTGTACGGCCAGGCTTCGCGCGTGGACTCGGTTTGCACCGCGACGGCACTGTCGTTGTAGAGCCAATGCGACCAGTCTTCGTAGCCGACGTGCAGCGCCTGTCCGATCAGCAGGCCGCGGAAGCCGGTGCAGTCGATGAACAGGTCGCCTTCGATGTCTGCGCCGGAATCCA
>Ga0075431_100002170_pt1 | contig 18758 bp, 21 predicted proteins | sample RhiMetdeltSRZDD5_FD_75297 | JGI IMG/M metagenome (GOLD analysis project Ga0075431, IMG submission 75297) | Populus rhizosphere microbial communities from Tennessee, USA - Rhizosphere MetaG P. deltoides SRZDD5 | ecosystem: Host-associated > Plants > Roots > Rhizosphere > Soil | place: USA... | reverse complement strand
ATTGGGAACCGCGCCGGCAAATTCCGGCTTGCCGAGAAAGAGCGCCACCGTCCCCGCCACATGGGCTGCGGCGAGGTCGGTGCCGCTTGTGGCCACTGGACCGGAAAGGCCATCCGTGGTCACCATATCGCCGGGAGCCCACATGTTCAGACACGGACCGTAGTTCGAAAAACCTGCCTTCGCATCATTGATGTTGGTCGCACCCACGTAGAAGGTGCCGGGCGCCACTCCGCCATCCAACGCGCACCGGTCGGCGTTGCTTCCGCCTGCGGCGGCGACAACACTGAGTCCCGCGGTATGCGCGGCCGCCTGTGCGTTCCTTTCGGTCTGGAGATCCGCAGGGCTGCAGGGGACGGGCTGGCCAGTCCCGATATCAACGCAGCCATCACGGACGCTGTATACGATCACGGCTGGCCTTGGCGCGTTAGCGATCACCCAGTTGAACGCGGCGAGTATTCCTGAGAATGGCGCATGGATAACGCCGCCACAAGGCGAGGTCGTTCCTCCATAAATGCGCACCCCGACAAGGCTCGCCTGCTTGGCCACGCCGTACTGGGTGCCAGCGACGATACCCGCTATTGCGGTCCCCCAGCCCAGACAGTCGCTGGAATCGCCGGTGTCACCGGAGAAGTTCGGGCCGTATGATGCCCGGCCGCTCAAATCTGGGTGAGACAACGAGATCCCGGAACTCAGAATGTAGATGTGTACGCCGGCACCCGCCGAATCGTCGTAGGCGTAGCTGTTGTCCAGAGGCAGGGCGTGCTGGTCGATACGGTCCAGACCCCACGACACCGGCGTCTGCGCCGTATGAGGTGTCACACCCTGACCGGCCGCCGAAACAGGGGGATTCGCCTGCGGGCGCGGAGCCATTCGAAGGTGGTCCTGCGCCACGTACTCCACATCGGACTCACCGGCCAGCTCTCGAGCGTCCGCCTCGCTCATGGAGACCGAGAAGCCGCGCAGCGCCTCCCACGCTGACCTGACCTTGCCGTTGTGCCTAGCGCTGAGGACACCGGCCAGATTCGCGGCCCCCTGGGAACGCACCGATGCCGTATCTTTAAGCATGACAATGTATTGCCCTGGGATCGATGAACGCGTTCCGTCGCCACGGATTGCCGGCGACGGGGCGGCTGAGGCCACGAGCGTCGCCGTCGAGCCGACAACCACTATCGCGGCAACGGTCACCACCGAGATCTGGTGAAGGGCTCGATACATACAAGATCCTCTTTCCGTTAGGCGAGACGGCAGCCGGCTCAGAATGGTGCAACGATGACTGCGGTGCAGTCCGAGTTCCCGCATCGCGCCACGCGCAGGACCGACCCGAGGAATCCGGGCCCGGCGTAGCTGATCAGCGGCAGACCGTCCGTGCCGACCGTGATCGATGACTGCCATCCCACGTCGTCGAAGGCGTCGACGGCGACGGCCGTGGCCGCGCTGCAGGCAAGATTGGCGCAATGGGCGGCCTTGAGGTCCTTGTTCGTGGCGTCGTGGTAGCTGATGACGCCCAGCCCGTCGCCGCCGATCGTGATGGAGGTGCCCCAGCCGACATTCCCGCTGGTGTCGACGCTTTTGGTCGTTGCCGCAGTGCAGTACACGTTGAGGCAGTGCGCCACCATCAGACCAGCGCCGTGATAACTGATGAGGGCCAGCCCGTCCAGGCCGAACGTCACCGAGCTATAGCCGCCGTGCCGATAGCCAGGCCCCATTACCCCCTGGTCGACGACGGACTTCACGCTGGTGGAACAGTCGGTGTTGGTGCAGGCGGCCACCTTCAGCATCGGGATGCTGTCGTCGTCGTGGTAGCTGACCAGGCCCAGTCCGTGGTTTCCGGTGGCAATTGCGGTCTGGCTGTAAGCGTCGGATGAGAGGTCGGATTTGACCGTGTCGATAGCGGACAGGGTCGCCGAGGTGCAGGCGACGTTGAGACAGTGGGCGACCTTGATGGTGGTGCTCGTGGTGGATGACCTGTCCTTGTAGCTGATCAGCCCCAGCCCGTCACCGCCGATGGTGAGTGAGGTCCGGTCGGTGACGCGGGCTGGCGCGTCGAGCGTCGTGACTGTCGCGGAGGTGCAGGCGACATCGTTGCAGTGGGCGACCTTCAGATCCTCGGTGTATGCGGTAAGGGTAGCGTCGCGCTCAGAGAGGTAGCTGATCAGCGGCAGCCCGTCGCGGCCGATCTTGATGGAGGAGTAGCGTCCGACCTTCCCGACAGTGTCGATGTCGGTGGTGGTGACCGCCGTACAGGCCGCGTCGACGCAGTGCGCCACCCGAAGGTCCAGCAGCGCGGAGCTTAGGCTGCTGACGTGGTAGCTGATGATGCCCAACCCGTCGGTGCCGACGGCCATGGAGCTCGTGTTCCCCGAGAGGACACCGGTGTCCAGAAGCGTCATGTTGCCCACGGTCGCCGCGGGTGCGGGTGGCAGTGTCACCGGGCTCGCGCCGCCGGCCCAGGCGGCAAAGGTCGGCGACACGACGTTCTGGTCGTGATAGGAGCCGTCGCCGTTAGAAATTGCGATGGGGACGAAGTTCCAGCCGGCGACACCGGTCAACGCCACATCCTCGCAGCCGTCAGCGTCGTAATCACCCGCGAGCACCTGCGCCCCGGGCGCTCCGCCCCATTGTGTGAAGTTCGCAAGCAGGTCGTCCATGACGAAGAACTCCTCCTCGCCGTGCGGCATCGCGACAGGCATGGTCGTCCATGCACTGTTCGGTTCGGAGATCACCACGAGGTCGGTGCGGCCGTCGCAGTTGTTGTCCGTGCTGACGATCCTCGCGCCTGGCTGGTTCGCGCGCAGGTAGAACTGGGGCGTGGCCACAGCCCGGTACAGCGCGAAGGCGCCTCTGCCGAGCGAATACGCAACCAAGATCTTGTCCTGGAGCACCACGGCCAGATCGGTGCGGTTGTCGTTGTTGAAGTCGCCTGCGGTGACCGCCTTACCGTCGGTGTTGCTGACGAAGTCCGGCAACCACATCGTGGCCTCGCGGAACGTGCCGTCCCCATTGGACAACGCGAGGGTGAGGCTGAAGTTCGTGAGCAGATCGTCACCACCCGGCAACAGGGCCAGGTCGGTGCGCCCGTCGGCGTCGAAGTCACCGGCGAACACCCGCACGTCATCAACCCAGGCCTGGGCGGCGAACGCCGGGGCGGTGCCGTTGGTGACGCTGAACGTCCCGTCGCCGTTGGCGAAGGCCACCGGAATCGTGGACCAGGCGTCGCCCCCGGTCAGCGCCAGGTCGGTTCTACCGTCGCCGTTGAAGTCCCCGGACAACACCCCGACGCCCGGTATACCGGCCCAACCCGGGAACGATCCTGCTGCGACGCTGGTGACCGCGAAGGTGCCGTCGCCGTTCGAGCGCGCCAACGGCAGGCTGGTCCACCCCGCCACACCGGTCAGCAGAATGTCGTCGCGCTGATCGCTGTCGAACTTTCCCGTGACGATCTTCACACCGGGCAGCGAGGCCCACGCGGCGAACGCGGGCGACAGCGCGTGGCTCACGGTGAACCCGGATGAGCTGTCATTCAGCGCGACCGACACCCCTGTCCACCCCGATGCGCCAGCCAACGCGATATCCGGGCGGCCGTCCCCGTTGAAGTCGCCCGAAAGGGCCGACGGCATGCCGCTGGGCGCCGCGGGCGCCACCACGTCGGCGCTAACGGGTGCCGACCCTGCGGCCGCGACCACTACCAACACCATCGACGCCGCTGTCAAGCCCCGGCTCCGCACACCACGCATCTGCGTTCCTTCCTTGCTCATGCTCATGCTCATGCTCATGCTCATGCTCATGGCCGCAGCAGGCCATCGAGTTGGGTCCACGGCCCGTAGCCGGGGCTGTCCGCCGCGGTTTGTGAGCGGCGCCAGATCTGCCCGGCGGTGTTGACCGCGACCAGCTCGATGCGGCCGTCGGCGTTGGTCTCGGCGGCCAACGAGCGCAACGTGCCCACCGCCGGGGCAACGTCGAGCTGCGACCAGCTGAACCAGTTGTTGGTGCCCGACGCGGCATCGCGGCGGAACAGTTGCCCCGCGGCGTTCACACCGAACACCGACAGCTGTCCGCTGCCATTGCGCGTTACTGCGATCGTCGAAAGCTGACCGTCGAGCTGGAACCATCCCGCCGGAGCGCAGTTGGCCGCGGTTTCCCAGCAGTGCCAGATCTCTCCGGTCCGGGTCAGCCCGAACAGCTCCACCAAACCGTTGCCGTTGCGTTCGGCGGCCACCGAGCGCAGCGCCGGTACGCCGGAGATCGGAATCCAGGCGGTGAAGGGCCCGGCGCCGGGGCTCGGCGCCGAGCGGCCCCACAGGTCGCCCTGGGCATTGGTGCCGAAGATGTAGAGCTTGCCTTCCTCGGTCGCGGTGGCGCACGCGTTGAGCAGGCCGTCGAATCTTTGCCAGGTGCTCCAGCTGTTCGTGTTGCTGACGGCCTGGCTGCGGTGCCAGACCTCCTGGTTTCGCCGTAGACCGATCAGCTTGATGCGCCCCATGCTGTCGGTGTCGGCGCACACGGAGTACCAGTTCGGGTCGATCGAGGAGGTCCATCCCGACCAGACATCGGAGTTCGGTTGTGTCTGCGAGCGGACAAACAGCGTGCCGGCCTGGTTGACTCCGAACAGGGCCAGCCGGCCGTCAGCGTGGCGAGCCACCGCGATCGACGAACCGCCCGCGACCGGTGGTGGCGCCGTATAGAGCAGCTTGTTCGGCGAGCCGGCATCCAGCCCGGTGATCACACCGTTGGTGGCGTCCTCGAGCAGTTGCGACTTGAGCTGCGCGGGTGTCTTCGTCGCCCAGCCCGGTCTGGCCAGCATCAACGCGATGGCGCCCGTGACGTGCGCCGCCGCCATGGACGTGCCACTGCGAGTGTTGGTGGCGGTGTCGCTGAGCCTGTGCGCCGAGACGATGTTCTGCCCTGGTGCCCAAAGGTTGACGCAGGAGCCCCAGTTGGAGGCGGGCTGCTTGGCGTCGCCGATGTTGAGCGCGCCCACGCTGGTCGCGGTCGCGATCTGGCTGAACGGGCTGCCGCAGGCGTTGATGTTCTGGTTGCCGGCGGCGACGACGTAGCTGATCCCCGCCGCGATCGAGTTGGTGATCGCAGTCTTGGCGGCCTGGCCAGTGCCGCCCGGGCAGGGTGCGGGATTACCGCTTCCGTCCTTGCAGGGCATCTCGATGCTCAGGTTGGCCACAGCCGGCTTGACCGCAGTAACGGTTATCCACTCGACTGCACTCTGAACGCTGGAGCTGGTCGAGGTACCGGAGCAATCAAACGCGCGCACGGCCACCAATCGCACGTTCTTGGCCACCCCGTAGGAAGTCCCGCCGATGGTGCCGGCCATGTGCGTACCGTGGCCCTGGCTGTGGCAGTCGTCGGCGACGGGGCCGCTGTTGACGAAGTCCCAGCCGTACCTGGCCCGGCCGCCGAAGTCGACGTGCGTGATCCGGATCCCGGTGTCAATGACGTAGACGGTGACCGGCGAAGGCCCGAAGTCATAACTGTAGGTGGAGTCCAGCGGCAGGGCGCGCTGGTCGATTCGGTCCAATCCGTTCGACGGCGGGATGTCCTGAGTGTCGGCGATCCGCACCACCTGGTCCTGCTCGACGTAGGCCACCTGCGGGTCGGCCGCCAGCAATCTCGCCTCGGCTTCATCCATCGCGACCGCGAACCCGGACAGTGTCCGCTCATAGACGGCGCCGAGCCTTCCCCGGTACCGATCACTCAGCGCGCGGGCTCGGGTAGCGACATCGCCCGCGCGAGCCGATTCGCCGTCTTTCAGCACGACGATGTACTGGCCTGGTATCGCGGCGCCGGTACCAGTACCCAGAATATTGGTGTCCTGGGCTGAGAACGTCGGTGGCGCCATCGCGACGACGCCGGCGAGGACGGTGGCCATCGCCAGTGCGACAGCCGCCGCAGGCTTTCTGGTGATCGACAGGTTGAACACGTTCTGTCCTCCGGTGCTGGATGTGGCGGCGTGTGGCTCTACCGAACTTCTGCGTTCCATTCCGTTCCAGGCGCCGGAACGGAATGGAACGGCCATAGGAGTGAAGAACTGGCGCACTCCAGGAAGAGGACACTTTGCATGTACCTAGTCCTCAAATAAGCGAGTCTGGCTCTGGTGCCATCCGTATGTGAGTGATCATGACGGGTGGGTTCCTGCCGGGGTGTTGGCGGCCGAGTAGCCGGAGGGGATCTCACCCCTCCGGCCCTCACAGATCCGTGTGTGAGTCTCCCGTCGTACGGCTCTTGTCGTTCTGATCGTTTAGAAGGTGTTTATCCATGCCCAGTGGGCGAAGGTTTTCGGGTGCTGGCTGATGAGCGCGGCGGCGATGGCCCGGACCAACTCGGGTCTCGGCGCAGGCGGTGAAGATCTGCCGGACCACGGTCGCCTCGGCCGGGTTCGGGACCGGCAGGTCCAACGTGCGGTCCAGTTGGTAGCCGTATGGGACCGGTCCGCCGGTCCACTTTCCCTTGGCGGCCTTGCGTTCCATGCCGTTGCGGACCCGGTCGATAATGATCTCTTGTTCGAACTCGGCGAACACGCCGAGCATCTGGACCAGCATCTGCCCGGCAGGGGTGGAAGTGTCGAAGGGTTCGGTGGCGGACCGGAAGTGAACCTCGGCCTTCTCCAGTTCTTCCATCAGGACCGCCAGGTCACGGATGCGTCTGGTGAAGCGGTCCAGCCGGTACACCAGAAGCATGTCGTAACGGCCCGCCTTCGCGGCGGCCAAAGCCTTACGTAGACCAGGACGCTCCATGCTGGCGCCGGAGGCGTTGTCAGTGAACCGTTCGGTGATGTGCCATCTTGGTTGAGAGGCAACGTATGCGTCGAGTTTGGTCTCCTGCGACACACTCATGGCCCGGCGTCACGAACGAGACGGCGGCGGAGCGGCTGCGCAACATCTTCGCCACCCAGGTCGCGACGTTCATCGCGGCGGTCGCACCCCGCCGATCCGAGGTGGCGACCCGCTCCGGGCTCGTCGCCGCACAGCTCCTTGGCATCGCCCTCACCCGATACCTTCTGCGCCTTCCGCCGGTCGCTGCGATGAGCCGCGATGAGGTGGTGCACTTGGTAGGTCCCACCATCCAGCGTTACGTCACCGGGCGCTAGGCGCTTGAGGTTCTTCGATCGACATTCGTCATGGCCGTGCTGCTGGTCGCGCAGTTCGCCGTCGCCGGCTCACTCCTTTGGGCGACAACAGCTTTCTGTCTCATCGGTTTTTTGGAGGGGTACGCACTCCGGCTTCCGCGGGTTCGGGATGTCCGTGGCCGCCGGGCATCCCGCCGCCATGATGGCGGTGCGCACCGCCGCCACGCAGGCGGGCTCGCTGCTCGGGGCGGCCGTCGTCGGAGCCATGATCGCCACGCGGGGCTGTGACCCGCTCGGATGGCTGCTGGCCTTCGGCATGACCGCCTCGGGCCTGCTCGTCCTGACGGTCAGGCCGGATCGCAGCGGGTGAAGGTCAGCACGCCGGGGCCGGCGGCCGGCCCGGTGCACACCTCGCGGACGATGCCCTGGTTGCCGAACCGATCCTTGGTGGTATCGCGGGTCACCTCCACGCTCCCGTCGGCCCTGACCCGGTACCACGTCGAAATCGGATCGCCCTCGACGGTCGGTCTCGTCTCCTTGAGGCCGGCAGGCCGCCCTTGGGCGGCGGCGTCGATGATGCAGCGCATCGCCGTCTCGGGCAGACCCTTGCCCTGTGGAAGCCCGAACTCGCCGCAAGGGATGATCTTGGTGGAGGGGGCGGGGGGCGCGAAAGGGCTGTCGAGCGGCGTGGCCTCGATCGGGGCCGCTGGGGCGCAGGCGGCCACCGCCAGCGGCAGCAGGAGCGCGGGGACGAGTCTCATGCGCTCTCTGACGGCCGCGACGCCGCGCCGGTTGCGGGTGCGAGGGTTCTCGCGCGGTATCCGGTCTGCTCGGCCCTGACCATCCGGGCCGTGCCATGCCCTAAACTGATGCACGATCGGCGGGAGACGTCGTAGCAGAAGTGATTCTGCCCAGCAGGGACTGCACGGCGGCTTGCTGTCCCTGCCACTGTCGGATCATCCGCTAGAGATCGTCCGCCACACCTGCATGATATCGACCCTGGTGTCTGATCATGAAGTAGGTTTCGACGCTGCGTCGCGGGCGCGCGCCGCGTTAATCAACCTCCGCTGACCGCGGCGGTCCGAATGGCGCCAGATCCTCGCCCAAAAGGGCCAGGACGGTGTTCTTCGATCCGCCTTTGATTCCCTGCACGACTACCTTGCCGCACCGGCCGTCCGGCATTTGCAGCGTCAAGGTCTTGCCGACCGGGTTCTTGATGCCGGGGGAACCGGCCGCGAGCCGGAAATCGCCCGCCCACGGCGGAATGCCACCTTTACGCCCGGGCTCGGTGAAAAGGGCGGCCGTGCCGGACGTTCTCGTGCCGTCTGCGGACAGCAGCACTGCGGGACTTCGATAAGTAGCCATATACCCCCACCCTACACGGCGTCGGGCCGGGGTGGGGTGACGCAGCGACCCGCGGTCCACCAGGGCTCGATCATCGCGAGGACAGTAGCTTGCCGTCGACGAAGCCTGGGGCTTGAGCAAGTGCCACAGGATCTCCAGCCATCGGTTGCCCAGAGCGCGCAAGGCGGCGTGATGGGTCTTCCCCGCGGCGATCTTGGTGTCGTAGAACTGGCTGGCCCATCGCGAGTAGTGGAGGCTGCAGAAGGCCCATTGCTGGACGGCGTTGCAGAAGTCCTGCTGCGGCGGGAAACTGCTGTGGGCCTACAACCTTGACCATCGTCAGAAGGGGACGATCAAGTTCGCCCTCTTCGGGAAACTGTACGTACGTCGCGGCAACCATTTGGCGTCCGTTGGTTGTTGACTGGCCGAGGAGGTGGCTCGTCGACGATTTCGACGCCCATGTCGTGAAGGGTGGCGCCTACCGCCGGTGGCCCCTGATTCGCGACGACGCGCCGGACCTTTGCCGTCAGCGACCTGCCGGCTCTCGCCTGCGCGTCCGAGCGGCCGATCAGCCGGTTTTACGACGCCGGTACAGTTCGGGCTTGACCTCGCTCGCTGCTGGCAATCATTGCTTTGGCACTACGGTCTCAACGCCATTGCCCGACGTTTCCGGCTCCAGGCTGCCCATCGGCCGGTCTCCTTGCCGATCCTGCATCTTGGTCAAACGCTGGCCGATGTCGTGAAGCCCTTTGGCCAATGTTGCGGAAAGCTGGGTACGTTGGGGTATCGGAGGCAGCACGCGTGGTTTCATTGGTGCAAGCATATGGTGTCGAGATCGGATGCCGCGATGGACATTGACCGCCGGATGCGGCTGTGGGGTCTGGTTGTCGAACGTGCTCATGGTGAGCCGGTGGCGCTGGGGCATGTGTGTGATGCGGTGATCTTGGCGGCCAATGTGGACGGTGCCGCCATCGTGGTGGCGGTCTCAGCTACCCCACCCGAGACGCTTCATGTCAGTGATCCGGTCGCTTCGGTGTTGGAGGAGCTGGCTTTGACGCTGGGTGAGGGTCCGCGTGTGGATGCCTTGGCTGGCGGCCTTGTGCTGGTCGCGGACATCGTGGGCGCGAGGTGTCTGGCACGTTGGCCGGTGTTCGCGCCGGCCGCAGCGCGGGCTGGGGCGCGGGCGGTGTTTGCGTTGCCGCTGCAGGTCGGCGGGATCCGGCTCGGTGTGATGGACTTGTACCGTGCCGCACCGGGCGATCTGCGCGGGGAGCATCTGGCCGACGCACTGATGCTGGCGGATACGGCATGTGCGTTGTTGCTTGACCTGGCTGGGCAGGGCTCGGGCCACCTGTATGAGAGTGGGCCGGAGCCGGTGAGTGGCCAGCATCCTGTGGTGCATCAGGCGACAGGTATGCTGATCGTGCAGCTGGGTGTGAGCGCGACGGTGGCGATGATCCGGTTGCGTGCCTACGCCTACGCCCACGACCGTCGGCTCGGTGATGTTGCCGCGGATGTGGTGGCCCGGCGGCTGCGGTTTGAGTCCGATGGATAGGCCGATGGTGCCGATCGCGGTAGCGATGGACAATGCTGATCGGGCCGTCCGCATCCTTGGGTGCGGCTGCTGCCGAGCGCGCGAGTGCACGGTTTACTTTGGCGAGGATGAGTGCAATGGCTGAGGTTGAGCTAGCTGACGTGTTGGTGGAGTTGGCCGACACTCTCGTAGACGACTTCGACGTGATCGACTTCCTGAATGTGCTGACCGGGCGGTGCGTGCAGTTGCTGGACGTTTCCGCGGCCGGGCTGCTGCTCACCGACGAGCTGGGCACGTTGCAGGTGGTGGCCGCCTCGACGGAACGTACCCGGTTGCTGGAGCTGTTCCAGCTGCAAACCGATCAGGGCCCATGTGTGGACTGCTTCCGCACCGGCCTGCCGGTCTCGGTGGCCGACCTTCCCATGGCTGGGCGCTGGCCGCGGTTTGCCGCCGCGGCCGCGGAGGTAGGTTTCGCCGCGGTTCACGCGGTACCGATGCGGTTACGCAAAGAGGTGATCGGCGCCCTGAACTTCTTTGGTACCAACCCGGGCGCGCTCGATGACGGCAAGCTGCGCATGGGGCAGGCTCTGGCTGATGTGGCCACCATCGGGCTGCTGCAGCACCGTGCCATCCATCGTCGTGATGTCCTGACCGAGCAGCTGCAAACCGCCTTGAACAGCCGCGTCACGATCGAGCAGGCGAAAGGCGTTCTGGCCGAGCGCTTGCACGTGGACATGGACCGGGCGTTCGAAATCCTTCGCTCCCATTCCCGCAACCACAACCGGCGCCTATCGGAACTCGCCCAAGCCATCGTCGATGGATCAGAGCACGTCCCACCCGACAGCAGCCAAGCCCGCAACAACCCTCCGGACCTAAAGCCCTGAATTCACGCACGCGCTAGTGCCCTAAACGCCGACAGGACCTAGAGGGCAGATTCCCATGCAATGCAGGCACGCCGGGCTGCTGCGGCCGAAGCGATGCGCGCGGAGCAGCACGGCAACCGAGCCACCTGGATCCGGTATAAATAGGCCGAATCTGTTACGTCGGGAATGTGCAGACAGGTCACCGGCGGCCTAGCAGGAGGACGATCAGCTGGGGCAGCAGCAGGACAAGGTTCCATAGCAGGATACGGATCCTGCCAGCGCGCGCACGTAGTGCCCCCATGACCTATCCCCGGCGGTTCGCGCCTGGCAACATGGCCGTTGAGGCTGGGGTGGGCTGGTCAACGGCCATGTCCCGTCCTTCCTATGTGGAACTGGATTGTCTCTCGCCCTTGTCCCGCACCACCACCGAAGGCAGCGCCATCAAGGTTTGCATGATGGGCATGTGAACGGACCTCCTGTCAGCGCAGGATGTGGGCAGCGGGCACGTTCCAAGTGGTCACAGCGGTTCTTCTGCGGTATGCACGGACATAGATTCCCAGCGTCGGGGTGACCAGCCTGTCGCCGCGATTGACGACGGAGGTTACCCGTCTGGCGCAAACCTCGAACTGGACGCACATGCCTGGACTGGCGGGCGTAGCATGTGCGATGCGCTGGGCTGACAAGACAGTTCGGGTCAAGCCATTGGCGACGGTCTAATCTTGTTGCGGCGATGCGGTTCCGCGGAGCTCATCGCTACTTCATCGGCATCCCTCAGTGATGCCGGGTGTTCTGGTTATCGGCGGCGGTAACGGGGAATTGCAGTGGCCACGCCGGCCAGGTGAAGGGCCACGCATACCAGCCCAGCGGTGGTCAGCGTGGTGGCAGTGATGACGGTACCGAAGCTTGTGCTGGTCAGTTCGAGCAGAAGTGCGAGCCCGAACAGTATTGCGGCGATGATGGCGATCACAGTGCTCCTTCGGGGAGGGCGAATTTACAGGTGGCCAGTGGTTTGTACCCGGGATGGACCCCGTCCAATCTGGATCAATGAGCGGGCTCTCTGCAGGTCGCCGAAATTGTTCGCCGCGCGGATCAGCCGGCCCAGGACCCGGCGACCGACACGACCGTTCCGGCGATCCGGTACAGGTAATAACGGCCATGCCGGACCAGCACACCGATGGGGCGGATCTGCCGGGTCGGTACGAGGTCGCTGCGGCGTTTTGTGGCTGTCATTGAGGCCAACGGCGAGACAGTTGGGCGCGCATGCATGTCGGCTTGCAGCGATTGCATTGCGGCTCCAGGGCTACATCGTGATCAGTCGAGAATGTGCCGCCGGGTTTCTGGAGCGACCGTGCTTGACTTGAGGCTACGCGCCTGGTGAGCGGGCCGATAGGGGCCCAGCTTGCGGGCAATCGCAGTTGTCGGTCATCGACAGCGCGGCCAGCCGTTTGCGGCGCAGATAGGACGCGATGGCTGTTTGTCACCCTCGGCCCTGGGGATTTGCAGGAGCAAGCGCAGGAACGTTCCTTCACACTGAAGGTGTGCTCACGGAAGGGAGCGGGTCATGGCAGAAGGTGTTGAGCTGGTCATGCGGTTTCACCCGGTGGGAGGCGAGGACGTTACGGTGGTGTGCAAGGACTTCGCTGGCGAGACTGAGGCAATGCAGGAGATTGCCCGCGCTCTGGATGAGCGGCGCAGTTTGGTGCTGACCCAGGCGAGGTATAACCACGCGGAACGCGTCGACGCCGTGGTGATCAACCTAGCCAACATCGTGTCGGTGCGGGTGTCACGCAGCGACAGCACCGACAGTGGCCAGTATCTGTGACCTCGACGTTTCTCCGGATCGGGAGACGGCGCGCCTGCTGAGGGTGCATGGCACCTGGGCCGGTCGGCGCCTGGTGCCAAGGAAACCACAGGGAGTCGAGCCTTACCCATGTGCTGGTTCGGGTGGAGGCCCGATGTGGTCATGCCCGTCGAGCATCGTCGCCAGCTCGAACTGTGTCCGTTGATCGTAGGCGTCAAGCAGTCCGCTCCAGAACGCAGCCTGACGGGGCGGACTGACCTCACGCATCAGATGCAGCGCCTGGTGGCGTTCGGCGCCGCGCGGCGGTGGGCGATAGCGGTGATCCAGGTTGGTATGTCTTGTGTTTTGGTGCCGCAGCGGCCAGTTCCTGCACCGATGCCGACAATAACTGGGGCACCGGCACGACATGGCGCTCATGGGTGCATAGCGCTGACTCGTACGTGCAGGAACACACCAGCAGGACCGCTCTTGCTGATCAGGTTTCAACGAGGTGCGGCCGGATGGGCGACCCCATCAGAGTGGTTCACGCCGTGTATGCGGGTTGGCCTGGTGCTCATTGTCTGAAACCTGCGGCGTGGGGCAAACCGACGGTATGGGTATTGGTGTAGGTATATTTCTCATCGCGTTGGGTGCGATCCTGACGTTTGCGGTGGACTGGACGGTCGGCGGGCTGGACTTGAAGGCGGTCGGCTGGGTTCTCATGGCCGCAGGCGTGCTCGGGCTCGTTTTGTTCTTCTACTTCTGGAATCGCCGCCGCACCCCGGCCATCGTTGCCGCGCCACCGGCGCCGCGCGAGGTTTCGCGTACGTACGACGACGCCCCACCTCCGCGGTGACCTCATGCTGCCAGCGACATTCGGGAGCTGCTTGTCACGCGCACCCCGCATGTGACGCAGCGGTGATGTAGCTCGGCGTGAATACCGGGCTGACGTGAGCGGGCAGGCCGAAATGCCCGGCGGGGGGACCTGCCGGGCATCGCAACTATCTAGGGCTGGCCCACGATGCCGACGCGCAGCAGGCCGATAGAGCGTGCGATCAGCCGGGAGACGTGCATCTGGGAGATGCCAAGCTTTTCGGCGATCTCGCGCTGGCTGAGGTCGAGGCCGAACCGCAGGCGTAGTATTTCGTGCTCGCGGCTGGGCAGTTCGGCCATGTGCTGGCCGAGCAGGTACCGGTCGGTGACCGATTCCAGCCGTGGGTCGGGGTCACCGAGCAGCAGTCCTAGCTCAGTGTCCTCGCCGTCCACGGCAGGTGCGTCCAGCGATCGGGTGGTGTAGGCCAGGCTGCTGTTGACCCCGTCCCGGGTGTCCTGTTCGGACAGATGCAAGTGGACAGCCAGGTCGGCGATGGTCGGGGTTCGGCCCAGCAGCTGGGTGAGCCCGGGAATGGCGCGGCTGGTTTGCAGGTGCAGGTCTTGCATACGGCGCGTGATGTGCAGGCTCCAGCCGTTGTCACGGAAGTGTTTTTTGAGTCCGCCGATAATGCAGGGGTAGGCGTAGCGGGCAAAGTCCACTGCACGCGCCGGATCGAACCTGGACGCCGCCTTGACCAGTTCGAGCATGGCGACCTGGGTCAGATCGTCGATTTCTTCCCCGCGGCCGGCGAATCTGCGCGCGATCCGGGCGGCCATCGGCATGTGTGCCGTGACCAAGACGGCGCGCTCGTGCGCGTCGTGCAGGCCGGCCGCTTTCCGCTGCCGTGGAATGGTAAGCGCGGTGGGGATGCGGTGTTTATCCTTGCTCGAGTCCGGCGCTGATACCGTCGGTGGCCGTGCAAGGGTCGCGCTGCTCGGACCCATGATCTTTCTCCCTCAATGGGGGACACTGGGCTAAATGGTGCCGCCGGGGTCCGGAGCAGCGTGCCGTGTCCTATCCAGACTACGCCCAATTTTTGATCATTGACGGACGCCGAATGCCAGCCAGAATTCGGCCGCGCGCCGTCCTGCGCCCGCGATGGCCGCTGACGTGCGGCGGACCCGGTACCCGGAAAGAAAGAATCGTAGGGTGCGCGGCGCCGGTGGCGAGGATGCTGTGCTTGGTGTGGCTAAGGTTTGGGGCCGGCGCTGATGACCACCGAGTCCGGTGGCGGTCGCGAATGCGCCGCTGGTCAGGGATTGCCGGTTGGCTTGCATCCAGGTGCTGACGGCGGCAAGCGCGTCGTCGAGTTGCTTGTTGGACAGGCCCAGTGAGTGGGCCCACCGACTTTCCATAACCTGCGGCGGCAGCATCGCCAACAACGGCATGTCACATATCGAGTTCGCGCAATACACGGCGGAGGTTCGAAAGCCGATCGGGCGACTCGTGGTGGCTCATGACCGGCGCATCCCGTTCGCGGCGATGCTGCCACCCTCGTTGTCCCACACCGCCTTCGCCTCCGAGTTGTTCACGTTTGAGACCGGTAAGGTGGGCGTCGCGGCCAGGATATGCTGAGCGCGCGTACGGTTGTCCAGGTCGGCCGCCGTCCTCATCGCCTGTTCTGCCGTCGGCTGCGAGGCGGACGGCGGAACCACAAGCAGATCAATTTGGTCACCAAAATCGGTGATCGCGACCAGCAGCGCGGGGTCCATACTGGCGAACCAGCCCAAACGCACCACCACCTCACCTATCACCAGACGGCGGAAACGGCCGTCCCAGACGCTGCTGCTGAGCATCACCCGCCGGATCCGTCCGTACTTAACGGACAGGGCCACCACCAGGCCAGGAACCTCGGCTGCCGGATCCCAGGACCGTGGCCACCACCCGCCGTCCAAGACTGCACGGCGGGCACGTTCGGTCGCCAGCATCAACCGCGGTGCCGGTGGGGACGCCGCAGCGACCAAGGTGCCGCGCCGGTCCGGGGCGGGCGTCGCGTTAGGAGGGACGCTGCTCATCTCGCCCCGCCCGAAACGGCTTTCGCAGCCGCTGACGCTGTAGACGAATCAGGGTAAGTCTTACGTCCACTGGCTACATCGCGGATCTTGTCGATAGCCCCGATCGCCGCGTCGGTAAGCTTGTTCCATGGTGGGCGCATCAATGCTCGCGGGTGCGGGCGGCTGGGAGCGGCCTCCTGTGCCACCTCGACGCGGTTTCCGAGCCGTACGAGATCTGCCTTCGTGACGGCGTCCTCCAGCGCGGGGAACATGCCGGTCTCACAGGAGTGGATGTGGCGCCGTAGTCCCGTCTCAACAGCTTGAACCAAACGGCGGAAAGCATCGCCGCCTGGTTCTTCCTTCCGCAACAACGCCAGATTGGTCAGCAGCGTCCTATCGTGCCCGATCTCGCTCTTGGCGATGTTGCTGCCCTGCGCGGGAAACAGCGTCGCCACAGTTGGATACAGGTACTGGCGCTCGGCTGATAGGTGCCTGGTCAGCACGGCGGTAAATACGTCGGCCGGCTCGCGCTTCACCGCCAGGGAGCTGGCCAGCTCGCTGGAAAGCTTTGTCAGTTCCGCGTGTTCGTCGGCGAGAACGCTAATGATGCTCCGCCCCGGCGGCATGTACTGATGTACGTCACCCTCGCCTGGCATGACCGGCAACGGAGGAAGAAAAAGTTTCACTCTTACCGATATACCCGGCGAAGGGAGACCCAAACCTCCAACCGCCAGTACATGATCACGTCACAGCGCTGACGTTGCCTTCGGCCCTCTTGCGGGCCGCCGTCCTGTTGACGGCGGCTCTTCGCGAGCCTACGGGAAACGCTGCTTACCATCGTCGCACTCACCGCCGTCCCGGTTCGGCCGCCGCCGTCCGGTGTCACTTCGAGGACGCCGTGACCGGGATGCGAGATGACAAGATCGCATAGGCGCGCCCAAACACAGAGCCAGTCGAGGAGGGTGGTACTGCGAGGCAGACTGTGGCGGCGGCAATGCTGTTCACCTGACAGGACAGGATCTGCGCGAGCTCCGCGCTTGACAGCGTCGAGGCGTTGATCGCGGGCCGCGTCGCCCGGCGTGGACAGTCATGAGCGGAGGTGTGTGGTGAGGTCGTCCTGCGTGAGGGTGGCGAGGCCCTCCTGCTCGATGCGTGCGATCAGCGAACGCGCCCACCCGACGAGCCAGGCCGCGGCGATGCCGTGCGGCGGGTCGTTTGCGTAGCCTTCGATGCGCTCGACGGCGCGCCGCAGCAGCTGTACCGCCCCAACCGCGTTCCCGCGCCGGACATGGGTCAAACCGACGGCGAGTTGCGCCAGGCCGCGCCACAGTTCACGTTCGCCCTCTGGAGCAGCCTTCCAGGTGCCCTCCAGCACCTCGTGCGCGTGGAACGCGCGACCGGCATCGAGCAGCTGCTGCGCTTTGGCGAGGGATTCGTCCGGGGACAGCGCAAGGTCGTCGGGCACCCCCGCAACCCCGGCCGCGTCGTGCGGAAGCGGCCGACCAAGCTCGTCGCGCGGGCGGGCGTTGCGGGGGCGTCCGGCGGCGTCCCGGTCCCGCTCACGACTACCAGGCACGCTCATCGCTCACTCAGCTGCTGTTCCGGGATGAGAGGGTGCCATGGCCGCCGGGTCGATGTCGAGATTTCGAAGCAGCGCGGCGTTGCGGTAGGTGTCGACGAGGTCGGGCAGTTCGCGGTCGACCCAGTCGGCCCTGGCATGTAGTCCTCTGGACCGCAGCGTCGCCACGATCGCAGCTTTGTCGATATATGTAGAACTCGTCACGTTGTCACCTTTCGTCGCGTGGACAAACCGGAGCGATCAAAAACGGCTCGGTGCAACCGTCACGGCACCGGGGACCTGAGCGACGCCCCAACCCTACGCCCCCCTTCGCACCGGACGCCGACGTTGACACGACCAGCATGCCCGGTTGCCGACCTCGCCGCGGTGAAATCCGCTTGTCCGGCGAACGTCCCGTCCGCACTGATGCAGGATCAGTCCGGCAAACCCGGGTCAGAGGTCCTGGGATGGCCTGGATTCTGGCTCGCTTCTAGTCATTGCTTTCGACCGGCGTTCACGGTGTGCCAGACGGTCCTTGACGGCGGGCATCATATGGCAGGCAGGTACGGGGCAAAGGCCTGTCTGGGTGGCGGTAACCGGCTGCCGTTGAACAGCTAGGCGGGGGTTGTCCAGGCCAGCAGGTATCCGGCTGAGTTGGCGGCGGTGTGCACGGCGAATGGGGCGAGCAGTCCGCCGCCGATGTGGCGCACCGTGCATAGTGCGATGCCGAGCCCTGTCGCCACTAGTATCAGCGCGGCAGAGCCAAAGACCGGCCCGGCGGGGCAGAACAGGCTGTGCACTGCCAGCCCGTCGCACTGAGCCAGGCGCAGGGCCGAGAAGAGGTGGAACAGTCCGAACAGGACACTGGCGCCGAGCATTGGTCGCCACCTCCACCGCTGCCCGTCTGCGCCCAACAGTGCCGGGAGCACGCCCCGGAACGCTACCTCTTCCAGTAGTACGGTGCCGAACGGTACGCGGATGAGTACTGCCCAGAGCAGGTCGGCTGAGGTGATTCTCGCTGCGGGGCTCGAGGTGAACACCTCCCGGGTGTGTGGCAGGGCCCAGGCAGCGGCCAGGACGGCTGCGACTGAAGCCAGGCCGATCGCGGCTGCCACTATCGTCCGGCGGCCGATGGTCAGACCGATCGCTGCCGCGCTGCTGCCGGCGGTTAGGGCCAGGGCGATCAGTGCTGCGGCGGCGGCGGTGTTGAACAGCGGGTAGGCCCAGGCGGGGATCGCTGAGTCCACCAGGAACGCGACGATGCCCAGCAGCGCCACGCATCCGACCAGTGCCATCCGAACACGCGTCGTGGCCGGGATCGTCACCATGTGGAAAGGGTAAAGGGCGGGCGATGGCTGGCGGTCTACCAGGCCATCGCCTGGTGCGGCGCCGGTGGAGCCCGCTGTCCCAGTCTTGTGAGCTCAACACCAGCCGCGTGGCTGCGAAGATTGTCTATGGCCAGGATGAGGCCTGGCAGTTCGGCGATGGGGTCGGTCGAGCGTGGCCACCAGCCCCCGTCGAGCAGGGTGTGGCGTGAGCCGGTGGCCAGCATCAGTAGGCGGGGTGTCCATGGTGCAGTCGGCGAGGTCGCGACGCTTCGATCGATGGTGGCGGTCACGCCCGTTGCTGTGCTTGCAGTCTGTGTGGTGCTGGCCAGCGCACGTCGTGCACGGCGCCGGCTCTTTCCAGCAGCCAGATGACACGCGCGGATGGGTCTAGTTGGCCCGGCAGGA
>Ga0075431_100002167_pt1 | contig 18781 bp, 13 predicted proteins | sample RhiMetdeltSRZDD5_FD_75297 | JGI IMG/M metagenome (GOLD analysis project Ga0075431, IMG submission 75297) | Populus rhizosphere microbial communities from Tennessee, USA - Rhizosphere MetaG P. deltoides SRZDD5 | ecosystem: Host-associated > Plants > Roots > Rhizosphere > Soil | place: USA... | reverse complement strand
CTGGTGGGCAGGGACGGGATTGAACCGCCGACACCAGGATTTTCAGTCCTGTGCTCTACCAACTGAGCTACCTGCCCGCCAGGCCGCTTAGGATACCACACGGCTCGCGGAGCTCTGGGCGGCGTGCGCGCAGAAGGAGCGGGAGGCGCGGGGCGCGACTACTCGACGGTCGTGATGACGCCGAGGCCGCCGGACTTTTCGAGGATCAGCGTGACGATGATGGTCTCGCCCGGCGTGAGGGGCCGCGTGAGGTCGCTGAGGACGACGTGCGGGCCCTCGGCGGTGAAGCTCATGTTCGTCGCGCCCGGCACCTCGACGCGGGTCAGCGCAGCGCCGCCGGCGTCGACGAGGGCCGCGGTCTTCGCCACGGGCGAATACACGGCGGTGATGATGTCACCGTACTTGCCGGTGCTCTTCAGGTCGAAGTAAACGACGGCGCCGTCCGCCTTGCGAACGGCTCGTCCCTTGTCCGGACGCAAGCGCGGGCCGCCGACGTCCATGACGGTGGGATAGTTCACGCAGCCGGCGGCGAGCAGAAGGGCGACCGCCAGCGCGGCCGCCCTCACTTGAATGCGCCCTCGGCCACCATCGCGCCGAACGCGCTGCTGTACGCCTTGACTGTACGCTCGAGGTCTTCCTCGGCGTGCATCGCCGAGATCCAGCCGTGATTCATCGAACAGTCGACGCCGTTGTTGAGGAGCGCGCAGCGCAGGAGATGGTACTGGGAGCCCTTCCGCGGTCGCTCGAATCCCGCCAGCCCCGGCTTGCCCTCGAAGGAGACGTGGTAGATCGAGGCCTCGCCATAGCAGACACCGGGCGCGCCCGCGCGCTTGAGCGCGTCGGTGAGCGCCCGGCGCAGCTCCTCTCCGTACTTGTTCGCCCGCGCTTGCAGCGAGGCGTCGGCGCACAGCTCGAGCGTCGCGATGGCGGCCGCCGCCGAGAGCGGATTGGCGTTGAAGGTACCGGCGTGCGCCACTCGCTGGGCGCGGTCCCAGTCCGGGTCGCCGCGAAACGCGAGCATCGACATCAGCTCGCGCTTGCCGCACAGCGCGCCGCCCGGCAAGCCGCCGGCGACGATCTTGGCCAGCGTGGTGAGATCCGGCGTCACGCCAAAATACGCCTGGGCGCCGCCCGGCGCGTAGCGGAAGCCCGTGATGACTTCGTCGAAGATGAGCACCACACCGTGCCGTGTGGTGAGCGCGCGAAGCTCTTGCAGGTAGCCCGGGATCGTCGGCGTCGTCCCCGACTGCCCACCGGCTGGCTCCATGATCACGGCCGCGATGTCGCCCCGATCGAGCGCCACCTCGACGGCCTTGATGTCGTTGGGCGGGCAGATCAGGACCTGGTCGAGCGTCGCGCCGGGAATCCCGGCCGACATCGGCACCTCGTACGGCGGGTTGACGCCGACGGCGGCGCCGTCATGCCAGCCGTGAAAGTGGCCGGCGAATTTCAAGATCTTCGATCGACCGGTGAAGGCGCGTGCCACCCGCATGGCCAGGTGTGTCGCCTCGGTGCCCGACATGGTGAAGCGCGTGAGCTCCGCGCAGGGCACCAGGCGATTGACGAGCTCTGCCCACCGAACCTCGAGCTCGTGGCTGGCGCCGAGGTGCGTGCCACGCGCGACCTGCTCCTGGACCGCACTCACCACGGCCGGATGGCAGTGACCCAGGAACAGCGCGCCGTGGCCCATCCAGTAATCGACGTACTCGTGGCCATCGACGTCCCACTTCCGGGTCCCGCGAGCACGATCGATGTAGACGGGGAACGGCAGGAGGTGCCGGATGTCGTGCGTGATCCCGCCGGGGATTGCCGCCCGCGCACGCTCCGCGAGCGCGGCCGCGCGCGGGTGCCGCGCGCGAAACTCCGCCTGGATCGTCATGGCCCCCATGATACCCCGAGCAGCGCCACGACCGACGCATGCACGTCGAGCGGCAGCGCATCCACGGTCGGCTCCCGACGCCGCGTGACGCCATCGGACGCGCCAGCTTCGACGCACGCCGCCACCAGCTCCCGCTCCTGCGCCGGTGTGTGCAGCAGCGGTTGTCCCGCGAGATGCGCGAGATGGGCCACGATGCCGTAGGCGCCCCAGTTCGAGACCCCGGCCACCACGAGGTGGTCCACGGTCACCGTCGCCGCGATGCGCGCCATCAACGGCCCCTGCCGCACCAACCGCCCGCGCACATTGCCCATCCCGATCTCGTTCCCCCCGTCCCCTACCCCGACCGTTATCGGCCGGCCAACGGGTACAGTGCGACGAACGGAGCCACCCCCGCCTCGAACAGGCCACCCACGCTTCGACCGGGACGGCGCGCCGTCGCTACCGATGAACAGCTCGTCGATCGGACGATTCCATTTGGCCACCGAGTGGCCGCGCATGTTGAGGTAATCGCCGGAACGGCCGCGGGCCGGTCGCTCGATCGCCACGAGGTGCGTGGGGCGCGCGCGGCGCAGGATGTCCGCCGCCGCGAGCGGCCCGTCGCCGTACGCGTGGACATCGGGCGGCTCGCCAAGCGCCCGCAGCGCGGCCGCCACGACGGGGATGCTTTCCGCGTCGGTGACGTAGCCGACCTCGGCGCCGAGCCGCCGCAGGGCGCGACCGAGCACGGCGGCGCCGGGTGGCCCGTCGGTCTCGGCCATCTTCGGCTCGACGATGAAGCCGGTCGTGATCAGAACGCGCTGGCAGTCGGTAAGCGCGACCGCGGCCCGCCGGGCTGCGCCGGGCGGGAAGAACGCGGCGATACCCCGACGGCCGGGATCGAGGGCGAGGAGATGGTCGACCGCGTCGAAGGACGGGTTTGGCAAGACGTTTGCTTTGTAGCAAGGCCGAGGCTCGCATGCAACGACTCCTCCTCCTCGCCGCCCTCGCCGCCGTGGTCGAGGGCTGCGCGACCACTCCGGTGCTTCGGAAACAATCGTTCGACTTCAAGACCACCGCGCTCTTCAAGCTGCCGTGCGACAACCCGGAGGTGCTCGAGGCCAAGCGCGAGGTCGCCGACGATGGGCTTGAGACGGACGAAAATCAGTGCAACAGCGTCCACATGTTGAGGATGGTGGATCGGTTCATGACCATCCAGGAGACCGATGAGAGGCGCGGCATCCTGGGCGATACCATCGAGCAGGTTCGCGAGAAGGGTTTTTCGATCTTTCTCGACGGCGCCGGCCGCCTGCGACGGCCGAACAGCCGGCCCCTCTATGGCAACGACGCGCTGGCGTCCGTCGGGATGGGCGTCAGCCCGCCACCGCTACAGCGGCCGGACGACATCAAGGCCTACGCGGACTACATGGCCCAGCACTACGGCGAGGAATACATCGAGCGGGACGTCAAGGCGGTCGCCGATCGCTTCTGTCTGAACCGCCGCGAATCGCTCGAGACCGGGGACGATCGCGTCTTTGCGATCGTCTGGCGCGCCGGACGCGTGTTCAAGCGGGTCATCAAGGGCGGTCCGGTCAATAACCCCAAGCAAGAGCGCGGCTTGCTCATCTGCCCCGGCAGCTTCATCGTCGACACCCTGACCGGCGTCGGCAACAAGGCCATGAGCACGTTTACCGGCTTTTGACCCGCCGCTCGGGGACGGCGACCTCGTAGAGAATCGCGTGATGCGGCCCGAGCGGGTCCCGGGCGCGACCGGCGAACCGGGTCTCGTCGCTGTCGAGCAGGACACGCCAGCCGGCCGGTGGCTTGAACGGCTGCACGTCGGCGGTGAGGTTGGCCACCAGCCGGACGCCGGGGCCCGACGCGGCTTCGCGCAAGACGGTCAGAACGGCGCCGGCCGCGTCGAGCTCCGCGCCGCTGCGCTCCTTGCCGCGCGCGCCGAGCGCCGGATGCGAGCGGCGCAGCTCCAGCCATTGGCGATAGTACTGGAGCAGCTCCCGGTGACGCGGGGCGTTCGCGAGCTGATGGCTCAGCCGCGAGCGCACGAACGTGGCCGGATCGCCCGGGTCGGGAACGCTGCCTTCCCAAGCGAACCGCTTGAACTCGGCCGCCCGTCCCGTCCGCACGGCCTCGGCCAGCTCCCGGTCGATGAACGACGTGAAGAACTGAAACGGCGCCGTCTCCCCGTACTCCTCGCCCATGAAGAGCAGCGGTATCGCGGGCGCCGCGAGCAGCAACGCCGCCGCCAGCTTCACGGCCTCGAACGACACGACCGCGCTGAGGCGATCGCCCTGCGCCCGATTGCCGACCTGATCGTGGTTCTGCACGCAGATCACGAAGCGCTCGCCGGGGAGGTCGCGCGACGGCGTGCCCCGCTTCCGGCCGAAATATTCGGACGGCTCGCCCTGGAACGCGAAGCCTTCGGCCAGCGCCCGCGGCAGGCGGCTGGGATCGGTGAAGTCGCAGTAATAGCCGCCGCGCTCGCGGGTCAGCCTGACGTGCAGGGCATGGTGAAAATCGTCCGACCACACGCCGTCGAGGCCGAGACCGCCTTCCTTCTCGGGGAGGACGACGCGACGGTCGTTGTCGTGCGACTCGGCCATGATGTGAAGCGGCCGGTCCAGCGACCGCGCCTCCTGCCGCGCCGCCTCCGCCAGCTCGCTCAGGATGTGACGCGGGCTGGCGTCGAAGATTGAGTGAATTGCATCCAGCCGGAGGCCGTCGATGTGGAAGTCGCGGACCCAGGCGCGGGCGTTCTCGATGAAGTGGCGCCGGACGCCGGCGCTCTCCGGGCCATCGAAGTTGATGGCCCCGCCCCATGGCGTCTGATACCGGTCGGTGAAGTACGGGCCGAAGTCGCCGAGATAGTTGCCCTCGGGACCCAGGTGGTTGTAGACGACGTCCAGCACAACCGAGAGGCCCTGGGCGTGGCAGGCGTCGACCAGACGCCGGAGACCGCGCGGCCCGCCATACGTCGACTGCGGCGCGAAGAGGTGAACGCCGTCATAGCCCCAGTTCCGTGAGCCGGGGAACTCCGCCACCGGCATGAGCTCCACGGCGGTGACACCGAGCTCGACCAGCTGGGGGAGATGCGGGATGGCGGCCTCGAACGTCCCGGTGCGAGTGAACGTGCCGACGTGGAGCTCGTAGAGGACGTAGTCGGCAAGCTTGCGACCCCGGAATCCCTCATCCGTCCAGGTGAACGATCCGGGATCGACGGCGACGGAGGGGCCGTGCACGCCGTCGGGCTGATACCGGGAGGCTGGATCGGGACGGTGACGGTCACCATCGAGGCGGTACTGGTAGCGCGCGCCGGCGGCAAGCCCAGGTGTGGTCACCTCGAAGGTGCCATCGGGCTGCCGTGTCATCGCCAGCGGGCGGCGACCGTCGACGATGACGTCGACCGTCCGACACGCCGGCGCCCAGACGCGGAAGACGATGCCGTCCGCGCGTACCTTGGCGCCGAGATGAAGGCTTGCGCGCGGTGGGTTCATACGGTCCAATTACCCTGGTCGCTGGTTTGGGCCCAGCTCTTGCTGAAAGGTGTTCGCCGACATGGGCTATCCGTTCGCTCTGGTCCTTCACACCCATCTTCCGATGGTGGTCAATCACGGCCGCTGGCCGCACGGCAGCGACTGGCTGAACGAAGCGGCGTTCGAATGCTATCTGCCGTTGCTCGAGGTCGCGCACCATCTCGTCGCCGATGGCATCTCGCCGAAGTGGACGCTCAACCTGTCGCCGATTCTCACGGAGCAGCTCGCGTCGCCGGAATTCCAGAAAGAGCTCTCGTTCTATTACGAGAACGTCCGGCGCGCGTGCGCGGAGAGCCGCGCGCAATTCTCCAGGACGGGGCCCGCCGAGCTGGTGGGGCTGGCCGATTTCTGGGAGGAATTCTACGAGCGGATGTGGGAGCTTCATCGTCGCATCGGCGGCGACATCCCCGGCACGTTCGCCGAGCTGCAGCGCGGCGGCCATGTCGAGATCATCACGTGCGCGGCCACGCACGGCTACCTGCCGCTGCTGTCCCGCGACGAGTCGATTCATCTCCAGCTGAAGACCGCCGTGGAGACGCACAAGCGCCACTTCGGCGTCGCGCCGCGCGGGATCTGGCTGCCGGAGTGCGCATATCGTCCGCGCTACGAGTGGACGCCGCCGACGGGCCGCAACAGAGGCCGCGAGCGTCGCGTGCGACCGGGCATCGAGGAGATGCTGGCCCAGCACGGGCTCGAGTACTTCATCGCCGACTCCCACCTGGTGGCGGCGGGGCAGCCGGTCTTTCTCTACCGCGACTACGTGCCGGCGCGGCGCGAGGCGGCGGAGCCGACACCGGCGATCCCCGTGAACGAGGCGCGCTCGCCGTACCTGCCCTATCGTGTCGCCTCGCGCGGCGGGAGCGGCTCCGCAATCGCGTTCATCCGCGATCCGCGGACAACGCTGCAGGTGTGGAGCCGCGACCACGGCTATCCCGGCGAGTTCCACTATCTCGAATTCCACAAGAAGCATCACCCCGGCGGTCTCCGCTTCTGGCGGATCACCGACGGCAAGGGCGACCTCGGCAGCAAGGCCGTCTACGATCCGAAGATCGCCGCCGAGAAGATCGGGTTGCAGGCGAGTCACTTCGTCAGCCTCGTGAACGAGACGATGATCGCCGCCTCGGCGGACGTGCGCGGACCTGCGCTCGTGTGCTCGCCGTACGATTCGGAGCTGTTCGGTCACTGGTGGTTCGAGGGTCCGGCCTGGCTCGAGCACGTCGCCCGCGGACTCAGCGCCAGCGACGCGACACCGATGACCCTCGGCGAATCGCTGGTGGCCGTGCCGCCGCGCGCGACGTTGAGCTTGCCGGAGGGCTCGTGGGGCGAGGGCGGCGACCATCGGGTATGGCTCAACCGGGAGACCGAGTGGACGTGGGACCGCGTCTACAGCGCGGAGACCGAGTGGGTGGAGCACCTCCGCCGTGGCCTCGACGGCAATCCCGAGCTGGTCCGCGTGCTGGCCCAGGCGGCACGCGAGCTGCTGCTCCTGCAGGCCTCGGACTGGCAGTTCCTGATCACGACGCAGGCGGCGCGCGACTACGCCGAGCGCCGGGTGGCCGAGCACTACGCCGAGTTCAAGCGCCTGTCCGAAATGGCCAACACCCTGCGCAGCGGTGAGCCACTCTCCATCGAAGCCGCCAACACCCTCCGCCGCCTCGAGCGCGAAGACTTCGTCTTCCCCGACCTGGACCCTCGCTGGGCCGACGCCCCCAAGGAATGACCCCATGAAGCGCAGGGCACGGGTCCTCGCGATGATCATGGCCGGCGGCAAGGGTGAGCGGCTGCATCCGCTGACGCGCGATCGCTCGAAGCCGGCGGTGCCGTTCGCCGGGCGGTATCGCATCGTCGATTTCGTGCTGTCGAGCTTCGTCAACTCCGACGTGCTGTCTCTCTACATCCTCGTGCAGTACAAGTCGCAGTCGCTGATCGAGCACGTGCGGTTGTCGTGGCGCACGACCGGTATCGTCCCGGATTACTTCGTCACCGTGGTGCCGCCGCAGATGCGGTTCGGCCCGGCGTGGTTCCGCGGCACCGCCGACGCCGTCCTGCAGAACCTCAACGTCATCGACGACTTCAATCCGGACATCGTCGCCATCTTCGGCGCCGACCACATCTACCGCATGGACGTGAACCAGATGCTGGCGTTCCACCAGGAGTCCGGCGCCGACGTCACCGTGGCCGCGCGGCCGGTGGCGCGGGCGGAGGCGAGCTCGTTCGGCGTGCTTGCGGTGGACGCGCACGGCAAGGTCGTGAACTTCGTGGAGAAGCCCAAGCAGCCGCCGGCGATCCCGAACGATCCGGAGCGGGCGCTGGTGTCGATGGGCAACTACCTGTTCACGCGCCAGGCGCTGGTGGACGCGCTGCTCGCCGACGCTCGCCGCTCGACCGATCACGACTTCGGGCGCTCGATCATTCCCGAGCTGGTGCCGACCGGGCGCGTGTATGCCTACGATTTCCAGAGCAACGAAGTTCCAGGCGTGAAGCCGTACGAGGAGCAGGGCTACTGGCGCGACGTGGGGACGATCAGCGCCTACTGGGAGGCCCACATGGACCTGCTCGGAGAATCGCCGCGCTTCGACCTCGACAACCGCTACTGGCCCATCCGCACCGGCCAGCATTCGGGACCGCCGGCGCGATTCATCGGGAGCGACGTGGACAATGCGCACGTCGGGGAATCCTCGCTCGTGAAGCGGGCCGCCATCCGGAACTCGATCGTGGGGCGCTCGGTGTGGATCAACGAGGGGGCGGTCATCGAGGATTCGATCGTCATGGACCACACCACTGTCGGCAAGGGCGCCCGCCTCCGCCGCGTCATCGTCGATCGCTTCAACATCATTCCGGCCGATAGCGAGATCGGTGTCGATCCGGCGGTGGACCGGCGGCACCACTTCGTCGATCCCTCGGGCCTCGTGGTCGTTCCGCGCGGCGGTCGCCGCGAGTTTCTGTCCGGCCTCGAGGAGTTCTAGGCGTCCTCCGTGTCGCCCGGTCGTTTCGTCACGATCCACGGCCACTTCTACCAGCCGCCGCGCGAGAATCCGTGGCTGGAGGCGGTGGAAGTCCAGGACTCGGCGGCGCCCTTTCACGACTGGAACGAGCGCATCACCGCCGAGTGCTACGCGCCGAACACGGCGGCGCGGCGGGTCGATCATGCCAACCGCATCCTCGACGTGGTCGACAACTTCGAGAAGATCTCGTTCAACGTCGGTCCCACCCTCTGCGCGTGGCTCGAGCGCGAGGCACCCGACGTCTATCGGAAGATCGTCGAGGCCGATCGCGCGAGCGTGCGCGCCCGCGACGGCCACGGCAACGCGCTGGCGCAGGTCTACAACCACATGATCATGCCGCTGGCCACGCGGCGCGACAAGGTGACGCAGGTGGCCTGGGGCCTCGCCGATTTTCGCGCGCGGTTCGGGCGCGAGCCCGAGGGCATGTGGCTGCCGGAGACCGCCGTCGACAGCGAGACGCTCGAGGTGCTGGCCGAGGCCGGAGTGAAGTACACCATCCTCGCGCCTTCGCAGGCGGCGCGCATCCGGCAGGGCGACGGCTCGTGGGAAGAGATCGCGGGCGGGATCGATCCTACCCAGGCATATCGCTGGCGCGGGCCGGGCGGCCGCGATCTCGCGCTGTTCTTCTACGACGGCCCGGTCTCGCGCGCGATCGCCTTCGACGATCTCCTCGAGCGGGGCGAGCGCTTCGTGGCCGGCCTGCAGGCGGCCTTCTCCGACAAGCGTGAAGGTCCGCAGCTCGTCCACGTCGCGACCGACGGCGAGTCGTACGGCCACCATCGCCGCTTCGGCGAGATGGCGCTGGCGGCCGCCGTCCGGCAGCTCGAGGCCGGGCAGACGGCGACCCTCACCAACTACGGGGCGTTTCTGGCGGCGAACCCGCCCACCCACGACGTCGAGATCCGCGAGGCGACCTCGTGGAGCTGCGCGCATGGCGTGGACCGCTGGCGCAGTGACTGCGGGTGCCGCATCCGCGGCGACTGGCACCAGCGGTGGCGGGCGCCGCTCCGGGCGAGCCTCGACTGGCTGCGGGAAGAGATCGACGCCTTCTACGAGAGCCGGGCCTCGGCCTGGCTGAAGGACCCGTGGCTGGCGCGTGATCAGTACGTCGACGTCGTCCTCGATCGGAGCGCCGAGAGGCTCGAGGCCTTCTTCGCGCGCCATCAGCGAGTCGCCCTGGACGCCGCCGCGCGCCTCGAGGTGCGGCGCCTGCTCGAAATGGAGCGCAACCGGCTGCTCATGTACACGTCGTGCGGCTGGTTCTTCGACGAGGTCTCCTCGATCGAGCCCGTGCAGATCTTGAGGTATGCGGCGATCGCCATCCAGTATCTGGCCGACCTCGGTGGCCCCCGTCTGGAGGCCGAGATGGCGCGGCGGCTCGCGGAGGCCCCCAGCAACATTCCGGCGTTCCGGAACGGCGGCGTGGTATGGGCGCGGCTCATCCGGCCGGCGGTCGTCGATCTGCGCCGCGTGGTCGCGCACTACGCGATCATCGGCTTGCTGGAGGCCTGGCCCGAGGAGGCCACCGTCCACGCCTACCGCGTGCGGCGACTCGACGAAGCCGGCCAAAGCTCCGGCGGTACGGCGTTCCGCCTTGGCCACGCCCGTGTCAGCTCCACGATCACCGGCGAGGTGCGCGACGCGGTGTACGCAGTCCTGCACTTCGGCGGCCACGATTTCGTGTGCGGCGTGCGGGCGTGGGAAGACGCGGCGGTGTATGCGGCCATCAAGGAGGACCTGCTACGCCGCTACGATCGTGGCACCGTCGCCGACGTCGTCCGCGCCATGGACGAGTCGTTTCCCGGCGGCAGCTTCTCGCTGACGGATCTCTTCCTCGACGAGCGTCGCCGGGTGCTGGCCAGCGTGACGCGGGCCACCCTGCAGCGGCACGAGGAGGCGTACCGGCAGATGTGGGAGGAGAACCGGAAGCTCGTCCATTATCTGCGCCAGGCCGACGCGCCCATCCCCGAGGTGCTGCGGCTCGTCGCGCGGCACGTGCTCGGGCAGCAGATCCTGACGGACCTCGCCAGGGTCGAGGCGCAGGGCGAGCGCGCGCTGCCGGACCGGATGTTCGAGCTGGCCGGGGAGGCCACGGCGCTCGGCCTCACCCTCGACCTCGAGGCCGGCCGCCCCCTGGGCATCCGGCTCGTGTGCCGGACGCTCGCCGCCGTCGACGACAGCCCCACGCCCGGCCGCGTTGCCGAGGCGCTGGCGCTCATCGAAGGCGCGGAGCGCCTCGGCATTCGTTATGGCCGCTGGGCGGCGCAGAACCTGTTCTTCGCCACCTGGGCGCGGCAGGCGGGCGCGCACGCCGTGCTGGCCCCGCTGGGCGACGCGCTCGGCTTTCACCTGATCCCCGAGGCCGCCGCCTGATGCGCGCGCCGCGCGCGACGTACCGGCTGCAGCTCGGGCCGGGCCTCACCTTCGACGACGCCGCCGCCCTGCTCGACTATCTGCAGGCGCTCGGCGTGAGCGACTGCTACACCTCGCCCTTCCTCGAGACGGCCAGCCGCGGCTCGCACGGTTATGACGTCAGCGACCACAATCGGCTCCGTGAGGAGCTGGGTGGAGACGCGGCGTTCGCGCGGTTCGCGGCGGCGCTGCGCGAGCGCCAGATGGGGTTGCTCGTGGACGTGGTGCCGAATCACATGGGCATCGCGCAGAACCGAAACGCCTGGTGGTTCGACGTGCTCGAGAACGGCGCGGCGTCCTCCTACGCGTCGTACTTCGACATCGACTGGCGGCCGGTGAAATCGGAGCTCGCCGACAAGGTGCTGCTGCCGATCCTCGGCGAGCAGTACGGCGTCGTGCTGGACAAGGGCGAGCTCACGCTGTCGCTGGACGATGGCCGGTTCGTCGTGCGGTACTACGAGACCGTCCTGCCCATCTCGCCGCGCTCCTACGGTCGCATCCTCGGGCATCGGATCGAGACGCTGTCGGAGCGCCTCGGCGGCGAGCATCCGGACGTCGTGCGCCTCAAATCGCTCATCACGTGGTTCGCCACCCTGCCGCCGCCGACCGAGAGGGATCCCGAGCGGCTGGCCGCGCGACGGCGGGAAAAGGAGATCGGCCGCGAGAAGCTGCTCGCCCTGCTGGCGGAGTCGGCGCCGGTGCGCAAGTTCGTCGCGGAGAACGTCGAGGTCTTCAACGGGACGCCGGGTGAGCCGCGCACCATGGATCTCCTCGACGAGCTCCTGGCCGAGCAGGCCTACCGGGTGGCGTACTGGCGCGTCGCCGGTGAGGAGATCAACTACCGGCGCTTCTTCGACATCAACGATCTCGCCGCCATCCGTATGGAGGATCCCGAGGTCTTCGAGGCGGCGCACCGCCTCCTGTTCCGCCTCGTCCGCGAGGGCACGATCACCGGGCTACGCATCGACCATCCGGACGGGCTGTACGACCCCGCGGAGTATTTTCGGCGGCTGCAGCGCGGAGCGGGCGGGGACTTCTACGTGGTGGCCGAGAAGATCCTCGCGCCCGGCGAGCAGCTGCCGGACTCCTGGGAGACCGCGGGAACGACGGGCTACGAGTTCTTGAACCTGCTGAACGGAATCTTCGTCGACCGGGCGCACGCGCGCGCCATGGACCAGATCTATCTGCGCTTGATCAAGACCCGCCCGTCGTTCAGCGAGATCGTGCACGAGTGCAAGCGGCTCATCACCGAGACGTCGATGGCCTCCGAGCTCAACGTCCTCGGCCACCGCCTCAACACCATCTCCGAGAAGCATCGCTCCTCGCGAGACTTCACGCTGGGCAGCCTCACGCGCGCGCTGCGGGAGACCATCGTGGGCTTCCCGGTCTACCGCACGTACGTCGACGGGCGAGTCAGCCCGCGCGATCGCGAGTACATCGCGCGCGCCACCGCGCATGCCCGCCGGCGTGCGACGACGGATGCGACCGTCTACGACTGGCTCCAGCGCGTGCTCACCCTCGAATCGCCGGACTGGGCCACCGAGGCCGATATCCGCGAGCGTCTCGACTTCGTGATGCGCTTCCAGCAGATCACCGGGCCCGTCACCGCCAAGGGCTTCGAGGACACCGCGCTGTACCGGTTCAACCGGCTCGTCTCGCTGAACGAGGTCGGCGGTGACCCCAGCCGCTTCGGGGTGAGCCTCGCCGAGTTCCATGCCGAGAACAGCGCGCGCCTGCGGCGATCACCGCACGCGCTCTCCGCGACGGCCACGCACGACACCAAGCGCGGCGAGGACGTCCGCGCGCGCATCAACGTGCTGTCCGAGATCCCCGACGAGTGGCGCCGCCGCCTCGCCGTCTGGCAGCGGCTCAACCGCCGGCACCGGAGCAACGTCGACGGCGCCACCGTGCCGGGCGCGAACACCGAGTACCTGATCTACCAGACGCTGGTGGGCGCCTGGCCCATCGACGCCGAGCGGCTCACCGCCTATCTGGTGAAGGCGGTCCGCGAGGCGAAGTCGCACACGAGCTGGATCAATCCGAACGCGAAGTACGACGAAGCCCTCACGCGCTTCGCGGAGGCGATCCTCGACCGGCAGCGTGCGGCGGCGTTTCTCGACGACTTGATCCCATTCCAGGCGCGGATCGCCGAGTTCGGCGCGCTCAACTCCCTGGCGCAGACGCTGATCAAGATCACCGCACCCGGTGTCCCCGACTTCTATCAGGGGACCGAGCTGTGGGATCTGAGCCTCGTCGACCCCGACAACCGCCGGCCGGTGGACTGGAAGCTCCGCCGGCGACTGCTCGACGAGCTCGAGCACGCGCTGGCCACGACGTCCGATCGTGCCGCGCTCGCCCACGAGCTGTGGCGCCGGAAGGACGACGCACGGGTGAAGCTGTTCGTGGTGCGGGAGGCGCTCGCCCTCCGGCGCGCCCGCCCCGCCCTGTTCGCCGCCGGAGGCTATCGCCCGCTCGAAGCCCGCGGCGCGCTCGCCGAGCACGTGTGCGCGTTCGCGCGGGTGGGCGAGGACGCGGCCGTGGTCACGGTGGTGCCGCGCCTGCTCGCCCGCCGCGGCCGCGGCGCCGCTCCGCTCGGCGACGAGTACTGGGGCGATACCACGGTCGACGTCCCGGCCGAGCTCGGCGGTCAGCTCACCAACGTCCTCACCGGCGAGGCGCTCGAGGGCGCCACCCTGCCGCTTGGCCGCGTGCTCGCCCGCTTCCCGGTGGCGTTGCTCGCACGGAGGGCCGGGTGAGCCGACGCGCCAAGCACCCGTTCGTGTTCACCGGCTGCGTGGAGCTGCGGCAGGCGCTCGACCATCGGGCGACCGACGAGCGTGAGCTGCTGGAACGGTTGGAGGAGGTGCCGGCCGGCTCGGTGTTTTATCACACCCACGGCTACTTCCTTCGGCATCGTCCGATCACCACCGCCTATGGCAACGATTTCGCCGCCTGGGTGGCCGCCCATCTACGCGACCAGGTGCTCGCGGAGCGACTGGCCGTCGTGAACCCGTTCGAGTTCGCGACGCTCGAAGATCTTCGCGAGGAGCTCGCCTCCGTCATCCACGACCACCTGATGCGCCTGTCGAGCGTGCCGCGCGTGGAGCTGGGTGAGGTGTTCTTCTTCCAGCAGTCGCACATCGTCGAGGTCGCCCTCGGTCCGGGGGCGGAGACGCTCGCGGAATTTCGCGCCGGGCTCGCCGCGGTGGACGCCAGCGCCATCTACATGCACATGGTGGAGGCGCGCGCGCGGCTGGGGCGGCGCGCGGGCGACTTCGCTGAGTGGATCCGCTTGTCCCTCGAGATGCCTGAGCTCGCGGACAAGATCGAGCGAATCGACACCTACATGACGAATCTCGAGAAGGTGCGCGCGCGCGTACTGACCCTGGTCGACAGCGCCCTCGAAGGAAGCGCGGCATGAACGGCGTCGAGGACTACCGCCGGGTCGCCCCTCCGGGCGTCATCGACATCATCATGACCCTCAGCGAGCGGGTCCGCGGGCGCCGGTTGCTCCACCTGAGCGGCGGCCGCTTCGGCGGCGGCCCGGCGGAGATCCTCCAGACGCTGGTGCCGATCATGAGCGACCTCGGCATCGACGCGGTGTGGGAGATCACCGGCGGCGATCCCGCCTTCTATGCGACGAGCACGACGCTGGAAGCGGCCTTGCGCGGCCCCGAGCGCGTACTCACCGACGAGGCGCTGGATCACTTCGTCGAGATGAATCGCGTGAACGCCAAGAAGCTCAGCCTCGAGGCCGATCTCGTCCTGGTGCACGACGTTCAGCCGGCCACGCTCGTGTCGCAGCGTCCGGCCGGCGGGCGCTGGGTCTGGCGCTGCCACTTCGACTGCTCCCGCCCCCAGCGTCGGGCCTGGAGCTTTCTGCGCCCCTTCGTCAACCAGTACGACGCGGCGATCTTCTCGCTGCCCGCCTTCGCGCGCCGCCTCGGCGTCCCGAAGTACATCATCCACCCGTCGATCGACCCGCTCTCCGAGAAGAACCGTGATCTGAGCCCGCGCGAGATCGCGACCATCCTCGGCACGCTCGGCATCGCCCAGGACAAGCCGTTTCTGCTCCAGGTCGGCGCCTTCAACGGGGCCGACGATCCGCTCGGCGTCGTCAACGCCTATCGGCTGGTGAAGAAGCACTACGACGTCCGCCTCGTGCTGGCCGGTACCGCCGGCGTCGATCCCGAGAGCCCGAGCGTGCTCGACGAGCTGCGTGACGCGGCGCATCGCGATCCCGACATCTTCGTGCGCGAGCTGCCACCGGACGCCCATCTGCAGATCAATGCGCTCCAGCGGGCCGCCACCATCGTGCTGCAGAAGTCCGTGCGCGCGGCGTTCGGTCTCGGGGCCGCGGAGGCGATGTGGAAGGGCAAGCCGGTGATCGGCGGCTTCGTGGGCGGACTCGCGCACCAGATCGTCTACGACGTCACCGGCTACACCGTGCACTCCGTGGAGGGCGCTGCCTTCCGCCTGCGCCATCTGCTGAACAACCGCGAGCTGATCGCCCGGATGGGCGCCGCCGGCCGCGAGCACGTGCGCCGGTCGTTCCTGATCACGCGCCACCTCGTGGACTACATGGCGCTCCTCATCCATCTCGCTTCATGAGCGTGGAGGCGGGCGCGGCGCCGCCGGCGACGGACCTCGCCATCGCCGTCGTCACCTACAACAACGCCGATACCGTCAAGGGCGTGGTCACGGCCGCCGCCGAGGGCGTGGCGCAGCACTTCCCCGAGCTGAGCGCCACGCTGATCGCCGCCGACGCCGGCTCATCCGACGCGAGCGCGACGCTGGTCCAGTCCACCGGCCTTCCCGTGGTCGCCATGTCCTACGAGCCTCCACCGGGGGAGCGCGTCGCCGTGCCATTCCACGGCGTGCCCGGCCGCGGCGAGGGCCTGCGCGCGGTCTTCACGGCGGCGCGGAACCTCCACGTGCGCGCGCTCGTCGTCCTCGAAGCCGACGCGGTGTCGGCAACGCCGGACTGGGTCGGTGAGCTCGCGCGCCCGATCCTGCGCGACAAGGCCGACTTCGTGTGCCCGGCCTACACGCGGCATCGCTGGGAAGGCACCGTGACGCGCCTCGTGCTGGCGCCGCTGCTCCGCGCGCTCTACGGGCGGCGGATCCATCAGCCGTACGGCGGTCAGCAGGCGCTCTCCGCGCGGCTGATCGACCACCTGCTGCTGCATCCCAAGTGGGACTGGAGAGGACCGGACGTGAGTGACCTGTGGATCACCGGCGCGGCGATCGCCGATGGGTTCTCCGTCTGGGAAGCGTGGCTCGGGCGCTACGTTGTGCGATCGCGAACCCGGACGACCGATCTGCCCGCGATGATCGCCGGCACGCTCGGCGCCGCCTTCACCGTCATGGACCGGCATCAGGATCTCTGGCTCGAGGTGCGCGACAGCGAGGCGATCCCCAGCGTCGGCCAGGCGCGCTCCGTGTCGATCGAGCCGATGGCCATCGACGTCCACGGCCTCCTCGAGGCGTTCCGGCTCGGCGCGCGCGATCTCACCTCCATCTGGGAGCTCATCCTCGCGCCGGAGACGCTCGGCGAGGTGCTCGCTCTCGACAGCGACGATCCCGAACGATTTCGTTTCCCCGACGAGCTGTGGGCCCGCGTCGTCTACGACTTCGCCCTCGGCCATCATTACAGCGTCGTCCACCGCGAGCATCTCCTGCGCTCGCTGGTGCCGCTGTACCTGGGCCGCACGGCCGCCTACATCACCGCAACGCGCCGGGCGAGCGCCGAGGCCACCGAGCACATCCTCGAGATGGTGGCGGTGTCGTTCGAGCGACAGAAGCCGTATCTCGTGGAACACTGGCGCTGATGGCCACCGCAAGAATTCGGCGCCCGACTCCGCAGCGGAAGACGGCCGACGCCCGTGGGGATCTACCGCCGGCGGCCGAGCTCAAGCGCACGGTCGTCATCGAGAACATCGGACCCACCGTCGATGGTGGACGCTATCCGCTCAAGCGCGAGGTGGGCGCCGTGCTCGAGGTCACCGCCGACATCTTCAAGGAAGGCCACGACGTGCTCGTCGCGTTCCTGCTCTACCGCCGCGTCGACGAGCGCGCGTGGCACGACGTCCCGATGCGTCACGTGGACAACGATCGCTGGGCCGGCGCCTTCACGCTGGAGGCCAACGCCCGCTACGTGTACACGCTGGAAGCGCTGTCCGATCCGTTCCGCTCGTGGCTGGTGGATCTCGACAAGCGGGTGGACGCCCAGCAGGACGTGGCGAGCGAGCTGCAGGAAGGCGCCGAGCTGGTGCGGGCGGCGGCGCGGCGCGCCCGTGGCGAGCCGCGGACGGCGCTCGAGACGTACGTCCGCCGCCTGGAGGAGGCGACCGCGCAGACCGACGCGGTCGCCATCGCCCGCGACACGCGCCTGCTGCAGCTCATGGACGCCGCTCTCGACCGGACGGCCGCCACGCGGGCGGCACGCGAGCTCGAGGTGGTGGCGGATCGCGAGCGCGCCCGGTTCGCAGCCTGGTACGAGTTCTTCCCGCGCTCGTGCGGCGCCGGCGGACGCCATGGCACCTTCAAAGACGCCGAGGCGCAGCTCGAGCGCGCCGCCGCCATGAACTTCGACGTCGTGTACTTGCCGCCAATCCATCCGATCGGGCGCAGCCACCGGAAGGGGCGGAACAACTCCCTCAGCGCGGCGCCCGGGGAGCCGGGCAGCCCCTGGGCGATCGGGGGACCCGAGGGCGGACACGACGCCGTCCATCCCGAGCTCGGCACCCTCGAGGATTTCGACCGATTCGTGGCGGCGGCGGCACGGCGCGGCCTGGAGGTCGCGCTCGATTTCGCCATCCAGGCCTCGCCCGACCACCCGTGGGTGCGCGAGCATCCGGAGTGGTTCTTCCACCGACCGGACGGCACCATCAAGTACGCGGAGAACCCACCGAAGAAATACCAGGACGTCTATCCGGTGAACTTCGCCGGCGACGATCCCGGGCCGCTGTGGCAGGAGATGAAACGGGTGATCGAATTCTGGATCGCCCACGGCGTCACCACCTTCCGCGTCGACAATCCGCACACCAAGCCCGTCCGGTTCTGGGAATGGCTCATCCGGACGATCCAGATCGCGCACCCCGAGGTCATCTTTCTCGCCGAGGCGTTCACGCGCCCGAAGATGATGAAGGCGCTCGCCAAGAGCGGGTTCACGCAGTCCTACACGTACTTCACGTGGCGCAATCACAAGCAGGAGCTCATCGACTATTTCACCGAGATCACGTCGCCGCCCGTGTCCGACTATTTCCGCGGCAACCTCTGGCCCAATACGCCGGACATCCTCCACGAGACGCTGCAGAAGGGCGGCCGCCCCGCCTTCAAGTTCCGCGTCGTCATGGCCGCCACGCTCTCGTCGGTCTATGGGCTCTACAGCGGCTACGAGCTCTGCGAGAACGTGCCGTTCGCGCCCGGCTCGGAGGAGTATCGCGACTCGGAGAAGTACGAGGTGAAGCCGCGCGACTTCGATGCGCCCGGCAACCTCACCGACTATCTTGCCCGTCTGAATCGCATCCGTCGCGAGCACCGGGCGCTCCAGCGCTACGACAACCTCCGGTTCTACGGCGCCGACGATGCGAACATTCTCTGGTACGGCAAGGCGGCCGGCGACGACTGCGTGTTCGTGGCGGTCAACCTCGATCCCTTTCAAACCCACAGCAGCACCGTCGAGGTGCCGCTCGCTACCATCGGGCTCGCTCCCGATCGGTCCTACCGCATGCGCGAATTGCTGACCGGCGTCACCTACGACTGGCGCGGCCCGCGCGGCTACGTCGAGCTGGACCCGCAGCAAGAGCCCGCCCAGATCTTTCACCTGGTGCCGTGATGACCTGGTACAAGAACGCCGTCTTCTACGAGGTGCACGTCAAGGCGTTCATGGATGGGGACGGCAACGGCGTGGGCGATTTCGCGGGGCTGACCGGCAAGCTCGACTACGTGCGCGA
>Ga0075431_100002165_pt1 | contig 18785 bp, 15 predicted proteins | sample RhiMetdeltSRZDD5_FD_75297 | JGI IMG/M metagenome (GOLD analysis project Ga0075431, IMG submission 75297) | Populus rhizosphere microbial communities from Tennessee, USA - Rhizosphere MetaG P. deltoides SRZDD5 | ecosystem: Host-associated > Plants > Roots > Rhizosphere > Soil | place: USA... | reverse complement strand
CGGCATGAAACTGTACCAGATCACCGCGAGCAGCGGCGCGGCAAAACCGATGAATAGAAAGATCAGCACCGGAAGGGCGGTCTTCTCCCCAGGGCCCAGCCGTGCTGCCGCCTGCTCTGCCAGACGGCGTGCGCTGGACCCCGCTTGCTCCTTGTTGCGAGACGAATTCATCGGTCAGTTCGAGACGAGGATACTGTCCTTTGCATCCCAGCCGATGAGAACCTCATCGTCACGATGTCCTGCAAAGGCTTGTTGCCGCAGTTTCTCCACGACGAACACCTGCTCTCCAGCCCTTATTTGGTATTGGATGCGCGAGCCCAGCGCATATTCGTTGTAGAGCTGCCCCCTCACGGAATTCTGCGCATCGCTCGCCCTTTCAAGAAACCTCAAGAACTCAGGTCTAATCACGAGATAGCCACGGGTAAAGGACTGCGGAAGATTTGGCGCAGCGAGTTCGCCAGTAACCGTTGATGAGATGAGTCGGCCATCGCCTCCGAGTTCCACCGGTAGCACGTTCACGTCCCCGATGAATTCAGATACGAACTTCGAGTTGGGCAATGAATAAATCGCCTGAGGTGTTCCCACCTGGATCAGCTTGCCGCCGCGCATGACGCCGATCCTATCGCTCATCACCATCGCCTCCTCGAGCGAATGCGTGATGTATACGAAGGTCTTTCCGGTTTCCCGATGTATGTCTTTGAGCTCTTTCTCGAGCGTCTTACGGAGCTTGTAGTCGATTGCTGACAAGGGTTCGTCGAAAAATAAGATCTCCGGATCGTAGGCTAGCGCCCTGGCGAGGGCGACGCGCTGTCGCTCGCCCCCCGAACAGCGCTGCACGTTTTTTTGATAGTAATCTTGCGGGAGACGCAGCAGCGTCATCAACTGGAGTGCTTTCGACTTGCGTTTGCTGGCCTCGACCCCGCGTATCTTCAATGGAAATTCGATGTTCTGGCCGACAGTGCGATGCGGAAACAGCGCCAGCGACTGGAACACCATGCAGGTTGGGCGCTGATTTGCCGGCAGATCGTTGACCCGCTCACCTCGGATCAAAATATCCCCGGTAGTCGGCACTTCAAGTCCCGCAAGCATGCGCAGCAAAGTCGTTTTCCCGCAACCGGATGGGCCGACGATGGTGAAGAATTCGCCCTGAGCGATGTCAAGATCGAGGCCATCAACAGCCGCAAGCGCACCAAAATCCTTGCGGATGTTCCTGAGCGCAAGCACGGGCTGGCGTGTCGCCGGGGGTGTGTCACGCATAATCGTGGAAATCACATTCCCCGCGGAACCATCGAGCGAGTTCCGCGGCAAGTGCGTTGACTGGCCGAACTAACCTCCTGACGCTTCACGTTTTGCCGCCGTCATGATGTCAAGTAGCTTGTCGTAATCGGGGACGATATCGTACTCCACCGAACGTGCCATCTCCTCTTCCAGACTGTCCCACTGAATGGCGTCGAGCTCTTCCTTGGTGAACAGCTTGAAGCATTCGGGATTTCCCATTTGAGCGACCGGATTGTATGTGCCCTCCGCGAAGGCCACGACGTGCGCCATCGTCGGGTCCTGCACATATTCGAGAAAGTCGGTCGCCAAAGGCGACAGCTCGGGGTTGCTGACGGTCGAGGTCACCTCGATCCATGAAATTCCCCCCTTGCCCTCCACCATGGGTCCTTTCTTGGGCGTAACGCCGCGTATTTCGGGATGACCATCGGCACGAGCCGGCGAGGCGGAATAGGTGCCGCCCGTCAAATGGAAGTCGATCTCGCCTGCAATCAGCGACTGGTTCATGGTGGCGATGTCGCCAACGAGCTTTGCTCCCTTGAACACGCGCTTTGCCGTGTCGGTGAATTTCGCCACTTCATCGTCGCTGTGCTGTTTGAAAGGATCAAACCCCGAGATGCAGCACAGGCAGAACACGTTCCAGTCGTCTGATTCCAGAATGCCGTATTTCTTGTCGTTTGCCGGATCGTTCCACAAATCCCAGCCCTGATCCTCAGCCGTGGCGCGACTCACCTTGTCGGTATTCACCACGAAGCTGTAAGGCCCGAAGCGCTGGCACATGCCGAGGAGCTCCTTGCCGGAATCATCCATTGCCCATTTGTAGGGCGGCTTGAACGCCGGCAGCATCTTTTCGAAATAAGGCTCGAAGCGCGCACGATCGAGCGGCTTGATGAGTTTTTCCGGATGCATCACCTTGCGCGCCCAGGGGTTGTTCACATTGATGAGGTCCCACACGTTGGTTTCGCCGGCGCGCAGCCGGTTGATCATTGTCGGATCATTAGTAAGAGACTCGGCCTTTACCGTGGCACCTCTCTGCTGGCGAAAAGGATCGAGCACCTGAGCGGAGTTGTAGCCTTCCCAGCACAGGATATTCAGCTCCTTTTCACGAGCGGCTCGACCGGCGCCCGCAAATCCTGATGTGCCGACTGCGAATGCAGCAGCCCATAACGCGCTTTGCTGCATGAAGTTTCGGCGCGATAAAACGACATTCGGCATTGTCTTCCTCCCTGGCAGGGCGCTTGCCGCCCTCTTAGAATCTGTTCATGACCCCGGACTGATATGACCATAAAGGCTCATGGCCGCCAAGACCCTACGGCTATCGCGTGGCCCGGAGCTTGACCGAAATAGCATCCGAATTGACAAAGACTGTCCTTCAGCGCCTTGGTGGAGGTTGAAAAACACCCTCTCCCGTTCTGGCTCGCCAGAGCCCACGTCAAAAACGAAAGGTATAGAGTCCCCGTCGTTCGTAGACCTCGGCAGCTTCCTCGATGAACGCCGCCAGCCGGGTTGCGCCATAGTCTCTGCGAAGATCATTTGCAGCTTGGATAAGCTCCTTCTTGTCGGCGGCCCGGCCTGGTCGCAACAGCTCGTATACCGACATGATCACGTCGTTGGGTACCTCGACGAGCTCGGCGGCGCGCTCGAAATTCTCGGCCAGTGTCGGCCGCCCGCCCCTTCGTGCGATCTCAGCCTGAAATCGCAGCGCTTGCGAGGTGATGCGCAGGTCTTCCATTTGAATTTTCCCGCCCATCACACCCTCAAGCGTGATCTCACTGAGCGTCTTCCCGCGGCGCCCGGCGACAAGCTCGGGCCGCTTCTCCGAGAGCGGATAATCCTCAATTGACAGCTTTTCGCTCATGATGCACGCCCGAGGAACTTTACCGCGACCTCCTCCGGACGCGCGCCTGCTTTGGTGTAAGCCGTTTCAATGGCGTAAATCATCGCGACGCGCGCGTGATAGCGCGAGCCCATGGCCTGACCTCGCATAGGGACGATCACAGGTTCCGGCATTTCGCCAAGTGCATAGGCTGCAGCATTGGCGCCGAGCTCTCGGTAGTGCTCGACCGATGTGATCGGGGCGTTGGAGAACAGTTCGAGATTATTGTGCGGCAGACGGTCGCGCTGGTGGATGACTGCGGTGCCCTTGGCCTGGAGGCCAATACCGATTCCGGAGCCAGCAAGTCGCGCCGCCGAAAGGCCGAGAAAGGAGGTATCGGCCGTGTGCCCGAACCGAACGACACGGGCCTTGAGGCCCCGCGCCACGATGGAGTCGGTGATCACGCCCAGAACCTCCGAAAGCGGATGTCCGCCAACCGTCTGGAAGAGCTTGATGCCGAAGGCAGGGCTGATGCCGACGACAACTTCCAGTCTGTCATCGGACACGACAGCAGCGCCGAGCGTTTCATAGTGAATGCGGCGCCGTTCGGCCCCCTCGTGCAGTGCCTCCGATCTTAGAACCTCCTTCTGGTCCAGCTGATCGCGAATGGCATTGATCTCGCGTCGGCGCCCATCGGCCACGCGGTACCCAGAGCCGGGACCTGCATAGCTGTTCGGATCGTTGATCGCGCTGATCACCTTGCCATTGCGCACGATGGCGGAGGTCTGAAGATAGTCGCCAGAAACGCGAAGCTTCACCACGGCCAGCAAATTCTCTGCCTCCACCCGGAAACCCCGCCGGACAAGCGCTTGTATGACGTCGACCACTGTGATGCCGCGCTCCTGAATCATCTGGCTAATGAGGCTGGCATCGCGCGGCGTATAGCTCCGGGTGTCGTCGGACCCGGAGGCTGCGACTACGCTTTCCAGCATTTTTCTTGTGGGACTGCCGAGCTGCAGCTCTTCGAATACAGCGGCCAACGCCTCAACCGCGCGTCGCCGGAGCTCGATGACCTTGTATTCTTCAACGGGCGTCAGTCCCCCGTCCGCTTCGAAATCCCGCTGCAGCACGAGGAAGTCCTCAAGCTCCTCCCCGTTGAGCAGCGAGGGATTGAACGAGTTGTCATATTTGAGGATGGTCCCGAAACCCGAGCAGATCAGATCGGAGCCAGCGATGAGATAGGGCAGGATCTTTGCACCGACTCGAATTTCCGATTCGGTTGTGCGCGCATCGTTGCCGGATGCGCATTCGAGATCAAGCCAGACAGCCAGTAGATTTTCCGCCATCAGCTCCTTCACCCCGCCGGGGACGGTGGCCGTAATCGGCGCTCCGTCGATTCCGCCATTCTGCGTGCCCTGCACGCCCATTCCTCGCTGCAGACACAGGCAGCGCGCTTCGAGGTAAAGGAGGGACTTAGATTCATGAAAGCCCATCAGCAGTTCCGAGCCCGCACCCGAGGTGCAGCGCATCTTGATCCCTCGCGAGGCATAAGCTGCAGCCAGAAACGCCTTGGACCACGGCGTATCGTCGCCGTCGATGAACGTGCGTTCGGTGCCATAGACAGATACCGTCTCAGCATAAGACGAAAAGCCGGCCATGCCGATCCTGAGCTCTTCGGCCTCCTCGCTCGAGCACTGGAACAACGTTCCCCATCGGCCAACGGCAGCCCCCACGGCGCAAGCCACCGCATTGGACCAGGCGTTCCGCGAAACGCGCATCGTCGTCTCGATTTCGTCGAATCCGAAGGCAACCGCAGTCGCCGCATCGGCCGCCAGTTGTAGGGGATCGTCCTTCGCGTTCGTCACATGGCCCTGATTGCCGGGGGTGTTGCGCGCCCGCATTTTCGAATATGCGAAGGCGATCTCGAGCGCGTTGAGTTTGGAAAGGACATCCGCCAGTTTTGCCGGAGTGAGCCCATGTGCGATTGATACAAGTTCCGCCCGGGGCACATGCATGTCGACGAGCCGGCTCGCAATGGTCGCCGATGGAATTGCCATCGCCGTCTCGGCAATCGACGTGTCAATGTGATGTCGAGCAATGAAATAATCGATCATATCGAAATCAGCTTCAGCCACCCCGTCGAGCATCGTGACCCGCCCATTCTCGATGTTTATGGAGGGCTTTGGATCGGCTGGGCTTGAAAAGGCTGCAAAGCCGTTCTTGGGGTCTTCCGCGGCAAATTTATCGAGCCGCAGGGGGCGATTGTCCCAGTCCCCGTAGCGGCGCCAGCGGTTAGATCCAATGTTCACGACAGGCTCCGTGCGACCCGAGCGGTACCGTCAGCGGAAATGCTAGATCACGTTGGTCCATGACGTTCATCGGGCTCCAAGGGGCGCCAGAATGCAACGTTCCTGGGCGCTGGGCAATGCCGCAAGCCTGAACTCTCGGTTCTGCACGGAGTTTGACGCAACTTAACCAACACCAATTTGATTGGTGAGCATTTGTACAACATCTGACTAATATGCTTATAATCACTTTGCGCATGGAGGGATAATGTCCGGTCGCTCGGATAATGGTCGCGATAGGCTTGATGATGCTGCTCGGGCTGGCTGGCTTTACTACATTGCGGGCAATACGCAGGAGCAGATTGCAGCCAAGCTGGGCATATCGCGACAAACGGCCCAACGACTCGTTTCTCTTGCCATCACCGAGGGGTTGATCAAGGTCAGATTGGACCATCCAATCGCAAAGTGTCTTGACCTCGCCTCGAAGCTGAAGTCCCGTTTTGCGCTGGATCTCGTCGAAATCAGTCCCAGCGATCCGGGAGGCGCGTCGGCCACGAAGGGTGTCGCCGAGGTTGCAGCCGGGGAGATCGAACGACACCTGAAGTCTCCCGAACCGATCGTCATGGCGATCGGCACCGGACGCACGTTGAAAGCTGCAATCGAGCAGATCACGCCGATGGAATGTCCCCACCATAAGGTCGTGTCCTTGACCGGCAATATTGCTCCCGATGGGTCAGCATCATTTTACAATGTGATCTTCGACCTTGCCGATACCGTAAAAACGCGCATTTTTCCGATGCCTTTGCCGGTCATCGCCTCCTCTGTCGAGGAGCGCAATTTACTGCATAGTCAGGCCCTCGTGCGCTCGACTCTTGCTCTCGCGGCCGAAGCCAGCGTTACATTTGTTGGGATTGGCGATCTCGGCCCCAACGCCCCTCTCTACGAGGATGGATTTATCAACAAGGAAGAACTTAAAGCTTTGCAGAAGACCGGTGCCGTAGGTGAAATCGTGGGCTGGGTATTTGATCGACACGGGCAGTTCATCAGAGGATTGACCAATGAGCGCGTGGCCAGTGCAAAGATTCCCTCGCGCGAGACCTCGCTCGTGATAGGCCTCGCAAAAGGAGCAAAGAAGTCACCGGGAATACTGGCTGCGATCAGCCGTAGACTAGTCAACGGCCTCATTACGGACGAATTGACGGCTGAAGCTCTGCTGCGCGCCCGCTAATCCTTTTGGCAGCCGTTTCAGGTTTGCGCTGCGCTGCAACAACGATTCCGGCTTGACCACAGCGATCATCGGCGCGAGTATTTGCTCATTGGAATAACAATTGCTCACGGTGGGAGGAATCAGATGAAGAGCAGGACGGTTATTCTCGCATTGATAACCCTTTTGGGCACAGCCGCGTTGGCGAGTGCGGAAACATTGACCATTGCCACTGTCAACAACGGCGACATGATCCGCATGCAGAAACTGACCGATGACTTCAAGGCCAAGAACCCCGGCATCGACCTTGAATGGGTGACGATGGAAGAGAATGTCCTTCGTCAAAAGGTGACCACTGACATAGCGACCAAAGGCGGCCAATACGACATCATGACCATTGGCACATATGAAGTGCCCATCTGGGCCAAGCAGGGATGGCTGGTTCCGCTCGACGATCTAGGTGCTGATTACGATATCGATGACCTGCTTCCCGCCATTCGTGGCGGTCTTTCGGTCGATGGGAAGCTTTATGCCGCGCCATTCTACGGCGAAAGCTCAATGGTGATGTATCGCAAGGATTTGTTCGAGAAGGCGGGACTCACTATGCCGGATGCGCCGACATGGGAGTTCATCGCCGACGCGGCACGCAAGATCACCGATAAGAGCAGTGAGACTTATGGCATTTGCCTGCGCGGAAAGGCGGGATGGGGTGAGAACATGGCGTTCCTCACGGCCATGTCCAATTCGTTCGGTGCCCGCTGGTTCGACGAGACTTGGCACCCGCAATTCGACCAGCCCGAATGGAAGAACACGCTCCAGTTCTACATCGACCTGATGAAGGATGCCGGACCTCCCGGTGCTTCGTCGAACGGCTTCAACGAGAACCTGGCACTGTTCCAGTCGGGCAAGTGCGGAATGTGGATTGACGCCACTGTGGCTGCATCTTTCGTCACCAATCCGAAGGAATCGAAAGTTGCTGACAAAGTAGGCTTCGCCCTAGCGCCGGACACAGGCCTCGGCAAGCGCGGCAACTGGCTTTGGGCGTGGTCGCTTGCCATCCCAGCCGGGTCGACAAAGCAGGAGGACGCCAAGAAATTCATCGCCTGGGCAACGAGCAAAAGCTACCTCGACCTCGTTGCATCTAAGGAGGGCTGGGCCAATGTTCCTCCGGGCACTCGCAAGTCACTCTATGCCAATCCGGAGTACCAGGCTGCCGCCCCCTTCGCAAAGATGACGCTGGATTCAATAAATGCTGCCGATCCAACCGCACCGACCGTGAAGCCTGTCCCCTACGTAGGTGTCCAGTTCGTGGCCATTCCCGAATTCCAGGGGCTCGGTACGGCGGTCGGTCAACAATTCTCCGCCGCTTTGGCGGGCCAGACCACGGTTGAGCAAGCTCTCCAGAGCGCCCAGCAGCTTTCGGAAAGAGAGATGCGGAAGGGCGGATATCTGAAATAATCCTCCCCAACTGGAGCCGCCGTTCCAACGAAGGCGGCTCCAATCTATACTTCTCCGCGGTCCTGGCCCCATCATGACAACGCTCCACACCCGCTCAGCTGCGCGTTTTATGATGACGCCGGCAGTCATGCTGTTGCTGGCGTGGATGATCGTGCCGCTCGTCATGACGGTGTACTTCTCCTTCCTCCGTTACAATCTATTGATGCCCGGTACGGAGGAAGCTGTCGGGTTCGAAAATTACAGCTATTTTCTGACTGATCCTGCATTCAAAACGGCGCTGCTCAACACGCTCCTGTTGGTCGCAGGCGTGCTGTTGATCACCGTGATCGGAGGCATCTTTCTTGCACTCCTCCTCGATCAGCCGTTTTTCGGGCAAGGGATTGTACGCCTCCTCGTCATCGCACCATTTTTGGTGATGCCGACAGTCTCCGCGCTGGTCTGGAAAAACATGCTTATGCACCCCGTCAACGGGCTGTTTGCCTGGGTGGCGAAGAGCTTCGGCGCCCAGCCGATTGACTGGCTCGCGGTCCTGCCGCTCCTCTCCGTCATTCTGATTGTTGCTTGGCAATGGCTGCCATTTGCGACCCTTATCCTTCTGACCGCGCTGCAATCGCTCGATGAGGAACAGAGGGAAGCAGCTGGCATGGATGGCGCAGGCCCGATTTCAATGTTTTTCTATATCGTTCTGCCGCATCTGGCACGCGCCATCACCGTCGTGGTTCTAATCGAAACGATTTTTCTGCTAAGCGTCTTTGCCGAAATCCTGGTCACAACCAATGGCGGGCCTGGGTATGAAAGCACCAATCTCGCATATCTCGTCTATGCCCTGGCCCTCTTGCAGTTCGATGTAGGCGGCGCTTCAGCTGGCGGAATCATCGCCGTCATACTGGCCAATATCGTGGCGTTCTTCCTCATCCGAATGATCGGAAGGAACTTGGAGACATAGGATGGCCCGCGCAATTCCAATGAGGCGGAGATTGTTGTTCACCGTGTTGGGATGGGTGACCGGCCTGTTTCTCTTCTTCCCGATCCTGTGGACGATTCTCACGAGCTTCAAGACCGAGGGCACGGCGATCGCTTCCCCGCCAATCTTTCTTTTCTTCGACTGGACGCTCGAAAATTACTGGGAGGTACAGTCACGTTCGGACTATCTCCGCCATTTCCTCAACTCGGTGACGATTTCCTTCGGTTCCACACTGATCGGCTTGCTCGTTGCGATACCGGCAGCCTGGGCAATGGCCTTTGCGCCGCCACGTCGGACAAAGGACATCTTGATGTGGATGCTTTCGACCAAGATGCTGCCGCCGGTTGGCGTGCTGGTGCCGATCTACTTGCTGTTTCGGGATTGGCACCTGCTCGACACGCGCATTGGCCTCGTCATCGTGCTCACCCTCATAAATCTCCCCATCATTGTGTGGATGCTCTACACCTATTTCAAGGAAATACCGGGTGACATCCTCGAGGCCGCTCGCATGGATGGCGCCTCGCTAGGCAAGGAGATTGTGTACGTCCTCGCCCCCATGGCGGTGCCTGGCATCGCATCGACCATCCTTCTCAACATCATTTTGGCATGGAACGAGGCATTCTGGACGCTCAACCTCACGGCAGCGGACGCAGCGCCGCTCACGGCGTTCATCGCGTCCTACTCCAGTCCTGAGGGTCTTTTTTGGGCCAAGCTGTCGGCCGCTTCCACGCTTGCGATTGCCCCCATCCTAATCCTAGGCTGGTTTTCGCAGCGTCAGCTGGTCCGTGGCCTGACCTTCGGTGCGGTAAAATGAGGGGCTAGATCAGATGGGAAGCATCGCTCTCCAAGAGGTGTCCAAGTCATTTGGTTCGACAAATGTGATTTCGAATGTAAATCTCGACATCTCCGACGGCGAGTTTGTCGTCTTCGTCGGACCGTCGGGTTGCGGAAAATCGACGCTCCTCAGATTGATCGCCGGACTCGAAGATCTGACAAACGGCAAAATTCTGATCGACGGGCGCGACATCACGGGCCAAGCTCCGGCAAGACGGGAGCTTTCGATGGTGTTTCAGTCCTATGCGCTCTACCCGCACATGAGCGTCTACGGAAACATTGCATTTCCATTGAAGATGGCCGGCGAAGACAAGAAGGTCATCGACCGAAAGGTCAAAGACGCTGCCCGTATCCTGAATTTGGGCGAGTATCTCGATCGCAAACCTCGGCAGCTTTCTGGCGGACAGCGTCAGCGCGTTGCCATTGGCCGCGCCATAGTGCGTCAGCCCAAGGCCTTCCTCTTCGATGAGCCGCTGTCGAATCTAGACGCCGCTCTACGAGTAAACATGCGTTTGGAAATAAGCGAGCTCCATCACCAGCTGAAGACAACGATGATCTATGTTACTCATGATCAGGTCGAGGCCATGACCATGGCGGACAAGATCGTCGTATTGAACGGCGGACGTATCGAGCAGGTCGGCTCCCCGCTCGAACTCTACCGCAGCCCCGCAAACCTTTTCGTCGCTGGCTTCATAGGCTCGCCAAAAATGAATTTCATCAAAGGGGCCCATTCGAAGCACTTTAAGGCTCCCGTCATTGGCGTGCGCCCGGAACATATCGTTCTGTCGAAGAGCCAAGGAACTTGGGCAGGCCAGGTCGGCGTTGCGGAGCATTTGGGTTCCGACACCTTCCTGCACGTAAATGTGGATGGCATAGGCCAAATAACCGTGCGGGCAGACGGTGATTTCGACCTCCAGCACGGAGAGCATGTTTATCTCACGCCCAACGAGGCAAGAATTCATCGATTCGACGAACAAGGTGTGGCTCAGCATTAAGAGCTGGCAGTGGAAGGAGAGGTGATTTGTATCTGGATAAGCTCAAGCTTGATGGACGCGTGGCGGTCGTGACTGGCGGCGGCCAAGGGATCGGCGCTGCCTGTGCGCAGGCGCTTGGTGAAGCGGGGGCCTCGGTGGTGGTGGCCGAGATCCTGCCGGAACGAGTCGAGGCTGTGTTGGCCACGCTGCGCGGGTTGGGTATCGATGCGGAGGGCGTCACGCTTGACGTTCGCAATTCTGCGCACGTCGATCAGATTGCAGATTTTATCATCGGCAAACACGGGCGCGTCGATATTCTGGTCAACAACGCGGGAGTGGCCAAGAGCAATGTTCCAGCAGAGGAAACGAGCGATGAGCATTGGCGCTTTCATATGGATATCAATGTCGACGGGCTCTTCTGGTGCTGCCGGTCATTCGGCCGCCAAATGCTCGCTCAGAAAAGCGGTTCCATCATCAATATCGGATCGATGTCAGGTTATATCGTCAACAAGCCGCAACCACAGGCCTTCTATAATGCGTCGAAGGCAGCGGTGCATCAGTTGACGAAATCTCTGGCGGCTGAGTGGGGAAAGCGTGGCGTTCGCGTCAATGCCGTAGCGCCGACTTACATCGATACGCCGCTGACCGCCTTCGGCATCAAGGAACATCCGGAAATGTACGCCACCTGGATCGAAATGACACCGATAGGTCGAGTTGGAAGGCCCGATGAAATCGCTTCAGTTGTGCATTTTCTAGCTTCTGACGCGGCAAGTCTGCTCACCGGGTCCATAGTTCTTGCGGACGGCGGCTATACGTGCTGGTGACGCAAACGTCCAACGCGAGTTCGGCGGTTACCATGGCAGGAATGGTTTTCCGAATGCGAACGGGCGATCAGCGAGCATAGTTCAACGCTTGCCACATTTCATCGGTCTTGGATTGACGTCTTCCAGCTCGTCGCGGCTGTTGCTATGCTGAGCTCGAAATTGGCACCCACCCTGTCTTGACAGTTATGAAAATTGATAACGTTCACTATCGCACCATTTGGCTCAGCAGCGACGGCTGGTCTGTCGAAATCATCGATCAGACGCAGTTTCCCCATAGATTCATGATCGCACGCCTGCGCACACTCGCCGATGCTGCACATGCAATAAAGTCAATGATGGTCAGAGGCGCTCCGCTTATTGGGGCAACCGCCGCCTATGGCGTTTGTTTACACATGCGGGAAGACTCCTCTGCAGAGGCTGTGCGCCATGCATGCGAGTTTCTTCTGCGCACTCGACCGACCGCCGTTAACTTGAAATGGGCGCTCAGCCGAATGCATCGCGTGCTGGAGCCCGTTGCCGCGCCTGATCGTGCGCAACTTGCCTATGAAGAAGCCGCCAAGATCTGCGAGGAGGATGTCGAGATCAATAAGGCACTCGGCGATCACGGTTTCAAGCTGCTAGAGCGCGTGGCGCAGCACAAAAAGCCTGGAGAACCAGTGAATATCCTCACGCATTGCAACGCTGGCTGGCTTGCAACCGTCGACTGGGGAACCGCCACGGCTCCGATCTACATGGCCCACGATCGAAAGATCCCCGTTCATGTCTGGGTTGATGAAACGCGCCCGCGAAACCAAGGCTCTGCGCTGACTGCATGGGAGTTGTCGAACCATGGAGTGCCCAACACCGTGATCGTGGACAACGCCGGCGGGCATCTCATGCAGAACGGGCTCGTCGATCTCTGCATCGTCGGCACGGATCGAACCACCGCGCAGGGCGATGTGTGTAACAAGATCGGTACCTATCTGAAAGCACTCGCCGCACATGACAACAAGGTACCATTTTACGTGGCTCTCCCTTCGCCGACCATTGACTTCGCCATCACCGAGGGCCTCAAGGACATTCCAATCGAGCAGCGTGCGGCCGAGGAAGTCAGCAAAATGACGGGCCGCACTGCCGATGGACGGATCGAGACAATCGAGATCATGCCTGCGAGTACGAGGGTGGCCAACTATGCCTTCGATGTCACCCCCGCCCGTTACATCTCAGGACTCATTACGGAACGTGGTATTTTCGATGCCACGCGCGACGCATTGGCCAAGGCCTTTCCCGAACGAGTCCTGATGTCCGCCGCCTAGGTTCCTGAGATCTTAGTGGAATTGAGGCTGCCACTTGCGGAGCTGGCTGGCCTCCTCGCATATGTGCGCAAGCGAGGTAAGGCCCTCAGCATTGATCATCATGCCGCGGGCAAGTTCGAGCGCCCTCGCCTCACAGGCTGCCCTCAAACACTTATCCTGAATCCACTCGAAATCGATATTGTGAGCCAGCCCGAGTATGCGGCGAATCATTTTCGCAGCCGCGAAACCGAGCATGTCGACGAACAACTTTCGCATATAGAGAGAACGCTCGGATTCAAGCTGCAATTGGCCTGCTGCGCCTTCGAACAAGGCGGGCCGATAGGCATCGCCCGTAGCATTGGACCGCCATAAGCCGAGGAATTTCGATTGAAACTCGGCCCAGATTTGCTGCGTGGTCTCTAGCACCCACCGACGATAGGCTTCGCGCTGGCCAAGTCGCTCCTCATGACCGTCCTGGGCGAGATAATTGAGGAAAAAATTCGCGATCATGGCGCCTATATCGAAGCCCATTGGACCCATAAAAGCAAACTCCGGATCGATGACTCGCGTATCCTGCTCCGTGACCATCACGGAGCCGGTATGGAGATCGCCATGAATCAATGCTTCGGGTGAGCTCATGAATTTGAGCTTCAGACGCGAAACGGCGCCCTTCAATGTCGAATCATTACGGAAGTCACTTGCAAGCTCGTCAAGATAAGGCGAGGTCCATCGGTTGTTCGGAGCCGACATGTAAGGTTCGGTAAAGATGAGATCCTCGGTGATCTTGCACAGCGCAGTGTTGCCGGCAAAACTCGCGATCAGCGCTTTCTTTCGATCGGCCGTCAGGGCAAGGTCGCTGGTAAGATAGAGCGTGCGGGCCATGAAGGTCGAAATATGGTCGGCAAAACGGTCATAACGTCTGCCCTCGATCATACCGCGTCGCATGATGATGTGAGGCTCGAAGAGCTCCATTACGATCAACGCCATTCTCTGATCGTGGTGATAGACCTTGGGTACCAAGTTGGGCGCAAGTCGGCTTTGCTCCATCAGCGCCAAGTGTTCGTAGTGTGACCTGTTGAGCGGCAAGGGCCAACTTTCACCAACAAGGCGCACGTACGGAAGTGCCTGCTTGACCGCGATGCCGCCTCCTGGCCCGTGCACCTTGAACACGAGATTCAGGTTGCCATCGCCCACCTCATTGACCGTCCAACTCTTAGGCTCACCTCGCAAGCGCTCTGCAACATGCGGGAGGGAAGCCAAATACGTTTTCAAGCTCACGAGGTCGAGCGGCTTATAGCCCTCAGGCAGCTCTTCTTGCTTCATGGCGGATATTCCATTGCACCTGCGTTCCCTCTCAGTCCCGTGCGCTCTCCCTCATCTTCTGCGCGTAGACATTGATGACGAGGGCGGCGAGGAGGATAAGGCCTCGGATTAGGATTTTGAAGAAGGGATCGATCTGAACGTGGTCGAGACCATTGTTCAAGACGCCGAGCACGAAGAGACCGATGATAGTGTTGCCGATACCACCGCGGCCGCCGAAAAGGGAAGTGCCGCCGACGACCACTGCTGCGATGGCATCAAGCAGATAGGGCGTGAACTCGTTTTGCTGTGCGCTGCCGAAATAGGCGACGCCCAGCATGCCCGCAATCCCGGAGGAAACGGCGCCAATGACCATTACGGTCCCGATGACGAGCTTGACATTCACCCCCGAGAACTCAGCAGCCTCGCGATTGCCTCCGACCATGTACACATAGCGCCCAAAACGTGTGTAGGTGAGCACCAGATGGGCGATTAGAAGCATCAGTGCAGCGACGATGACGATCCAGGAGATGCCAAATATCTGGCCTGAACCCAGGGTCGAGATGATGGGAGGCACAGCATAGGCGATCTGGCCGCGCACCAGCATGGCCGAGATGCCATCGGCAATCTGCATCATGGCTAACGTCATAATGAAGGATGGTATGCCGATGAGTGTGACGCCTGCCGCATTTATGAGACCAAGGCCAAGGCAGGCTAAGAGCGCAAACACGACTGCGGCACTGCCAGACAGCGGCATGTTGGCGATGTTGACATAGGACTCCTGCAGCGTGAACCAAGCAACGACGATGCCCGTTACGTTGGCGATTGCAGCAACAGATAGGTCGATCTCCGCGCAAAGGATCACAAATGTGAGGCCAACCGCAATCATCGCGGTGATGGAAACCTGATTGAGTATATTGAAGAAATTTGCCGTGGTCAGAAACGAGGGACTGGACAGGCTGAAAAATATGACAAGGAAAAGCAGGGTCGCAAAAGGCGCGATGTTGCGCAGCTGACTCCGAAACCACGGCGTCAGGTTTCTACGGGTTGAAACAGGCGTCTCGGATATCGCCATCGTGCTCGCTTTTTATGACCGCTGCAGGATGATCATGCCCTAAGCTACTTCAAGGAGCCGGTCCTTGCTGACCATTTCATTTGCGAACTCTCTCACGATCTCGCCCTTTTTCATCACCAATACGCGATCCGCGAGCGAAAGGATCGTCTCCGGTTCCGTTGACGCTACGACGATCGCCATTCCCTGGTCTCTAAGGCTGCGCACAATCTTCACCACATCCTCCTTGGCGCCCACGTCCATTCCCCGTGTCGGCTCGGAAAGGATCAACACCTTCGGCGCATGGGTTAGCCACTTCGCCAGTGCGACTTTCTGCTGATTACCACCTGATAAATGTCCGAGAAGCGCATTCACGCCAGAGGTTCTGATGTGGAGACTGCCAATCTGTTGATCGGTGATGTCGCGCTCGATCCGGGGCTTCAGCCACAAATACGAAATGCGCTCCAAGATGCTGATCGTTACATTCTTGTAGAGCGGCTCATGGTGGAAGAGCATTGAGCGTCGGCTCTCGGGCACGAGAGCCATGCCCAACCGCCGCGCGCTGGCAGTCGTGGTGAGTTTCAGGGGTTTGCCCTCAAGCGCCAGCACCCCATGAGGTTTGATCTTGCCGAAGAGAGCGCGGGTGAGTTCCACCACGCCGCAGCCCATGGAGCCATAGATGCCGAGGATCTCCCCTGCTCTAACGTCAAGCGAAACATTTCGAAGCGCCTTCTGCCAGGCAAGGCCCGTGGCCCTCAGAACAATTGGCGCATTGCGCTGGGATTTCAGCTCAAACTCGCCTGTGTATGTCTCGCCAAGCTCCTCATGCCCCTGGCCGATCATGCGATCGATCACCCAAAGCTTGTCGATACCTGCATTCGGACTCGTGACGATTTTTCGGCCATTGCGAAAAATCGTCACCTCGTCCGAGATTCTCAGGATATCGTCCAGGAAATGCGATATGAAAATGAAACTCTTGCCCTTCTCGCGCAGCTTCCGCAGAAGGGCGAACAACCGCTCGACTTCGGGCGGCGACAGGGCCGAGGTCGGCTCGTCGAGAATGATGATCCGGGCCCCGGAAAATAAGACGCGCGCAATTTCGATGAGTTGCTGGAGACCAATCGAGAGTGAGCCGATGCGGGCCCTCGGATCCACCTCTATTCCAAGCCCATTCAGATGGCTGCGGGCCTCCCGCAACATGCGCTTCCAATCGATCAGGCCCCCTCTCGTAGGCTGGTTTCCGAGAAATACGTTCTCGGCCACGGAAAGATCAGGCACAATCGACAGTTCCTGATGCACCATGGCGATGCCGGCATTGAGTGCGTCACGGGAGGAACGGAACCGCGCTTCCTTGCCGTCCATTCGCATCACGCCTTCGAACTCATGATGCAGGCCTGCGATGATTTTCATCAAGGTGCTCTTGCCGGCGCCGTTTTCCCCTACGAGGCCGTGAATCTGACCTGTTCTAAGAGTGAAATCGACGCTCCGAAGAGCATGCACGCCGCCGAATGACTTCGAAACCCCCGCAAGTTCCAGCACTGGCACGTCGGACTGCTCGGGCGCATCCCTATCGCTCGGGCGATCACTTATGGCGCTCATCATCTCGTGGTGGTTGGTCGGAGATAGCTAGGAGTTGGGGGAGCCGCCGCCGCATGAGAGCCGGTGGCGGCTTGTGTTATCACTTTAGATCAGGAAGTGATTTTCCATCCAAAGCATGCCTTCGGCATTTGCCTTTGTCACGACGGGTCCATCGGTGACGATATTCTTGGGAATACCCTCTCCGCCTTTCTCACCGGCAACGGCCGCGACACCCGCGACAATCGCTCCACCATGAATTCGGCAGGAGGGATTGCGGACGGTGCCCAGCATCCGCCCATCGATGACGGCTTCGATGGCAGGCGGCATCGCGTCAACGCCGCCGATCAGCGTTTCGGTACGATTGTGACGCTTCATCACCTCGGCAGCTGCTAAAGCCATGTCATCGTTGTGAAAGAAAGCACCATTGATCACAGGATATTTCGTAAGAAGTGTCTCCCATATACGTGACACCTTGGATACGTCCCAGTCGGCGGGCTGAGTATCTAGCACCTCGATACCCGGATAGCTCTTGACGACCGACTCAAAGCCTCGGGCTCGCCCCTGAGCGCCTGTGTGGCCGAGGGCGCCCTGTGTCATCACCATCGTGCCTTTGCCGCCCATAGCTGTCACGAGAGCCTGGGTCATCGACGCACCCATGAACTCATTATCGGGAGCGAGGAAGGTGTGAACGTTTATGCTGTCCAGGGGTGCGATGAGGGTATCCATGTCGATTACCGGAATTCCGGCCTCGATCATCTTATTGACAGGCGCCGTTAGCGTGCCGATTCCGAAGGCTTGAATCGCAACGAAATCCCATGTTTGAGATGCCATGTTGTCGATGGCGGCGCGCTGCTTCACGGCATCCAGCTGACCATCGAACCAGGTCACCTCGACGTTAAACAACTTGCCCCAGTGTTCGGCGGCCGACTTACCTTGTGCACACCAGGTGGCCTGCAATCCGGCATTCGAAAACGCAGCTTTGAGCGGCTTCTCTGATCTTCCCGTTGCCATAGCCTGCGCGAGTGCTGGCCCGGCGCCGATACCACTCAGCATTGCAGCCACAGCCGCAGAGCTGCCTGCCATTCTGAAAAAATCTCGTCTGGATTTTGGTGTGTCGAAGATAGGCGCCATCGTTTCCTCCCTTGATGGTTTACTTGTTTTTCATGCTATGGCCGCCCACTAAATACCTGATTATGTATTGCGGGCGATTATGAGTAGTGGCGTCAAGCTATGACACGCCTGTATATCGGTCAAGGAAAACGGCACTGATGTCAATCCACCGCACCGTCGAATGATTGGTTTTACTGGGAGTGGAAAGCAGGACTGGTCGAACTATACTTAGAAATCGAACCCAAAGAAGTATTCATCAAAATGTCAAACGAGCTAGAACTTTTCAGCGCACGAGTTTGTCCCTATGCACATCGAACTCGGCTCATTCTTAAAGAGAAGCAGATTGAGTTTAAGTACACGGAGGTGGATCTCCAGCATAAGTCTGCCCGCTTTCTTGCCCACTCCCCGTATGGAAAGGTGCCGGCACTCGTTCACAATGGCGAGACAATCTACGAAAGTGCAATCATCAATGAGTATCTGGAGGGAGTTTTTGCCGAGCCTCGGCTCATGCCACTCGCGCCCCTACTGCAAGCGAAGGTCCGTATCTGGATCGACTATTGCGATGACTACTTCATCACTGATCACTACGCCCTTCTCAGAAACCAGCAACCGGATAAACACAAGCCGCTGCTGCAGAAGGCCGAACAGAATCTCCGCTTTATCGAACAAGAGGGTTTGAGAAAGCTCAGCGCGGATGGACCCTATTGGCTGGGGTCTGAGCCAAGCCTAGTCGACTTTGCCTGGTTCCCATTTTTCGAACGGCTTCCGGCTTGGATACATTACCGCGGACTTCAAGTTCCCTCTGACTGCCATCGACTGAGGCAATGGATTGAAATCAT
>Ga0075431_100002164_pt1 | contig 18790 bp, 14 predicted proteins | sample RhiMetdeltSRZDD5_FD_75297 | JGI IMG/M metagenome (GOLD analysis project Ga0075431, IMG submission 75297) | Populus rhizosphere microbial communities from Tennessee, USA - Rhizosphere MetaG P. deltoides SRZDD5 | ecosystem: Host-associated > Plants > Roots > Rhizosphere > Soil | place: USA... | reverse complement strand
CCCCTTCAGGATGCCGGAAACGAGTAGACTAATGCCCAGAAACAACAAAGAGATCAATAATACTGAAGTTGGCATTTCACAAATTCTTTTTAGTTATGTATTAAGCTGATCAAATTAAAAACCATTTTTTAAGACCGACAAAATGCTGAAAATTGATCAAAATTATTAGCCTTTTTGTCATTTGATAAAATAGTGAAAAACAAAGGCTGACAATTTATCACAATGACTGATATTATTTGGGCGATCGGCATAAATGATTGATTTATAATTTATTGCGCACCATGTCAAACCTGCTTGCCCGCCGGAATGTTGCCTTCTAAAATTATTCACAGCATCAAAAATTTATTTTGTTATGTGGCGCTAATTTGTAATTTAGTGCAAGAATTTAATGGGTTAGTAAGTAAGGGGTCAGCAGCGATGTTGACCCTTTTACTTTTTGGATATTCTTCTTTTTTTCTACCGTTTTTTTACTGCTCGGATCATATGATTCATCTGTTACCTTCACGTTATCATGAGTAAAGTTAAGACGGCTTTTTTCTGTTCTAATTGCGGATTCGAAACCGCGAAGTGGACCGGCAAGTGTCCATCGTGCGGAACATGGAACAGTTTTGTGGAAGAAGTGATTCATAAAGAAGCGGATAAGGAAAATAGTTGGAAGGATATTATCGATGGTAAAAAAGAAACTAAAATAATCGCGTTGCACGAGATCGATGCTGCAAAGCAGGAAAGAATTTTAACTACGGACCTGGAATTGAATCGTGTGCTTGGTGGTGGAATAGTACCGGGAAGTATTGTTCTTGTTGCCGGCGAACCTGGCATTGGAAAATCAACGCTGTTTTTACAAACAGGATTGTTGATGAAAGGGGTGCGGGTGTTGTACGTGAGCGGCGAAGAAAGTGAACAGCAGATAAAGATGAGGGCAGACAGGCTGAATATCAAACATTCAGATTTTTATTTGCTTACAGAAACATCTACACAGGTAATATTCCGCGAAATAAAAAAAGTAAAACCTGAGATTGTAATAATAGATTCTATTCAGACACTGCAATCAAACTACATTGATTCATCGCCGGGAAGTATATCACAGATAAGAGAGTGTGCCGCAGAACTACAACGATTCGCGAAAGAATCTGATATCCCGGTTTTTATTATCGGTCACATCACAAAAGACGGTACCGTTGCGGGGCCAAAGATCCTTGAACATATGGTCGACACCGTATTACAGTTTGAAGGAGACAGGCACTACACATACCGTATACTAAGAACGATCAAGAACAGGTTTGGAAGCTCATCAGAACTTGGCATCTATGAGATGACGGGCGATGGTATGCGCGGTGTGCTAAATCCAAGTGAACTGTTGATCACACAAAAAGAAGATCAGCTGAGCGGCATTGCGATAGCAGCTACAATGGAAGGGATGCGGCCGTTGCTGATTGAAGTGCAGGCACTCGTTACACAATCTGTTTACGGCACTCCGCAGCGCACCGTGTCGGGATTTGATCTCAGAAGATTACAACTGCTGCTGGCCGTTCTTGAAAAGAGAGGTGGATTTCATTTTGGTGTGAAAGATGTATTCCTGAATATCGCTGGAGGTTTGAAAATTGAAGATCCTTCAACTGATCTTGCGGTTCTGGCCGCTTTGCTGAGCTCATTCGAAGACGTGCCCGTTCCGCATCACATCTGTTTTGCTGGTGAGGTTGGTTTAAGTGGAGAGATCAGAGCAGTTAACAGAGTAGAGCAGCGGATAGCTGAGGCCGAAAAACTTGGATTCGAAAAAATGATTGTCTCGAAATACAACCTGGGCGGCGGAAGAAAGGGTGATTCAAAACTTAACACAAAACAATTTGGAATTGAAGTGATCGAAATGTCGAGAGTAGATGAGTTATACCGGTACCTGTTTTAAAAATATAATCCACCTTTTATATCCTGAGATATGTGCAGGCTGTGGTAGTGATTTGCTATCAGGGAAGAATATGATCTGTGACAATTGTATTAATTCGATTCCGCTTACAGGATTTTATTTACACCGGCTAAATCCCGTTGAAAAGATATTCCGTGGCAGGTTACCGGTAGTGTCTGCGTCTGCCCACGCATATTTCACAAAAGATTCGGTCGTACAAAACCTTTTGCATGCGCTCAAATATGGCGGTAACAAAGAAATAGGTGTCAGATTGGGAAGGATGATGGGAAGACCATTAAAATGGTGCGGATGGAATAACGATCTTTCAGCAGTAATACCTTTGCCATTGCATTTCAGCAGACAGAAAAAGAGGGGATATAACCAGTCAGAAATGATTTGCAACGGGATTGGTGATGAAATGAACGTTCCGGTTCTGACTGATGTTGTTCAAAGAAAAAATATCACCGCAACTCAGACGCATAAATCAAGAACAGAGCGTTGGAACAACATGAAGTGTAAATTTGAACTGAAAAATGCCCCTGCCATAATGAACAAACATGTGTTATTGGTGGATGATGTGGTCACCACAGGTGCCACTCTTGAAGCCTGCGGTTCGGAACTATTAAAAGCTGAAGGAGTGCAACTGAGCATAGCAGCGTTTGCATATACATTACTATGAAGGCAATTGCCGTACTGGCCATTATTATTACAATCGGATTGACAATCTCCTGCAGAAAGGATTCTTTCATTACAAGTAAGGATGCGGTAATAACTCTGTCTGTCGATACCATTCACTTCGACACCTTATTTACAACTACAGGATCAGTGACTCACTTCTTTAAGATCTTTAATGATAACGACCGGAAACTAAAGATATCTGATATCACATTACTGGGCGGGGAGAATTCGTACTTCAGCATAAATGCAGATGGAACAGAAGGCCCGGCTGTGAAAAATCTTGAAATAGATGCTAACGACAGTTTGTATGTATTTGTAACTGTAAAAATAGATCCTACCAGCGAGGATTTACCTTTTATTGTGGAGGATAGCGTAGCAATAAGATACAATGGAAATGAAAAATGGGTTCAGCTCCAGGCATGGGGACAAAACGCCAACTTCCTGAATGCTCATGTGATTGCATTTGACACAACCTGGACAAATGAAAAACCGTTTGTAATTCTTGGCGGTTTGCTGATTGCAGAAGGTGTGGAATTAAAAATAGAGGAGGGAACCAGGATTTACCTGCATGCAGATGCTCCTTTCATTGTGGATGGAACGCTTACGGCGACGGGAAAAGAATACGACAGTACGAAAATCGTTTTCCAGGGCGACCGTATCGACGAGTTTTACAGGGACCTCCCGGCATCATGGCCTGGAATATATTTCCGCGAGCCGAGCACAGAAAACCTTTTGCGACACGTAATAGTAAGAAACGCTTATCAGGGTGTGATAAGCGAAAAACCATCTGCCGCTGCCGGACCGAAATTGAAACTGGAAGAATGTATTATAGATAATTGCTATGATGCCGGAATTCTCGGCATAAACAGCAGCATAACCGTTGAAAATTGCCTGGTGAGCAATTGCGGTAAAAACATACTGCTGGTTCAGGGTGGTGAATATGAATTTGTTCACTGCACGGATGTAGCATTTTCAAATTTATACATATCACACCGACAACCTGTTCTGTTAATAACAGATTTCACAAGAGCCGGCGATGCCATCACCGTTGGGGATGTAAAAGCGTCTTTTACGAATTGCATTTTCTGGGGAGCGAATGGAACGGTTGAAAATGAAGTATCGACAGTTAGGGAGGGAAACGCATCTTTTGCTGTTGATTTCAAAAATTGTTTGTGGAAAATTGACGAATCTCCATCGGGAGTAACGTCAAAAGATATGATCGAAAATCAAGATCCGTTGTTTCAAAACGTTGACACCCGAGGTAATGCATATGATTTCAGGCTGACGGAAGGGTCGCCGGCGATAAATGCGGGGTTGAGTACAGGTATCTTAACAGACCTCGATGGGAAAAATCGGGTAAATATTCCAGATATCGGCGCTTACGAAACAACCTTTTAATATCATCTTTGTATCTTCTATACCAATATAAATAAACAAAAATATGCTCAAGCTTTTAATTTTATCCGGATTGATGATGTTGATGGCAACGTCTATATATGATTTTAAGGTTCCTGGTCTCGATGGCGGTACAATCGATTTTGCAAAATACAAAGGCAAGAAAATATTGATTGTAAATACAGCCTCCCAATGCGGCAACACCCCGCAGTATGCGGAGTTGGAACAGCTGTATGAAAAATACAGCAGCTCCCTGGTGATCGTAGGGTTCCCCGCAAATAACTTCGGCGCACAGGAACCTGGGTCAAATACCGAGATTTCCAGTTTCTGCAAAAAGAATTATGGTGTAAAATTTCCGATGGCAGAAAAAGTATCAGTGAAGGGTGATGATATACATCCTTTGTTCAAATATCTGGTTGCTGAAGCCGAAAAGATGGGAGAAAAGGATCCTATCAAGTGGAACTTCACAAAATTCCTTATCGATGAAAATGGAAAGCTTGTAAAAGTTTTTCATAATAAGGTTCTGCCAATGAGTGATGAAGTTGTTTCGGCAATAGCTAAGAAGTAATGCAGTTTTCTGATGTAGTCGGCCAGCAGGATGTCAGGGAACATCTTGTGGAAATGATCAGCCTCAACCGGTTGAGTCATGCGCTTTTGTTCACTGGCAAAGAAGGCACTGGTGCTTTGCCACTTGCAATTGCATTCTCCCAATACATAATGTGCGAGTCTCGTGACGAGGCAGATTCATGCGGAATTTGCCCAGCCTGCAAAAAAGCATCTGACCTTGTTCATCCCGATATTCATTTCTCCTACCCGGTAATACCAAAAAAGCCGGGTGATAAACCTGTAAGTACGGATTTTATCAGTGAATGGCGTGAGTTCATTGGCCAGTACCCTTATGGCAATGTATACGATTGGCTGCAATTTATCGGGGCAGAGAACAGACAGGGAAATATCACAGCACAGGAGTGTAATGAGATAATACATAAGCTAAGCCTTAAGAGCTTTGAAAGTGATTACAAGGTGCTGGTGATGTGGATGCCTGAATATCTGGAGAAAGAAGGCAATAAGCTATTGAAGCTCATTGAAGAGCCCCCGCCGAATACCATATTCATTCTTGTTGCGGAAAATGAATCGATGGTACTGCCTACAATCGTATCGAGAACACAGTTGGTGAGGGTGCCTCCCGTGGCAATCGAAGCAATACAACAACAACTGATGCTCAAAGCAAAGATCCCAAAGGATCAGGCCAGGCAGATCGCAACTGTATCGGGGGGTAATTACAGGGAGTCATTGCAGATCATGCAGCATGCAGGGGAAGACTGGCAGTCACTACTCAGGGATTGGTTGAATGCTATCATGAAATCGGGCCCGATAGCACAAGTGAAATGGATAGAAGAAATGAGCAAGAATGGAAGGGAAAAGCAAAAACAGTTTTTACGATACTTTAATCATCTGCTCGGTCAGGCTATAAAAATACAGGTGCTACCTGGTGCTGAGTTACCGATACCTGAAAATGAAAAGGATTTTGCCCTGAGGCTAAATAAAATGGCAGGACTTGAACAGCAGAGGGCAATGATTGAAGAACTTGATAAAGCATCATTCTATATAGAAAGAAACGCAAACGCAAAAATGTTGTTTCACGCGCTTACTATCAGGCTATATCATATCATTGCCGATAAATCCGTAATTTTGACGACTTGACGTGTGATATAACAATTTAAAATACTGCACGTTATAAGAAAAATAATTAGAAAAAAATATACAAATGGGCTGTAGTTCGTGTGGAACGGGAAGTGATAAGGCGCCGGGATGTAAAAGCAACGGTGGTTGTAGCACCGGAAGTTGCAACCGTATGAATGTTTACGATTGGCTTGCTAATCTTCCATTTAGTGACCCTGAAAGCTCTTGTCGGGTTGTTGAAGTCAGTTTTAATAATGGCAGCCGTAAAGATTACTTCAGGAACAATTCTATTAACTATTTCGACAAGGGCGACATGGTTGCGGTAGAAGGCGTAAGCGGATTCGACGTAGGCATGGTTAATCTCACCGGCGAAGTGGTTCGCGTACAGTTAAAGAAAAAAGGTATTAATGAGTCGGATTCGGATATGCGCAAGATCCTTCGTAAAGCCACCGACAGAGATATCGATACGATGGCTCTTAACAAAGCAAGAGAGCCGGAAGCAGTGATACGTTCAAGAGCAATTGCAAAGCAGCTGAACCTTAACATGAAGGTCAGCGAAGTTGAGTTCCAGGCCGATGGACGAAAAGCAACATTTTACTATATTGCCGACGACCGGGTTGACTTCAGGGAACTCATTAAAATATATGCAAAAGAGTTCAGGGTAAAGGTTGAAATGCGGCAGATTGGTGCAAGACAGGAAGCAGGGAAGATCGGAGGCATTGGAAGCTGCGGACGAGAGCTTTGCTGCAGCACCTGGCTCACTGATTTCAAGTCGGTGAATACAACTGCTGCCCGGTATCAGAATCTGTCAATAAATCAGAGCAAGCTGAGTGGTCAATGCGGGAGATTGAAATGTTGTCTGAATTATGAGCTGGACACGTACCTCGATGCGTTGCAGCATTTCCCTGAAAACGCAGATTCGATACAGGTTGCAAAAGGAACGGCCACACTTATCAAAAAGGATATTTTCCGAAACCTTATGTGGTATGTGTTGCCCGATAGTTCGAAGCAATATCCGCTCACTATCGATAGGGTGAAGAAAATTAAATTCGAAAACAGTAAGAATATTATACCACAGGATCTTGAAGCCGTAGAAGTTACCAGCAACAAACCAAAAGAAGTAGAACCGGAATTTGTTGACGTGGTAGGTCAGATAAGTCTCAGAAGTCTTGAAAAGGCAGAAAAAAGAAAGAAGGCGAACACGCCGCCGCCTCCTTCATCTCAGAAAAAAGATTTTAAAGGACCGAAAAGAAACGACAGAAACGACAGAAACGATAGAAACGACAGAAACGAAAGAAACGACAGAAACAACCGCAACGATCATCGGCCTTCGCAACCAAAAAAATAATTACCATCCATCGCCGTCGAGAACATTACCTATTCCGCCGAGAATACTTCCTTCCTCTTTACGTCTTACCGTTCCATAAGAAAGAATCCTTCCTGCAAGCCGGCTGATCGGCAGAGTTTGTATCCAAACTTTTCCGGGACCACGCAATGTTGCAAAAAATAACCCTTCGCCACCGAAGAGACTATTCTTAATACCACCCACAAACTGTATGTCATAATTTACGGTTTGGGTAAATGCAACAACGCAGCCGGTATCGATTTTCAACAATTCGCCAGGCTGCAGCTCTCTCTCTGTAACATGACCACCTGCATGAACGAAGGCCATACCATCGCCTTCGAGCTTCTGCATAATAAATCCTTCACCACCGAACAATCCCGTTCCCAGCTTGCGCTGAAATTCAATTCCAACTGCAACTCCTTTCGCGGCACACAGAAAAGAATCTTTCTGGCAAATCATCTTACCACCCATTCTTAAGAGATCAAGTGGAATAATTTTGCCGGGATAAGGAGATGCGAAACTTACTTTCCTCTTATTCTGGCTGATGTTTGTGAACGCCGTCATAAACAGGCTTTCGCCGGTAAGCACACGTTTACCGGCCGACCATAACTTCCCCAGAAAGCCTTCCTGAGGCTTCGAACCATCACCGAAGATTGTTTGCATCTCAATGCCGTCCTGCATCATCATGAACGCACCGCTTTCTGCGATGGCGGTTTCAGACGGATCGAGCTCAATGTCCACGTATTGCATTTCCTCGCCGTGGATCTGATAATCGATTTCATGATTTGATATCATATATAAATTTTGTGTGGTTACAACCAGCTCTTATTAAATGTATCGTTTGCTGTTCCATTTTTTCTTCTTCTGCGGGGAACATCTACAAATGAATGCCACAGCGAAGTAAATAACATCATAAACATAAATATAATTGTTAGCGGAGGTATTCCCATCATTGAAACCCATTTTCCACCGAACAATCTTCTCATTGGACGCCTTAGCCTTTCCGCTATCAGATACATAGCAGGGACGATAATAAGCGTCATGAAAAATGCCGAGATAAGTCCGAATATGATCGTCCACGCGAGAGGCTTCCAGAATGAAGCGCTGTCTCCGCCAAACCAGATCTGCGGATCAAGTTTTTCGAACATGGTAATGAAATTGATATTGAAACCGATACCCAGAGGAATCAATCCGAATATTGCAGCCAGCGCGGTCAACAACACCGGTATAATACGCGTCTTTCCTGCCTTTATAACAGCTTCACGTGTTTTCATACCGCGTGCGCGCAGTTCATCTGCAAACTCAATCACGAGAATACCGTTCTTCACTACGATACCGGCCAGACCTACAATACCCAACCCGGTCATTGCCACAGACACATCCATTCCGGTCAATGCAAATCCGAGGAAGACACCGATAATGCTAAATATTATTTCAGTAAGGATAATAACCGATTTGCTAACCGAGTTGAACTGGATTACAAGTATGAAAAGAATGATCATCAAAGCGATTATGAGCGCCTTGAAAAGGAATGCTCCGGTTTCGGCCTGCTGTTCGCTTTCACCTGTTTGCTTAATTGTAACTCCCTGCTGTACCCCGGTAAATTTATCGATGTAACTCTTTAATTCAGCGTTTACAGAGTTAGCGTTGGCGCCACCTGTTTCATCGACGTTTGAACGAAGAATTATAGAGCGTTTGTTATCCTTTCTTTTCACACTACCAAGAGTTGTGGTGTAATCAACATTTACAAGAGAACTGATCGGCACATGCTTCACCTGTCCGGAAGCCATATCGCGGAAGGTGATCTTCATATTTAATATATCCGGCAGGCTCTTTCTTTGCAGCTCTTCGTTGCGCAGTTGAATCTTATACTCATCTTCGCCATCCTTTATCTTTGATACCTCTCTTCCAAACAACGCGGTTCTTATCTGCATACCAATCTGTCCCGTTGAAACGCCTTCTATCATTGCCCTTTCACGGTCAACAGTAAGCGAAACTTCAGGGTTCGTCAGGTCAACATCCATTTTCAATTCTTCCACGCCGGGAACCCGGATCGAATCGAGATAGTTTTTCAGACCCACGGCAGTTTTAATAAGATTGTCAAAGTCCTCACTCGCAATTTCAATATTGATCGGAGGTTCTGTTGGTGGACCGGAGGCTTCCTGGTTAACTGAGATTTCAGCACCGGGAATGCCTTTTACAGATTGCCTGATAGTGTCGAGTAATTGTTTTGTTGATATCGCTTTCCCATACTGCTGTTTTGATTCCTCCTTTCGATGCTTGAACTCGATAAACGAAACCTGTATACGTCCCAATTCAGGTCTTGTACTCTGATCACCACTATTAGGATCGGCGGCTCCGACTGCCACATTTGAAATAATGCTTTCAACCAAGCGATTCTTCTGTCCGTTTTCCATGTGCAATGCCGAATACACACGCTTCTCCAGCACCCTGGTAACAGAATCGGTATATTCCACATCTGTACCAACGGGCAACTTCAGATAAACATATACATAATTCGGGTCGGCACTGGGAAAGAATACAACACCAACACGTTTGGAGGACACGGCTCCTACAAATACGAACAGGCTCACTAAAAACAATCCGACCGTAGCCAGCAACAGGTGAACAGGCCGCCATCCTTTGAGCGACCAGTGAAGTAACCGCTCATAGCGTGCCATAATAGCAGGCAACACGCGGTTCTGGAAACCGCGAATCACATCGTTGATGATAAACCTGTTGAGTATAACCAGGATAACGATAAGAAGAAGGAGGTTACCCATGAACGTTAATCCCACCAGATCAAGCAGGATACCGAAACCAACAGCTATCCAAAATCCCTTTTTCCTGAAGATGTCACTCTTCCTGTTACGCGTGTCTGATTCCGGGTGGTTCATAAAGTCTACAGCGAACACAGGGTTCATGATGAATGCTACGATCAGTGACGCGGTCAACGTAAATATGAGCATCACCGGCAGGTATATCATGAACTTACCTATCAGTCCAGGCCAGAACAACAATGGGAAAAATGGAGCAAGAGTTGTTAACGTTCCGGCCAGTACAGGAATAAAGATTTCTCCAGCCGCCATTATCGCCGAGCGTTCGGAACTTATCCTTCCTCTTCCTTCAACAAAAATCCTGTGTGTGTTTTCAATTACAACAATTGCGTCGTCCACTATTATACCGAGCCCGAACAGAAGGGCAAACAATACGATGAAGTTCAATGTAACATGCGAACCAATCATCAGATCCGCCGCCGGCAGAAACATGAAGGCGACGAACATACTCAGCGGAACACTTAGTGCCACGAAGAATGCATTGGTTACCCCCATAAAAAACATCAGGATGATCAGCACCAGGATGAATCCGATAACGATGGTGTTAACAAGATCGTTGAACGAATGACTGGCATTTTTACTGAGGTCGCCTGTCATTACCACTTTCAAATCCGGCGGCAGAGTTGTTTTCTGCATATCGGCGACAGCAGCCTTGATCAGATCAGCCGTTTCGATCAGGTTTTCACCACTTCTCTTGATCACGTTCAAAGTGATCACATTCTTTCCTTCGAGTCGCGCGTAGCTTTCCTTTTCTTTTGTGGTGTCTTTTATTTCTGCAATATCTTTAAGGTAGATCGGATTGCCGCCAGTGTTTCGAACAACTATCTTTTCAATGTCGGCGGCTGTTTTAAACTGTCCTTTCAGCTGCATGCTTCTCCTCATGTTACCCACTTCAAGCAAGCCGCCCGACACGTCCATATTTTCCCTTGCCACAGCGTTCGCAATATCATCGAAAGTGATATTGGCACTTTGCATTCTGAAATTGTCGACGTTGATCTGAAATTCCCTTTCTACTGCACCGACAATGTCCACCCTGTTGATCTGAGGGAGTTCTTCAAGCTTATCCTGCATGTCGTCGGCGAGTTCCTTCAATCTCATCGGGTCGTAGTCACCGCTGAGGTTTATGGCCATGATAGGAAGATCAGACAGATTTATATCTATCACTGTAGGCTCCTCTGTAAGATCGGTTGGAAGGTCGGGCTTTGCCTTATCAACAGCGTCCTTAACTTTTTGCAAGGCCACGTCAACTTTTTCCGAGGCGTCGAAGTCGATTATTATCGCTGAATAATCCTGTACAGAGGTACTGGTGATCTTGTCGATCTTAATGCCAGAAATAGATTTCAGTTGTTTTTCTATCGGTTGGGTAACAAGATTCTCCATGTCCTTTGGAGAATTACCAACATATATTGTTTGAATGTAAATTTTCGGAATAACCAGGTCAGGGAACTGTTCCTTCGGAAGCGTAATGAACTGGCTGACTCCGATAAGGGAAATGAATACCATCAGAAGGTATATCGACGTCCTGTTTTTGATACTCCATGTTGTGGGTCTGAACTGCTTGAACCTTCCCTTAATACTATCTAGTGAACTCATAAATTATTATTGTAGTTGTGGCTTTCTATTCCTTTCTTATGATTTATTATCACCTGTTACCACACGCTGTCCATCGTATAATCCCTGGAAACCTTCCGTGATCAGTGCATCATTAGCTTTGAGTCCTGATTTCACTTCGAGGTTATTGCCATACAGTTCTCCCACTTCAATTTGTCGTTTTCTTGCCAGCAACTTCCCATTCTCGTTCACAGCCACCATCACATATTTTCCTTTCTCATCATTCTGTAATGTGTTCATTGGAATAGTAATCGCGTTGTTCGATTCATAATCCTGAATTCTCACCAGCGCGATCTGGTTAGGACGAAAATCCTCAGACGCGGGAATTTTAGCTTCTATATAAAATGAACGTGATGACGGATCGATAAGACTTCCTTTAACGCTTACTTTAGAAGTAACCGTTTTGTTGATATCCGGCAGAGTGATCTCAATCTCAGAACCTTTATCAACCTTATCCAGGTAATTTTCAGGAACCTCGACTGTTACCTTAAGATTGTTTGTGTTCACGATCTTTATGCCTTTTATGCCTGCAGTTGATGGTGTAAAGTATTCTCCGACTTTTACGTTTACAACGTCAGCAACTCCCGATATCTCAGCATAAACATTCGACATGCTATGCTGTTCATTCAGCAATGCAAGCTGCTTTTGAAGATTTTCAACATTGGTTTTCGCTTGTAAAAGCTCTACTTCGGTACCAATCTGTTTGTCCCAAAGATTTTTTCTCCTGTCGTACAGTGTTTGAGCGAGATCAAGCTGCACCTTAAGCTGCTCTATCTGCTGGCGGGTAACAACATTGTCGAGCCTTAACAGCAATTGTCCTTTTCTCACCCGGTCGCCCTGTTTAACATAAATGGCTTTTACCTGTCCGCCCATGCCCCGGGGAGACACAAAAGCAATATTTTCAGCATCAACTTTTCCCTGGAGATCTATATAATGGGTGAATTTGTTTGTAGCGATAGGTTTAATCTCAACAAGCTTTGCATTGGCCTGCGCCGCTGCTGAAGTGTCTGTCTTCGCAAGCTCATCCTCCATCTTGCGGATCTTTTCATTCAGCTTCGTTTGTTCTTCTTTCAGCTTTTTCAACTCTGTTTTCTTATCATCCTTTTTAGCCGGCGAACTACTGCTGCCACATGCCATAGCAATCACCATGATGAGCACTACAGTTGTTATTTTATACATGCTGTTCATTTTGGAATATTTGAAGGTCATTTACTAATATTTTAAAGCTTACCCGTTGCGCGGAGGAAATCTATTCTTGCTACTATCGCATCATACAGCGCAGCATAATAATTGTTTTGTGCCGCTGTCAGCTCCGCCTGCGAGTTGGTGATTTCGAGGTTTGAACCAAGTCCCTGTTCGTATTTTAATTTTGTTTGGTTATAAACTTCTTCGGCAAGCGACATATTCTTTTTCTGGTATTCCATCGTAGCAACTGCTGACCGCAGGTTGATACGGGTTTCAGAAATTTCCCTATCAATCGAAAGCTCAAGATTCTTAAGATTATTATTTGTTTGCTCCAACTGAAGTTTTGCTGTTTGCAATCTCGCGGCTTTTGCGAAACCGTCGAATATGGGCACGCTTATTTTCAACGCGACTGAAGATGACGGGAACCAGGGCTCACCCGATTTAAAGAAGTTGAATTTGTTGCGTTGTGCCAGCTGATAGTATGAACTGCTCAGCGAAACTGTTGGCAGGTAGCTGAGCCGGTATCTTTTTATATTGTATTCGTTTAATTTTCTGTTCAGCTCGAGCTGTTCATGCTCTACCCTCTCCGAGTATTTAAACTGCGTATCCAGAATTTCTTCGTTAAATATGTTCTCAGGAAGAGAGTCCTTAAGTATCAGGTTCGCCTGTATAGGCATGCCCATAAGCATCTTTAAGCCGATGGTTGCAGTTTGAATCCTGTTCTCGATTTTTATTTTCTCTGTACGAAGATTAGTGAGGCTCACTTCTGCTTTACTTATATCGAGCTTTTCTGCGAAACCGTTTTTGAAAATTTCCCTGGTATCGCTAAGCAGTTTATCAAAGCGTGAAATGTTTGCGTCAATAGTGCCTATCTGCTGCTTTCCTGCAAGCAGCTGGTAATATATTTTATAAACATTCGCCTTGATTTGCTCTTTTGTTACGTCGGCTGTTTTATTGGCGAACTGCATCGCTGTTTTGCGCGCCTGAAGGCCAACAAAAACCTGACCATCGAAAAGCAGTTGTGAGAGATCGAGACCGGCATTTGCTGTATACTTGGTTCCGAATTGTGCCTCGACGAAACCAAAATCTGATGGGGCCACGATCGGATCGCCGGTTCCTGTTTTAACGCCTTCCTGTATAAGCACACCATAAGCTGCTGCTGCGATGAAGTTGGGAAAGCTTTGCACGGCGACGTTAGGGTAATAGGTGGTGCTGGCGCTTCCGTTCAACTGTGGGTAGGCCGCCGCAGTGATTTCCCGGTTCTGCTGGCGTTGAAGATCTATACCGATCAGTGCGTTTTTTACCTGGTAACTATTTTTTGTAGCGTACTCAACTGCTTCCTTAACGGTCATGGCATATGTGGTGTCCTGCGCGTAAGCAATGTGCGCGAAAACGAGCAGCACAAAAACCGCTGATCCTCTCCTGTATATTTTCCTGGCCCAAAAAAGTGGCATTGCAAAGTGATTCATTTGTTAACTTTTAATTCTTTCCTGTTGGTATTTTAGAATGAGCTTGTATCCTTTCAATGATGCCACACCGAAAAGAAAATGTTCTATGATTGCGGTATGCAGGTCTCCAAGATTAAATTTGGAAGCGGGGTAAACGTCCTGGTTGAAGGCTATCATCATTCCCTCGAGCCTGAACTTTGCTATGATATCGATATTTATTTCCGGCCTGTATAGTTCCTCGGCTATTCCTCTCTTCAGGTTCATTCTGATGATATCATACAGATATTTATTCTTGTGATCGAGGAACAGCTTGTATGACTGCGGGTGAAACCTTTCAAGGTCGTACATCATTGCAGGATTCATGCCTGAAAAAATCTGTTGCACAAAATCCATGGCGTGGATCATCTCTTGAACGGCATCTTTTGACTTCACGCGGTTATCGTCGCAGGTTTGCTGCGCGTAATCAATTGTTTGCCTTACAACCGCTTCGACGAGCTCATCCTTATCGGAAAAGTACTGATAGATTGTTTTTTTGGAAGCTCCGAGTTGAGTTGCGATCTCATCCATGGTAATAGACTTGAACCCATACCGGCGGAACAAATCGTTAGCTTTCTGTAAAATTCTTTCTTTCATTTCCATAATTCCCTGACCAAGGGCGCCAAAACTATGGAAACTTTTTATGTTACCAAAGTTTCCACCAATAATTTTTGGTGAAAATTCTTCCTTCTGACAGTTTTTTCATCATAATCGTTACGGAAAGCGAAACTTATTTTTGACGAAATATTAATGGCAATGAAAAAAAGGCACGTTTTAAAGAGGTTGTTCCAGTATTTTCTGCAGGGCCTGATCATATTGGCACCCATAATCATCACAGTTTATGCGGTAACGGCGCTCTTTAACTTTATAGATAACATCCTGCCCGAGGCGTTTGTAAGGATATTCCCACACTGGTGGGTAGACGAGCGCGGCAACGCGGTGAAAATTCCTGGGATCGGTTTTGCAGTATTGATCCTTACAGTTGTTTTTGTAGGATATGTGTCTTCATCTTTTGTTGTTGGGAGACTGGTAGATCTGTTCGATACAATATTGGAGAGAACACCTGGCATCAAGATTATTTACAGTACGGTAAAGGATTTCTTCGAGGCGTTTGCTGGAAACAAGCGAAAATTTGACAAGGCAGTTCTGGTAAGCGTGCAGGACCGGGAAGTGTGGCAGATCGGCTTCATAACACAGGAAGAGTTAATGCAGTTTGGTCTTGATGAATATGTTGCGGTTTATATTCCAAAGTCGTACGCCTTCACAGGTGAGTTATTCTTCTTGAAGAAAGAAAGGGTAAGGCTGCTTACCGATATCAGTTCTGCCGAGGCGATGAAGTTTGCCATTTCCGGCGGTGTAACTCAGATTGAAGAATGATTGATATAGCGTGAATGAAAAGATGTTACTTGATGGTTGTTTTGATGGTTCTGCATGCAAAAGGATTTTGCTGGGGATTTTTCGCTCACAGGATGATCAACTACCAGGCGGTATTTCTGCTACCTCCCGAAATGATTGCGTTCTATAAACCTAATATCGATTTCATAAGTGCGCATGCGGTTGATCCTGACAAGAGGCGATATGCGGTCGCAGAAGAAGGTGCCAGGCACTATATCGACATGGACAGATATGCTGGAACAGAAATTCCCCGCGCATGGTCAAAGGCAGTTCAAAAATTTTCCGTCGACACGCTTAAGATGCGCGGAATAGTGCCATGGTGGATTCAGGTGATGCTAACAAGGCTAACAAAAGCTTTCAGGGACAAGGACGTAAATACTATACTTAAGCTGTCAGCTGAAACGGGCCATTACCTTGGGGATGCACATGTGCCGCTCCATACATCAAGCAATCATAATGGACAGCTTACAAATCAGCACGGCATACACGGATTCTGGGAATCGAGAATACCCGAATTATATGTCGATAGTGAGTGGGATCTTTTTAACGGGAAGGCCACATATATCAGCAGTCCGCTGCAGTTTATATGGAAGAGGGTCGAAGAAAGCTCGCGTGCAAGTGATTCTGTTCTGAAATTTGAAAAAATGCTGAATGAAAAGGTAACATCAGATAGAAAATATTCATTTGAAAACAGGAATGGTGTAATTATAAAACAATATTCTGCGGAATATTGTGCAGCTTATAATCGAATGATGAACGGTATGATTGAAAGAAGGTTGAGGGAGTCGGTTTTTGCAGTAGCCTCGTTCTGGTATACGGCCTGGGTAAATGCGGGACAGCCCGATCTCAAAAACCTGAGCAGGAAAGAATTATCTGAACAGGACCGGCAGGAATTCAGCGAACTGGAGGTGAAATGGAAGAATGAAAAGCTAAAAGGAAGGTCGTGTGACTGACTTTCAGTCGAACGCTGGTGCGGTATTCCTTATCTTTGGAACCCAAAATATTAATTAAAAAGCAAATTTCAGGACGTGACGAATGTGATTCATAATTTCAATGCCGGGCCGAGCATATTACCTGCGGAAGTTTTTGAAGAAGCCAGCCGCGCTATTATGAACTTCAATAATACAGGGCTTTCGATCCTGGAGCTCGGACACAGAACGAAAACATTCCAGGCAGTGATGGAAGAGGCCATGGCTCTTGCCAAAGAGCTGATGCGTCTCGACAATGACCATGAAGTAATGTTTCTGCATGGAGGCGCATCCAGCCAATTTTTTCAGGTGCCGATGAACCTGCTGGGAGAAAACGACCTTGCTGCCTATACCGACACTGGTGTGTGGGCATCCAAAGCTATAAAGGAAGCAAAACTGTTCGGACATGTTGAAGTTGTATGCAGCTCAAAAAATGAGAATTACAACCACCTGCCGAAACAGTTCACCGTTCCTAAAACTGCAAGATATCTGCACATTACAAGCAACAATACAATTTATGGTACGCAGTGGCAGGATCTGAGCATCTTTTACAATACAGGTGTTCCACTCGTAGCCGACATGAGCAGTGATATCCTTAGCCGCGATATCGACTTCAATAAATTTGACATTATATATGCCGGTGCACAAAAGAATGCTGGTGCAGCCGGTGTTACCTTGGTTGTAGCGAATAAAAATATACTTGGAAAAGTTCAGCGGAACATTCCATCCATGCTCGACTATAGAAATCATATTGCGAACGGTTCAATGCTTAACACACCACCTGTATTTGCTGTGTACGTATGTATGCTCACATTGCGGTGGCTGAAAAGCATCGGAGGAATTGCTGAGATCGAGCAGGTTAACAACAGAAAAGCAGCATTACTGTATCATACGATTGATTCACTGGATTTATTCAGAGGTACAGTTGTGAAAGAAGACAGAAGTAAAATGAACGTGTGCTTTGTTGCTAAGGACGAGCAGCTTGAAAAAGAATTCGCTGAACTGTGCCACAAAGAGGGAATGGTTGGTGTGAAGGGGCATCGTACCGTTGGAGGTTTCCGTATTTCATTATATAACGCACTCCCCTATGAGAGCGTAGAAGCCATCACCGACTTGATGAAAGACTTTGCACAAAGAAAATCCTAAAACAAACGAAAAATCTGAGATGGCGATCGTCAATCCTTTTAAAGCTTTACGGCCTCAACCACAATTTGCTCCTAAGGTAGCATCCCGGCCCTATGATGTTCTGAATAGTCTGGAAGCAAAGATCGAAGCACGGGGTAACCCACATTCATTCCTTCATATCACCAAATCCGAAATAGACCTGCCGGATAAGACAGATATCCATTCACAGGAAGTTTATGACAGAGCCAAACAAAACCTTCACGCGTTTATCCAAAGAGGTGTGCTGTTCCGGGAAGACAAGGCCTGTTATTACATTTACCAGCTTGTAATGAACGGAAGAAGCCAGACAGGATTGGTGGGAGTAAGCGCGATCGACGACTATGAAAAAAATGTAATAAAGAAACATGAGCTCACCAGGCCAGAAAAGGAAGAGGACCGGATAAATCATATCAAAACAACAAAAGCACAAACGGGAAACGTGTTCCTTGCATACAGGAATGTACCGGAAATTGACGAGGTTATCACCAACTGGAAACAAACCCATGATCCTGTTTATGATTTTGTTGCAGATGATGGTGTTAGCCATGCAATATGGGTGATAAACTCCGACCAGGTAAATAACACGCTGAAAAAACTATTTAAGGATAAGGTACCGGCAACCTATATTGCCGATGGGCATCACAGGGCGGCATCAGCAGCCAAGGTTCGATTGCAGGTTGAAGAAAATTATTTTCTTACTACTTTGTTCCCTGCGAACCAGTTGAAGATCCTCGATTATAACAGGGTCGTAAAAGATCTGAATGGCCTCGAACCGCCTCAGTTTATTGAAAAGCTTAAAAAATATTTTGAAGTTACAGAATCCAGTGAGCCCGTGGCGCCTTCAAAGCTGCATGAATTCGGAATGTATCTGAAGAAGAAATGGTATAAGCTGGTATCGAAGCCAAATACTTTTAACACAGATCCTATTGGTGTTCTGGATGTAACGATACTTTCAGAAAATATTCTCGACAAGCTTTTAGGCATTACCGATCAGCGTACCGATAAGAGAATAGATTTTATTGGCGGCATACGGGGACTCGCAGAACTTGAGAAAAGGGTCGACAGCGGCGAGATGGCCGTGGCTTTTAGTTTGTTCCCTGTTAGTATTGAACAGCTTTTCAATATTGCAGACAGTGGAAATGTTA
>Ga0075431_100002159_pt1 | contig 18811 bp, 14 predicted proteins | sample RhiMetdeltSRZDD5_FD_75297 | JGI IMG/M metagenome (GOLD analysis project Ga0075431, IMG submission 75297) | Populus rhizosphere microbial communities from Tennessee, USA - Rhizosphere MetaG P. deltoides SRZDD5 | ecosystem: Host-associated > Plants > Roots > Rhizosphere > Soil | place: USA... | reverse complement strand
GCGCTCAACGCAGCAACTCCTCGTCGTCTATTGCCACCATGGAGTGCGCAGTCTGAACGTCGTCAACTGGCTGCGCAGCCAGGGCGTGGAGAACTGCGTTTCGATGTCGGGCGGTATTGAAGACTGGTCGTTGACGGTCGACCCCACGGTAGCGCGGTACTGATATGAAACTTTATTGGAAGAAAACCTGTTCCACCTGCCGCGACGCGCGCAAATTCCTCGTCGAGCGCGGCGCGAAGTTCGAGGACGTCGATCTCGCTCCCGGCCTCAGTGTGGCCGAACTCGACGCGCTCATCGGCAAACGTGACTACAAGCAATTTTTGAATTTCCGCAACGAGCTTTATCGCGAGCGAGGCATGGGCAAGAACCCGCCCTCGCGCGAAGAAGCGCTGCGCCTGATGTCGGAAAACCCGAATCTGGTGCGGCGGCCGCTGCTCGTCAGAGGCAAAGCGGTTGTGATTGGCTTCGACAAAGACGCAATGAAGGAGATGGCCGGATGAAACGCAGAGACTTTTTTGAAACGGCAATGGCCGCGCAGATAGGCATGGCGCCCATGCTGCAAGCCGCGCAGGTCGGCACGCGCCCGGCGATGAAGATCACCGATATCAAGACGTGGCTCGTCGGCGTTGGCGGCCGTAACCTGTGCTACCTGAAGATCGAGACCGACCAGGGCATTCACGGCATCGGGGAAGTCTATTCGTGCGGCCCCGACGAAGCCACCATGGCCGTCGTCGCCGACTTCAAAACATGGCTCGTCGGCCAGGACCCGCGCAACATCGAGCATCTCTGGAACATGATGTACAACTTCACGCGCTTCCCAGGGGGCTTGATCGTGAACGCCGCCATGTCGGGCATCGATCACGCGCTGTGGGACATCGCCGGTAAAGCGGCGGGCGTGCCCACGTACATGCTCCTCGGCGGCAAGGTGCGCGAGAAGATCCGCGTCTATCAAAGCGCTGGTGGCGGTACGCCCAGCCAGCTCGCCGAGAACGGTAAACGCCTCGTCGAAAAATACGGCTACACGGCCCTCAAAATGCGCCCCCAGCCGAACCGCGACAACCAACTTCCGTACAACTCCGTAACGCGGCAGGCGGGCGAACGTGTGCGCGCACTACGCGATGCAGTCGGTCCCGACGTCGACATCGGCTGCGACATCCACGCCCGCTTCTTCGAAGTCCGCCGCGCCGCCGCTCTGGCCAGGGCAATCGAGCCCTACAATCCGATGTGGCTCGAAGAGCCGATTCGCCCCGAGAACGAGAACGCGATGCTGAAGCTCGCCGAGGCTATCAACATCCCGATTGCGAGCGGCGAATGCAACTATATGCGCCATGAATTTCGCAAGATCCTCGCGCTGCAGGCCGTCGATATCGTCCAGCCCGATATCTGCGTATGCGGAGGCTTGCTCGAAATGAAAAAGATCGCCAGCATGGCCGAGGCTCACTACGTCATGGTCGCTCCGCACAATCCCATGGGTCCGCTAGCCACCGTCGTCAACGTCCACTTCGCGGCTTCCACACCAAACTTCCTCGTTCTCGAGTACCATCCCGATGACGAATCCCCGCGCAAGGACATCCTCAAGGAGCCGCTCATGGTCAAAGGCGGGTATCTCCCGCTTCCCACTAAGCCAGGTCTCGGCGTCGAGTTGAACGAAGAAGCGTTCAAGACCATGCCTTCCCGCCGCTGGCACCGTGGATTCGATTACCGCGTGGATGGGAGCGTCGCCTACGTATAAAGAACCCTCCCAAACCGATTGAGCGCTTTCGCCACGAAATTGCGCTTGATTTGGTGAGGGAGCGGTTACATTACATGTTGGTTGACGCATGCCTAGTTGGAGCGGCGATTTTTTTGACGCTCCTCCTAGGATTTTCAGCGGGTTCGTTGCGAAAGCGCGCCACTACGGGGTGTGCGCTGCGTGGACCGTGCCCGCTTGTGGTGACGGGCGCGTTGTGGATGGTGCTGGGGGTCCTGCTATTTTTGGCGCCGGGCACGGGCGCGGTTCCGGCGGCCTTCGTCTTCATTGTTTATGTCATAGGCGGGATCGGCGAGGTCGCTTCGCTGATGGCGCTCCGTGAGAGATCAACAGACATGATCGCCGCATTCGGCCTGCACGCCGGCATCGTCGCCATTCCCCTGGTTCTCGTTCTATATGCCGGCTTCAATATGTGAGATCCCGTGTCCCTGCCGTCTTTTCCCTATCATCCCGATCCGCTCCTGAGCGGCAGCATCGTCGCATCCGATACAAAGTGCGTTTGTTGTAAACAGTCGCGCGGCTACATCTACACCGGGCCGGTCTTTTCAGAAGAGGACGGCCTCGACGACGGGCTCTGTCCCTGGTGCATCGCCGACGGCTCGGCGCACAAAACGTTCGACGCAGTCTTCGTGGATGACGAAAGCATCGACGGCGAGATCAGCAAATCCGCTGCAGAAGAGCTCACCACTCGCACGCCGGGATTCAACTCCTGGCAACAGGAACAATGGATGGTCTGCTGCGACGATGCCATGGCCTTTGTCGAACCATTCGGAGCGGCGGAGGTCAATGGAAAGTACATCCGCCGCCAAGGCGACGTCATGACCTACATCGTCCACACCATGGGGATCTCCGGTGGAGCGGCGACCAGGCTGATGAACTCACTCAACCGCGAAAAGGGGCCGACGGCTTACCTCTTCCAGTGCCGCCACTGCGACACGCAGAAGGTATATATCGATTCGTTATAGCCTCACGGCGCGACGCAGTCGAAGTTCGCCGCTTCGTCGATTGAACCCGAGCCCTTGTACTTCACCACTTGCGGATAAGGGCAGATGGGCCGAGTGCGCAGTGTCTTGCCCTCTTCCACTCGCGCCGTCGTCAATCGCTCGGGAGCCTTTCCCTCCTCCACCCAACGGATCACTGCGGCAAGCGGATCGAAACTGCCACAACCCACGCCGCCGCCGCAATGAAACACGCCGGGCACTGTGTAGAAGCGGAAGAAACTCTGCGTCGTCGGGCCCATCTTCTGGAGCACTTCTTCGTAATAATCCACCGCTCGCTGCGCGTTGAGGGCCGGATCGGCCCAGCCGAACCACATCAACATTCTGCCGTTGCGCGCGCGAAAACCGGTTAGATCGGGATTTGTGGCGTCGAGTGTGAGGTGAATGCTTTCCAGACGCGGGATGTCACGCGCCAGGTCGACTTGGTCGAGCGTCAAATTCGGATCCTTCTTCGGAAAAGCAAGATAGCGAAAAAATGTTTCGCCGAACGCATGAGAGATCGTCTCTCCCGCCTGAGAATGGACGAGCCAGCGATCCCATCCGCTGCGGCCGTTCGGTCCGGCGATTTCGGCGCCGACAGGCCAACCGGGATACCGCGCCACGCCGTTTGCCACTACGGGCGAATAGATGGTTTCGAGCGTCTTGATCTGCCCCTCAGTGAAACAGGAGTCGCCATCCATGGCTTTGTCGCATTTGGGCAGGTCTCGCGCTGGCGTGAATCCGCACCTGCGCGGATCGTCGATCAACCCATCCTTCAATCCGTCTTTTTCATCACAGACTGCATATACCCGCTCGGCCAACAGTTTCAGCTTCGGAAACGGAATCGCCGCTTTCACTTGCGCCTGATGAATCGCCGCGTACTGCACCATCGTGCCGCTGAAGTCGAGCACGGGCGCCCCCGCCACGATGCCGTCGAAATCGTTGGGGAACCGCTGCGCGAGAATCAATCCCTGCCGCCCACCCGTCGAGCAGCCGTAGTAGTAGGACCGCTGCGGCGCCGCGCCATAGTAAACCTTCGCCAGACGCTTCGCCGTTTCCGCGGTCACATGTAGCGACCTGAAGGCGTAGTCGTAGAGCTTCTGCGGATTGACGGCAAAGCTGCCCAGAGGCTCGGTCTGCGCGTCGTGCCCCGTGTTCGTGCGGGCCACCACGAAGCCTTTGGCAATTGTCTGGTTGCGCGTACCGGCCGGACCGATAGAGTCCAAGTTGTCGCCCGCGTAGCCGCCGTTGCCGAACAAGATCAGCCGGCGATTCCACTCGAGCGGCAAGCTCACTTCCATGCGGACCTCCGGCTGCACCATCGCCATCACGCGGCAGAATGCGGGCCCGCCCTCGCCGGCCTTCTCCTCTATCGCGCTAATGACCGTGAACTCATAGCCGGTCTGCGCCACCAGCGAGCCGCAGGCGGCCGTGGGTGCGGACCTCTTTTCGTTAGCGGGAGGCTTCCAGTCGCGCATGTGCGGACCGTTTTGCGCCATCGCCACAAGAGTCGCCATCAACAGGAAAGCAGAACGTGCAAGCATAGATTTCGACTGAGTATACCCACCCCATACATCGGACGCTTCGCCCCCTCGCCGACGGGTCCGCTGCACTTTGGCTCGCTTGTGGCCGCGCTCGGCAGTTGGCTGGACGCCCGCGCCGCTGGTGGCCAATGGCTGGTGCGGATGGAAGACGTCGACGAGCCGCGCTGCGTACCAGGTGCGGACGCCGAGATCCTGCGCGCGCTCGAAGCATTCCATCTCCACTGGGATGGCGAGATTTTGGTGCAAAGCCGACGTAAGGAAATCTATGCCACGGCCCTCGATCAACTGAAGCGCTCCGGTCACGTCTTCGGCTGCGCCTGCTCGCGCAAGGACATCGAGGGTGATCGCTACCCCGGCGCCTGCCGCAACGGCACGGGCGGCCGCCCGCCTCGCTCCTGGAGGTTTCGCGTATCCTCGGCGCCGATCTCCTTTTACGACCGTCGTCTCGGCCACTTTGAGGAACGCCTCGAGGACACCTGCGGTGACGTGGTGCTGCTCCGCGCCGACGGCTACTTCGCCTACCAGCTCGCCGTGGTCGTAGACGATGCCGCCCAACACATCACCGACGTCGTCCGTGGGGCCGACCTGCTGGATTCCACCGCGCGCCAGATCGCTCTTCACCACGCGCTCGGCTCCACACCGCCCCGCCACCTCCACCTGCCCCTAGTGGTCAATGACGAGGGCCAGAAGCTGAGCAAACAGACCAGGGCGCCTTCCATTGACACTTTCCAAACCGAGCCGTTCACGCATCAGGCATTGGCATTCTTAGGTCTCGCCGTGGACAAAGCGAACGCGTCTGCGATGCTCGGCGAAGGAATAGCGAAGTGGCGTGTTATGTTCCCGACATCCTAGTCTGCTATCCTCACGAACATGTTGCTTCGAACCCTGGTCTGTTTCGCTACAATCATCCTCAGTCTATCCGCACAAGAGTTTCGCGCCACCATTTCCGGCCTGGTCACCGACCCCGCCGGCGCACCGGTGGTCAACGCCAAAATCGTCGTCCGCAGCGTCGAACGCGACGTGGCATATGAATCCTCAACCAACGAAGCCGGACGTTATCTCACCCGCTTCCTACCCGCCGGCGCGTACGTTCTAACGGTCGAGCGCGACGGCTTTAAGAAGGTGACTCGCGAAGCGATCACGCTCCAGGCGGCCGACCGTCTGAGCCTCGACGTCCAGCTTCAGCTCGGTACGCTCACCGACAGCATTACCGTAACGGGCGAGCCCCCGCAGTTGTCTACGGAAACAGCGTCGCGCACGGCGACGCTCGAACAGAAGTACGTCGACGATCTGCCCACCAACGGCCGTAACCTCTATCAGCTTCTTTTTTCGCAACCCGGCGTCACCAAAGCCAGCCGCTACTGGGGTGCCTTCGAGCTCTACGCCTTCGGTAACATCAACGCTGTCTCGATCAACGGTGGCCGCTCCGGCGAAAACGACACCCTGATCGACGGCGTCTCGAGCGTCCGCGGCAGCCGTAGCGCCAGCTTCGCGCCCTCGCTCAACGCGATCTCGGAAGTCACCATCGTCACCAATTCCTACGATTCCCAATACGGCCGCGTCGGCGGTGGTGTCACCAGCGTCACCCTCCGCACGGGCACCAACCAGTTGCATGGCCAGCTTTACGAGTTCCTGAAGAACGACAACCTAGCCGCAGCCGGGTGGTCGCGCAATTCCTTTAACGTGCCCAAACCCGAGTACAAGAACAACACCTTCGGCTTCACAGTCGACGGCCCTATCTACATCCCGAAAGTGTTTGACGGCCGCAACAAGATGTTCTTCCTGATCACCACCGAGTTCCTGCGCGAGCGCAATCCGCAAACGCAACTGTGGACCGTGCCCACCGAGGCCGAGCGCGCGGGCAATTTCGCCGGCCTGCGCGACGGCCAAAATCGCGCCATCTCCATTTTTGATCCGCTCACCACCACGCCCAACGCCGCTGGCACCGGCTACACGCGCACCCCTTTCGCCGGAAACGTCATCCCCGGCTCGCGCATCAACGCGGTCGGCTCCAAGGCCATGAGCTTCTATCCCGCTCCGAACCGCGTCAGTGAATCGGTCGACGGCCAGAACAACTATCTGTTTCTCAATAGCTCGAAGAACTACTACGACCAGTGGATCGGAAAACTGGACTGGAACCTCAGTAGCAAGCACCGGGTCAGCGGCCGCTACGGCGAAACACCCTGGTTCAATTTCGCCCGCGTCCAATGGGGCACCAACGCCGCCGAGCCGTCCACCGAGTACCCTTCGACACGCATCTCGCGTAACTGGGGCTTCGATTGGACCTGGACCGTCAGCCCCGCAATGGTCTTCAACCTGCGCGGCGGCTTGGCGCGCTACGAAGGCTTCAGCGGCAACACCTTCGGCAAGGATTACGACCCGCGCCAACTTGGCTTCCCTAGCGAGTTGGTGAGCCAGTTCACTTCGCTCCACTTCCCGCGCTTCAACGTCGCCACCAACAACTACTCCCCGCTTGGCTCCACGCGCACCTCGAACTACGAAACGCAGGACACCTACTCGCTGCAACCCAACGTGCAGACGATCCGCGGCGTTCACTCCATCAAGTTCGGCGCCGAATTCCGCCGCTACAACAACAACCAGATTCGCCCCAACTCGGCCTCTGGACAATACACCTTCAACCGCAACTGGACCCAGGCCAATCCGCTCGCCGCCGACGCCCTATCCGGCAACTCGCTCGCCACATTCCTGCTCGGCTACCCCACGTCCGGCTACATCGACCGCAATAACGACCCCGCTTATAGCAACGGCTACACGGCGCTCTTCTTCCAGGACGATTGGAAGATCCGCCGCAACGTCACCGTCAACGTTGGCCTGCGCTGGGATTACGAGGCGCCCATCGTCGAGCGCTACAACCAGCAGGTGCGCGGCTTCGCCTTCGATCAGTCCAATCCGCTGCAAAGCCAGGTGCAGGGCCTCACGCTCAAGGGCGGCCTGATCTTCGCAGGCAACAGCGGTACGGCGCGCCAGGCATTCAACCGCGACCGCAACAACTGGCAGCCACGCGTCGGCGTAGCCTGGCAGGTGAAACCGCGATGGGTCGTCCGTGGCGGCTACGGCCTCTTTATCCTCGGGCAGAACGCCAGCGGTCCCGACACCGGCTTCTCGCGGCCGAGCAACATGATCACCTCGGTCGACAACGGCTTGACGCCCGCAGCCAACCTCAGCGACCCTTTCCCTCGCTCGCTCTTCCCCACCGGCCTCCTCCAACCCATCGGATCGAGCCAGGGCTTGGCCACCAATCTCGGCCTCGGCATCTCCGCGCAGTATCTCGACCGCCCGCTGCCCTACTCGCAACAGTTCAGCTTTGGCTTCCAAAACCAGCTTCCCTGGCAGTGGGTGCTCGATACCAGCTACGTCGGCAACCTGACCAAGCGCCTACCTATCAACGCCAATCTGAACTTCCTCTCCACCGACCTGTTGAACTCGCTCCCCGTGGCGCAGAGAGCCGCCTACTTCAACGCGCAGGTTCCCAATCCGATGGCGGGACGTCTGCCCGGTTCCGCATTCAATGGCGCCACCGTGCCTCGCCAGCAACTCTTGTACGCCTACCCGCACTTCTCGCAGGTGAGCATCAACAACATCCCCTCTGGCAGCCAGAGCTATCACTCGCTGCAAGTCAAGGGTACGCGCCGCTTCCGCCAGGGTCTTGCCATGCAGGCCAGCTACACCTTCTCAAAAACGCTTGAGCGCGTAACGATGCTCAACGCACAGGACGCCAACCTCGCCGATCTCAAGGCGAGCGGCCTCGAACAACGGCTGACGGAGTTCGACATCCCGCACACCTTCACCATGGTGTCCAGCTATGAGTTGCCCTTTGGCAAGGGCCGCCCGATGCTGAACAATATGGGTGGCGTTGTCGATGCCATCTTCGGCGGATGGAACGTGAGCGCTCAGTACATCTATCGCTCCGGCCAGCCGATCGAGTTTCCCAACGCCACGCCGCTCGAAGCGCGTAGCGCCAAGCTGACTTCAGCCCAGCGCGACGAGATCGCCCGCCGCAACGGCGGCGTCGAGTTTAGCCCGATCTTCGACAAGTGGTTCGATACGACGCTCTTTCCACGCACCGCCCAAGCCGCCTTTACGTTGCGCGACTTCCCCACCCGCTTCCCCGACGTCCGCAGCACCTATCTGCAAAGCTGGGAGCTCTCCGGCTACAAGGAATTCCGCATCAAGGAACGCGCTCGAGTGCAACTCCGCGCCGACTTTCAGAACGCCTTCGATTACGCATACTTCGGCCGGCTGGCCACCGCCAACGTCACCGACCCCCGCTTCGGCCAGTTGAATCCCGAACAGGACAACTCGCCCCGCATCATCGCGCTGGTACTGAAGGTGCTGTTCTAATACCACTCTTCTGAAACCTTTCGTCTTCATGTGGTTCTCCTCACCAGAGAGCCACATGATTCGAAAGCTCAAATCGGGCGAGTACCGCCTCTACTCCCGCAAAAAGGACGCCAAAACCGGCAAGCGCCGAAATCTCGGCACGTTTGGCACCCGCGAAGCGGCGGAGAAACACGAGCGCGAGGTACAGTACTTCAAGCGCCATTGATCGCTGAATAAGACGTACCGCGATGCCCGCATGAGTGAATCCGCTCTCGCCTTCGACACGGCGATCCTCTCCAGCCAGGGAGGCCGCGAAGCAAATCAGGACGAGGCGCGGCACCTCCCTTCGCCCGATGGCGGCTGCTGGGTCCTCTGCGACGGCTTGGGTGGCTACGGTGGTGGCGAAACGGCCGCGCGCATCGGAGTCAACTCCATCCTGCAAAGCTTCGCTCTGCACGCCGAGTGCTCGGAATCCGCCCTGCGAATGTACCTCGAATCGGCGCGGCAGGCCATTCTTGCCGAGCGCGCCGGGAAACCCCACCTGTCCGCCATGGATTCCACCGTTGTGGTGTTGGTCGCCTCGGGCGGCCGCGCCTTGTGGGCCCATGCCGGCGACTCCCGCCTCTACTGGTTTCGCTCCGCCCGGCTGGAGACGCAAACACGCGACCATAGTCTCCCGCAAGCGCTCGTCGGCGCGGGCAAGATTTCACCCCGAGAAATCCGGTTTCACGAGGACCGCAACAAGGTTCTGCGCACGCTTGCCGGCGGCGAGACGCTCAGAGCGGATCTCTCCGGTGAAGCGATACACTTGAAATCCGGCGATGCCTTTTTGCTGGCCAGCGACGGACTTTGGGAACTCGTCGACGAAACCGAAATGGAGGTGGAGCTAGCCCGCTCGACAAGCGCCGAAGCGTGGCTGAAGGGTTTGGAGACATGCCTGCGCGCACGCGCCTTCTCCGGTCACGACAACTACTCGGCGATCGCTGTGCGCGTGAACGAATAGGCGCTACAGAGCGGCAAAATTAGGAGGGCAACGGTAGGTGTTCGATTCCAGTCAGCATTGCATGGGTTGCATGGAACCGCTCGGCGGCGCCACGCAATGCTCTGTCTGCGGCTACGTAGTCGGAACGCATCCGGAATCGCCTCTCTACCTCATGCCCGGTACCGTGCTGAAGCAGCAATATGTTGTCGGCCGCGTACTCGGCCACGGCGGCTTCGGCATCACCTACATCGGCTTCGACATGCTGCTCGACGCCAAGGTCGCCATCAAGGAATATTTCCCGCAGGGCGTTGCCATCCGCACCGGTTCCGATCCGACGGTCATCCCGTATTCGGGAAACGCCAAAGTTCATTACAACTGGGGACTCGATCGGTTCCTTGACGAAGCGCGCATCGTGCGCAAGTTCAGGAACCATCCGAATATCGTAAGCGTCGAGAACTTCTTTCCCGAAAACGGCACCGCCTACATGGTGCTTGAATTTCTCGACGGCATCACATTTCTCAAGTTCATCGAGCGCCGCGGCGGCCGCATCGACTGGGCCACCACTCTGCGCATTATGAACCCGGTGATGGACGCTCTGCGTGAAGTCCACTCGCACAGCTTTCTCCATCGCGATGTCAGCCCCGACAACATCTACTTGCTCCGCAGTGGCACGGTAAAGGTCATCGACTTTGGCGCCGCGCGCCAGGCGCTTGGCCAGGCCAGCCAGAACATGAGCATGATCTTCAAGGGTGGTTACACTCCGCCCGAACAATATCAGGAACGTGGCAAACAAGGTCCTTGGACTGACGTCTATGCCACGGCGAGCACCTTCTATCGCGCCCTTACCGGCACGATGCCACCCGCCGCGCCGGACCGCCTGGCAGGCGTTGAGATGGATCCGCCCACGCAGCGTGGCGCGGATATTCCACCAAAATCGGAGCGAATTCTTCTGGTTGCTCTCGACCTCGACTCGGAGAAGCGATTCCAGAACATGGGGGCCTTTCAAGCCGCGCTTACCGGCGCCGCGATGCCGCCGCCAACCGGTGCGCCTGTGCCAGCCCCGAACCCGTCGGCGGTAACTCGTCCGCATGCCGCACCGCCGCCCGTACCCCCAGTGCAGCCGGTACCCGCCGGCAAACAGCCGTGGCCAAAGTGGTTGGTCCCCTTGGCTGGCGCGGTAGGACTGTTGCTGTTGGCCGCTATCTACGTCGCCAGCCGCAGCCGTTCCGGTGATGCCGGCGAAACTGTCACGCTCGGCCAACCCGTACAAATCGCTCGCTTCGAGGCGTCGCGGAATCCGGTTTCCAAAGGCGCCAGCGTCGAGCTCTCCTGGAGCGTGGCCAATGCTCAGCAGGTGAGCATCAATGGAACCAAAGTCAAACCTGAAGGGAAAACCAGCGTTCGCATCGACATGGCGCAGCAGTTCACGATGAAGGCGGCGGGGGCCGAAGGCTCTGCCGACGAGCGGACCTTGGTCATCAACGTTACCGACGTCCCGATCCCTGGCCCTGTTGTAGGTCCGGCCCCCGGCCCTGTTGCACGTCAAGCCCCGCCACCGGCTTCGGCTTCTCGCTCCACCCCGGGCCCGGGTCGGTCTTCTCGCGCCACTCCAGATCCCGGCCCGCCGCTCGCACCCACGCCACCCCCTCACATTGAGGTTGCCTATTTCCTATTTGAACCGCCCTCCATCCGCCAGGGCCAGCAGGCGACGCTGAAATGGTCTGTCACCGGAGCGACGCAGGTGAACATTGAAGGACTCGGTTCCGTCGAGCCACAAGGCGAGCGCACCCTTCGCCCCACGCGTTCCACCTATGCAAAGCTCAGCGCCTCCGGCCCCGCCGGTTCGGCCTCGGGGACGGCAACGCTTTCCGTGGAACAGCCGCCGCCCGCGCCTGCGCCCACGCCTCCACCATCGCCCGGCCCCACCACGGAGTCTGCCGGCGAAACCTGGAATGTCATTCACGACCACACCAGCAAATTTATGGTGAACCAGGCTTGGTCGGCCTGCGAAGGCACGCTCACCCTCAACCGCGATGGCGTCAGCTTCCTTTCCCGTTCGGACCGGTCCGATAACTTCCGCGTGCCGCTTTCGTCCCTCCGCGAAGTTCGCCCCAACCGCCTGCCCATCCAGGGCCGCCGCGCCTTCCACATCGAACTCACAAACGGCCGCAACTACAACTTCATCCCCACCGACGCTTCCAATAACACCATCGTGGATTCCATCAACGAAGCGAAAGCAGGGGGCGGAGTGAAGCGCTAGCGAAACCGGCCAGCCCGCTTTCCCTTCCGGCGGTGATCGCCACACCGGCCCGGCGTTGGGGCTGAGCCTCCCACCACAATCGACTTCAGTGGCTCTTCTCATTCTTCGCCCCCCGCGTATTCTGTCCCGAATAAAGGATCACGCTGATCATTCCGTCGGGCTCGAGCGCGGCGTGCTTCACGTGAGCTACGTCCTCCACTCCGCTCTCACGAAGCTTACTCTCCAATTCCTCCTCGGTTAGCATTTCCCGCCTCAAATTCGCTTTCACTATCGTCCCGTGACGGATGAGAGGCACCGCCCGAGGCTCGGCAAAACGCGCGAACCAGGCGTAGCGGTACGACATCCAGTCGATGAAGTAGTTCCAGCCGGCAATCGTGCTGATGAGCACAACTGCCTCGCTGACCGACTTGTACTCACCAGCCATACCGCTCTGCGAAGCGTCGGCAATCACGACAACCAGCAGCACGTCGGCCAGCCCCAGCGAGCCGGCATCCCGGCGCAGCACGAACCGGAACAACAGAAACAGGAACCAATAAATCAGAGTCCCCCGGACAATCAACTCCACAGGCGACATTTCAAATCGAAATAGATGATCCATGCGTGCCCCTTAACGATCCTTACGCAAACTACGGTCCATTGCCGCCGCTTTGCGTCACTGCCCTGGCCGCAAACACTGGCGATCCGATCCACGCTTATCCGCTCGATCCCACCTCGGCCACCAGGTAGTAACGGCGGTGCGGATCCTTTGGCCCGGTGCCGATCTCGGCTACCAGTCCGCGCTCCACCAGCGCTGCCATCCGCGTCCGCGTGGCGCGTGGAGAGAGTTTCACCCGCTTCGCGATCATCGACGTCGACAAGCCCTTCGCGGCATGAGCCGCCAGTGCGGTCAGAATGGTCTGGTCCTGTTTATCCCGCACGGCGGCTCTTCTGCGCACGGTAGACAGCGTCACGCGAAAGTGCGTCCCGATTTCTTCAAAGTGAGGAGCGGGCAACCCGCGGTCCAGACAGGCTGCCGTCATTCTCTGAACGCCGCTTCCCCACTGCTCGACTTGGCCCAACTCTTGAAACACCCGGCCTAGAACGCGATTCCGTAATTTGGATATTCCCTTCTGGATGTCCTCAATCGTGAGTCCGAACGGGAGTAGTCCGGGATTGTCGATCTCTAGCCGGTCGTCGAACAAAGCCACTCGAATAGGCGCTCCTTGCTGCCCGTAATCGGCGTGAACGATGGCGTTCATCAGCGCTTCGCGAATCGCCACCACGGGCAGCGTCCATACATCGGTCCGCTTCACGGCCCCAATCACTGCCTCGCGCATCATGTGTTTTTGTAGGAATGCAATCGTTTCTTCCGCCACTCCCGGAAGGCAAGTGCGAATTGCGGCCGAATCGATCATCCGGCGTTTGTCGCCCCCCGCGAACCGGCCCGCCTGCACCCATGCGTCCGGAAAATGATCGAGGCGGTTCCTGCCAAAGAGCAGCATGCCGCCGACAGTCGGCACAATCTTTCTCTGATACGCCACCGTAATCTTCAAGTTCTGCAATCCCTGTGGCGTCAGCTTCCGCATCGGCGCAAAGTACTCGGAAGCTACTCGGAAGTCGATCGCTTCCGAGTTCAAATCCGGCATCGGCTCTTCATCAAACGACGTTGCCCTCCCGTAGCGGCGCATCTCCTCGATCGAGGACGCATCGGCCCGGCGGTTCGTGGAGCCCACGCGCACCAGCACACCCTGCTCCGGACCCAGCCTGTTCAGATAGTGCGGGCGATTCGGACTCGGATGCGCTTCCACGGCCAGCACGTGCGTCTTCCTCCACGGAACGGCTTCCATCGACGGAACAAGTTTCGGCGTAATGCTATCGGCGATCAGATTGGCAAGCCGCTCCTCCATGGCCATCACGTTCGGCACACCTCTCACCACCCTCGTGCCGTCCTCCACACCAATCAACACCGTGCCGCCCGAAGTGTTTGCAAACGCTACTAGAGCCTTCAACACTCCTTCCGGCGAAGATAAATCGCGCTTGAACTCCAGCATCTTGCCTTCCCGCTGGCTGAGCAGATTCACAAGATCCATTACTCTGCATTCTACTCGGAAGTACCAATCAGCGCCACGCTTCCGAGTAGGCTGCCTCCGCCCCCCTTCCGGGAATTCCACCGCAAGAACCGGAGTGCCCCGCGCCCGCACACGCTGCTACCTTTTAGTCGTGCCGCACGATCCGCGCATGGAACGCTTCACCCGCATCGATTGGCCTCGCGCCTCGCATGATCTCGACGCCCAAGGCAATGCAGTTTTGGATGGGCTGCTCTCGCCCGCCGAATGCGCCGCGCTCGCCGCCCTGTATCCTCAGGACGATCTCTTCCGAAGCCGCGTCGTGATGGCGAAGCATGGATTCGGCCGCGGTGAGTACAAATATTTCAACTACCCGCTTCCGCCGCTCATCGCCTCGCTTCGCGCCTCATCCTATCCGCACCTTGCCCCAATCTCCAACCGTTGGAACGAAGCGCTTCGCATTCCCGTGCAATATCCCGCCACACACGAAGAGTTCCTCGCCCGCTGTCACGCCGCCGGTCAAATCAGGCCAACTCCCCTCTTACTGCAATACGGCCCCGACGACTACAACTGCCTCCACCAGGATCTCTATGGCGAGCATGTCTTCCCGCTCCAACTGGCCATCCTCCTCTCAACTCCCGGCAATGATTTCACGGGCGGCGAATTTGTCTTAACCGAGCAACGTCCTCGCATGCAATCGCGTCCCACTGTTGTGCCCCTGCGCCAGGGCGACGCTGTCGTCTTCGCCGTCCATCACCGCCCCGTTCAAGGCTCGCGCGGCATTTACCGCGTGAACATGCGCCACGGTGTCAGCCTGGTGCGCTCGGGCCGTCGCCATACCCTCGGTATCATCTTCCACGACGCGCAATGAACCTGGATCTCTTTGCACCGCTCGACGCTCCCCAACCTCCGCGCGAATCCCTCGCCGCCGGGGCGCAAATACTGCGCCAATTCGCCCTGCCCTATGAAACAGCCCTTTTGTCGGGTGTCGAAGCGATCGCCGCACGGTCGCCGTTCCGCCACCTGATCACACCCGGCGGTTATCGCATGTCGGTGGCGATGACCAATTGCGGGCCTTTGGGATGGGTGAGCGACCGCTCGGGCTACCGCTACTCGCCCACCGATCCGCTCAGCGGCCAGCCGTGGCCGCCCATGCCTGAAGCATTCTCAAAACTGGCCCTCAGCGCCGCCGCTGAGTCTGGCTTTCCCGCCTTCTCGCCCGATGCCTGCCTGATCAATCGATATGAACCAGGGGCAAAACTTTCCCTCCACCGGGACGCCGATGAGGAAGATTTCTCGCAGCCGATCGTCTCGGTTTCACTTGGTATCCCGGCGGTGTTCCTCTTCGGCGGCCTCGCGCGGAGCGACAAAACGCGCCGCATTCAACTGTTGCACGGCGACGTCGTCGTATGGGGTGGACCTGACCGCCTTCGTTATCACGGTGTCATGCCGCTCAAACCCGCGGAACATCCTCTGCTCGGCCCGCTTCGCATCAATCTTACGTTCCGCAGTGCCACATAAGTTCCGCTTCGCGGAACATTTTTGCCCTTGTTATTAACACCCCACTTGGTTGGCAAAGAACCAAAGCACAATTAAGCCAGTAGGAACTCCCAGCAGCCATGCGATTCCGTATTTCATCTCGTAATTCCTTTCCTGCTAGGTCCATTGCAATCGCCCGGCCAACCGAATTTAGCCACACTCCGCCGCTGCGCTAAAGGACTCGCAGGACAAGATCCTCAAACAGCTTTTGTTTGATCAACTGGTACCCGTTTTCGCCATTCGTCATGACAACAAAGCCGGATTTCCTAGCCACGGAGGCCCCGCACATCGAGTGGAATCCCTCGTTGTCGCCGCCATGGCAAATTACGTCGCCATAGGCCGCATGCCGGATCTGCCAACCAAGTGCCCAGGCGCTGGGGAACAAATAGGCGTTCACCTTCACATGCGGCCGCACCATCTCCTTCAAACTCGTTGGGTTCAGCCTGAACGCATCGGCCGGCTTGGGGTCGATTACCTCGACCAGGAACTTCGCGTATTCCGCTGGCGTGGTGAGAAGCGCACCCGACGACCCATATCGCGCCGCATCGGCCACAGTGGATTTCTTGTTGTCCGTTGGCTTCCCCATGGAATCGTGTGGCCGCGCCATGCGCTTTTCAAATTCCTGATTCCAGACATAGCCACTCGACACCATTCCGAATGGCGCAAACAAGTTCGCTTTCATATACGGCTCGATCGGCTGACCCGAGAGCCGCTCCACTACCGACTGCAAATAGCTGTAGCCTTCACCCGAATATGCCCACTTCTCACCCGGCGGAAAGTGAATCTTTAAGGGCTCCTTTTCGGACCTCCAGTTCTGAAATCCCGACGTGTGCGACAGCACCCGGCGCGCGGTAATCTGCTCCAGCCTCGCATCGCCTTTCAAAAACTTCTCCGGCGTATACTTTGTCAGCGGGGCATCGAGATCCAGCACTCCTTTCTCCACCAGCTTCATCACCGCGTAGGCGAACACGGGCTTGCTCATCGATGCCGCTTCAAACATCGTGCCGTCGTCTACGGGGACATTTGACTCCCGATCCTTGACGCCGAACTCCTTGCGCCAAACCGTCTTGGCATCCTTGACTACGGCCATGGCCAGCCCCGGGATCTTGAATTCCTCCATCGCGGCGGGAATGCGCCTCTCAAGGGCGGCCAGCTCGGCCCTCCACGCGGAGTTTTTCTCGGTACTCTTAGACTCCTGTTCCTCTTGTGAACAGCCTCCCAGCAGAAAAGAAGCCGCGAGAAGCTCTCTCCGCCCTACGTCAAACGACATGCGGGCGATTCTACCAGAAGGTTTCACACCTGCCCACGTAACCCCCTGGCGCTTTATGCCATCCTGAAATATTGAGGGACTACTAGCCTTTCGCACGCAGTAGACCGATCTATCACTTGGCATGTCCGTTCAACCTGCACTCGCGCTCTCGTTCGATCTGAAACTGGAAGACTTATACTCCCAGGCAGGCCTCGCCCGCCTCGATTCGGCGTTTCTGGCTTGGCTTCACGCCGCCGACAGTTCGCTCGCCAGCCGCCTCCAAGCCGCTCGCACCGCCCCGGCTGGTGTCTCGCTGAAAGACCGCTCCCACCTGATTCTCGACCTCAGCCCAGTATTTGAAGATTTCGTGGCTGAGTTGTTCGGTATCGATTCCGAGCTTAATGCTCTGCGCGCCGAATACAACGCCCTCGCTCCGCTCTACGCTGTGAAGCGCAAGTTCGTCCAGCGCAGCAAGACCGTCCTCGCCATCAAGCCCGAGGAAGCCGCCAACTACGACATTGACTCCCTTGAATCGACCCTCGAGCGCTTCCTTGGCGAACCCATCACGGAACTCTCATATGCCCGCGCCGTCGACCGCTGGCTTGCCGACGAACAGTCCCACTCGGCCGAACTTACCGCTGCCGCCCAGTACGCTGCCTGGTCCTCTCTCACCTCCGAAGGCAAGCATGAGCACAAACGCGGCGTGCTGTTCAAGAAGTCCGAGAAGATCGACCCGTTTCACCTGATCCCCATCGAGACCATCACGACCGCGGCCGCGTCCGGTTGTGTCGATAAATTCCAGCTTCCGGAACACGAATGGCGCCGCCGCGAAGCATTCCATCTCACCGACCAGGGCGCCTCGACCGCGGGCGCCTTGGACGAAGCCCACTACTGCATCCACTGCCACAACCAGGCGAAGGACTCCTGCCGCACCGGCCTCAAGGAAAAGACCGGCGAGTTCAAGGAGAGCGTCTTCGGAGTCACACTGGCCGGGTGTCCCCTCGACGAAAAGATCTCCGAGATGCACGAAGCCATGTTGCATGGCCAGCCGCTGGGCGCGGTCGGCATCATTACCATCGACAACCCGCTCGCCGCCGGTACCGGCCACCGCATCTGCAACGACTGCATGAAGGCCTGCATCTTTCAGAAGCAGGAACCGGTCAACATTCCGCAAGCCGAAACGCGTGCCCTCAAGAATGTTCTCGCGCTGCCGTGGGGCTTCGAAATCTATTCACTGCTCACGCGTTGGAATCCTCTCAATTTCGAGTGTTGGATGCCCGCGCCCACCTCCGGCTACAAGGTTCTCGTCGTGGGCCTCGGCCCGGCAGGCTACACGCTTGCCCATCAACTCATGCAGGAAGGCCACACGATCGCCGCCGTCGACGGCCTCAAGATCGAGCCGCTGCCCTCGCATATCTCCGGCGTAGACAGCAGCGGCCAGCGCGTTCCCTTCCAACCCATTTACAGCCTCGATCAGCTCTACGAGGATCTCGACGATCGCGTCATGGCAGGTTTCGGTGGCGTTGCCGAGTACGGCATCACTGTCCGTTGGGACAAGAACTTCTTAAAAATCATCCGCCTGCTTCTGGAGCGCCGCCCTGAGTTTGCAATGTTCGGCGGCGTGCGCTTTGGCGGCACGCTCACCGCTGAAACCGCCTTTAATCTCGGCTTCGACCACATCGCGCTCTGCGCCGGCGCCGGACGCCCCACGTTTGTCGACATGGAGAACGGCCTCGCGCGCGGCGTGCGTCAGGCCTCGGACTTCCTTATGGCGCTGCAACTCACTGGCGCCGCAAAATCGGCCTCGATCGCCAACCTACAGATGCGCATGCCCGTGGTGGTTATCGGCGGCGGCCTCACCGCCATCGACACCGCCACCGAATCGCTCGCCTACTATCCGCGCCAGGTGAAGAAGTTCGCCGCCCGCTACGAGGTCCTCGTGCGCGAGCGCGGCGAAGAAGAGGTCCGCCGCTACTGGAGCGAAGAGGACCGCGAGATCGCCGGCGAATTCCTCAAACACGCGCACCTCTTGCACGACGAAGACACGCTCGCCCGCCAGGAAGGCCGCGAGCCGAACTACCTGCCGCTACTGCATTCCTGGGGCGGGGTGACGATCGCCTATCG
>Ga0075431_100002158_pt1 | contig 18821 bp, 11 predicted proteins | sample RhiMetdeltSRZDD5_FD_75297 | JGI IMG/M metagenome (GOLD analysis project Ga0075431, IMG submission 75297) | Populus rhizosphere microbial communities from Tennessee, USA - Rhizosphere MetaG P. deltoides SRZDD5 | ecosystem: Host-associated > Plants > Roots > Rhizosphere > Soil | place: USA... | reverse complement strand
CATTCGGGGCTGTCCGCGCCGCCCTCCCGCAGGCGGCGGGCCACGATGACGGTGGTGTCATCGGCCCAGGGCCGTCCTCCGCCGAACCGGAAAGCCGCCCCGAACAGCGCCTCGAGCACCCCCGCCGCATCGGCCCCATCCCGCAGAGCGCCCTCGGCCGCGGCGATGAGGCCGGCCTCGTCGAACATCTCGTCGCGAGCGTCGGCGCGCTCGAGCAGGCCGTCGGTGACGATGAGGAGCGTGTCGCCCCGGTCGACGTGCGCGAAGCCGCGCCGGAAGACGGCGGTCTCGATCGGCCCCAGGATGGTGCCGCCGATCGAGAGCCGGCGCGGCCCGCGCTCTCCGATGATCAGCGGCGGCGGGTGCCCGGCGTTGACGTAGATCAGGTTGCCGTTGCGGTGGATCTCGGCGTAGACGAGCGAGATGAACCGTCCGTCGGGCGAGTTGCGGCGCACGACGGCGGCGAGCTTCTCCATCGTCTTGAAGAGCTTCAACGACTCGAGCACGCCCATCCGCAGGCCGACGACGACGTCGCGAGCCTGCAGCGCTGCCGCCATCCCGTGACCGGCCGCGTCCGCCACCACCACGCCCAGGGTCCCGGGTTGGACGGGCAGGAAGTCGTAGACGTCGCCGCCGACGACGGCCGCCGCCCGCGAGCCGAAGGCGATCTCGTAGCCCGGGAACTCCGGGGGCTCGGAGAGGAGCAGCGAGGTCTGCACCTGCCGCGCCTGCGCCATCGCCGCCGTGATGTCGCGGTGGCGCAGCGCGATGTCCGCCAGCGAGCCGAGCGCTGCGAGGAAGGGTGCCGTCTCCTCGGGGGGCAGCGGCCGCGCCAGCACGAAGGCGAGGACGAACTCGCGCCTGGCGCCGAAGGCCACGGCGGCGATCGTCGGCGCACCCTCTTCGTCGGCACGCTGCGTCGCCACGCCGTTGCGGCGCAGCTCGCGCGCGAGCGAGTGGTCCGCGGGGAGGGATTCGCCCAGCCACGGTGGTCCCCCGCTGCCGCGGTGCGCGAGGCGCCCGTAGCCGCGGGCCCGCCTGCGGTAGGCGTGCGCGGCCCGGATCAGCTCGCTGTCCGGTGTCGCGGTGTCGACGAAGAGCGTCAGGAGCTGGCCGATCAAGGCCTCGGCGCTGCGCGTTCCCTCGAGGCCGACGACGAGGTGCCGCAAGCGCCGGTAGAGGTCATAGGTGGGAAGAAACCGCGGGTGCTGGGGGTCGGTCGCGCGGCGCGCAACCCCGGCGCCCGCGGGCGATGAAGGCACGGCGATGTCCGAAGGGTTGGTGGTGTCGGAAGCGTTCATGCTTCCTTCTACGTGCGGGCCGTCAAGGTCGTGTAACGGTGCACCGGCAGCCCGGTGACGGAATGTGGCGAGCGGCGGGCGCGCTCAGAGGTAGCCGAGCTCGAAGCCCTTCAGCACCGCGCGCGTGCGATCGCGCACGCCGAGCTTCGAGAGGATGCTGGAGACGTGGTTCTTCACCGTCCCCTCGCTCGTGCCCTGCGCCTCGGCGATCTCGCGGTTGTTGTAGCCGCCTGCCATCAGCCGCAGCACCTCCGTCTCGCGGCGCGACAGCGGATCGGGCGGGTCGAGGCTCTCGAACTCGGGCCGTAGCGTCTCGAGGCCGCGCAGCACGCGCTCGGTCACGGCGGGGCGGATCAGGCTCTCGCCGGCCGCGACGCGGCGGATGGCGTCGGTGAGGCGCTCGAAGGAGACGTCCTTGAGCAGGAAGCCGCGCGCGCCGGCGCGCATCCCCTCGAGCAGCGCCGCGTCGTCGTCGAAGGTGGTGAGGAGGATCGTCGATGGTGGCCGGCCCGCGGCGGCGAGCCGGCGCAGCACGTCGACGCCGCCGAGCTTTGGCATCCGTACGTCGAGGAGGACCACGTCGGGCGTCGAGGCGGCGATCGCCGCCAGGGCTTCCTCGCCGTCCGCGGCCTCGGCCACGACGCGCAGGTCGGGGGTCAGGTCGAGCAGGCCGCGCAGGCCACGCCTCATGAGCGTCTGGTCGTCGACGAGGACGACGCGGATCATCCCGCTCCCTCGCCCGGCCCGAGCGACGCGGGCAGCGAGGCGTGAAGCGCGAAGCCGCCGCGCGGCGCGGCCTCGATGCGGAGCCTGCCGCCCACTTCCTCGAGCCGCTCGCGCATGCCGCGCAGGCCGTTGCCCGGCTCGACCGCGCCGGCGCCTTGCCCGTCGTCGCGCGCGGAGAGCTCGAGGCCGCCGTCCGGAGACGTCGCCACCTCGATCCAGAGGTTGCGCGCCCCGGCGTGGCGCACCGTGTTGGTGATCGCCTCCTGGGCGCAGCGAAAGAGGGCGTGAGCCTGAGCCGGGTCGCGAACGGCGACGCCGGAGGGAAAGGCGAGGTGGACGTGCGGCTCCGTGGTCCCGGCCGCCAGCCCCTCGAGAGCGAGCCGCAGGTCGATCGAGCGGTCCTCGCGCAGCGCGCCAACGACCGCGCGCACGTCGGAGAGCAGGAGGCGGGTGACGTCCTGCGCCTCGGAGAGCGCCTGCAGGGCGCGGTCGCCGCCGCCAGCGCTGCCCGCGAGCTGTCGCGCCAGCTCGAGGTTGACGCTGAGGACGGTCAGATGGTGGCCGATGGTGTCGTGCAGCTCCCGCGAGATCTGCAGCCGTTCGGCGAGCCGGCTGCTGTCGGCGAGCAGGGCCTGCGTCCCCCGCAGCTCGGCGTTGAGCCGCGCGAGCGCGCTGCGGCTGCGTGCCTCGGTGGCGGCCATGTAGCCGGCGCAATAGGTGAAGCCCTGCCCCGCGAGCACGCCGACGAGAGTGAGGACCACGGCGGTGGCGCGTGGGAGGGTCGCGTACCCGCTCGCGACCTCGAAGCCGTCGGTTCTCGCCAGCAGCACGCCGGCAACGGTGGTGAGCGCGAGCTGGATGGTGATCCAGCGGGCCGCCGCGCGCGGCGGCATCACCAGCGGAACCTCGGCGGCGACCAGGTAGAGGAGGTCCGTGCTCAGGATCAGCGCCAGCCCGATCTGTACGGCGAGCAGGGCGATCCGACGTCGCGAGACGACGGTCGCGGGCTCCCTGGTGTTGACCCAGAAGAGGATGCCGAAGGCGACGAAGACGAGTGCGACGAAGCCCAGGGCGACGCCCGACACCCAGTCGGGGACCCCCACCGGCAGCGCCGGGAGATCGCGAGCGAGCCCCTCGAGCGTGAGCATCGCGCAGACCAGCACGCCGGCCAGGCGCAGCATGAGCTGGGAGCGAGGAGCGGTCACAGGCGGATTGTAGGGAAGCGCGGCCGCCGCCGCGACGTGCCGGAAGTCATGCCGTGAGCAGCTGACTTCCCGCACTGTCGCACGCCGGGCCGTCCCCCTAGGCTGCCCACGGTCGCCAGGGAGCCACCTGCGCCGACCAGACCGCACCAGAGGAGATGGCAATGAAACCGAGAGGACGACTCCCACGCCTGCGGGCGATGGCATCGATGACCCTGACGATGGCGGCCCTCGGCGTGGCAGCGCTGCGCGCCGGCGACGGAATCGAAGCGCGATTGACCGATCGCGCTCCCACGGCCGAAGTCGCCGGCTTCGCCGGCGCGACGACGGCGTCCTCTTCCCTGCCTCTGTCGCAGGGGGACCTCCGTCGCCTGCTCGCCGAGGCGGTTCGCGAGAGCGGCGTACCGGGAATGGTGGCGCGGCTGGCGACGGCGGACTCGTTCGTCGCCTCCTCCTTCGGCAAGCGCGAGCGCGGCGCCGCGCCGGCCTTCGCGGTGGGCGACCCGGTGCACGTCGGCTCGTGCCTCAAGGCGATGACGGCCACGGTGGCGGCTCGCCTCGTGGAACACGGCGCGCTGCGCTGGGAGACGACGGTGGCCGAGGCCTTCCCCGAGCTCGCGGCGGGGCTTCCCGGCGCCGTGGGATCGGTGACGATCGAAGAGCTGCTCGCCCACCGGGGCGGCTTCACCGACGACGTCCCCGACGAGCTCATCGACGAGGTCCTCTCCTTCCGCGGCAGCGGCCGCGCGGCACGCGAGCGATTCGTGCCGCCCTACCTCGCGCTGCAGCCCGGCGGCGCCCGCGGCGCCTACAGCTACTCGAACCTGGGCTACATGGTGGCCGGCGCGATGCTCGAGCGCGCGACGGGCTCCTCCTACGACGACCTCCTCCGGCGGGAGTTGCTGATGCCGCTCCGCATGCGCTCCGCACGGCAGGGCGCGCCGGGCTCCAACGACCCGGCGCGGATCGACGCGCCGCGCGGGCACGACGCGGACGGCCGCCCCCTGCTGCCGGTGCAGCAGATCGATCCACCGGTGATCGCGCCCGCCGGCACCTGGAGCATGACCCTCGCCGACTGGTCCTCGTTCGCCCTGGCGCAGGCGGGTGTACCCGTGCGCGGGCACCGGCTGCTCACGGCGGAGTCGCTCGCACGTCTGCAGTCCCCCGTCGGCGGACCCGTTCCGGAGCTGGCCAACGCCGGCTACGGCCTGGGGTGGGTCGTGGCGGAGGCAAACGGTGTGCTCCTCCTCCTCCACGACGGCTCCAACGAGGCGTGGCTGTCGCGGGTGGTGATCAACCCGGCGGCCGACCGCGTCCTGCTGGTCTCGACCAACCAGGCGGGCGCGGCCGCCGAGGCGGCGCTCGACCGCGTGACGCTCGACCCGCGCGTCCTGGGCTGGCTCGTCGGGCAGTGAGCCCGGAATCGCCGCGTGCGCCGCCTCCCTGGCGCGAGATCGTGGGACCTCGCGCCCGGGGCGCCGCCCCGCTGGCCGTCAGCCGCCGACTTGCAGGGTGGTCGAGACCAGCGACGTCAGGCGCGAAGCCTGGTCCCGCACTCCGACCGCCACGACGTGCGCTCCGGGACCGAGGTTCAGGTCGATCGACAGGTCCGCCGCGCCGACGGCGCCGGCGGCGCGCCGGATGCGGAAGGCCTTCGTCTGCCACTCCTGGCGAGCGCTGGTCGTGCTGCGGGCGAGAACGAGCATCTTGAGCTCGGCCGCCGGCTTGTCGCCCGCCCCCAGGAACGCCAGCCGCTCGACCGGCACGAAGACGTGGAGCGGCAGGACGAACTGGTCGCCGCTGGCGCGGACCTCGCCGGCGCCGAGGCGGACCTGGAGCGGGTTGTCGGTGATGCCGAGGTAGAGCACGCCCTCGAGCACCTCCCGCATCCGCTGGTCGGTGTCCTTCTCGCGGTAACCGCGGCGGTGGCGCGCCGTGAGCGAGCGATCCGCGAGCACGACCTCGATGCGGTGCTCGCCGGCGGTGCCCCCGGCCGGCGGCCGGTAGCCGATCGAGTAGAAGCTGCGCATGTCGCGGCCGATCCCCTCGAGCTCGGCGCCGAAGTCGTTGCGGTTGAAGACCAGCTTGCCGCCGGTCTCCTCGGCGAGCGAGCCCATCCCCTGGCGCTGCGCCGTCCTCTGCGCCGACTCGAAGGCGGTGCTGAAGCGCGACGCGCGCATGCCGCCGGCGAAGGTGCGGCTGCCGGCGGTGCTCGACTGGTCCACCTGAAGGCCGCTCGCCTGCAGCGCGTAGACGGTCACCTGGTTGGTGTTGAGGTGTCGCGTCAGCGCGATCAGGTCGCGCGGCATCTCCGGCTGCCCCATCTCGAGGCTGCGGCCGGGACAGAGGGTGCCGACGGCGGCGGCGATGGGCCCGGCGGGCTCGGTCTCGAGCGCGTCGCTCAGATAGACGAGCGTCTTCATCCCCGGCAGCCCGGAGAGGATGATGCCGGTCTGGAAGAGGTGACGGAGGGTCGTCGACGAGCGGTCGTTGCGCTCGCGCACCCAGTTGTCGACGGTGCCTTCGACGCGGTCGACGAAGAGGTCGCAGGCCTCGGACCCGGCGCCGATGCCGCCGCTGCCGGAACCGACGCTCTGCGCACCGCCGCCGAGCACGCCTCGCGCCCCGCCTTGCGCCGCGCGCTCTCCGCCCGGCGCGGCCGCGACCCCGCGAGCGCCGGAGCTGGAGAGCTCTTCGCTCTCCTGCCACGCCTGGTTCACCTCTCCCATCAGGTGCTCCGCCTCGACGGCAGGCCCGGGCGGGTTCGAGCTCGCGATGCGCTGCAGCGCGGCGTCGAGGGTCTGGCGCGAGGATCCGAACGGCACCTCGAGGTGGAGGTCGCGATCCTGCCGCAGGACCATGACGCGCTCGACGGGTACGGTGGCCGCCGCGAGGAGCTGCGCCACGCCGGCGAACAAACCCGGGTAGTCGCGCGGCTGGAGGTGGAGCTGGTCGAAGTAGAGGACCAGGCTGCCGGGTGCCTCGGGCGGCGCCGGCGCGGGCGCGGGTGCCGCGGGATCGGCCGGCTTGGCGGCCGGCGCCGCGGCCGCCCGCAGCTCGGCGAAGTTGGTGATCTCCACCGGCTGGCCGTCGTGGAGGAGCTTGAAGTCCTTGGCCTGGAGCCCGCTGACCGCCCGACCCTGGCGGTCGGTCACCCAGACGTCGACGTCGACGATCTCGACGTCGACCGCTTCTCCGAACGTGGCGGGCGCCCCGGTCGGCGCCTGACCGGCAGATCCGGCCGCGCCGGCGAGCGCGATCACCCCCACGGCCCGAACCAGAAACCACAGCCGTGACTTGTTCATGAGGAACCTCTCGGACCATCGTAGCGCAGGGGGCGGGCAGCCGGGTGCGGGGCGGGGGCCGGCGGCCGCCACCGCCCGGCGCGGACCAGCTCGAGCGTCGTCCGGTGGCGCAGCAAAGGCTGCATCGCGTCGACGGGGAACTGGCCGGGGTAGAGCCTGGCCAGTGCAGCCGCGATGCGCAGGCCCACCTCGACCGAGCGCAACGCGCGCCGGTCGGTGATGGTGAGGCGCAGCCCGCCGCAGGCCTCGTTCGCGTGCGTGCTCGCCGTGGGGGTGAAGCGCACCGCCTCGACGCGGACGCCGGGCAGCGGCCCCAGCTCGCGGGCGAGTCGCGCGCCGTCGACGTAGGGCGCGCCGACGACCTCGAACGGCGTCGGGGTGCCGCGACCGACCGACGCCGCGCGCTCGAGCAGCCCGAGGCCGGGATAGAGGCCGGCGGCGTCGAGAGAGCGGATGTTGGGCGACGTGTCGACCCAGGGGAGCCCTGCCTCGTTCTGCCACTGCTCGCGCTTCCAGCCCTTCACGGGAATGACGGTCAGCTCGACGTCGATCCCCCGCTCGCGGCGGAAGAGCTCGGCCAGCTCCCCCACCGTCTTGCCGTGGCGCACCGGCATCGGGTGCCAGCCGATGAAGTCGGTCGGCCCCTCGAGCGTCGGACCCTCGACCACTTCGCCGCCGATGGGGTCGACGCGATCGAGGACGACGAAGCGGATCCCCGCCTGCGCGGCCGCCTCCATCGCCAGGCCCATGGTCGAGATGTACGTGTAGAAGCGGGCGCCGATGTCCTGCACGTCGAAGACCAGCGCGTCGAGGTTGGCGAGCTGCTCGCGCGACGGCTGGCGGCGCTCGCCGTAGAGGCTGTACACCGGCAGGCCGGCGATGGCGTCGAGGTCGTCGGCGACCGCCTCGTCGGCGCGGCCGCGGATGCCGTGTTCGGGGCTGAAGAGGGCGACGAGCTGCACGCCGGGCGCGCTGCGCAGGAGGTCGATGGTCGGGTTGCCGGCGCGGTCGATGCCGGTCTGGTTGGTGATGAGACCGACCTTCATGCCCTGCAGCGCCCGGTAGCCGCTGGCGGCCAGGACGTCGATGCCGTTCTGCGCATCGGCGCCGCCGAGAACGAAGCCGACTCGCCGCCGCTGCCGTTCGAAGGAACCATCCACGAGCGACTCGGCGACGAGGGTGCCGAGCCGGTGCTGGAGCGCGATGACGCTCCCTTTGCCGTCGGGATGCACCCGGTTGGAGAGGAAGACGTAGAACGTGTCCGACGTCGGGTCGATCCAGAAGAAGCCGCCGGTCCAACCGGTGTGGCCGAAGGAGCCGAAGGGGAAGAGGTCGCCGCGGGGGCGGGCGTAGCCGGAGTCGACGTCGAAGCCGCCCGCGCGCTTGACGGCGACCGCGGCCGGCGAGAGCACCTCGGTCATCTGGCGCGGGAACGTGCCGCCCGCGAGCACCGCACGCGCGAACCGGGCGAGGTCGGCGGCGGTCGTGAACATCCCCGCGTGACCCGCGACGCCGCCCATGCGCCGCGCGGTCGGGTCGTGCACGGTGCCGCGGAGACCGTGCTCGGTGGGGGCGATGCGGGCCACCGTCCCGCCCGGGAAGCCCGTGTCGATGCGGCGAAAGCCGGTGTCCCGCATGCCCAGCGGCAAGAAGACGTTGTCGCGCGCAAAGACGTCCAGCGGCTGCGCGGAAACGCGCCGCACGATCTCGCCGAGGAGGATGAAGTTGATGTCGGAGTAGCGGAAGACCGCCCCGGGCGCGTTGCGCGGCGTCTCGGCGAGCGCGCGGCGGACGCCCTCCTCGTACCCGCTCCACTCGACGTCGAGGTCGACGTCGGGGCGCAGGCCGGAGCTGTGCGTGAGGAGGTGGCGGATCGTGATCCTGCGGTCCGCGAGCTCCGGAAGATAGGTCGCCGCAGGCGCATCGAGCGCCACCTTGCCGCGCGCGACGAGCAGCCAGATCGACGGCGCCGTGGCCACCGCCTTGGTGAGCGAGGCGGCGTCGAAGACGGTGTCCTCCGTCATCGGCTCCACGCGCGGCACCAGCGAGCGGTTGCCGTAGGCGCGGTGGTAGACGCGGCCGCGGTGCTCGATCCGGAGCACGCCGCCGGGGATCTTCTTCGCCGCGATCGCCTGCGCGACGGCGGCGTCGATCTCGCGGAGCTTCCCCTCGCGGAAGGCTGGGCGACCGCAGGCCGCAAGGAGGAGTGCGAGACCAACGACGAGCGCGTGCCGTGCGACTCGACCCACGGCCGAGATCGTAGCGTCACGGCCGGCGTCGCGACCCGGACGGGCGGGGGCAGGCCCCGCCCCTGCACCCCATCCCGAGTCCTGACGTCGATGTGGACCTCCTTTGTAGGGGCGGGCCCTGCGCCCGCCCCTCCGGCCGTTCCCTCCCGTCGCTACGGCGTCTCATCCGACCAGGCGAAGGCGTCCCCCGACTCGTAGCCGTCGGCGAAGATCCACGGGCCCGGTGGCTGGCCGCTCGTCTCGAAGGAGCCTGCATCGCAGAAGAGCAGGCTGCGAGGCGCGTGGCGCTGGTCTTCGGCGGCGCAGGTGCCGGAGGGCACGAGGAGCTGTGCCGGAGAGTCCGGCGCCAGCGCGTGCGTCGGAGTCGGACCGCCGTTGCCGGCGAGGGGCCGGACCACGACGGCCGCGGTCAGGACGTCGCTGGGGTCGGCGAGGTCGCATTCGGTCACCATCGAACCGTCGGTGGGACGCTCCACGTTGTACCCCTGCGAGGTCATGGTAGAGGGAAAGGACTCGAAGCACCCCCCTTCCACGATCGACGCCTCGACGATCAGTGTGGAGTTGCCGAGGCGGATCGCCCGATCGTTGGGATTCCCGGAGAGGTTGTCGACCACGGTGGTGTGGTCGAGGTCCAGGGTCGCATTGAAGATGTCCGCCGCGGGGCCCGGCGAGAAGCCACCCCGGGTCCGGTTGCCGCTGATCGTGGAATTGCGCAGCTCGAGCGTCGCGCCCGAGATGTCGACACCACCCCCGAGGCCGCCGCTGGGAGTGGCGTCCACGCCAGCGCTGTTGCCGACGACGCTGCTGCCGACGAGCCGCACATGGGCGCCGAAGCTCAACGAGATGCCGCCACCGTGGCCCTGCTGGACAGGACCCCCCGCGGTGTTGGCGCGCACGATCGAGTCCTGGACGATGGCCGGACCGGTCACGAAGCGCAGATCGAGGCCACCGCCCTGCGTCGAGGCATGGCAGTTCTCGACGAGCAACCGCTCGAAGAGCACCTGGACTCCGTCGGAGACGACGAGAATCCCGCCACCGCTGGAACCCGACGAGCAGCCGGTGACCGTGACGTCGGTCAAGGTCAGGTTGTCGCCCGACATCCCGTTGCCGTAATACAGGCAGCCGCCCGACCCCTGGGAGCTTCCGCCCGCGAGCGTCACGTTGGTGAGCGAGAGCGAGTTGCTGTTGGTCACGTAGATCGAGCCGCCCGGTTCCACGCCGTTGTTGCCGTTGGCGAACCCGCCCAGCAGCGTCATCGGTCCCTCGAAGATCGCGACCTGACTCGGGCTGAGCACGTGGAAGATGCGATCCGCCGCAGTCTGGACGATCGTCGGGTTTGCGTTGAGCGCCGACCTCACCGTGAGGTCGGCACGGATGTCCAGGTCACCCGTGTTGCCGAGGTCCTCCATCACTCCCGGGACGGTGAGTTGGTAGACGCCGTTCGGCAGGAGGATCTCGTCGGCAGCCGCCGTGCCGTTGGCGTGCAGCACGGCACCTCGCAAAGAGCAGTCGCTGGCGGTGAACGGCGAGCAGCCGGTGGCGGTGGGCTCGTCGTCGAAGCGGTCGACCACGAAGGTCAATCCGAACGAGGGAGCAGTCGCCGGCAGAGCGGCGAGGAGCGCGAGCACGGGGTAGAGGCTGGGCCTGAGGCGCATGATGGGCCTCCTTCCACCCGACATCAACGCCATTGCGGCGCGGAAGCGGACATTCCGGGCGTCGGGACCCGGAGGTCGGCTGCGCGGTCAGGTCGTGGCAAGCCCGCGAGCGATGGCGGCGGCGGCCGCGCCGACGGCAACCGTCGTGACCGATCCCACCACGGCGTACCACGGCCACGCGGTATCCGTGGCGAAGGCCACCCAGGAGACGACGGCGATCCCCGCGGCCATCCCCACGAGCGCCGATCGCGTCGTGGCCTGCTTCGTGGCGCCGAGCAGGAAGACGCCGAGGATCGGTCCGTTGACCAGCGCGGCGATGGCGAGCACCGTGTTCAGCGCCGAGCGCTCGCTCCGCCGCATCGCAAGGCCGACGGCGATCTGCGCGAGCCCCGCCGCCACCGTGAGCAGGCGCGAGAGGCGCATCGCCCGCTCCTCGTCCGGCGTGCGAACCAGGTCGGAGACGACCGTGGCCGCGATCGAGTTGAGCGACGACGACATGGCGGCCGCGAGGATGGCGGCGACGACCAGCCCGGAGAGGCCCACGGGCAGGTGGTTGGCGATGAAGTGAGGGAACACCTGGTCGGGAACCGAGACCGGAGCGCGGTCCCGATAGAAGGCGAAGAGCAACACGCCGATGAAGAGGAACATGACGAACTGGATCAGGACCACCACCGCCGAGGCGAGCAGCGCCTTGGCGGCACTGCGCGGGCGGTCGGTGCAGAGGTAGCGCTGCACGAGGTACTGGTCGGTGCCGTGCGTCGAGAGGGTGAGGAAAGTGCCGCCGACGAGCCCGGACCAGAACGTGAAGGTCTTCGTCAGGTCGAACGAGAAGTCGAAGACGCGGAACTTGCCGGCCGCCGCGCCGGCGGCCAGCACGTTGCCGAGGCCCACGTCGCCCACCAGCACGCAGGTCACGGCGATGGCGCCGACGACGTAGATGGCGAGCTGCGCAACCTCGATCCACACGACGGCCTCGATGCCGCCCATCAAGGTGAACCAGATCATCACCAGGCCGAGCCCGACGACGGCAGCGGGAACGCCGACGGACTGGAACACCGCGGCGAGCACGAACGCCGTGAGCAGCAGCCGGACCCCGTCGGCCACCGTGCGCATGACGACGAAGAGCGACGCCGCCAGCGCCCTCACCGGGGCGCCGAAGCGCGACTGGAGCAGCGCGTAGACGGTGACCAGCTCGCCGCGGAAGTACCAGGGCATGAAGACGGTGGCGATGATCACCCGCGCCACGACGTAGCCGAGCACGAGCTGCAGGAACCGGAAGTCGCCTCCCTTTGCCCACGCCATGCCGGGCACGGAGATGAACGTGATCGTCGAGGTCTCGGTGGCGACGATGGACGCGGCGATCGCCCACCAGGGCACGTCGTGCCCGGCGACGAAATACTGCCGCGTCGTCTTCTGCCGGCGGCCGAAGAAGGCGCCGGCGCCGACGACCAGCGCCAGGTAGGCGACGACGATCAGGAGGTCGAGGGGGCGCAAGTGGCGCCATTATCGCCTCGTCACGTCGACGGCGGCTGCCTCCTCCGCGTCGCTTCGTGCCACGATCCACCTCGATGCTGCTCGCCTGCTCGCACCTGATCGTCGCGACCGACGATGTGCCGCGGATGACCTCGTTCTTCGGCGAGGCCTTCGAAGTGGCTCCCTACTTCGAAAACGAGATGTTCGCGGAGTTCGTGTTGCACTCGAGGTTCCGGATCGCGTTCTTCAAGCCCGTCGGCGTCTCGGCACGGCGGTTCCGGGCGAGTGCCGAGCGTGATGGCAGCGCGTTCGGCGTCACCGTGAGCGACGTCGACGCGACGTACCAGGCGCTCCTCGCCATGGCCGACCGCTTTCCCCTCGAGCTCAGCGGTCCGCCGAAGGAACACCCGTGGGGCGAGAAGAGCTTCCTGCTCACCGATCCCGACGGCAACCGCTGGGAGATCGCGCGAGCCCCCGCGCCCGACGGGATGCTGACGAACCGGTAGGGTGCGCCGTGCGCACCATCTTGATCGCGGGTCAGTACCCCGTCAGGCCGTGCCGAATGGCCACTAGAAGGCGCCGTAGAGAGTCTGCGGAACCGTTGCCAGCCACGGGTAGAGCTGCAACAGCTTCTCCACCTCGTCCTCGCTCGGCACCACCGGGGCGCCTGCCGCTGGTTTCTCCTTCGACTTCCACTCCTCCCTGGTCGCCACCTTCAGCTCCTCCTGCTTGGCGCCCGCGAGGAGCCTGTTGATCGCCACCAGCTCCCGGCCGACGAAACCCGCGAAGCTCTTCTCCACGTCCGCCACCTGGAGCTCGAGGTTCTCCAGCCGCGCCAGCTGGGAGGGGCTCGGGCGGCCCTCGTAGCCGACCACGTTGCCGTAGAGGTTGCCGAGGTGCTCGCGCAGCTTCTCGTCGCCGCCGATGAAACCGTCGCCGGTGGCGACGAACGCGCCGCGCTGCTTCTCGGCGGCGTCGGCGAAGGACTCGAGTTGCTTCTTGTCGCCCGCCCGGGCGGTTTCGGCGCGTTTGCGGGCGCCGTCGCGCAGCGCCACCAGCTGGTCGCCGACGTAGCCCAGCCGTTCGATGTCGCCATAGAGCCGCATGTCGGTCTGCTGCTTCAGCTTGCGATCTTCGGCCGAGTGCGGGTTGCGCGGGTCGGCGGCCAGGGTGACGGTGCTCTCGAGGATCTCCTTGCCCTTCGTCAGCTTGATCTTGTAGGTGCCCTCGGGGAGCCGCGGACCCTGGAAGCCGCCGAAGAGGAGAGACGACGCCGGCGGGATCTTGGGCGGCTCGAGGCTGGTCGCCCAGAGCACCCGATTGATCCCCAGGCGCTTGGTGCCGGGGACGGTCGACAGCAGCTTGCCCTGCTGGTCGAACACCTCGACCTTGAGATCGCCGAAGAGATGACGCTTCTTCATCCAGTAGACGATCGCCGCGTCGTCCGACGCGTTGGGACCGATGAACTCGTCGTTGCCCGAGAACCACGAGCCGATCGACGCCCGCAGGCTCTGCTCCGACGTCCGCGCCGGCAGGAGGGCGACCTCCTTGCTCAGCGTGTCGGCAGTCAGGGCGCGCAGCGGCGTCAGGTCGTCGAGCACGTAGATGCCGCGACCGTGGGTGGCGATCACCAGGTCGCCCTGCGTGGGGTGCACCACCACGTCGTGCACGGCGACCCGCTTCGGCAAGCCGCCCTCGAAACGCGCCCACTGCTTGCCGCCGTCGATCGTGACCCAGAGACCCCACTCGGTGCCGAGGAAGAGGAGGTCGGGGTTCTTGGTGTCTTCGGTGATCACCCAGGCGTAGCCCTCGACCGGGGCGCCCGCCAGCGGCTCCCAGCTCGCGCCGAAGTCGCGCGTGCGCCAGAGGTAGGGCTTCATGTCACCCCGCCGGTGGTCGTCGATCGTCACGTATGCGGTGCCGGCGTCGAAGGCGCTGGCGGTGATGCGCGACACCCAGGCGCCCTGGGGCGCACCCGGGATCTTGCCGACCAGGTTGGTCCAGGTCTTGCCGCCGTCGCGCGTCAGTTGCACGTTGCCGTCGTCGGTGCCGGCCCAGATCACGTTGCCGTCTTTGGCCGACTCGGCGATGGTGTAGATCGTCGTGTTGTTCTCGGCGGTCGAGTTGTCGATCGACAGCCCACCGCTCTCCTTCTGACGCTGGCGCCGCGGATCGTTGGTCGTCAGATCGGGCGAAATGCGCTCCCAGCTGTCGCCGCGGTCGCGCGAGCGCAGCAGGTACTGCGAGGCGATGTAGATGGTTGCCGGATCCGTGGGCGACGGCACGAAGCCGGAGTTCCAGTTGAAGCGCAGCTCCTTCTCGCCCTTGTCGGCATAAGGCTTGATGTCCTTTGCCTCGCCGGTGCGCAGGTCGACGCGGGTCGCCACCCCGCCCTGGATGGTGGTGTAGACGTAGTTCGGATCGCGACCGTCGGGGAAGGTCGCGAACCCGTCGCCGCCGGATATCGACGTCCAGTCCTTGTTCTCGATGCCGCCCCAGCTCTCCGACGGCCCCACCCAGGAGCTGTTGTCCTGCAGGCCGCCGTAGATCCGGTAGGGATCCTGGCCGTCGACGGCCACCTTGTAGAACTGGCCCAGCGGCAGATTGCGCGCGAAGCTCCAGGCGCCGCCGCGGTTTTTCGACACGTAGAGCCCGCCGTCCGTCCCCATGTAGATCTCGTTGGGGCGCTGCGGATGGATCCAGAGCGCGTGGACGTCGCTGTGATAGCCGCCCTGGCCGCTGGTGAAGATGCTGTCGAACGACTTGCCGCCGTCGATCGAGATGGTGAGCGTCAAGCCGGCCTTGTAGACCCGATTGTGGTCCTTGGGATCGATCACGACGTAGGCGAAGTAGAACGGCCGGATCTGCACGTTGAAGGAGTCGTTCATCCTCGACCAGCTCGCGCCGGCGTCGTCGGAGCGCCAGAGCGCCGTGGTCTGCTTGTCCTGCGCCTTGTCCTTCGCTTCCACCACGGCGTAGACGGTGGCGCCCCGAGAGGGTGCCGCCATGACCCCGATGCGGCCCAGCTCCCCGCCCGGCAATCCGCCCTCGAGCTTCTTCCAGGTCTCGCCGCCGTCGCTCGACTTGTAGAGGCCCGAGCCCTTGCCGCCCGACTGGAAGAAGTCGGGATAACGACGGAAGGTCCACATGCCGGCGTAGAGGATGCGCGACTCCTGCGGGTCCATCGAGAGGTCCGAGCAGCCGGTGTCGGCGTCGACGTAGAGCACTTTCTTCCAGCTCTTGCCGCCGTCGGTGGTCTTGAAGACGCCGCGCTCCTCGTTGCCCTTCCAGAGCTTCCCGGTGGCGCACACGAAGACGGTGTCGTGCGCCTTGGGGTCGACCTGGATGCGCGCGATGCGCTCGCTATCGGCGAGACCGAGATTCGTCCACGAGTCGCCGCCGTCGGTCGACTTGTAGACCCCGTCGCCGATCGACACCGAGTTGCGCACCCACGACTCGCCGGTGCCGACCCAGATGGTCTTGGCGTCGGTGGGATCGACGCGCACGGCGCCGATCGACTGGGTGTGCTGGTCGAAAACCGACCTGAAGGTGTTCCCGCCGTCGATCGTCTTCCAGACGCCGCCCGAGGCCGCGCCGACGTACAGCGTCAACGGATCGGTCGGCACGGCGTCGATCGCCGCGATGCGGCCGCTCATGGTGGCCGGACCGATGGCGCGCGCCTGCAACCCGCCGAAGGTGTCGGCGTTGATCTTCAAGTCCTCGGCATGGAGCGCGGCCGCGGCCAGCGCCCAGCTCGCGATCACGGTCGACAGTGCGCGCCGCATGGCTCAGCCCTGGCCGCCGGCGGCCGGCTTCTTCTCGACCTTCGGCATGGCGAACACGCCGTCGTCGAGCGTCGGGTTGAGCTCGATCGACTCGATGCTGATGTTGGCGCCCTGCGGCGCGCCCTTCGGCTTGGACTGGATGGAGTGCGGAAAGACCAGCCCGCCGACTTCCTTGTAGTCCCCCATGGACGTCTCGAACTCGACCTCCTGATCGCCGCGCTTGCGCTTGCCCTCGCTCTTGATCTGGACGTAGGCCTCTCTGTCGAGCCAGATCGTCGAGACGTCGCCGTTCTTGCGGGTCAGCTTGAGCTTCCACGCAGGCGTGCCTTCGACGGTGTCTTCGCCGACCAGCTCGACCGTGTGCCCCTTCTCCTTCCAGTTGAAGAGCGGCCCCTCGATCAGGTCGGCCTGCTCGACGATGTCCTTGAGGTCGTCGCCGGTCATCTCCTCGGGGTCTTTCTTGCCGAGAAACGGCATCACCATCCACGCCGTCTTGCCGTCGTAGGACTGGATGCCGGTCATGCCCTGCAAGGTGAACTCCAGGCGTACCTTGTCCGGGCGCTTCCACTGGATCGTGACCGCCACCTCCTGCGGCCCCATGACCTGCTTGGCGGTCATCCTCGCGGACTGCACGGCGGCGATCTTCTCCTTGCCGCCAATCGCTTCGAAGTGCTTGTTCAGCACCTCATCGAGGGTCGCGGCGGAGAGCGGCGCCGTCACCAGCGTGAGGACGGCGAGAGTCTTCAGGAATCGCATCGGCTGCTCCTTTCGTGAGCGTAGGGGCGGAGGCTCGCCTTCGTGCCTACGCGGACGCACGGCGGGCGATTCCTCGGGTCCAGGTTCCGGCAAAGATACGCGAAGACCGGGGCACAAGTTGCACGAAGCCCGCGGCGCGTCGACGCTCCGGTCGCAGGCGACGACCCCTTCGAGCCGCCGGAAGGCCCATCGGCCACGGGGTAAGTTGCGCTGCGCTCAGTTCCAGGTGAGGCCGCGGAGCTGGTCGAGGTTGAGGTTGCCGCCCGAGAGCACGGCGGCGACGCGCGATCCGGCGGGGAGCTTCACCAGCCCGGCGAGCAGCGCAGCGACGGGCGCCGCGGCTGCTCCCTCGACGACGAGCTTGCAGCGCTCCATCGTCCAGATCATGGCGTCGAAGATCTGGCGGTCGGGCAGGGCGACGACCTCGTCGACGAAGCGCTGCACGACGGAGAAGTTGGTCTCCCCCACCCGCCGCACGCGGAGGCCGTCGATGATCGTCCGGCAGTCTATGGTCTCGAGTCGACCGGCCTCGAGGCTCCTTTGCATGGCAGGGCCGTCCGAGGACTCGACGCCGATGATGCGTGCCCGCGGGTCATGGCCCTTGACCGCCATCGCGACACCCGAGATGAGGCCGCCGCCACCGATGGGGACGACGACGGCGTCGACCTCGGGCCAGTCGTCGACGATCTCGAGACCGAGCGTGCCCTGGCCGGCGATGAGTTGCTCGTCGTCGAAGGGGTGGACGTAGGTGAGGCCCTGGGTGCGAACGAGCTCCTTCGCCTTCTCGTTGGCCTCGTCCCAGATGGTGCCGTGGAGCACGACCTCGGCGCCGTACCCGCGCGTGGCAGCGATCTTCGCCGGCGTCGCGTTCTCGGCCATGCAGACGACGGCGCGAATGCCGTGGATCTTCGCCGCCAGCGCCACGCCCTGCGCGTGGTTTCCCGCCGAGGAGCAGACGACGCCGCGCCGCTTGTCGGCTTCGGGCATCAGCGCGAACTTGTTGAGGGGCCCCCGGATCTTGTACGAGCCCACGCGCTGGAAGAGCTCGGCCTTGAGTCGCACTTCGTACCCGGTCGCCTCGCTGAGCTGGCGGGACGAGAGCAGGGGCGTGTGCTTGATGTGTTGCGCGATGCGTGCGCGCGCCTGCCGGAAGTCGTCGATGCCTAGCGTGAACACGTTGGCCAGAGTAGCACCGGCTTTCCGTGCGGCGACGGGACGGAGAGTCGAGACGGAGAGTCGAGACGGAGAGTCGAGACGGAGACGGAGACGGGAGGTACGGAGGTACAGAGAAGAGCGGGCTGAGTGGGAGGGAGGGTCGCGGGCCGGCGGGATCGGGTTGGGCCGCGGGCTGGGGCCCCCGGCGGGGGGACGGCGCCGCTTTGGTGGACTTTGAGGGACGCCCGCTGTTCGCGGTGGACCACCTTCGACCTCCCGCCTCATCGTGCCCCGCGAAAAGCGGGCTGGCGGCGCCTTACGCGGGAACGCGCAGGCACCTCCGTGGTCGCTCGGCATCGTGCTAGTTGCGCTCCCGCGAACCCCCCGTCGGGGGCCCCAGCCCGCGGCCAGGCCCGCACTCGCCTTTGCCCGTGGTCGGTGAGGAGCTCCCGGACGAGGACCGGATCCGGACGGGACCGCCCCTACACCGGGAGGGGATCATGACGATCCGGAGACTGAACTCCAGTGGCGGTAGGCCGAGGCTCTCCATACCCAGGCACGGACGACCACTCTGGGTCGGTGCGCACCACGTCCGGTGTGTCGGTCGGTCCCTCTGTTTCCGATGTAGGGGCGGGGCCTGTCCCCGCCCGTCCGGATCCGCTCCTTCTCCGGCACTGGTCGCACACACCACGAGCGAAGGCGAGTGCGGGCACGGCCGCGGGCTGGGGCCCCCGACGGGGGGTTCGCGGGAGCCCCCAAAGTCCACATGTGCGGCGCCGGCCCCCGTCGGGGCCCCCAGCCCGCGGCCGTGCCCGCACCCGCCGGCCGTCGACCCTCCAACGCCCAAGCGCCGATCTTCGCTGCTTCGCTGCTACACGTAGGAGCTCGCGCCCGCGAGCTCGCCCCGAAGAAGGCGCAGCTCTCCCTCGGTTGGCGGGCACGTCGGGGTCACCTCGGCTGCGATCCGCGGGCTCCACCCCAGGTTCTCGCGCACCTGCTCGACGGTGACACCGGGATGGAGCTCTTCGAGCACCATCTCGCCCTCGACGAAGCCGTAGCAGCCTAGATCGGTGATCACGCGCGCCGGTCCGCCACCGGGCATCGCGAAGCGGCGGCGACCGTCGGGGCCGTCGACGAAACCCGGGGACGTCACGAAGTCCACCTTGGCGGGGAAGGCGCGACGGCTCTGCGGGGCGATCACCAGCACTCGTTTC
>Ga0075431_100002156_pt1 | contig 18828 bp, 14 predicted proteins | sample RhiMetdeltSRZDD5_FD_75297 | JGI IMG/M metagenome (GOLD analysis project Ga0075431, IMG submission 75297) | Populus rhizosphere microbial communities from Tennessee, USA - Rhizosphere MetaG P. deltoides SRZDD5 | ecosystem: Host-associated > Plants > Roots > Rhizosphere > Soil | place: USA... | reverse complement strand
AAGATGCTTTTCCTGATACGCCTGCGACAGCGCGTCGAGGACCTGCTTGGAGAGCGTCGGATCGGGAGAGGAATACCGAACCGAAATCATCCAGGTTCGCCGGACCGGCTCGACCTGCAGGTTGGTGCGGAGGTGCTGCACCGCCCGCGCCAGCTTTTCGTCGGCCTCTGTGCGGGCCGACTTCGCTCGCCCGGCTGACGCCCTCCAGCCCGTCAGACGAGACGTCCAGCTGGTGTCGTCGAGACGTTCGGTGAGCTTCGTCGCCTGTGCGACTTGCGCGAGGAGGTCCGGCCCCTGCAGCAACTCGATCTCCGAGTTGAGTTCCTGCTCCGTGACATCCGGCGGCAACAGACGCTCCGAGCCTGCTCCCGCGGAAATGAGCGAGTCGGCACGATCGTGCTTGACGAGGATCCGCATCTCCGACTGATACCGATCGGGCATCATCAGGATCGCCACCACGGCGGCCGCGACCACCAGGAGGAACAATGTGATGACCGTCGGGGCCTGCCGGAACAGCACGCCGCTGAAATCACGCAGGGTATATACCCGGCGCCAGTTCGTCCCTGGATTCTCCATGCCTCACCTCGCCTCGCTCTTCGCTTCTTCTTCTGCCGTCGCTCTCGGTCGTGCCGCGTCTCGGGTTTGATCTAAAAGGCGTCGAACGGATTCAGATACAGGCCGAGCCCGATCTTCGACAACACCGGCGACATCTTGCCGAGCTTGGTCTTCGAGATGTAGACCGTGTCGCCAGGCCTCAGGAGCGGGTCCTCACTGAGGTCCTTCTTTGAGAACATGTCTTTGACGTTGATTTGCTTCACCGACACCGCGTCTTCGGTGAACGGACGGAAGATGACGACGTCCGTCAGCTTGGCGTGCTGCGTCCCACCGCCTGCATAGGCGATGGCCTGCGTCAGCGTGGTGGCCCCGCGCAGCTCGTAACGGCCTGGCTTGACCACCTCTCCCGCGGCAACGAAGTAGGGCTTTTCGAATTCCTTGAGCACGGCCGTGAACACCGGATCGCGCACGAACGGCATGTAGGCCTCGTTCACGGCGGCGCGGAACTGGGGCAGCGTGCGGCCCTGCACGCGAACGTCGCCCACTTCGCGGAGCGTGACGTAGCCATCGGGCTGGACGGCAAGTGTCTGGTCGAGCTCGGGCACGAACGGGAAGCGGAGCTCGATCACGTCACCAGGTGTGATCCGATACCGGCCGCTGGTCCACACCGTCCATTCACTTTCGCCAGTTGCCGGCAGATCGATCGACTTCACCGGTTGTGAGGTCGGCTCGGCGGCCGGCGACGACGACTTCGGTGGCGGTTGTGCCGGCGCTTGCGCTGCCGGGTTGCCTGGTGAAGGGCCTTGCGCGATGGCCCCCTGCGTAGCCGTCACCGCCAGCATCAGGACGGTGCATCCACCCACGAGATACTCGTGCCAACCAATGTCTCGACGCGTGTCGTACATGTCCTCAGCCTCGCTTTACGGTTCGCACTGTATGCCTCTGTCCTCGGTCCGCGCATGTGAGTGGCCTCACAATTTGCAGTGGGATCCGGCTCACAGCGTTCATTAAGGCCGTACGACGGCCATGCGTGCCCAACACAGCACCCTCGCACCCTCGCACCCGAAGCACAACTGTGCGCGCCGTGCCCCGGCACGAAATCGCAGACATGGTCGGTCTGACGTCGTGGTCAGATCGCGGCTCGACGAGGAGTGCCCGACTCTGGTGCTGCTGGAACGGTACTCACGCGCTGGCCGACGGGCTCCGGCTGAAGCTCGACCAGACGATGTCGAAACGCATACACGGCGAGTTCGAAACGGTTGGAGAGGCCAAGCTTGCCGAGGATCGACGTAAGGTGATTCCGAACGGTCGCCTCGCTGATGAACAGCTGGCTGCTGATCGCGGCGCTGTTGTGACCGTGCCCGACCAGTTTGATCACTTCGTGCTCGCGTTTGGTCAGCGACTCGATCTTGATTTCCTCGGGATCACGCCGCCGCCGGATCGCGTTCAGAAGGTTGGCGGCTTGAACACGCTCCAGCCACGCCTCGCCGGCGTGGAGGGTACGGACCGCGCGAATCAGTGTCTCGGCCGACTGGTCCTTGAGCACCACGCCGAAGGCGCCAAGCTCGAAGGCGCGCCGATGTACTTTCGGGTCGGTCACCGAGGTGAAGACCAGAACCCGGTTCAGCCCAGCTTCGCTGAGCTGGGTGATGGCATGCAGGGTGACCTCGTCGGCGTCAGGATCCACGATGACGACGTCAGGAGGCTGTGGTGACATGACACTGACCGCTTCGTCGATCGATGCGGCTTCGTGAGTGATCTGCATGTGGCTGTCAGCTGCCAGCATCTGTTTCACGCCGGCTCTGACCACGAGATGGGCCGCGAGCACGCCCACACGTACTTCACTGCTGTCGAGGTTTCCGCTGCTCATTCAAGACTCCGCGCTCATCACAGTAGGTCGCTTCCTACTCAATGCACACGCTAGGTCGAGATACTTAGCAATGGGCAGGCCATTCATCGGCTGCGATATAGAGCCGGGCGCGGATCGCACACGGCGCCTCACGGTCGAGTTTGATTTGCGAACTCAACCGCTCGGAGGTGGTTCATAGTCGTACGAACGTCATCGCACATCACCGGATCGTGACGCGCATCCCAACGAGATCGCGATACGCATTCGAAACTGGATCGTGATCGCATTTCAATGATCACGTGCCATACTGCGAGCCAGCATGCTGAAGGCGTTGACGTCAGGAGCAGAGGTGGTACGCGTCGAGCAGGCGCTCAGCGCGTTCTATCGGACCGAGCGATCGTCGTACGGGTTGGAGGAGATCGATCACGATGGCCTGCCGGAATACGTCGCCATCGTGCAGCAGTTCGCGCCGCGCGGCGCCTCAGTTCTGGAGTTCGGCGCGGGGACCTGGCGATCGCCGTTGATGCTGCATCGCGCGGGATTCGAGGTCGTCGGATGCGATCTCTTCTCCGAGGAGGATCTGGCCGAATTCCGCCGGCATGTCGGCGACGCCGCACAGCTTCTCAGCTATGACGGCCACCGTGTGCCGCTGCCCGATGCCAGTGTCGACGTCGTGACGTCGCGTAATGTATTCGAGCACATTCTGCACGTCGATTCGATGCTCAGCGAGCTCGATCGCGTGCTCGCGCCGGGCGGGATCTTCGTGCTGGTGGGCCCGAACTGGAGCGGTCCGCACAACGCCATTCGGGCCCTCGTGCAGCTGTCCCGTGGCGCCGATCGCTACTGGCACTATGAATCGCCATGGCAGGCGTGCGTCGGACTGCTGCGGAGTGTCGCCTGGGACCTCAAGGTTCGCACCGACCAGAAGCCTCGCTTTCTGCTGATCGAGCCGCGGATGCGCGACGGCAAGATTCATTTTCAGGACTCGGACGACGACGCGGTACATTTATGTCATCCGGTGTCCTTCCGAAAATGGTTCACGGCGCGCGGCTACGAGGTGCTGCAGTTCAACCGCTTCGGATCGCGATGGCGCGCGCTGTGGAACGGACTGTGTCCGACGCTGGCGACCTCGAACGAGCTGGTGTTCCGGAAGCCGGCAGGCCGCTGATTACACGGCTGTCGCAGCCGTGGCCCCGACCCGACGCGGGCGTCGCTTCGTGCGTGGCGCCGTCGGCCAGCGCAGGAGTCGCATCGCCACTGCCGCGTTGAACTCCGCCGGCTCGAGAGGGCCGGGCTCCCATCGGCCGAGCAGAAATCGATCACTCGTCGCGGTGATCGGCCGTCCTCCAGTGGCAAACGCCGCCGCAAACCCAGCTCGTTCCGCGGCGTCGGCCACCATCGCGTCGGCCTGCCCGTGGGGATAGGCGAGGAGATCGACGCGCGCCCCCGCCGCCGCTTCCAGCTCGCGCCGGCCGATCGTCAAGGCCGCATCCAGATCGCCTGACTCTTGTGCGGTCAGGACCGGGTGATGCAGCGTGTGGAATCCGATCGTCATTCCTTCGTTGGAAAGAACCCGTACGTGCTCGGCCGTCATCGGCGTCTCGCTGGCTGGCGGAAGCCGCCGTGTGATCTCGGCGGCACGACCCGAGCACTCGAGAGCGGCGACCAGATCGGCGACGGTATGACCGCCGATGCCAAGCGTGTCGCGGGTGACCGCGAAGCCATGCGTTCGCAGACTGGACTCGACACTCGCCCACCAATACGGTGGCAACCCGTGCAGCACGCGGCCGGAAAGGAAGAACGTGGCCGGCACGCCAACAGCGCGCAGCGCCGGCAGCACCGTCTCGACATAGCCGGAATGATCGTCGTCGAACGTCAGCGCGAAACGGGGCCGCGATCGGCGCGCGCCGGCGGTGTCATGAGGCGATGCGATCAACTCGGAGAGCGGCACGACATCGCCGGCCCGGAGCAGCGATTCCATCTGCCGTCGGAACAGACTTGCTGACAGCGAGGGGACGATCGGATCGACGGGGCTGCCGTCAGGCAGGACTCGATGATAGAGAAGCACCAGCGCGCGACCGCGATGGGCGGCAAACCGCAGCGCCGTGTCCCGGCCGAGGGGGCGCCGAAGCAGTGGCGTCGCTACGCGCCGAAGCTGCGCGCTGGCTGACATGTGAACGAACGCTACATCATCGATGAGCGTGCACTCGCCGGAGTGGACGTGCTCCGATCGACTCGGCTGCCGTCATCGTTGATCGTGAACCGTACACGGAGAATCAGACGGTCCTTCCGCAAAGGCGCAGCGCCTTTGTGATAGCCGAACGGATCGGTGGCGAATCCGAATCCCGGCCCGCCGCAGATCGTCATCACGTTCTCGGCGCCGTAGTGCCTCACCAGTTCCTCTTCCGTCGACTGGCGGGTGTCGCCGAACAGGAGACGGAACGGCTTGTGGGCATGACTGCGCTTGACGTGGACGTGCGGGCCGCAGGACTCGTCGACATCGGTGATGTGGAAGAAGAACGCGATGCTGCGGTAGTCGTGCAGGTCGTAGTGGAATCCTTGATCGGCTTTGACGCGCTCCGCCGATGTCGCGTCCGCCACGAAACTCCACCACAGGCGCGTCTCGATCTGGCCGGCCGGCGCTCCCATGTAGCTGGCGGCCAGATAGTGCAGGAACGGGTCGTGGGCGATCGCGCGGATCGCGTCGCATCGCTCTTCGACGTCGAAGTACCTGCCGAGGAGAATCGGCTTGCCGCAGGCGCGTTCGGCGTCGGCGCGCCTGGCGTAGAGAAACTTCAGGCTGGGATCGCCAGGCCAGTAGCATTCGGTGTCGTAGGCGAACCGGGTGATCGCGGCGACGCTGTCCGCATCGAGATTGACGCCGGTGTGCACGCCGTCGCGCCGCATGTTCTCGAGCGCCGCATCAACGTCAAGGGAGGCGAACATCGACTGGACACCGGCCGGCCGCACGATCTGACCGCGATGAAAGAACACCACGGCGGTGCTGACGAACCGGAAGCGGCCGAGCGTGAACATCACACCCCAGCGGGGATTCTCGAACAACCTCACCGCCATCCTGCGGCACGGCCCAATCAGCTGGCCGAAACGCACGGACATCGATGGCTTGCCGTCGATCTCCACGCCCATCGGCGACTGTGATGTCGGCCGCACGTTCAGAGGTGTGCTCATTCCTGTCTCTCCCATGACCGCCGCGGGGGTACCGGCGCGCAGCCATTTGAACATGAGTCATCGCGGCGCGCATGTGATCTACGTCCTGGGATCAGGAAGTGACGATTCGAGGGACCTGTGATGAATGCGGGTGAGTGACAGATGAACGTACGGACAAAGTCGAGCTGATCTGTGACGTGCCACAGATCAGCTCGACCTCAGCTGACGTACTGACGCTAACGCGAGAACGCCGGCGACGGTGCGCTCGCCGTCTGACCGCCGCCACCGATGGCAGTCACCGTGGCGATGTAGTTGCCCGGCGGCAGCCCGGAGATGAACGCCGTGATGTCGGCATGGGCCTCACCGTTCACGATCGGTGGGATCCCAAGGTCGGCGCTCGCGACCGGGTTCGACGCATAGGGATCGGCGCCGAGATAGAAGATGTTCAGCACATAGTGACTGACAGCGCCGTCCTGGTTCGCCGAGGGTACGAATACGGCCTCGGTCTGCCGAGTCGCGTTGCCGACCGAGACGACGCGTTCGCTCGACACGGTCATCGCGCCTCCGGCGTCGCGCGCCACCGCCGTGAACGAGTACGTGCCCGACGGCACGCCGTATTGCGTGATGCTGTATGGCGCCGTGGAATCGGAGCCGAGATAACTCGAGCCTGCGTAGAATTCGACGACGGTCACGCCGCTGTCGGCGTCGCTCGCGGTCGCGGTCAGCGTAATCGAGGCGGGGGCCGCAAACGTCGCACCCGAGCCGGGCGAGGTCAGCGAGACCTGTGGAGGTTGATTGCCCGGGCTTGGTGATGGTGACGGTGACGGTGACGGCCCGCCGCCCGATCCGATGGACGCGTTGACAAAGTACGCGGTGGAGTAGGCCAGCACCGAGTGGCTTGTCAATGCAAAACCGGCATACACGGTACTGCCCATGCTGACCGTGTCGCTGCCGACAGTCGCCCAGTTGACACCGTCCCACGAGTACGAGCCGGTGAGCGTCGAACCGCTGCGTTGCAATCTGACCCAGAGATAGCCGTTGGTGGCGGGGCCCGCGGTGTGCAGTGATGTGCCGCCGGCGGTAGTGCGCCGCTGGAACGCTGCACCCTGCGCCCCGGTGATCGCCATGAACGCATGCGGCGAGTTGGCGGCGAGCGACTCACGAATCATGACGCCCGCCTTGGTCCACGCATCCGCAGCGCTGACACTCACGAACGCGACAATCGATCCGTCGCCGGTCATCTGCTGGTAGGCGAAGCGGAATTGATCGGCCGCTCCCCACACATCCGTGCCGCCGGCGGTGAGCGCCAGTCCACCCGCGGCCGCCGCGGTCGAACCGGAGAGTTGCGGCGAGCCGACGTCGACCGATGTCCAGCCTGATGGTCCTGGCGATGGTGATGGTGATGGCGAAGGCGACGGCGACGGCGATCCCGATACGCCGGTGAGCGAGACGTCCGAGAACTCCACTGACGCATACGCCCAGGCAGTGTGGCTGGCCAGCGCGAGACCGGCGTACACGGTGCTGCCCATCGAGATGCTGTCGCTGCCCATCGGGGTCCAGGAGACGCCGTCGCCCGAGTACGACGCCGTCAGCGTCGATCCGCGGCGCTCGACCTTCAGCCAGACCGGTGCCGTGCCCCAGCCGACGGCGGTGTGATCCGTCCACCCTCCCGTCGCTGCGGCGCGCCGCTGAAACGCCAGACCCTGCGTGCCCGAGAGCAGTGCGAATGCATGCTTCGAGTCGGGATTGAGCGATTCGCGAATCATGACGCCGGCCTTCGTCCAGGCATCGGTCGCCTCGAGATTCGTCAGCCGCGCGATGATGGCGCCGTCGCCGGCGAGCGGCCGGTAGGCGAAGCGGAATGAATCGGCGCCGCCCCAGATGTCGTCTCCGGTTGCGCGAATGAAGGCGCTGCCGCTGGTAACGGCGAGCGCCCCGGCATAGGACACCGACCCGATGTCCATCGATTCCCATGCGGTCACATCGGTCGCGTACACTTCCGCGAAGTCGACCGAGGCATAAAACTGTGGTGCGTGGCTGGTCAGTGCCAGCCCCACGTAGATCGACGTCCTCATGCCGATGCTGGCCTGTCCCAGCGTCGTCCAGGAGACTGTGTCGTGAGAGTACGACCCGATCAGCGTGGAGCCTTGCCGTTCGAGCTTGAGCCACGCCGCCCCTGAATCGGCACCGGCATCATGAACGGCGAGGTCGTTGTCGGCGCCGCGGTGCTGAAACGCGAGCCCCTGCGTACCGGTTCGGAAGATCGAAGCGTGCTTGGACCCTGGCGATAGCGACTCGCGGATCATCAGGCCCGCCTTGCTCCACGCGTCCGGCGCGTTGAAGTTGGCAATGCGCGCGAGGATCACACCGTCGCCGTTCAGCGCGCGGTAGATGAATCGGAACTCGTCCGACTGGCTCCAGATGTCGTCGCCGGCAGCGTAGACAGAGAAGCCATCGTACGCCCAACCGGTCCCACCAGGAGCGGTGGCGCCGATGTCGACCGAGTCCCATCCGGATGCTGGCGTTTGCGCCGCGGCGCGCGTGCTGACGGCAAGACACAATCCGACCAAGGCAAGGCGTGCGCCTTGTCGAAGGCAAATCAAATTCATTTAAAGTTCCGTGAACGGGCTGAACGCGGGAGGATGTGCGTTGCTGTTCGGCGGGTGTCGAGCAATCAGGGTGCCAGTTAATGAAGTTGAAGACAATCGTGCGAATGTTTCCGTGAATCACCGATCTCGCGGCGATCGCGATCGCGCGAATCACACGACAATCGTGTAGTTCTTTCGTCGCGCGCGGTGCGCGATGTATTCGAATCAGGCGCTGAAAGGGAACACGCGGCGCGCGCCGATCGCCTGCGATGTGTCCGCGTCACCGACCGTCGGTGACAGCGTGACGACACCGTAAGCTCAACCACGTACTCGCGATCGATCAGGCTGGGCGACCTCAGGGCGTCGTCGCCATTTTGACAGTCCGCTTACAATCTCGATGCGTGCGTCGTCGATGACGCAACGGCATTCCTCGTCATTCCTGCCTGCGGTTTCCGCGCGTCGCCTACCCCAGCAATATGGCGCGAGTTTCGCCCCTGTCCACGCTGCGGGGAGCCACATCACACTGCGCTACGGCTGTGCTAGTCCAGCCGTAATCGCGGCCGATTGAGCATCTAACCCGCACTCGCGAATCTCCGTTCGCAGCCGGTCGCCGTCAACCAAACGTGATGAGGAAATGACATTGAAAGCCGTAGGTCCGTACTGCCCGCTCTATCGCCGCCATCGTTCCTGGTCCGTCGGGATGCTGCTGTCCATCGCCGCCTCGGTCGTGCCCACGTCGGCATTGGCGCAAAGCACCGTGCGCAACCTGCGCCTGGTGGCCGGCGGGGCGGCGGTACCGACGATCCGGGTCACGCCAGATACCGCGCAGCTCGCACCTGGTGAGGTCGTGCAATTCATTCCCGTGGTCAACGGCACGTCTGGCAGCGTGCAGTGGAACGCCACCGGCGGCAGCATCGCCGGCGATGGTTCGTATACGGCCGGCGTGTTGGGCGGAACCTTTCAGGTGACCGCGACGGTTGCTGGTGTGGGTGCGGCGTCCGCGACGGTGACGATCAGCGGGCCCGCGGTCGTGTCGATCTTCCCCGGACAGAACATCCAATCGGTGATGAACAACCATCCCGCGGGAACCACGTTCCTGCTCAAGGCCGGCGTGCATCGCAACCAGACGATCACGCCGCGCACCGGCGACTCGTTCGTCGGCGAGACGAGCGGCAGCACGCGGCTGACGACCCTCTCGGGTGCGCGGGTCCTCGCCGGCTGGATCTACGACGGCGCGCGCTGGTACGTCGGGGGTCAGACGCAAGGGGCCGCGCCCCAGATCCCGGCGGCCGAGGCCTGCCGTCCGACGCATCCCCGCTGCGTCTTCGGCGAAGATCTGTTCTTCGACAACGTCATGAAGTACCACGAGGACGTGCTCGGGGAGGTTGGTCCGGGCGAGTGGTTCTTCGACTATGCCACCGACCGCATCTACGTCGGCGACAATCCTGCCGGACACGTCGTCGAGACCAGCGTCACGCCGCTGCTGTTCAACCAGAGCGCGGCGTCGAACATCACGCTCCAGGATCTCATCGTCGAGAAGTATGCCAGCCCGACGAATTCGGCGGCCGTCAATCTCGGCAACTCCCCGCTTGGTGCGGTGAACTGGACGGTCACCAACAGCGAAGTGCGCTGGAATCATGGCGGCGGGATCGGCATGGATACCGAAACCAGCGCCAGAAACAACTACGTGCACCACAACTGCGGATACGGATTCATGGGCGCCGGCGTCAACCTGATCGTCGAAGGCAATCACATTGCCTCCAACAACATCATGGCCGGGTCGACGAATACCTGCGGCTACGAGTCATTCTGGGGCGCCGGCGGCTCGAAGTGGGTTTACACCACCAACCTGGTCGTCCGCGGCAACTTTTCGCATCACAACGACGGCCCCGGACTGTGGACCGACATCAACAACATCTACTCGCTCTATGAGAACAACGTGATCGAGGACAATGCGCGCGGCGGCATCTTCCACGAGATCAGCTACGACGCCACCATCCGCAACAACACGCTGCACCGCAACGGCACTGGGAGGGACTTCCCGTGGTGGACGACTGGTGCCGGCATCGAAGTCGTCTCGTCGCGCAACGTCGAAGTCTACGGCAACACGCTGGTGGACAACTGGCAGGGGATTACCGGGCTGAACGACCATCGTGGCAGCGGCACCCACGGGCCCTGGGTCCTCACCGGTCTGAACGTGCACGACAACAGCGTGACATCGCGCGTCAACCAGGACGGCGCCGGCCGCACCGGCGTGATCGACACGGCTGGAAACGACGCGTACTCGGCTGGCGCCAACAATCGCTTCCTGCGGAACAACTACGTGCTCGGCACGAATACGTGGTATTTCACGTTTGCCAATCAGAACCACACCGAGAGCACGTGGCGCGGCATCGGGTTCGATACGACGGGGAGCTTCCAGCGATAGTCCGAGGGCGGCGTCACACCCGCGCGGTCTTTGCCGCCGGCGCGAGCACGCTGCACGTCCATACCAGCGCGTCATGCGCGATCGACGTCTCGTCGATGAGCGTGAGCGCGCGCTTGACGGCGCGCAGAATCGCTCGTGCCCGGCGTGATGCCAGGCACGTCGAGACGATCATGATTCCGTCGGGCCGCAGCGCCTTCGCGTAGCGAGCGACGGTGCCTACGGGATCGGTGAAATAGTACAGGCTCTCGTTGAAGACGATGACGTCGTAGGTGTCGTTGATCACGAACTCCTCGGCGTCGGCGGACACGAATGTTCCGCATCCTGACGCGCGCGCCTTGGCGATCGCCGATTCGGAGATATCGAGCCCGAGATACGGCGAGGACCGCGGTTGCAGTCGCTTGTACAACAGACCTTCGCCGCATCCGACGTCGAGCACCGTGCCTTCGGGCTTCAACTCGCGAATATAGCCAATCAACACGCTGAATCGCCCAAGCTCAGCCAGTGCGTGCAAGTAGTCCCAATGACCGCTGCCGTACTGTTGCTCCCAGAGCGATCGCGGGATGGGCGCATCGCCTCGGAACCGAACCTGCTCCCACGCCATCACGCGCGGTCCGAGCGCCTGGCTCAACGGCGTATCGCTGCCGAACAGGAATTCGTAGTAGACGACACGCAAAAGTCGCTGGACGCGACCGACGGGCCAGTGCCACGCCCATGTCATCATCTTCACAGTGGTCTTATGATGACTCAAATGAGACTCGCAGCCTCTGTTGCAATCGTCGTCAGCGCAACAGCCGGGCTGGCGCCTGAAGCAACGGCCCAGCCGGGCGCGTTCACACAGATCGTTTATCCAGGTGAGAACATTCAATCGCGAGTCGCCGCCGCTCCGATCGGCGCGACATTCATCCTGAAAACCGGCGTGCATCGTCTGCAGTCGATCATCCCGCGCAGTGGCGATACGTTCACTGGCGAACCCGGCACCGTACTTTCGGGCGCCAGACTGATCACGACGGCCGTTCGTTCCGGCTCGTATTGGGTCGTTCCTGATTCCACCAACGAGAATCCCCGGCTCGGGACGATCGCTGGCGGCGAGTGCCGGGCGAATGCGCCGCGCTGTGGCTACCCGGAAGATCTCTTCATCGACGACGAGCCGCTCCAGCACGTGGATCGTCTCGCCGACGTCGCTCCAGGCAAGTGGTATTTCGACTACGGTGCGAATCAAATCTTCTTCGCGGACGATCCCACTGGCAAGCGGGTCGAGGCGAGCGTCACCGCGAAAGCGTTCAGCGGGCCAGCCATCCGAGTCACGCTCCAGAATCTGGTCATCGAGAAATACGCCACGCCGACACAGGAAGCCGCGGTCAGCCTCGGGTCGCAGTGGGTGATCGAGGATTCAGAAGTGCGGTGGAATCATCACGGCGGGATTGCCAGCGGTCCGAACTCGATCGTCCGCCGCAACCGTGTGCATCACAACGGCGCTATCGGTCTCCAGGGCTCGGGTGAAGGCATCCTCGTCGCCGAGAACGAGCTCTCCTACAACGGGTTCGCGGGCTACAACCCGTTCTGGGGCGCCGGCGGTGCCAAGTGGGTCTGGACGATACGGCTGGTCGTGCGAGACAACTTCTCACATCACAACCGCGGGCCTGGCCTGTGGACCGACATCAACAACATCTACACGCTGTATGAGAACAACCGCGTCGAGGACAACGAGCGTGGCGGCATCTTCCACGAGATCAGCTACGACGCCACGATTCGAGGGAACACCGTTCGCCGAAACGGGACCGGCCGCGACTATCCGCACTGGACGACGGGTGCGGGCATCGAGGTGACGGCGTCGCGGAACGTCGAGATCGACGGCAACATCGTCGAAGACAACTGGCAGGCGATCACGGCGCTCGAAGATCACCGTGGGTCTGGAAACGCCGGGCCGTGGACGGTGATCAATCTGAACGTCCATCACAACACTATTCGTACGCACATCACCGACGCGGGCGCGGGGCGTATCGGCATCATCGATACGAAGGGAACCGGTGCATTCCAGCCGGCGGCCAACAATCGCTTCCAGCAAAACACCTACTCGCTCGGCACACGACAGCTTTACTTCCTCTGGATGGGGAGGGAGTTGGACGAGGGGGAATGGCGGCGGTTTCAGCAGGACGTCGCCGGGGTTTTCGCGCGATGATTACCCCCGGGCGCTGGCGGATAGCGTGAATGGATCTGCAACTCCGGGGCAAAGTCGCCATCGTCACTGGCGCGAGCAAGGGTATCGGCCGGGCGATCGCGCAGACGCTCGCGGCGGAAGGGATGCGCGTCACGGTGGTGGCGCGCTCGCGCGATCAACTGGCGTCGCTGGCTGCACCGCTCGGCGATCTCTGTCTCGTTCAAGCCGTTGACCTGACCGAACCAGCCGTTCCAGCCGCCGTCGTCGCCGCCACCGTGGAGCGATTCGGCAGGCTGGACGCGCTCGTGAACAACGCCGGATCGACCAAACGCGGCGACTTCTTCACATTGTCCGAAGCCGACTGGACCGACGGCTTCGGTCTCAAATTCTTCGGCGCCATGCGCTGCAGCCGCGCGGCGTGGCCTCACCTGCAGGCGTCGCGCGGGACCATCGTCAACATCATCGGCGTCGGGGGGCGTACCGGCAGCGCCGAGTTCGCGATTGGCGGCGCGGTGAACGCGGCGCTGATGAATCTCACCAAGGTGCTGGCGGATCGCGGCGTCAAAGATGGTGTGCGAGTGAACGCGATCAATCCCGGCGGGATCAAGACCGATCGCCTGGTGACGCGGGTGAAGAGCTTTGCCGCCGAGCGCAACGTCGATGCCGCGGACGCCGAACAGCAGATGGCCCGCGCGCTCGGCGTGGCGCGCTTTGGAGAGCCCGAGGAGATCGCACGTCTCGTCGCCTTCCTGGCGTCTCCCCAGGCCGCCTTCTGTCAGGGCTCGATCGTGGATGCCGACGGCGGCCAGACCAGAACGCTTTAGAACCCCGGCTTGACCGTTCCCATTTTGCGCGCCACTTCCAGCAGCGTCGGATAGAACTGGACGAAGGTCCGTTCGACCGCCGTGTTCTTGGTGTGGCATTCGACGCAGCCGGCGTTCACCGGCAGCGGCTCGGCGCTCTCGAGCGTCAACGTCGAACCTTTCGGCATGAAGTTGAAGAACGCCCATCCGTCGGGGAAGCGCGAGTCCTTCACTTCGGCCTCGAGGCCGACCAGCCGCGCCTGAAACCGGCCGGCCTTGTTGATCGAGCCTTCGCTGGTCGAGGCGCGGAACTCGAGGACGAAGATCGTCCGGTCCGGCCACTTCCCGGTCTTCATGAACGCGCGATACGACGAGGGGTTCACGAAGACGTTGCCGAACGAGTTTCCGCCTGGCGTTCTGGGCAGCGGGTTGTACTCCATGCCGAGACCCGAGCTGAGGAACACCCATTCGCGATAGTCGGGCGGTCGAACCAGGTTCACCTTCTTCACGTAGCGCGGGCCGTCACCGCTCTCGGGCACTTGTCCGCCGGTGGTGGTCCCGAGCGCGACGACGTACGCGAGTGCCAGGACAGCGAAGGCCACCTTCTTCATCTCATGCCCCTTTTCTTTGCAATGACGAACGGAACCGGCTCCGATAGTCGCTGGGCGAAACGCGCACGGTTCGCAGAAACGCGCGCCGCATCACCTCGGCCCCGCCAAACCCGCAACTCGCCGCCACGCGTTCCACGCCGTCGCTCGACTCCTCGAGCCGGCGGCGGGCAGCCTCGACGCGCTGCACTTCGACGAATCTCGCCGGCGTCATGTGCAGCTCCGACGCGAACACGCGCGCGAAATGGCGAGGGCTCATCGCGATCCGATCGGCGAGCGCGCTGACGGACAAGTCGTCTGCCAGGTGATCGGCGATCCACTCGACGAGCTCGCGAACCGGCTCGCGGTCGGCAGCCTGAACCGCAAGTTGACTGCTGAACTGCGACTGCCCGCCGGGACGCTGCAGAAACATCACCAGTTGCCGCGCGACGCCGAGCGCGACATGGCGGCCAAAGTCCTCTTCGACCATCGCCAGCGCGAGATCCATGCCCGCGGTCACTCCCGCGGACGTGTACAGCCGGCCGTCGCGAACGAAGATCGGATCCGGTTCGACGCGTGCGCGCGGGTTCTGCGTCGCGAGTGTGTCGCATGACGCCCAGTGCGTGGTGACGCGCTTGCCGTCCAGCAGACCGGCAGCGGCCAGGACGAACGTGCCCGTGCATACCGAGCCCAGTCGCCGCACGCGCGGCGCCATTCGCGCCAGCCATCGGCACAGCGCCGCATCCTGCGCCGCGGGCCGCGCGCCGCGGCCGCCGGCCACGAGCAGCGTGTCCACGCCGCTCCGCACATCGCGGTATCGCCGATCGGCAACGATCCTGATGCCCGAGGACGTTTTGATCGGTCCTGCGGTGGCGGCGACGATCTCTACGGAATAAGCCAGGTCGCGGCGAAGTCCTCGCTCGACGAGCAGGCGCGCCGCTCGCCCGAACACCTCGAGCGGGCCGGTGACGTCGAGCACCTGTACGTCAGGGAAAGCGAGGAAGACGACGTTGCGGCGAGCGTGTCGCGCCGCAGCGGGCGAGACGCGATCGTTGAGCATGCCCCAGCATGGTCCCGGCGGGGAGCATGTGGCAAGGACAATGTGCCCACGAATCCTGCCATCCTCATTTCTTGGTGATGGCGTCCGTCCAGATCTCGAGATCCCGCTTTGTCATGCCGCCGCGTGGCTCGAGACGGGCATCCTCGTACCCCAGCACGTTGACGTCGTACAGGTAATGCTCGCGCGACAACAGCGTGCCGAAGCACACGCGCTCCTCTTCATCGGCATCGAGGTGACGAACCCTGCTGCTCAAGTCCTCGATGACGTGACGAGGGACGTCGCCGCGGCGATCGGGATACGCGAACAGGAACAGCACGATGTGGCTGAAGAGGACGGGCCAGTGCTGGCCGAAGCGGACGACCACGCGATCCCAGTCCAGCGTGTGCGCACAGGCGTGCAGGAGGTGCAGCACGTCGGCCCCGTCGAATCGTTCGCGCTCCTGCACGAAAGCCTTCGACCACAGCAGCTCCTCGGGCGGGCACAGCCAGACCTTGCGATCGAGCACGTCGGCTTCGACGGCGTGCTCGAACCAGCTCTTGTCGACGTGAACGGCGCCGTTGCCGGATCCGAACAGCACGTCGAGGTACTGATTGTTGCTGTGAATCTTGGCGAGCCAGTGCGGATAGGGCACGGTGGCCTCATATCCGGCACGCTCGAAGGCGGCAAGCATCGGGATCACATCCTCGCGCCGGAGAATGATGTCCAGATCCTTCGTATCGCGCTCGCGCTGCGTGAGGCGCGATTGCGCGAACGCCCCGCCAATCAGAAACCGGATGTCCGCCTCTTCGAGAATGGCGAAACAGTCCTGATAGAACGTGGCGAGCGAACGCTTGGGAAGGTTGGCGGTGTTCACGCGCCTCCCTGAACCGCCTCGTGCGTGGGCACCGCGACGTCGATGGGGATCTGGACGACGCGGAAGTGCGGCCGATCCGGATACAGGCGTGTCATCAGCGGCATCGAGACGTTGTAGACCGGCACATGATCCTTGGTGCGCCCTTCGGGCTGGCCACGATGCGCGTGACCATGGAAGACCATCGATACCGGGAAGCGGCTGATCGGTTCTTCGAGCCGGCTCGAGCCGACGAAGGCAAAGATCTCGGGCGGCTCGCCTTCAACGGTCTCCTGGATCGGCGCGTAGTGGAGCAGGACGATCTGAGTCTTGGTTCGCAGCCGGGCCAGCGCGGCTTCGAGCTTGAGCGCCTCGTTCACCGCTTCGTGCACGAACTGCTTGATGGCGCTCTCGCCCCACGGTCCCAGCGCGCGTTTGCCGAACCCGCCGCAGAAGCCTTTTACTCCCGCGATGCCGATGCCGCGCACTTCCGTCGCTTCACCGTCGAGCATCGTCATGCCCGCGTCGGTGAGGATCTTCCTCACCTCGTCCTGGTGGCTGGACTCGTGGTCGTGGTTGCCAAAGACGGCGATCGCGGGGACGTGAAGAGCCGCGAGCTCGCGGGCGAGGATCCGCGCTTCATCAGGCAGGCCAGTGTCGGTCAGGTCGCCGGGCAGAAGCAGCATGTCGGCTGACTCCGAGACCTGACTGAACAGCGTCTGGTATGCACCGGCTGACGAGCGCGTACAGTGCAGATCGCCGACAGCGGCCACGCGAATCATCGACGAAGAGCTCGACTTGTCGCCGAGAGCCATGCAGAGCACTACCTCCGCGATCTGATGTGCAATTCCCGGCCCACGCAATGGCCGAGCCGCCGGAGATGCCGAGCTTCAGGACTAAGGCTGATCGCGCGCGCAAACTGCGTGCGGCCGCCGGATCCCCGGCGAACCGATCTTACGGTGGTCGAATGATGGGTTGTGCACCGCCCCGAAGTGGTATTCGGTTCGCCTCCTACTTTCCGTCGACGGAGAAGGCGAGGAGGACGTTTCCCGGCGTACCGCCGGCGGTCGGATACCCCGAGTTGAAGATCACCAGGCCGCCGCCAATCGCCGGCCCCGGACCGTCGATCGATCCGCCGCGCCCGGCGACGCCGTTCGCCGTCTCATAGGTGCGAATCGTGTCGACGTCCCAGATGATCGAGCCGTCCTTAGTGGAATACGCGCGCATGTGGCCGTCCACCGATCCCGAAAAGGCAACACCCGGAATCGCGCTGACCGCGGCGGACTGGGCCGGGCTGCAGCGTTGACGCGTACCGCACCCCGGCGGCGGCGTGTACCACACGCGCTCGCCGTCCTCGAGACGCAGCGCGAACATGCCGCCGCCCTGCTTCGGATCGGCGTCGGTGCTGTTGCTGTAGTTCAGCATGACGCGGCCGATGTCCGACAGCGCCACGTAGACGTTGGATTGATCCGCCGCGGAGCCCCACTGCACTCCGCCCATCGTCCCGCCGCGGCCGACGCGCGTCTGCCAGAGCACTTCACCCCCCTTGTCGGGATCGAGCGCGTGCACGATCCCCGACTTCTGGCCGGCGACGAGCATCCGTCGTCCGTTGGCGAGCGAGAGCAGGATGGGTGAAGACGAGAAATCGAAGTCGGGTCCGTTCGACTCCGCGCAGTTGGTCTTGTCGGGCAGACGGCAGGCCGCCGTATAGGCGTCCTTCTCGGTCATCTGCTTCGACCAGACGATCTTTCCAGAATCCATGTCGAGCGCGAGGAACGCATCGCTCGTCGGGGATGTTGGATCGCTGTAGTTATTCCCCGTCGTCACGTACAGCCGCTTGAGCTTTTCGTCGATCGCCGGCGCCGACCACACCGGTGCGCCCGAGGGTCCCCAGAGCTGTGTGCCGACGGCGTTCTTCTTCGTCTGCTTCGGCTCTTCGATGGTGTAAGTCTTCCACAGCATCTTGCCGGTGGCTGCGTCCACGGCGACGACGCTGCCGCGGAACTTGCAGCATTCGTATGCGGGGTTCGCACCGGAGGCTTCTTCTCCTGACGCGGTGCCAACGTAGATGCGGCCGTTGTGGAGCGTGGGCGATCCACTGATGCGGCCGACGGGGAAGTCGTCCACGTCGGTCTTCCAGAGCAGGCGGCCCGTTGCTGCATCGAGTGCGTAGAGATTGGCCTGCGCGTCGCCGAAGACGGCGATGTCGCGCGAGCCCACCCGGCCGACACTGATTGCGGAGCGGACGCCCTGGCCGGCGTCGAAGAACCAGTGAATGCAACCGGTCGCCGCGCTGAGCGAGTAGACCTTGCCGCCCCAGCTGCCGACGAAGACGCGCCCACCGGCGATTGTCGATTGTGCGTACGACTGCAGATCGCCTGGAAAGGCGAACGCCCACTTCAATTTCAGCTTGGGTACGTCGCTCGCGGTGAGACCGGCAGCCGAGGCGTCCTGGAATCGCGTGTTGCTGGTGTTCTGTCCCCAGCCGGTCCAGCGCGGGCCCGCACCTGGGTTGAAGCTGGACGAGGCCGCGCACATCGCGGCCGGCGGCGGTGTGGTGACGAGCGGACTGCCCACTGACTTGCCGGTGAGGAACTCGGCGATGGCGCGCCGCTCGGCGGCCGTCCGGTTGTTGGCCATCGTGATCATCGAACCGGTTTCCATCGCCGCGAGCACGCGCTCGGCGGAGAGCGCCTTGAAGGAGTCGCGATGCGGTGCGCGATTCGTCCCGTTGTCGTGACACTGCGCGCAGCTGCGTTTGTAGAGGTCGGCGCCGTCGGGTGGAGGGGCCTGTGCCTGGGCG
>Ga0075431_100002155_pt1 | contig 18830 bp, 18 predicted proteins | sample RhiMetdeltSRZDD5_FD_75297 | JGI IMG/M metagenome (GOLD analysis project Ga0075431, IMG submission 75297) | Populus rhizosphere microbial communities from Tennessee, USA - Rhizosphere MetaG P. deltoides SRZDD5 | ecosystem: Host-associated > Plants > Roots > Rhizosphere > Soil | place: USA... | reverse complement strand
GCCCGGCCGGAGGTCCCCCGCCTGGCGGCCGCGGCGCGCCTGGCGCACGAGCTGCGAACGCCGCTGAGCGCGGTCATCGCCTACGCCGAGGTCCTGAAGGACGAGCATTTCGGCCCCATCGCCAACCCACGCTACCGCGACTACGCCCGCACCATCTACGACGGCGCGCGCCATGCGCTGAGCGTGGTGGACGGCATGCTGGCGGGCAACCTCGGCCGCGCCGGGCTGCCGGAGCTCGCCTTCCGCGACCTCGACCCGGCCGATGTGATCGAGAACTGCCTTGCCGTCGCGGGACCGCTGGCGCAGCGCGCGGGCCTCGACCTCGTCGCCGACCTCGATGCGGCCATGCCGCGCATCGTCGCCGACGAGGTCAGCGTCAAGCAGATGCTGCTCAACCTCATCACCAACGCCATCAAGTTCGGGCGTCGCGGTGACCGCGTGACGGTGCGCGCCGCCTGCGGCAGCGACGGCTCGCTCACCATCGACGTGGCCGACACCGGCCCCGGCATGCAGGCGCCTGGCGCTGCCGGAGCGGAGCGGGCCCCGGAGGCTCACCGCAGAGGCGGCGGCCGGGACGCCGGCCTGGGCATCGGCCTGCCGCTGACGCGGGCGCTCGCCAAGGCCAACGGCGCCTCGCTCACGGTGGAGAGCGCGCCCGGCCGCGGCACCCGCGTGTCCATCGCCTTCGCCAAGGACCGCGTGGTCCCGGTGTAGGGCGCTGCCGTCGGCCCTGGGGCCGAAATCCGGCGTGCCCGACTATTGCTTGGAGGCCGTCTTGGGCGGGGCCGGCGAGATCGAGAAGGTGAGCCACACGTTCCAGCCCTCGGCGCGGTGGTCGGCCTCGAACTCCCAGTAGCCCTTGAGGTTCAGGTAGCCCTGCAGGTCGTCGTGGAGCGGGAAGATGTAGCCGACCTGCGGGCCGACGCTGAACACCCGTGACCGGAAGCAGCCGACGCGGTTGCCCGATCCGCCGTCGCAGGTGAGCTGCTGGTAGGCGTAGCCCACGAGCCCCAGCTGCACCTGCTTCGACAGGAACTTCGAGGCGGCCCAGTCGAGATGCATGTCGACGCCGTTCTGGTACTCGGTGTGGTGGTTCTCGAAGTTGTAGGTGAAGCCCAGCACGGCGGAGAGCTCGTTGCCCGTCTTCGGATTGAAGTAGGTGTAGCCGAAGCCTCCGTCGAATGCGGAATGGCCGATGCCGAGGTTGGCGAGCCGCCGCGCCTCGTAGTTGCCGACCGGGATGTTGGTGCTGACGTATGTCAGGTAGTTGTGCACACCCGCGTTCCAGCGCAGCATGCCCATGAGACCCGGATCGCCGAAGCCGGTCGCCGTGTCGCTCGCGGCGCCCGACACCGTGAAGCCGATGGGCCCTGCCGCGGCGGTCAGCGTCGCGTCCACCTCGGCCGGGCTGCGCCCGAAGGCGCCTAGCGCGCCGAGCGTCAGCTGTCCCCCGAACAGCACCGGCGACTTGAACGTGTAGCTCAAGAACACGATCCCCAGGTCCGCGTCTCCCTCGAGCACCGCATCGAGCCGGCCGCTGAAGGGCACCGTCAGGTTCCCGCGGCTGACTTGGCGCGCGAAGGCGACATCGCCGCCGGCGTCGACCGAGGTGTGATAGTAGATGTTCGCCACCGACCACCCCGGCTGCAACGGAGCCGCCGCCAGGCTGCCGAAGAAGCCGGGGATCCAGTAGCTGATGCCGCCTTCGTCGGCCTGCACTGCCCCGGGCGTGAGCACCGCCCCCAGAAGCGCCGCTCCTGCAAGGCGCCGCGCAAGTCCTGTAACCTTCAGAGCTCCCATCTTTCTCCCCGCCTCCCCCTAGGTTTCAGGTTCCAGGTTTCAGAGGCTGGGCAGGCGACACTTAGAAACCTGGCACCTGACCCCTGAACGGTGGGAACTATGGGTCGATTCTGGGGGTGCCTGCGCGGGTCGCGGTCTGCGCGGCGGATGCTGGAGGGCGCGTTCGATGCCGCCTGTGTCGCGGCGGCATCGGAGCGCTTCAGATTATCCGATATGGGATGTTGCACACCGCGTCTCGCGGCGGCGGTTCCTGCCTACGCGAACGGCTCATCGGGCGGGATGCGGCTCGGGGCGGGCTTCCTCCACATCACCCAGTAGACGGCGAAGCCGAGCGCGGCGAGACCCGCGAGCAGGAACACGACAGTGAGATACTGCTGCGCCAAGGACACGACGATAAGGATCAGCGCGAGCAGGAGACCGACGAGGGCGAACAGCCACTCGAGGTGGATGCCGGCCAGCACGCACCCCAGCGCCAGGATCAACAGCGAGCTCAGGCCCGTCGTGGCGGCCGGCTGCTCGACGGCGCCGTGCAGGTAGGCGAAGTCGAGGATCATGGCGGCGGCCACGCTCAGCCAGTGCAGGACCTGGCGGATCACGATGTTGCCGAACTCGCCGGTCCGGCGCCAGGCCTCGTACACGCAGAGCGCACCGTAGATCGGCACCAGCATCAGCCAATAGGTCCGCGCCCAGCTCGCATTCGCAAGGGTGACCGCGGTGCCCACGAGGGCGAGCAGCGCCATGACACCGGCGGCGATGCCCGCCGGCCCCTTGACGAAATCGACCCAGCCCTCGATCAGGCTGCGCTTTGCCGGCTCGTGTTGCTCCATGTCGGCCCTTCCGTCGGTGCTGCCTGCAAGGAGCCGATCATGGCAGCGCACACCCGCACCGCGCAAGTCTCGCGGCAAGCCGGCCCGCTATCCGCCGCTGGGCTGGCGCAGCAGCTCCATGACCTGGTCGACGGAGAAGCTCGAGGGCCGTTGGCGCGGCGGAAACTCCTTGAACGTCTCGACAAACCGGGCCACGACCTCCTGCGTCGGCACCACCAGGAAGGCATGCTGGATGGACCAGCGAGGTCCCGCTCAGCAACAGGTCGCGCCGCTTGATGCCGCCGCCTTTCGCCGACTCGGGCTCGCGCGCCTTAGCCTCGTCCTCGGGTCGATCGCCTTCATGGTCCGCTCCTGTCGTTTGACGTTCCCGCTCGTAGTCTTCTCCACCCGTCATCCCGGAAGCCGAGACGCAGTCGAGGCTATCCGGGATCTCGGCGAGTTGAAGCCTGCCTCCGGAGGTCCCGGTTCGGAGCGCTGCTCGCCTTCGGCTCGCATCTCTCCGACCGGGATGACGGGTTTCACTGCAGGGCGCGGGTGCCGGTGGCGGTTGCAGGCACGAACACATCGCGCCAGTCGCGCTGCATGTCGACGATGGTCCAACTGCGCCGCCGCGCCTCGTCGAGCACTTTGTCGAGCCTGCCTACGCGCGACTCGCGGTCGTAGGCCCACTCGCGGCCGGCGTCGGTGTGATGCACGAGGCCGACGAAGCGGGGGCCGCTGCCGGCGGCCGTGTACTGCAGCATCTCGAGGTCGCCGTCGGAGTTGCCGAACGCCAGGATCGGACGTTGCCCGATGGCCCGGTCGATGCCGACCGGCTTGCCGGGCCCGTCGTCGACGTGCTCCAGCCTCGGCTCCCGGACCAGCACCGGCTGGCCGTCTGCGCCGGCCTCGTACCTGACGACGATCGTGGAGCCGATCACCTGCTCGGGCGGGATGCCGTAGACCTCGCCCGCGAACGCGCGCATGAAGTCGGCCCCGCCGCCGGAGACGATGAAGGTCTTGAAGCCGTTGCCGCGCAGGTAGGCGACCAGCTCCAGCATCGGCCGGTACACCATCTCGGTATAGAGGCGCCCGAAGCGCGGATGGCGCGCGGTGGCGAGCCACTCGGCGGCGATCTTGCCGAACTCGTCGGGTGTCATGCCGGCGTGGGTCGCGGCGACGATGCCGGCGACGCCCTTCATGCCGGCTGCCTCCAGGGCGGCGCGGTCGCCCTCGAGCACGGCCTTGAAGGGCTGCGTCTCTCTCCACTCCGGGTGCTGCGCCGCGAGCGCCCGCACGCGGTCGAGCGCGAACTGGAGCTGGACGTAGACCGGCTGCTCCGACCACAGCGTGCCGTCGTTGTCGAAAACCGCGATGCGCGCGCCCGGAGGCACGAAGTCCGGCCCGCGCTTGTCGGTGACACGGTGCACGAAGTCGACGATCGCGGTGCGCGCCGGGCCGTTGTTCCAGGATGGCAGCTGCTCCTTGGCCGGCGCCTGAGCGGAGCTGCCCGACTGGTCCTGCGCCGAAGCCCAGCCGCCCACGCCGACGCCGGCCGAGGCGGCGAGGAACCGCCGGCGGCTGAGCTTCGATGACCTCATGGCGTTTCTCCGGGAGCTCCTCCGGCTGTGTCGTCTCGGCGGCCGCCCCACGTCCCTTGCAGCGCCGCCGTCAGTTGCCGCGTGGGCCGCCCGTCCTTTCGTGCAGGCCCTTGAGACGGAACGAGAACGCGATCATCAGGACGCCCGCGAGAACGGCGTAGGCCCCGAGCACCCAGATGATCGCCAGCGCGCCCGACGCCGGCGCCATCAGCACCGCAAGGCCGAACAGCACCGACAGAATGCCCGCCGTGATCAGCCACCATTCGTCGTCGATCTCGTGGCGCAGGCGGATCGCGCCGACGATCTCGAAGATGCCGACGGTGAGCGCCCACACGCCGATCATGATCACGAGGGCGAAGGCCGTCTTGAACGGCCAGAAGAAGGCGATGAGCCCGGCGGCGATGCCGAGCACGCCGACCAGGGCGAGCCACCAGGCAGGCGTGGATCGGTCGCTGCCGGTGATCGCCGCGACGAGGGACAGGATGCCGTCGATCATGGCGTAGGCCCCGAACAGAAGGGTGAGGGCCAGGATCGTGGCCCCTGGCCACGCGAACGCCAGGATGCCGAACAGGATGCTCACGATCCCGCGCAGCAGCAGGAGCCACCAGTTCCTGGTGATCTGGTGGAGGCCGTGGCCGGTGAGAAGGGTGAAGAGTTGGTCTTGCCTTGTGCGCATCGCTCAATCCCTGCAGCGTCCGAGATCGCGGCTCGCGCCATCGGCGAAGAGGGCGCCCGCCCGAGACTTGCTAGGGGAGGGATGCGATGTCCGGCATCGGGCTTTCCCCTGATTCCGGGCTGGGGCTTTCTGCTATTTTCCCGGAGGAGGGCGCCCGCGAAGGAGGTGGATCGATGGCTGGCACGGTGGCAGAGGCGTTCGCGGCGACCGCGGCCCGATACGGCGCGCACCCGTTTCTGATCGTGCCGCCGCGCGCCGGGCGCGACTGGAGCCCCGATGGCGCGGAGATGGGCTACGCGGCCGCGGCGCAGGCGGTCGCCGGCCTGCAGGCGGGCTACCGGCGGGCCGGCTTCGGCCCCGGCCACCGCGTCGCCCTGCTGCTCGAGAACCGGCCGGCGTTCTTCCTGCACTACCTGGCCCTCAACGGGCTCGGCGCCGGCATCGTGCCGATCAACCCCGACTATCGCCACGACGAGATTGCCTACCTCCTCGACCACAGCGAGGCGCAGCTTGTCGTCGCCCTGCCGCAGCGTGTGGCGGACCTCGCCGAGGTCGCCGCCGGCCTGGCGCGGCCGGCCCCGGTCGTCGATGCGCTGGCGCCGCCCGCCGGGCTGCCGCGTCCCATGTCGCCGGCACAACCGGGCGCGCCGGGCCTCGAGAGCGAATGCGCGCTGCTCTACACCTCGGGGACGACGGGACGCCCCAAGGGCTGCGTGCTCTCGAACCTCTACTTCCTGAATGCGGCGCGCACCTACCTCGGGCTCGGCGGCCGCGCCGTCTTCCGGCAGGGGCAGGAGCGGTTCTACAACCCGCTGCCGCTGTTCCACATGAACCACCTCGCCATCACGGCGACGGCGGCGATCCTCACCGCCAACACGCTGGTGCTGACGGATCGCTTCTCGCCGACGCGCTGGTGGCCGGAGGTGTCGGCCAGCGGCGCCACCGTGATTCACTATCTGGGCGTGGTGGCGCCCATGCTCCTGAACCAGCCGCCGAGCCCCGCCGACCGGGAGCACAAGGTGCGTTTCGGCATCGGCGCCGGCATCGAGCCGCAGCTGCACGCCGCCTTCGAGGCGCGCTTCGGCTTTCCCATGATCGAGGTGTGGGGCATGACCGAGACGGGGCGCATCTTCGCCGACAGCCACGAGCCGCGCTCGATCGAGACGCGCGCCTTCGGCCGGCCGTTTGCGGGCTTCGAGGCGCGCGTCGTCGATGCCGAGGACCGGGAGGTGGAGCGCGGCATGGACGGCGAGCTGGTCGTGCGCCACAGCGAGGCGGCGCCCCGCCACGGCTTCTTCTCGGGCTACCTGAAGAACGAGGTCGCCACCGGGGAGGCCTGGCGGCAGGGGTGGTTCCACACCGGCGACGTGGTGCGCCAGGACGCCTCGGGCATGCTCCATTTCGTCGACCGCAAGAAGAACATCATCCGCCGCTCGGGCGAGAACATCGCCGCCGCCGAGGTGGAGGCCGTGTTGCAGGCGCACGCGGGCGTGGCCCAGGTGGCGGTGCTGCCGGTCGCCGACGAGCTGCGCGAGGAGGAGGTGCTCGCCTGCGTGGTGCCGATGCCCGGCGTCGAGGCCGGGCGTGCGCTCGCGGGGGCCCTGTTCGAGCACTGCCACGCCAGGCTCGCCTATTTCAAGGCGCCGGGCTGGATGCTGTTCCTCGACCGGCTGCCCACCACCGGTACCCAGAAGGTGCAGAAGACCCAGATACTGGCTCCCGGCGAGGACGCCCGCCTGCGCCCCGGCATCGTCGACCTCAGGGCGCGCAAGCGGCGCAGATGAGCCTGCCGTTTGCCGCTCAACCCATGGGAGAGTATTTTTGCGCTGCATATTGCCCTGGCGCTGGCCGGGTGGCCCGGCGCGCGAAGCACAAAGTTAACCAATTTTGAGCGCGAGCCTTGCCGGCACGGCGCCCGAGGAACTTCCGTCTCACTTGGCCATTCGACACGGGGGGGACAGAGCTCGATAGGAGGCTTCCCATGCTACCCGTGCCCGTGCGCGACTGGGGCGAAGCGATAACAACCTCGTTTGCCCAGGCGTTCTCCCTGCTTCTCGCCGCCATTCCCCGGATCATCGGCTTCCTCGTCATCATCGCCATCGGCTGGTTCATCGCCACGCTCATGGCCAGGGCCGCGGCGGCGCTCTTGCGGGGCATCCGCTTCAACGACATGGCCGAGCGCTCCGGCTTCGCCGGATTCGTTGCCAACACCGGGGTGGAGACCGACCCCGCGGGCTTCGTCGCCGACATCGCCAAGTGGTTCATCCGCCTGATCGCGCTGGTGGTAGGCTTCGACGCTCTGGGCCTCCCGGCGGTCTCCGATGTCTTCAGGCAGCTCCTCTTGTGGCTGCCCAATCTCGCCGTCGCCATCGCGGTCCTGGTCATCGGCGGTCTCGCCGCCAACTGGCTCGCGGGCCTGGTGCGCGGCTCCGCTGCCAAGGCCGACCTGGGCAGCCCCGACCTGCTCGCCAACCTCACGCGCATCGCCGTGTGGGCGTTCGCGATCGTGGCGGCGCTGAACCAGGTCGGCATCGCGCGCGACCTCGTCAACACGCTGCTCGTGGCCAGCGTCGGCGCGGTCGCCCTCGCGCTGGGGCTGGCGTTCGGCATCGGCGGGCGCGACACGGCCGCGGAGGTGGTGCGCCAGTGGTACGAGCGGAGCCGCGGAGCGGCCCCCGGTGCCGGCGGAGAGCGCGCCCGCACCGACCGCCCGCACTGACCGCCCGTCCCGGCGCAACTGCCTCTCGGTGGCGCAGCCGCTGCGCCACCGGCTTTCACGCTGCTTGTGCACGTGGCGCATTCGGTTGGAGCATATGCTGACCGCGGATCCGCAGCGGCAGCAGGGAGCCACCGATGCCCGCCAGTCCGACGGTCGAGATCGCCTACTGCCGGCTGTGCGGCTGGGGCCTGCGCGCCGGCTGGATGGCGCAGGAGCCGCTCGCCACGTTCGCCGCGGACGTGGGCTCGGTTGCCCTCACTCCCGATGCCAGCGGCGGCGTGCTCGAGGTCCGCATCGACGGCGGCCCGGTGTGGTCCGCAAGGAGACGGGCCGCTTTCCCCGACAGCAGGGAGCTGAGGCAACTCGTGCGCGACCGCATCGCGCCGCGGCGCGCGCTCGGCCACAGCGACGAACGGGCGTAGGTTTGCAGGCCGCCGCCGGCTAGCCGCCGCGCGCTCTCCTGTTGCGCGCGCGGGTGCGCGCGGCCTTGCGCGCTGCTGCCGATCGCCCGGCAAACCCCTTGGTGCGGGCCGCCTTCAGCGCCGCCTCGGAGCGCTGCCGGGCGGTGCGTCGAGACGGCGTGCGCGCGGTGCGCCGCGACGGCGCCCGCCGGGATGCCGCGCTCGTGCGCCCGCTCGCCAGCGCGCGCGAGCTCGCCCGCGCCGGGCGCGGCCGGCGCCGCGTCGTCGTGCGCTTGGCGGCAGCCGCCGCAGAGGTGTGCCCCGTGCTGCGCCGCGGGCGTGCCTTGGCCTTGCTGCGCTTCGCCGCCGGCCGAACCGCACCGATGCGCGCGGTCTTGGAAAGGCCGACGAAGATGAGCGGGTCGCGCGTGCCGGCTGCAACGCTGCGGGCCTTGTGGACCGTCCCGCGCCCGTAATTGCCGGCCAGCGGTGCGATCGCCCGTCCTGCGCGCCCGGCTTTGCGCGCCCTCACCATGGTTCGCTTCTCAGGCATGCGACGTACTCCCGTAGCTCACGTGTCACGTGCAACCCTCGAGGGCGCTGCCCCGCGAACACGTCGTTCCACACATGTGAACGCGCAGGTCGGGCCTTTGATCCGGCGTGGCGAGGGCGTTCCTGCGCGCTCGTCGTGTGGTCGATCGTCCTCGCCGGGGTCCGCCGGCCTGCCAACAGCGGGTTGCCGGCGGGCGGCGCGGGGCTCGACGGCAGCCGGCGTCGTGCTCGAGGGTGCCGTCGATGCACAGACCTTGGCGCCGGCCGCCGGGCGCCGGGCAAGGCAGTCGCTGTGGTGCGCATTGCGCAACCGGCCGCCGGCTCCCACCGCTTGACACGCCCGCCCGTCGTCCTTTATTTAGCTTATCGGTTACTTAACCGAAGAGTTCGCAAGAATGTCGTCGGATCGCCTCAGCGTCACGTTCGCCGCCCTCGCCGATCCCACCCGCCGCGCGATCCTCGCGCGTCTGGCGCTGGGGGAGACGACGGTGAGCGAGCTCGCCAGGCCGTTCAAGATGAGCGGCCCGGCGGTGTCGAAGCATCTCAAGGTCCTGGAGCGGGCCGGCCTGATCAGGCGCGGCCGCGAGGCGCAGTGGCGGCCCTGCCGGCTCGAGGCCGGGCCGATGAAGGAGGCAACCGACTGGCTCGAAGGCTACCGCGGCTTCTGGGAGCAGAGCCTCGATCGCCTCGACGACTATCTCACCAGGCTGCAGAGCAGGGAGAAGGCACGTGCTCGCAAGAAATAACGCACTGACGCTGACCCGGACCTCGGACCGGGAGTTCGTCCTGACGCGGGTCTTTGCCGCGCCGCGCCGCCTCGTCTTCGAGGCGTGGACCAGGCCCGAGCACGTGCGCAACTGGTACGGCTGCAGCATCATGACGCTGACGGCGTGCGAGATCGACCTCAGGGTCGGCGGCACCTGGCGCTACGTCATGCGCGCCCCCGACGGGGCGGAGCACACGATGACGGGCGTCTACCGCGAGATCGCGCCGCCCGGACGCCTCGTGTACACGGAACGCTACGTCACGGCGGGCTTCGCCTGCAACGAGGCGCTCGTCACCGCCATCTTCGCCGAGTACGACGGCCTGACGACCCTCACGTGCACGGTCGCGCACGCGTCCAGGGAGGACTGCGAGGGCCATCTCGCCTCCGGCATGGATCGGGGCGCTGCCCAGGTTTACGACCGCCTCGAGGCGCATCTGCGCACGATGGCATGAGCTTGTCAGGGGACGTCCGAGCTTTGCCGGCGTTACGGTGCCGGCATCGATAGAGTCGATCTCCAGCAGAGGTCGAGCAAGCCATCGAGGAGAGCGCGCATGGCCACCAAGCCGAAAATGCAGCCGACCAATCCATATCTGACCGTGAAGGGCGCCGGCGACGCCATCGCCTTCTACCAGAAGGCGTTCGCCGCCAAGGAGATTGCGCGCATGCCCGCGCAGGACGGCAAGCGCGTGATGCATGCCGAGCTCAGCTTCAACGGCGGGACCGTCATGCTGTCCGACGAGTTCCCCGAGCACGGCGATGCGGGTGCACCGCTCGCGCCCTCGAAGGACAAGCCCGCAGGGGTGGCAACGGCGATCCACTTCGCCAAGCCCGCCGAGGTGGACGCCGTCTTCGGCCGCGCCGTCGAGGCGGGCTGCAAGAGCGTGCAGGAGCCGCAGGACATGTTCTGGGACGCGCGCTTCGCCATGCTCACCGATCCGTTCGGCCACCGCTGGATGCTGAACGCGCCGCTGCCGAAGAAGAAGGCGCCGGCGAAGAAGAAGTGAGGCTGGCGCAGGGGTCAGACCCCTCGCAATGACGTTGGAGTTTCATCGAGCGGGCGGAGGCGAGGGGTCTGACCCCGTTCCACCCGGAGGAGGATGTCATGCAAACAACGGCAGATGCCGCTCCCGCGGTGCCTTGGTGGGTGTGGACCGGCCGCGTCCTGAGCGGCGTGGTGGTCCTCTTCCTGGTCGCGGACGGCGTCATGAAGCTCGTCCCGCTCGACGTCGTCGTCGAGACGCAGGAGCGTCTGGGCATCGCAGTTCACCTCGCGCGCCCGCTGGGCGTCCTCCTCCTCGCCTGCACGGCGCTTTACGCCATCCCGCGCACCGCGCTCCTCGGCGCGGTTCTGCTGACGGGCTATCTCGGCGGGGCGATCGCCATCCACCTGCGCGCCGGCAGCCCGCTCGTCTCGCATCTCCTGTTCGGCGTCTATCTGGGCCTGATGGTCTGGGGCGGCCTCTACCTGCGCGACGCGCGCCTGCGCGCCCTCCTCCCGCTTCGTTGAGGTGCCGAGGCCGCCCTGCGCAGCGCCCGTGCGGTCCGGAGGCCGAGATCGGCGGGCACCAGGCCGTGTACTCAATAGTGTGGTCGCCAGTGCTGGGCTTATCGGCGCACCGCGCACGTCTGTTCCTGGCGGACAACGGCAAAATTGTGCTCCCCCAGAGCCTTACCGCCTTTGACCCGCAACGGACTCCCATGGTCGTCGCAATCATCAGCAGACCTAACGGAGCGCGCCGCGTGGGCCAATGAATGCTCGTGACACAAGACCCATTGCGGACGAGGGCAAAACCCAATCAAGATACACATGAAGGAAACGCGCTAGCAAAACGCTACCTCGTTGATGGTCGATCAAGCGGTCCAGGACCTCCAATGCCCCGTGCCCGTCTCCGCGACCTCGGTATCGTCACCGGCGCGCTCCCGCCCGGTCCCTTCAACGCCATCACCGACGTCGGGGGGGTGCGGGTCGGCTACACGACAGTGGTCCGCGACGCGCCACATATCGTTCGCACCGGTGTCACGGCAATCTGGCCCCGAGGACAAGACATCTGGACGGACTACGTGTTCGCCGGATTTCACTCGTTCAACGGCAACGGCGAGATGACCGGGCTGCCGTGGATCGCCGAACAAGGCTATATCGGTGCGCCGATCTGCATCACCAACACCTACCAGGTCGGCATCGTGCGCGACGCGATCTGCGCGCTCGCGGTGCGCGACGGCGCCTCGCAGGCGTTCCATCTGCCGGTGGTGGCCGAGACCTACGACGGATGGTTAAGCGACATCCAGAGGTTTTCTCTAACCCAGGCGGACGCCATTGCGGCGCTCGATTCGGCAACTGGAGGGCCAATCCACGAAGGCAATGTCGGCGGCGGCACAGGGATGATCTGCCACGAGTTCAAGGGTGGCACCGGCACCGCCTCGCGGGTCGTGGTCGAGCACGGCGAGGGCTACGTGGTCGGCGCGCTGGTCCAAGCCAATTACGGCGCGCGCGATCTGCTGCGGGTCGATGGCGTACCAGTCGGCCGCGAGATCGGCCTCGATGCCGTGCCATTGCGCAAGCAGATGCCACGCGAGGCCGGCTCGATCATCGTGATCTTGGCGACCGATGCGCCGCTACTTCCGATCCAGTGCCAACGGCTGGCTCGGCGAGCGACCACGGGCTTGGCCTGGGTCGGAGGGCTCGGTGCCAACGGCAGCGGCGACATCTTTCTCGCGTTCTCGACCGCAAACCACGTTCGTCAACACGACTGGATCAGCAATGTCCGTATGCTGGCACCCGACGCCATGACCGGCCTGTTCCGCGCCGCCGCCGAGGCGACCGAAGAAGCGATTCTCAATGCACTGTGCATGGCCGAGACCATGACCGGACGCGATGGACGGGAGGTCCATGCGATCCCGCTAGACCAACTGCAGCAGGTGATGCGGCGCTATCGGCCGGCAAGGTGAGACCGGTGGTCGTCCGGTCGTCATATGCCCGCGGGATAGCTCGGCAAATGTCCGTTCGTGGCACTTCCTTGCCGTTCCGACTATGTCCCCGGCACGTCAGGAAACAAGGCCACATCCACCTTGCTTAGAGCCGTCATACCTGTTCGAGCGCCAATTGAGTACATGACCTATTGGTGAGCCCGAGGAGATAACGATGGAGCCATCCCATCCCGGCGCGCTGCTGCGCGAGACCATCATTCCGGCGCTCGACACCAGCATCAAGGATCTGGCCGCCCATCTGGGCCTGAGCCGGGTCGCGCTCTCCGAGCTTGTGAACGAGAAGCGTGGTGTCTCGGTCGAGATGGCCCAGCGCCTCGGTCAGGCCTTCGGCAACGGCGCCCGATTTTGGCTCGCTCTCCAGATGCAGCACGACCTATGGCGCGCCGAGCAACACAAGTCCATCAATGTCAGGCCGCTCGAGTGGAAGGGTCGCACGGCGACATGACCCTCGCCCAACCCTCGCCCATGTCACGCTGGGGTCCATGAGCGGCGCACTCCATGCCCGCCGCTGGCCAGACCGGACGGCTGCTCCAGGATGCCCTGGCGCGGGCTGGCGTGCGTTTTGAGGGCAGGTCCCGGCCGCCCGGCAACCAAGGCGTCCTGGACGCACCCGGCGCTCCTGGAGCTCGCCAGGTAGCCTGGCGGCGATTAACGCGCGAGTAAGAAACAGAGCCGCCGGGCGCATGCAACGCAGCAACCAATACCCCGGACGACGGCGTGGTCAGGCAACTCCGACGCGCAGGAAATCGTTGATGTGCACGATGCCCACCGGCTTGCCCTTGTCGATGACGAACATCTGCGTGACGCCGGGCAGGCGCGAGGCATCGCCGCGCTCGAGCGAGTTGATCTGCTCGAGCGCGGCGGAGGCCAGCATGCCGGGGGTGAGCGTGCTCGGCTTCCGCGTCATGATCTCCTCGACGCGCGCCCCGAGCAGCCGCGCGCCCATGTGACGCCTGAGGTCGCCGTCCGTGATCATGCCGACGAGCCGTCCCTTGCCGTCGACGACGCCGAGACAGCCGAAGCTTTTCTCCGTCATCGTCAGGATCGCTTCCGACATGACCTTGCCCACCGGAACGAGCGGTATCCTCTCGCCCGTGTGCATGATGTCGGCGACGAACTTCAAGGAGGCGCCGAGCGAGCCCCCGGGGTGGAACATCTTGAAGTCCTGGGCGGTGAAACCTCGATGCTCGAGCAGCGCGATGGCGAGGCAGTCGCCGATTGCCACCTGCATGGTCGTCGAGGTGGTCGGCGCCAGGCCGTGCGGGCAGGCCTCCTTGGCGCGCGGCAGCTCCAGCACCACGTCGGACTGCTTGCCGAGCGTGGATTGGGCGCGCGAGGTGATGGCGATCAGGGGCACCTTGAAGCGCCGCGAGTAGGTGAGGATGTTGCGCAGCTCGACCGCCTCCCCGCCCCACGACAGCGCGACGATGGCGTCGTCGCGCGTGATCATGCCGAGGTCGCCGTGGCTCGCCTCGCTGGGGTGCACGAAGAACGCCGGCGTGCCGGTCGAGGCGAATGTCGCCGCCACCTTCTGGCCGACGTGACCGCTCTTGCCGATGCCGGTGACGATGACCCGCCCGCTGGCGCCGGCGAGCATCGCCACCGCCGCGCCGAAGGCCCTGCCCAGCGCCTCGTCGAACGCGGCGCGCAGCGCCTCGAGCCCCTCCCTTTCGAGGTCGAGCGTGCGCAGCGCCGAGGCGAGCGCGGGAGACCGCGCCGCCTCGCGCCCGCGTGCAGCACGTGCCTTTCGCTTCCCGGCAGGACCAGGGGCGCGCGCTGCCTCGCGCCTGACCACGGACCGGCCGTTCGCGCCCAGATTGTGCGAATCCCTCACGCCCTTAACCTTAGTAGAGCCCCCTTCCACCCGATCGGAGCGATCACCGCACAAAATCCGATCGATCTCAATCGGCGGCGATCACATCGTCGTGCGACACCGTGCGTGCATAGCACGTCTCCATTGTCCTTGCCTTCCACAAAGTTGCCAAAATGAATTGGGCTCCTCACATCATACGCGGGCCAACGCAACCCCGCGGGCGGGCGGTTCGATTCTGTCGCTTGATCGCCGCCGGCTCCGGGGTACGACACGCCGGGTTTTTCGGCGTTCTGTCGACAATCGCGTTAACTCAACGAGGACAAAACGCTTCAAGCGCGGTTGCTTTCTGGGGGAGAGGAACGGAACGATCCGGGGGTGGTTGGTCTCTGAAAGGGGCTGCGTTGTGCGCAGTCGAGATGTCAGTAGAGGAGCCAGACCCATGACTGAGATGTATGCCCAGGGCGATTTGCTGATCGAGAGGGTCGACGATGTCGAGCCCTCCGGGACGGTCCTCACACCCGACGCCAGCGGCGCCGTGGTCCTGGCCGAGGGCGAGCTGACGGGCCACCGCCACGCCATTTTCGAACGCGTGACCATGTTCCGTGACGATGCGCTGGCGCGCGACGTGCCCGGCGGCCTCTACATCGGCCATGTCAAGGTCGAGGGCGCCCCGGCCACGATCCGGCACCAGGAGCATGCGCCCGTCGCACTGTCGGAAGGCACCTATCGCATCCGCCGCCAGCGCGAGCTCGAGCCGAGGGATGCGGTAATTGTCGCGGATTGAGATCGGCGCGCTGTCGCAAGAGCAGCGGGCCGAGCTTGCCGCCTACGGGGCGCGGTGGAATGCCTTGCGTCAGTCCACCGGCCCTGCCAGCGAGACCGGCGCACACGCCGCTGTCGACATGGCCTATGCGGCGGCCGGCTTGCCGCCGCCACGCGATATCGTCTGGTACGAGACGCCGCCGGACCTCGCCGTCGCGTGGGCGCGGGGACGGAGTGCAGCGGGCGACAGCGTGCGCCCGCTGATGGTCGACGCGGTGCGGCGCAGGGCGGAGCTCGCCGTCGATCGCGCCGTCTCGCTCAGTGTGCGCATGGCGCTCGCGGCCGAGTCCGGCCTCTCGCGCCTGCCTGCCTTCTGCGCCAGCGTCGACGAGGCCATGCTGAGGCTCGGCGAGCGCGCGCTGCCGATCCTGCCGACCCGGCTCGCCGACTTCTTCCCGCGCCGCAGGACGCGGGCGAGCTTCGCCGGCAGCGGCTTCAGCTTCCAGTCGGCGGCCTGGCTCGGCGCGCTCCAGTTCCTGCACGACGTGTGCGGCCTCACGCGGCAGACCGGCGCGCTTGCAGGGCTGTGGGGGATCGCCCGCAGCGCCGTCTGGATGATGCCCCACGAGCGCGTGTGCTGGCTGTTGCACCGGCCGTCGCGCATCCGCTGCGACGCCAACGGGCGGCTGCACGCCGCCGACGGACCGGCCCTCTCCTTCGGAGCCCGCTGCGAGATCCATGCCTGGAAGGGCATCCTCATTCCCGCCCGGCTGATCGAGCACCCCGAGACCATCGACGTGCGCGCCGTCGAGGGGGCGCCCGACCCGCAGATCAGGCGCTGCATGATCGACATCATGACGCCGCAGCGCTTCGTCGAGCAGGGCGGCGCCTATCGCGTGGTGGAGGACGAGACCGGCATCCTGTGGCGCCAGCGCTGGCGCTGGGAGGCGTGGGCCGCCGTGGAGGTGGTCAACGGCACGCCGGAGCCCGACGGCACCTACAAGCGCTATTTCCTGCAGGTGCCGCCGACAGTGCGCACCCCGCGCGAGGGTGTGGCCTGGACCTACGGGCTGAGCGAGCGGCAGTACCGGCTGGTGATGCGCACCTAGCGGGCGCGCCGGCGCCATCTCCACATCCCGTTGGAATCGCTCAGATTTTCCCCGGCGGTACGCACGCAGCCGCGGTATGGCCCGGGGCCGTCTTCAACAGGGGCCAAATAATGCCGGCCGCAACGGCTGGAATCGGCCTCCGCCATCGTTCATTATGCAACGCGGGGCCGCGCGGTTGGACGGTCCCGCGCACGGCGTGCCTGTTGCTCCGAGGGCTCAGGCAGTAGGGGCGGTGTATGCGTAGACTGGGCGCGGCGGGCGCCGGTGCGCTCGCGTCTTTTATGGTTGTTGTCGTGCAGTTTGCGTTTGCCGCGCTGCCAGCGCGGGCACTCGAGCCCCATGACTTGGAAGAGCGCATCGCCGAGCTGGAGCTGACCACGCCGCGCGACGCCAACCGGCGGCTGGTGCTGCACCTCTACGGCCAGGTGAACCGCGCGGTGCTGGTGTGGGACGACGGGTTCGACTCCGGCGTGTTCGGCGTCGACAACCACACCTCCTCGAGCCGCTTCGGCTTCATCGGGCAGGCCAAGATCGCACCGGGCTGGACCGCCGGCTACCGCTTCGAGATCGAGACGGCGTTCCCGTCCTCGCACGAGGTCTTCAACGGCCCGGATGACACCAATGGCCTCCTGGAGGCCTTCGGCGGCGCTGCCCTGCGCGTGCGCCAGAGCTACTGGGACATCGTGGCCAAGGACCTGGGGCGCCTCTCCGTCGGCTTCCAGTCGCCCGCCACCGACGACATCACGCTCATCAATCTGGGCAGCCAGATGAACGATGCTGCCGTGCACTTCAACAACGCCTTCGGCATCCGCCTGGACATGGCGAAGCCGTTCGTCACCACCGACCTGAAGTGGGGTCAGATCGCCCACAACATCGATTCCCTGCGCGGCAACTTCGTGCGCTACGACACGCCGGTCATCCAGGGCTTCATGCTGTCGACGGCGCGGAACGACGACGTGTGGGACGTGGCCTTGCGCTACCAGAACGGATCGGCGGGCTTCCGCTTTGCCGGCGGCGTCGGCTACATGAAGGACAGCGAGCTCCGCTTCGAGGACGTGCGGGGCTCGGCCTCGCTGCTGCATGTTGCGACCGGGCTTTACCTCTCCGTCGCCGGAGGCTGGCGCGAGACGGCATTGAAGGCGCCCGTCGACGCGGATGCGGCCTATTTCCATTACGCCCAGCTCGGCATCGCCAGGCAGTGGTTCAGCCCCGGCAGGACCGTGCTCTACGTCGATCACGGGGTCTACAACAATTTCAACGTCAGCGAGATCCTGAGCGTCGTCGACGGCGTCACGACACCCTGGGGCACGCTGGTGGAGACGCAGGTGCGCCGCTGGGGCTTCGGCGTCGAGCAGGCCGTCGACGCGTCCAACCTGCTGCTCTACGCCCAGGCCCACTTCTACGACCCGACGATCATGGGCAGCGCCTGCGAAGGTCCCGACTGCGCGTTCGATCCGGTCAAGAATCCCGTAACCAGACTGCCCGCCGCGCCCTGGCAAGGTTTCGTTGTTGGAGCGCGCATCCAATTCTGAGAGGGTACGTACAAGGATACGTATGAGTTCAGGCCGGGAGTGCGGGCCCAGCTGAAAGTTGATTGCGATGGCCAATTCGCTGCACGTCGCCAAGCTGGCGGAGGGACCGCGGGCGTGGAACGCCTGGCGGGCCGAGAATCCAGCCGTCGTTCCGGATCTCAGCGGCCTCGAGCTGTCGGTCGGCCGCCGGCAGTTCGGACCTGCCCAGGGCGGTCCCGTCGACCTCGCCGGCGCCGACCTCGGCGGCGCCGCGCTGGAGCAGGCGACGCTGATCGCCGCCAATCTCGCCGGCGCCTCGCTGATCGCGGCGGACCTGTCGCATGCGCGCCTGGAGTCGGCCGACCTGAGCGGCGCCAACCTGGCCCATGCCAACCTCGACCGGGCCGATCTCAAGGAGGCGAGGCTCGACGGCGCCATCTTGTCCGGCACCCAGCTCGGCCACACCCGCAACCTGACGCAGGCGCAACTCGACAGCGCCGTCGGCGACGGGCACACCGCCCTGCCGCCGGATCTCGCCACGCCGGCGGGATGGCAGAAGGCCCCGGCGCGGCTCGCCCGGCAGCCGCGCGAGAGGCCCAAAGGCAAGGCCGGCGATCCCTACGGCGTGCTGGGTGTCGGGCGCCGCGCGCCGCGCCAGGAGATCCGCGCCGCCTACCTGCGTCTCGCCAAGGAGCTGCACCCCGACGGCCGCATCGCGGACCCGGTCGCCGCGGAGCGCATGAAGGAGATCAACGACGCCTATCAGGAGCTGAAGGGCTTCGGCGGGCGCGCGCAGGCCAGGCGCAGCGAGGCGCGCCGTGCCCGCACGGTGTTCCTCGTCGGCGCGCTGACCTCGAGCGCGCCGCTGCTGCTCGTCGGCTTTGCCTGGCTCTACTTCGCGGGCTACCTCGGCGCTCCGGAAAAGACTGCGGCCCGGCCGCTGCCTGAGGTCGGCACCAGCTCGATTGCCAAGCGGCCCGACGGTGCCGCCGCGAAGCGGGAAGCCGCGTGGGCCGAGGCCGAGCGTGCCGGCACCAGGGAAGCCTGGCAGCGCTTCCTGGAGGCCTATCCCGACGGCGAGCGCGCCGGGAGGGCCCGGCAGGCCATCGCCGCCATCGATGCCACGGAGGCGCGCCAGCGCGTCGAGTTGGCGGCCTGGGCGGCGGCGGAGAAGAGCGCGACCAGGGAGGGCTGGCAGCGCTTCCTGGACGCCCATCCCGACGGCGAGCGCGCCGGCAAGGCCCGGCAGGCCATCGCCGCCATCGCTGCCACGGAGGCGCGCGAGCGCGCCGAGCTGGCGGCCTGGGCGGCGGCGGAGAAGAGCGCGAC
>Ga0075431_100002153_pt1 | contig 18838 bp, 16 predicted proteins | sample RhiMetdeltSRZDD5_FD_75297 | JGI IMG/M metagenome (GOLD analysis project Ga0075431, IMG submission 75297) | Populus rhizosphere microbial communities from Tennessee, USA - Rhizosphere MetaG P. deltoides SRZDD5 | ecosystem: Host-associated > Plants > Roots > Rhizosphere > Soil | place: USA... | reverse complement strand
AGAAGGCGAGCGAGGCGGGCATCGCCAATCTCAAGGTCGAATGGCTGAAGCTCGGCGGCCCTGCCCTCGTCAACGACCTCCTGCTCTCGGGCAATGCCGACATCGTCGCCGCCGGCCCGCCGGCCTTCCTGACCCTGTGGGACCGCACCAGGGGCAACCTGAAGGTCAAGGGCGTAGCGGCCATGACCTCGGTTCCCATGTATCTCAACACCCGATCGCCGCACCTGAAGACGCTCAAGGACTTCGGCCCCACCGACAAGATCGCGGTGACCGCGGTGAAGGTGTCGATCCCCGCCATCATCCTGCAGATGGCGGCGATCAAGGAATTCGGTCGCGCCGAGTGGGCGGCGTTCGACAAGTACACGGTCTCCCTCACCCACCCCGACGCGCTGATCGCGCTCACGACTGCATCGGGCGAGATCAACTCGCACTTCACCTCGCCGCCCTTTCACCAGCGCGAGCGCAAGTTCCCCAATATCCGCACCATCCTCACCTCCAACGACGTGATGGGCGGCCCCTCGACTTTCACGATGCTCTACACGACGAGCAAGTTCCACGACGCCAACCCCAAGGTCTACGGCGCGTTTCTCGAGGCCTTCAAGGAGGCGCTCGCCTTCATCAACGGCGACAAGCGCGCCGCGGCCGAGACCTTTCTCGCCATGGAGAAGCAGAACATGACGCTCGACGAGGTGCTGGAGGTGCTGGGCGACCCCGACATCCGCTTTACGACCTCGCCCGAGAGCCTGATGAAGTATGCCGAGTTCATGGCCGGTGTCGGCAGCCTCAAGGCGCGGCCCGAGGACTGGAAGGACCTGTTCTTCCCTGCCGTTCACGGCGTGCCCGGCGGCTGAGCGGGTCTCCGCCGAACGGGGTCAGACCCCTCGCGACGACGGCGCGTTCGAATTGCCGAGCCTGGAGGCGAGGGGTCTGACCCCGCCCTCATCGAAATACAAAGAGAGAAGAGTCGAGGAGGAGGAAGCTCATGCGTTGGACAGCACTCGCACGGTCGCTGCTGACCGCCGCGGCATTGGCGGCCGTGGCGGGCCTTGCCGCGATCGCGCCCGCCGCTGCGCAGGTGAAGGAGGTCAAGGTCGGCCTGATCGCGCCGATGTCGGGCCCCTGGGCGCGGCAGGGCGACCTGATGGTCAAGGGCGCCAACCTGGCGATCGAGAACGTCAACAAGGCGGGCGGCATCAAGTCTCTGGGCGGCGCCAAATTGAAGCTGCTCGTGTTCGACGCAGGCGACAGCGTGGAGAAGGCCAAGAACGCCGCCCAGCGCATGATCGCGCAGGAGCCCGACCTCGTCGGCGCCACCGGGGCATGGCTCTCGAGCTTCACGCTGGGCGTCACTGAGGTCACCGAGCGGGCCGAGCTGCCGGTGCTGACGCTGTCCTACTCCGACCTCATCACCGCGCGCGGCTTCAAGTTCGTGTTCCAGACCTCGCCCACCGGCGGCGCGCAGGCCAACGCGGCCCTGCCGGCGCTCGTGAAGCTCGCCGAGACCGCAACGGGCAAGAGCCCCAAGACGGTTGCCATCGTCATGGACAACACGGCGGCGCCGGTCAGCTTCGCCAAGCCCATGCGCGAGGGCGGCATCGCCAAGCTCGGCCTCAAGCTGGTGGTGGACGAGACCTTTACGCCACCCCTGTCGGATGCCACGCCGCTGATCCAGAAGGTGCGCTCGACCCGTCCGGACCTCCTGCTCCTGCTGCCGACGGCGATCTCCGACGACAAGATGTGCCTCGAGAAGCTGCACGAGTTCGGCCTCGGGCGCGGGCGCGTGCCGGTGATCTCCAACGGCGCCCACATCGGCGCGCCGGACATGCTCAAGAACCTCGGCAAGGATCTGCTGGAAGGCGTCATGACCGTCGTTGCCAACTGGGGCGCCAAGGGGCAGGAGGACATCATGAAGGAGTTCGTCGCCAAGACCGGCGAGCCGTGGATCACGCAGGACTCGATCTCCACCTACGGCGACATCCTGATCCTCGCCGAGGCCCTGGAGAAGGCCGGCGTCGCCGACCGCCGCAAGGTCGCCGAGGCGATCCGCAACATGGACACCAGGGAAGGTCCGGCGAGGTACTTCCCCGGCGGCCGCGTCAAGTTCGACGAGAACGGGCGCCGGGTCGGCGCCGACGTGGTGATCGTGCAGTGGCAGAACGGCGTGCCGGTGACGGTCTACCCGCCGTCCTCCGCCGTCGCCCAGCCGATCTGGCCGAAGTCGTGAGGCGATTCCCTCTCCCGGCAGTTCCCCCTCTCCCCGCGCAACACCGACCTCGCCTCGGACTCCAACAGCGCGGGGAGAGGCCCGGGGTGAGGGGCCGCGGTACGCTCCGACGTCGGCGTATGGGGCTGCCCCTCACCCTAACCCTCTCCCCGCAAGCGGGGCGAGGGGACCCGTCGAGCGCGGGGAGAGGGAGGCCACTACCCTGCCACGTGCTCCAGGGCCGCCAGCAGGTGGGGTCGGAAGGTGGCGTAGTCCTCGATCATGGGAAAATGCCCCATGCCCTTCATGATGGTGAGGCGCGAGCCGGGGATCGCCGCGGCCACCGCCTCGCTCATCGCCGGCGTGCAGGAGTAGTCGTACTCGCCCGTGAGCAGCGCCACCTTGCAGCGGCTGGTGTCGATGCGCTTCACGTCCTCGCGCGCGTCCCAGTCGAGGCTGTAGAAGTAGACGTCGCCCTGGTACACCCCGGGTCCCGACTGGCTGTAGTACCACCAGTTCTCGCGCTTGCCGGCCTCGGGGCTCAGCGGCGAGTTGAGGCCGTAGGTGTAGCTCGCCACCAGCTCCCCGCCGTGGATCGCCGGATGGTGCAGGAGCTCGTTGTAGCGTCCGGGCGCGTAGGCCGAGCTCTCGAGCCCGACGATGCCCGTGAGTTCCTCCTGGAACTCGGCGGCAATCTTGAGCACGATCGCCCCGCCCATGGAGCAGCCCATGACGACCGGCCGCTCCAGCCCCAGCGCCAGCCACACCGCGCGTATCATCTCGAGATAGGAGGCCGTGGTCAGGCGGTACTTCTCGAGCCACCAGCCCTCGGGCGGCGTGGAGCGGCCGTGCCAGGGCAGGTCGAAGGCGATCACGCGGAAGCGCCCGGTGACGGCCGCGTCGGAGAGGACGTGGCGGTATTGCCGGCTGTCGGCGCCCGCGGTGTGGAGGCATAGCAGCGGAATGCCCCGGCCGGCCTCCTCGAGGAAGATGCGGTGCCGGGCGCCGGCAACGGTGACGGAGGCATAGCGTCCGATGATGGGCTCGAACTCAGGCATCGGGGGCTTTGACCTCGCGCATGATGTTCATCATCCGGTGCAGGGCGCGGGCGTGCTGCATGGCAGCCAGGCTGTCGCCTTCCAGCACGAACTCCGGCACCCGCATCAGCATGGCGAAGAAGTCGTGAAACAAGGGCGGCGGCGTCGGGCTCAGGAACTTGCGCCACACCTCGACGGGCGCCCTGAAGCCGAACGGCACGCGCACATCGATGCGCGGGTTCGTCACGATCTCGCGGATGCGTCCCTTCTCCACCTTCAGCGCATAGCGCGCCTCCCCGAAGGTCAGCCCGACGGTGGTGGTGAACCAGTCGCCGATGACGCCCAGCTCCTTGTCGGCATTGGCGCGCGCCTGGAACCGCTCGAGCCAGGCCAAGCCCGGATACTCGCTCATGTCTCCACCATCGGGTTGTCTCCTCGAAGCGCGAGCGTCATGGCACGAACAGGCACAATCTTGTCATGCCGGGGCTTGTCCCCGGCATCCAGCCGACCGCGGACGGCGGAGCAAGCGGCTTGGTGGATCCCGGTGACAAGCACCGGCATGACAAGGTCCGAGTGCGGCGACGGTGCTCGCTCCACACTGCGGGGGTGGTGAGACAATGACCGACTGGCAATGGTTCCTCGTCGATGTCTTCCAGGCCATGGCCGCCGGCCTCATGGTCGGCGGCACCTACGGGCTCATGTGCGTGGGGCTCGGCATCATCTTCGGTGTCATGCGCGTCGTCAACTTCGCGCACGGCGATTTCATGATGCTCGGGATGTACGCCGCCTACTACCTCGTCACCTACTTCGGCGTGCTCGCGTTCCTCGGGCCATACGCGGCCCCCATCGTCGGCGCCGTCCTCGCCGGGCCGCTCGTGTTCATCGTCGGCTGGCTCCTGCATTACGCGCTCATCGCCCGCGTCACGGGCGCGCGCGTGGTCTCGGCCGAGGCCGAGGGCCACTATGCCCAGATCATCCTGACGCTGGGAATCGCCCTCGTGCTGGCGAACGGCGGGCTCATCCTTTTCGGCTCGACGCCGGTGTCGGTGCAGACGCCGCTGTCACGCCAGTCCTGGGAGATCGCCAACGTCCTCTTCAACCAGGCCAAGGCCGTCAGCTTCGCGATCGCGGTCGCCTGCGCCATCGGCCTCTACTTCTTCCTGACACGGTCCAGCCTGGGCAAGGCGCTGCGCGCCGCGGCCGACAACCCGATCGCGGCCGCCTACGTCGGCGTCGACGTCGACCGCGCCCACCGCTTCGCATTCGGGCTGGGCGTCGGCATCACCGCGATCGCGGGCGGGCTCATCGCCAGCACCCAGTCGTTCCAGCCCTACATCGGCTTCGAGTTCGTCATCACCATGTATGCCGGGGTGGTGCTGGGCGGCATGGGCAGCATCCTGGGCGCCTTCTGGGGCGGCCTCACCATCGGGCTCGTGCAGCAGATGTCCACCCTCGTCCTGCCCTACCAGCTGCAGAACACCGCCATCTTCGTGGTCTTCCTGCTCATCGTCTTCTTCCGCCCGCAGGGTATGTTCGGGCGCGTCTGGGAGCGCACCTGATGGCAGCCGCATTGCGCTCCTCGCCCAACGGGCACTACGCGGCGATCGCCGCCTTCGCCGGGGCTTATCTGCTGGCCGGCTTCCTCGTCCGGAATTCCTACTACCAGTGGATCATGACGCTCGTGCTCCTGTGGGCGACGATGGGGCTCAGCTGGAACATGCTCTCGGGCTACTCGGGCCTCATCTCGTTCGGCCATGCCGCCTTCTTCGGGCTCGGCGGCTACACCATGACGATCGCGTTCGTGCAGTTCGGCGTCACGCCGTGGCTCGGCATTCCGCTCGGCATGATGGTGGGCGTGCTTGCCGGCATCGTCATCGGCATCCCCACCTTCCGGCTGCGCGGGCACTACTTCGCGCTCTCCATGCTCGCCTATCCGCTGGCCATGCTCTACGTGTTCGAGTGGCTGGGCTACCAGGAGGTGACGCTGCCGCGGAAGCTCGAGGCTCCGGCGCTCTACGCCCAGTTCCTCGACCAGCGCGTCTACATGGGGCTGGCGCTCGCCCTGGTGGTCGCCTGCATGGTCGTGTCGCTGCACGTGGAGCGCTCGCGCTTCGGCATGTCGCTGCTCGCCATCAAGCAGAACGAGCCGGCGGCCGAGGCGGCCGGGGTCAACGCGCTGCGCTGGAAGATGCTGGCGATGATGCTCAGCGCGGCGATGGCCGCGGCCGCCGGCGGGCTCTACGCCGTCGCCCACCTGGTGGTGACGCCGCGCGACCTGTTCGGGGTCTCCGCCTCCGCGCAGGCGCTCATCGTCGCCCTCTTCGGCGGCGTCGGCGTCTACTGGGGCCCCGTGATCGGCGCTGCCATCCTGGTGCCGCTGGCCGAGATCCTGCACGCCGAGCTCGGCCACATCGTGCCGGGCATCCAGGGGGTGGTCTACGGCCTCGCCATCATCGGCATCATCCTCCTGGCGCCCGACGGCATCTATTGGCGCGTGCGCGACCGATTCGCCGTCCGCGGCAGGCGGGGCCCCGTGCCTGCGACCCCGCGCACAGCCTCGCAGCCGGAGCCCGCCGACAGCGCTCCATCCGCGGCGGCGCCAGGGATGGCATCCGGCCCGCCGCTGCTCCGGCTCGACGGCGTGGTGCGATCCTTCGGCGGCCTCAAGGCGGTCGACGGCGTGAGCCTGGCGGTCGCCGAGGGCGCCATCCACGGCATCATCGGCCCGAACGGCGCCGGCAAGACCACGCTGTTCAATGTCGTCAACGGCTTTCTGCCGCCGGACGCCGGCAGCATCGCCTTCGCGGGCTCGGAGCTGTCCGGGCGCAGACCGCATGCGGTGTGCCGCCGTGGCATCGGCCGCACCTTCCAGGTTGCGCGCGCCTTCCCGCGCATGACGGTGCTCCAGAACGTGATGGTCGGCGCCTATGCCGGCGCCGGCACCGACGCCGAGGCGATGGACCTCGCGGCCGCCGCGCTGGCACGCGTAGAGCTGGCGGAGGACGCCCACATCCTCGCCGGCGGCCTCACCACGCGCCAGCTGCGCCTCATGGAGCTGGCGCGCGCGCTGGCGCCCAACCCGCGCCTTCTCCTGCTCGACGAGACGCTGGCGGGCCTCGGCCACGAGGAGCTCGACGAGATCCTGCAAATCATCCGCCGGGTCAACCGCGACGGCGTCACCGTCGTCATCATCGAGCACACCATGCACGCCATGGTGAAGCTCGCACACAAGTTCAGCGTGCTCGACCACGGCAAGCTGATCGCCGAGGGGTCGCCGTCCGAGGTGGTGCGCGAAGAGGCCGTCATCGAGGCGTACCTCGGAAGGAAGTGGGTGGAGCGTGCTCAGCATCCGGTCGCTTGACGTAGCCTACGGCGGCCTTGTCGCCCTGCGCGACGTGTCGCTCGAGGTCGAGCGCGGCCAGTTCGTGACCGTGGTGGGCTCGAACGGCGCGGGCAAGACCACGCTGTTCAAGACCATCTCCGGCACCGTGGCGCCGGTCGCCGGCCAGATCACCTATGAGGGCCGCAACCTGCTCGAGGTGCCGGCCGCCGGACGCGCTAGGCTGGGCATCGCGCACGTGCCCGAGGGCCGCCAGGTGTTCGCCTCCATGACGGTCATGGAGAACCTGGAGATGGGCGCCTACACCCCCAAGGGGCAGGCCCGCTGGGGCGAGCTCCTGCCGGCGATCCTGGAGCTGTTCCCCGTGCTGGCCGAGCGCCGCAGCCAGCTCGCCGGCACGCTTTCCGGGGGCGAGCAGCAGATGCTGGCGATCGGCCGCGGCCTCGCCTCGGCCCCCGAGCTCCTGATGCTGGACGAGCCCTCCATGGGCCTGGCGCCGGCCGTGGTCGACGGCATCTTCGAGCGCATCATGAAGGTGCACCGCGAGCACGGCGTCACCGTCCTGCTGGTCGAGCAGCGCGTCACCGAGGCGCTGGAGGCCTGCGACCGCGGCTATGTGCTGGAGACTGGCCGGGTCGTGCTCGAAGGCCCGCGTGACGCCCTGATGTCCGACCCCCGTGTCCGCCGTGCCTACCTCGGCCTGTAGACGTTTTCCTCCCCCTTGCGCCAACCGGATTCCCCGCCGCCTTACGGGGGACAGGTCGGGTGGGGCGGGATTCCCGAGTTCGACGCTCTGCAATTTGTTCGGCGGGAGAGGAATTCGAGCGCATTGCGAAATTCCTCTAGACCGCTCTCACAAGAAGCAGCAATATCGGTCCCAATCTCTGTCGGTCCGACAATCGGACACGTGGCGGCCGCAGCCGCTGCGCTTGAAGCGAGAAACCGGGAGGAGAGCCATCGTCCATGGTTGCGGCCGTCGCCATGCGAGATGCGCCGACTGCGTCGGCGCAGCCCCTGTTGAGTGTCCGGAATGTCTCAGTGCGATTCGGTGGCATCGTCGCGCTCGACGGCATCTCCTTCGACGTTGCGGCGGGCAGCATCGCCGGTCTGATCGGGCCCAACGGCGCCGGTAAGACCACCCTCTTCAACTGCCTCTCGCGCCTCTACGTTCCCAACGCCGGCGACATCCTTTTCGAGGGCCGCTCGATCCTCGCCCAGCCGCGCCATGCCATCCCCGAGCTCGGCATCTGCCGTACGTTCCAGAACGTGGCGCTGTTCGACCACATGAGCGTCATCGACAACGTCAAGGTGGGCTGCCACAGCCGCTCGAGCACGGGCTTCCTCGCCAACGCCCTGCGCCTGCCGGCCCGGCACGCCGAGGAGGGGCGGATCGCCGAGCGGGCCGTCGAGCTCATAAGGTTCATGGATCTGGAGGCCTACGCCCCCCTGCCGGCCGGCGGCCTGCCGTTTCCGGTGCGCAAGCGGGTGGAGCTGGCGCGCGCTCTGGCCGGCGCCCCCAAGCTCCTCCTGCTCGACGAGCCGGCCGCCGGGCTCAACCACGACGAGGTCGATGTGCTACGGGGCCAGATCCGCCGCATCCGCGACACCCAGAACGTCACCGTGCTCCTGGTCGAGCATCACATGAGCCTCGTGATGTCGGTCTCCGACGTGGTGGTGGCGATCGACTTCGGCCGCAAGATCGCCGAAGGCACGCCCGCTGACGTGCAGAGGAACTCCGAGGTGATCCGGGCCTACCTGGGCACGGGGGCCTGAGCCATGCCGCTCCTCGAGGTCGACGGTCTAAGGGCGTTCTACGGGCAGACGCAGGCGCTCCACGGGGTGAGCTTCGCGATCGAGCCCGGCGGCATAACCGCGGTGCTGGGCGCCAACGGAGCGGGCAAGACCACCACGCTGCGCGCCATCTGCGGCATGGTCGCCACCGACGGTGCCATCCGCTTCGAGGGGAAGCCAATCGCGGGCAAGGCGACCGAGGAGATCGTGCGCCTCGGCGTCGGCCACGTGCCAGAGGGGCGAGGCACCTTTACCAACCTCTCGGTGGATGAGAACCTGCGGGTCGCGGCCTATACCCGCCGCGACAAGGCGGCCGCCCAGCGTGATCGCGACATGGTGTTCGAGTACTTCCCGATCCTGAAGGCGCGCCTCACCCAGCAGGCCGGCACGCTGTCGGGCGGCGAGCAGCAGATGCTGGCGATCAGCCGCGCCCTGATGCTCGGGCCCCGCCTCATGCTGCTGGACGAGCCCTCGTTCGGGCTGGCGCCGCTGATCGTGCAGGAGATCTTCCGCATCATGCGCCGCATCAACAGCGAGGCCAAGGTGAGCATGCTGCTGGTGGAGCAGAATGCGGCGCTGGCCTTGGAGCTGGCCGACCACGCCTACGTGCTGGAAACCGGCCGCGTCGTGATGTCGGGCGCCTCTTCGACGGTCAAGAACGACGAAGCGATCCGCAAATCCTATCTCGGTTACTGAGGCAGGCCCCCATGGAACAGCTGTTTGCACAGGTCGCGGCAGGTTTGGCCAACGGGGCGATCTACGCATGCCTGGCGCTCGCCCTCGTGATGATCTTCGTCTCTACCGACCATATCAATTTCGCCCAGGGCGAGCTTGCCATGTTCAGCGCCTTCATGTGCTGGCAGCTGCTGGAATGGAACACGCCGTTCTGGATCGCGTTGCCGGCCGTCGTGCTTGCCTCCTTCGTGCTCGGCGTGGGCATCGAACGCGTGGTCCTGCGGCCCCTGCACCACGCGCCCGTGCTCTCCATCGTGGTCGTGTTCATCGGACTGTTGACCATTTTCAACTCCCTTGCTGGAAGCTTCTGGGGCCACACCCTCAAGGCGTTCGCTTCTCCCTTTCCCCGCGTGACTTTCCCAGGATCGACTTACTTCGGATCGCATCAGGTCGGAATGATCCTGGCTACGGGGCTGCTCCTGCTCGCTCTGTTCGTTTTTTTCCGCTTCACCCCTCTCGGCCTCGCCATGCGCGCGGCCGCCCAGAACCCAGCCTCCGCGCGGCTCGCCGGCATTCGCGTCGACTGGATGCTGGCGCTGGGCTGGGGGCTTGCAGCGGCCATCGGCGCCGTGGCGGGCACGCTGGTGGCGCCGGTCGTCTATCTGGAGCCCAACATGATGGCGGGCATCCTGCTCTATGGCTTCGCCGGCGCCCTTGTGGGCGGCATCACGAGTCCGGGTGGGGCGGTGGTGGGCGGGTTCGTGGTCGGCGTGCTGGAGAACCTGGTAGCCTATTTCGGCAACGTGCTTGAGAGGTCGACCGGCCTTTATCTCGTCGGCAACGGCGAGAAACTCACCGTGGCGCTGATCATCGTCATTGTCGTGTTGACGCTGAAACCGAGCGGCCTGTTCGGCAGCGTGATAGTGAAGCGGGTGTAGAGCGATGGCAACGACGACGACTGACACGGTCAATGGATTGCCGTCGGCGGTGCGCACGGTCCTCGACCTCGGCCGGGGGCGATGGCTGTGGGCGGCGCTGATCTTTCTGGCCCTTCTCCCCGTCATCGGCGGCAAGACCGGCCTGATCGGCAATTACGGCTTCATGCAGCTCTCCTTGATGGTCGTGTTCGCGATCGCAGTGCTCGGCCTCAACTTGCTCACCGGGTTCAATGGTCAGATCTCGCTGGGGCACGGCGCGTTCTTCGCCATCGGCGCCTACACCACGGCGGTCTTGATGTTTCATCTGCACGTTCCCTACTGGCTGACGCTGCCCGTGGCGGCCCTTATGTGCTTCGTTGCCGGGTACTTGTTCGGGCTGCCCGCGCTGCGCCTGGAAGGGCACTATCTGGCGCTCGCCACCTTCGGGCTCGCCATTGCCGTGCCGCAGATGCTGAAATACCGCCACATCGAGGCCATGACCGGCGGGGTCCAAGGTCTCCAGCTCGACAGGGCCGTCGCACCCTTTGGACTGCCGTTCACGGCCAACCAATGGATGTTCCTGGTGGCCCTGGCGGTCGCCGTCGTGATGTTCCGGATTGCGCGCAACCTGCTCGACAGCCGCACCGGCCGCGCCATCATGGCGATCCGCGACTATCCGATGGCCGCCGATACGATGGGCATCAACACGGCGCACTACAAGGCCACGACGTTCGGCATCAGCGCGCTCTACACCGGTGTCGCGGGCGCCTTGTTCTCGATCATTATCGAGTTCGCCTCACCCGACAACTTCCCCTTCGCACTGTCGATCGCCATTCTGGTCGGCGCGGTGGTGGGGGGCATCGCCTCGCTGCCGGGCGCGGTCATCGGCGGCGTGTTCGTGCAGGTGATCGAGAAGTACGCCGATGCGGCGGCGCGCCAGCTGGCCGCCATGCTGCACCTGCCGATCGAGATCCAGCCCTGGACCATCTACGGCATCGCGTTGATCTTGCTCGTCTACTTCATGCCGATGGGGATTACGGGTGGGCTCGCAATGGCGTGGGGACGGGCCAAACGGCGCTGGCCGGCATTGGCCGGTGTCAAGTGACCGGGGGATCCTTTCAGACTGCAACTAGGAGGAGACATCGACATGCTGCAACTCTCGCGAAGACTGCTCATAGCCGGTGCGTCGGCCTTGGCGGTGGCACTCACGGCCACTGCGGCATCCGCCCAAAAGAAGTACGACGATGGCGCGTCCGATACCGAGATCAGGATCGGCAATACCAATCCGTACTCGGGGCCGGCGTCCGCATACGGCACCATCGGCAAAGTCATCGAGGCCTACTTCAAGAAGATCAACGAGGAGGGCGGCGTCAAAGGCCGCAAGATCAACTTCATCACCTACGATGACGGCTACTCGCCCGCCAAGACCCGCGAAATGGTGACCAAGCTGGTCGAGGTCGACAAGGTGCTGTTCGTCTTTCAGACGCTCGGCACGCCCTCCAACACGGCGATCCAGAAGTACCTCAACGAAGCGAAGGTGCCGCAGCTGTTCGTGGCCACCGGTGCCTCCAAGTGGGGCAACTACAAGGACAACCCGTGGACGATGGGCTTCCAGCCGGACTACGTCACCGAGTCCATCATCTACGCCAAGCATATCCTGGCTAACGTAAAGGACCCCAAGATCGCCGTGCTGATGCAGAACGACGACTACGGCAAGGATTACTTCAACGGCTTCAAGCTGGGTCTCGGCAAGGACGCCAACAAGATCGTGCAGGTCGCGACCTACGAGGTAGCCGATCCGACCGTCGACAGCCAGATGATCGCGCTCAAGAACTCGGGCGCCAACGTCTTCTTCAACATCACCATCCCGAAGTTCGCGGCCCAAGCGATCCGGAAGGCGGGTGAGATGGGCTGGAAACCGGCCCACTACATCAATAACGTCTCCGCCTCGATCGGCACCGTCATGAAACCGGCCGGGTTCGAGCACTGCCAGGACATCATAACCGCCTACTACGTCAAGGACCCGACCGACCCGAAGTGGGCCAACGACAAGGACTTCCAGGACTGGTCGGCCTTCATGAAGAAGTACTATCCCGCCGGCAGCGTGATTCAGGGCGAGAACGCTTACGGCTATGCCGTAGCGAACTTGCTCATCCAGGTCTTGAACCAGGCCGGCGATGACCTGACGCGGGCCAACATCATGAAGCAGGCGGCGAGCCTCAAGAACATCCAGCTGCCGATGATCTTGTCCGGCATCAAGGTCAACACCAGCCCGACCGACTTCTATCCGATCCAGTCGGTGCAGCTGTCGCGCTTCAAGGGCGAGAAGTTTGAACTCTTCGGCGACGTCATCTCCAACGAGGCCCAGACCCAGTAGGGTGTGGGGCGGGCCGCTGGCCCACCTTCCGGCGGCTCGGCTTGGAGACCTGCTGCCAGACGATACAGATGGCCTGCCCGGTGTCTTGCCGGGCGGGCCATTCTGGCGAGCGGAAACCCTGTTCCTGGCATGACGACGACGCCAACCCCACCGCTCGCGGCCGATCTCATCAGCGGCGGGCGCGCCCTTGCGGCTGCCGATTTCGATGCCTGCGTGCTGCGTGCCGCATCGGGCTTCGCGGCCCTCGGCTTGAAGCCGGGAGACTGCGTCGCGCTGCTGCTGCGCAACGACTTCGCCTACCTGGAGGCGTCGCTGGCGGCGGTGCGCATCGGCGCCTACGCGGTGCCCATCAATTGGCACTGCAAGGCCGACGAGGTCGGCTATGTGCTGGCCGACTGCGGCGCCAAGGTGCTGGTGGCCCATGCGGACCTCCTGGCCGGTGTGGCCGGCACCGTTCCCGCCTGCGTGAAGGTGCTCACCGTCGCCACGCCGCCCGAGATCGGCGCCGCCTATTCGCTTACGCCTCAGGCCTGCCGCGTGCCGGCGGACGCGGCCGATTGGGAGGATTGGGTGGCGATGCAGGGCCTCTGGCAGGGCCTGCCGCTGCCGCAGACCTCCAGCATGATCTATACCTCGGGCACCACAGGGCGGCCGAAGGGCGTGCGGCGCGAGCCGCTGACGCCCGATCTCGAGGCGCGCATGGCCGACTACCGCGAGCGCGTCTATGGCCTGCGGCCCGGTGCGTGCACCATGGTGCCGGGGCCCCTCTATCACTCGGCGCCCAACGCCTTCGCGCTGCGTGCGGCACGCGTGGCGGGCCGCATTGTGCTGATGCCGCGCTTCGACCCGGAGGTATTCCTGGCTCAGGTGCAGGAGCACCGCGTCCAGGCGCTGTTCATGGTGCCCACCATGTTCGTGCGGCTCCTGAAGCTGCCTGCCGAGGTGCGCCGCCGCTACGATCTCTCCTCGCTGCAGTTCGTGATGCACGCGGCCGCCCCGTGCCCGGTCGAGGTGAAGCGGGCGATGATCGACTGGCTGGGGCCGGTGGTGCACGAGTTCTACGGCTCCACCGAGTCGGGCGCCGTCACCGTCGCCGACAGCCGCGAATGGCTGGAGCGCCCGGGCACCGTGGGGCGGGCCCTCACCGGCGGCGAGGTGCGCATCTACGACGATGCCGGCCGCCGCCTGGGCGCAGGCGAGACCGGCGAGGTCTACACCCGGCTCGAGTTCCTGCCGGACTTCACCTACCACGGCCTCGCCGAGAAGCGCGCCGACATCGAGCGCGAGGGGTTCATCACCAGCGGCGATGTGGGCTGGCTCGACGCCCACGGCTATCTCTTCCTGTGCGACCGCAAGCGCGACATGGTGATCTCGGGCGGCGTCAACATCTACCCCGCAGAGATCGAGGCGGTGCTGATCGGCTGCCCCGGCGTGAAGGACTGCGCCGTCTTCGGCGTGCCCGACGGCGAGTTCGGCGAGGCGCTGATGGCGGTCGTGGAGCCGCAGCCGGGCGTGCCTGCGCCCTCGGCCGCAGAGGTGCGCCGCTATCTGGCGCAGCACCTCGCCGACTACAAGGTCCCGAAGCTGATCGAGCTGCGCTCGGATCTGCCACGCGAGGACTCCGGCAAGATCTTCAAGCGCCGCCTGCGCGACCCGTATTGGGAGGGGATGGGACGCGCGATCTGATACCCGTCATCCCGGAAGCCGAGCCACAGGCGAGGGCTATCCGGGACCTCGCGAAGGGAGTCGAAACTTCACGAGGTCCCGGATCGGAGAGCCGCTCGCCTCTGGCTCGCAGCTCTCCGTCCGGGATGACAGGTGGAAACGCTTACAGCCACCCACGCGCCGTAAGCAGGCTCTTGAGCTCCGCCTCGGCGGCCGCCAGCCGCTCCGGGTCGGTGGAGCGCAGGACGAGCTGGGTGCCGGGCTTGCCGTCGCGCTGGAACGGGTAGCTGCCCATGGGCACGTCGGGATAGCGCTGCTGCAGCTCGGCGAAGGGGCCCGCGATCTCGCCCTCGGGGCGGTGCAGGTCCAGCGCAGCCGACAGCATCTTCTTGCCGGTCTTCAGGCGCCTGCTGGCGGCGTCCAGCATCACCTGCATGATCGAGGGGATGCCCGCCATCACGATGACGTTGCCCAGCATGAACCCTGGTGCGATCGAGACGCTGTTCTCCACCAGCTCGGCCCCGAACGGGATGCGCGCCATTCTGAGCCGCGCCGGCGTCACCTCCACGCCGCGCTTCTCGAAGTAGGCCAGCATCGGCTTCAGCGCGCGCTCGTCGACGTCGATGCCGACGCCGAACGCCCTGGCGATCGAATCGGCCGTGATGTCGTCGTGGGTGGGGCCGATGCCACCGGTGGTGAACACGTAGGTGTAGCGGGCGCGGAGCGCGTTGACGGCGGCGACGATCTCGGCCTCCTCGTCTGGAACGACGCGCACCTCTTTGAGCTGGATGCCGATGGCGGTGAGATGATCGGCGATGTAGCCGATGTTCTTGTCCTTGGTGCGCCCCGACAGAATCTCGTCGCCGATCACCATCAGCGCGGCGGTCACGATCCCCTCGCCGCTCGCCTGGGCGTCGTTGCTCATTGCGTGTCCCTCGTAGGTTGGGTCGACCGCGGCGAAGGCCGGGGGAGACCCAACAAGCGGTGTTGGGTCTGCCGCCGGCTTGCGCCAGCGTTGACCCAACCTACACGCCGCAGCATAGCCTGTTGCGTCCGGAAAGGAAGCGGCCGTAGGGTCCGGCCATGCTGCTCCCGCCCCTGACACGCGGCACCCTGATCCGCCGCTACAAACGCTTCCTGGCCGACGTGCGCCTCGACGACGGGCGCCTCGTGACGGCCACCTGCCCGAACACCGGCTCGATGCTGGGGCTCGCCGAGCCGGGCTTTCCCGTGTGGCTCTCCGAAAGTGACAAGGAGACGCGCAAGTACCGCTTCACCTGGGAGCTGGTGGAGGCCGACCTGGGCCGAGGCCCCACGCTCGTCGGCATCAATACCGGCCATCCCAACAAGCTGGTATCGGAGGCGGTGGCCGCCCGGCGCATCAGGGCGCTCGCCGGCTACCCGACGCTCAGGCGCGAGGTGAAATACGGCGAGAGCAGCCGCATCGACCTTCTGCTCGAATGTGCCACGAAGGGCCTGTGCTATGTCGAGATCAAGAACGTGCACCTGTCGCGCCGCCACGGGCTCGCCGAGTTCCCAGATTCGGTGACGGCGCGCGGCGTCAAGCACCTGGTGGAGCTGACCGGCATGGTGCGCCAGGGCCACCGCGCCGTCATGGTGTTCCTGATCCAGCGGGGCGAGGCGCGCCGGCTCCAGCTTGCACGCGACATCGACCCCGGCTACGCCGCCGCCTTCGACGCCGCGACCGCCGCCGGCGTCGAGGCGATCGCCCTCAAGTGCCGGATGTCGACGGACGCGATCGTGGTCGACCGGCCGGTGCCCATTTCAGGTTTCAGGTTCTAGGTTTCAGGTTTCAGGGGGCGAAACCTGACACCTGATCCCTGGAACCTGATCCCTGGCACCGGCATACCTTGGCGGGGCTGTGCGTGCTAATGAGGACGCAAGAAGCCGGGAAAGCATAAGGACCCATGGTCACCGATACATCGAGGGGCACGCACGCCGCCGCAGCGACGGCGAGCGAAATGCAGACGCTCGCGGTGGTGTCGGGTGCGCACCTCGTCAGCCATCTGCACATCATGGTGATCCCGGTGCTGATGCCGCTGCTCAAGGACCGGTTGAACGTCGGCTACTTCGAGCTCGGTCTGGCACTCACCGTCTTCAACGTGGTCTCGGGCGTCACCCAGGCGCCCATGGGCTTCCTCGTCGACCGCATCGGCGCCCGCAAGGTCCTGCTCGCGGGCCTGGCGCTCGGCGGGCTCGCCTTCATCTCGCTGGGGCTCTTCAGCTTCTATGCCTGGCTGATCGTGACGGCCCTGCTGGCGGGTCTCGCCAACTGCGTCTACCACCCCGCCGACTATGCCATCCTGGGCGACAGCGTCAGCGAGAGCCGCATCGCCCGGGCTTTCTCCGTCCATACCTTCGCCGGGTTCGCCGGCAGCGCCGTCGCGCCGCCCCTGCTGCTCGGCCTGGCCGCCGTCGGCGGGCTCGGATGGGCGCTGGCGGGCGCCGGTCTGTTCGCCTGGGCCGTTGCAGCCTTTGTCTTCCTCACGCCGGCCACGCCCGGTGCGCGGCAGGCCCCCGCCGCCGCGGCGGCCGCCAGGACCGACGCCTCCAGCGTCCTGACGCCGACCGTGCTCGCGCTGACCGGGTTCTTCGCGCTGCTCGCACTCGCGAACAGCGGCATGTCCTCCTTCTCCGTCGCGGCGTTGATCTCGGCCCACGGCGTCTCTCTCGAGATGGCGAACGCCGGTCTCACGGCCTACCTGGTGTGCGCCGCGGCAGGCGTGCTGGCCGGCGGCCAGCTGGCGGACCAGACGCGCCGGCACGGCGACATCGCGGCTGCCGGGTTCGGCCTCGCCGCGCTCGTTGCGCTCGGCATCGCCCTGCTCTCCTGGCCGGCCCTGGTGCTGGTGGTGGCGATGGGGCTCGTGGGCTTCCTCACCGGCATCATCCAGCCGTCGCGCGACATGCTGGTGCGCAGGGCGGCGCCGGCGGGCTCGACCGGCCGCGTGTTCGGCATCGTCTCCACCGGGTTCAATATCGGCGGCATTATCGGCCCGCCCTTGTTCGGCTGGCTCTTGGACCGCGGGGCGCCGCGCGCCGTTTTCGGCGTGGCCGTTGCCTTCATGGTCGCGACCGCCCTGTTCGCATGGGTCGAGGGCCGCAGGCGCGGCGCCGCCCGACACCCCTTTCCGACCCACCCACACGTAGACGGAACGCTCTCGAGGCGATAGCCTCCGGCCTGTATATGCTGGCGCTCTATGCTGGCCCTGGGGGTGGCGTTGCGCTGCCCCGTGAAGCAGGCAGAGGGGCAGGGATATGGTCGATTCTCTTCGCAAGCTCAGTTGGTCCGTGCTGGCACTCGTCGCGCTCGCGGCGGGCATTTCCGCGACCCTGGCGCAGACCACTCCGCCATCGGCCCAGCCCAGGACGGCGGTCGCCACCTTCGCTGGCGGCTGCTTCTGGTGCGTGGAGGAGGCCTTCGACAAGGTGCCGGGCGTCATCTCCACCGTCTCGGGCTACATCGGCGGCACCGTGCCGAACCCCACCTACGAGCAGGTCTCGAGCCTCCAGAACACCGGCCACGCCGAGGCCGTGCAGGTCACCTACGATCCGGCCAAGGTCACCTACCGGCAGCTCGTCGACTGGTTCTGGCGCAACATCGATCCGACCCAGCCGGACGGCCAGTTCTGCGACCACGGCAGCCCCTATCGCAGCGCCATCTTCTATCACGACGAGGCGCAGAGGAGGATCGCCGCGGCGAGCAAGGAGGCGCTCGCGGCCTCGGGGCGCTTCAAGCAGCCGATCGTCACGGAAATTACGGCAGCGGGGCCGTTCTACGCCGCCGAGCACTACCACCAGGACTACTACAAGAAGAATCCCAACCGCTACGAGTTCTACAAGTACGGGTGCAGGCGCGCGCAGCGCCTCGAGCTGCTCTGGGGCAAGGCCACTCCTCCACCGGGCCTAACGCAGTAGCCCGCCCCGGTTCGCGGCGGGACGGAGGAAGGCGAACACAACTGTGGAGGATGACAAAACCATAGCAAACCAGCGTCACCCTGTCCAGGTCGTCGGTGTGCAGATGGTTAACAATCGATGAGTGGCCGTCCGGCCAGGCCGCGCAAGAGGAGCGCCTGGTCCGGTCAGGGTCCGGTGCCCGGCGTCCGGGACTCGCCGAGGCGCGCCTTGGTCTCGGCGGCCCAGGCGGCGAAGCGGCCCTCGGCGATGGCGGCGCGCATGGCGGCCATCAGCTCCTGGTAGAAGGCCACGTTGGCCCAGGAGAGCAGCATGGCGGCCAGGTACTCTTCGGCCTTGACGAGATGGTGCAGGTAGGCGCGCGAGTAGTCGCGCGCCGCCGGGCAGCTGCTCTCAGGGTCGAGCGGGGCGGGATCGTCGGCGTGCCTGGCGTTCCTGAGGTTGACCTTGCCGGCCCAGGTGAAGGCCTGGCCGTGGCGGCCGGAACGGGTGGGCATCACGCAGTCGAACATGTCGGCGCCCTGCGCCACCGCCTCGATGAGATCGATGGGCGTGCCGACGCCCATGAGATAGCGCGGCTTGCCGGCGGGCAGCAGCGCCGCGGTCTGCGCCAGCGTCTCGATCATGGCCTGATGCGTCTCGCCGACGGCGAGGCCGCCGATGGCATGGCCGGGCAGGTCCATGGCCACCAGCGCCTCGGCCGAGCGCCGCCTCAGCCCCGGGTCGATGCCGCCCTGCACGATGCCGAACAGCGCCTGCCCCGGCCCGGCGAGGCCCGCCTGCAGGCAGGCGGCGAAGGCGCGCCGGCAGCGCTCCGCCCAGGCGAGCGAGCGCTCCATCGCAGTTTCCACCTCCGTGCGCGGGGCGGGAAGAGCGACGCACTCGTCGAGCTGCATC
>Ga0075431_100002152_pt1 | contig 18843 bp, 19 predicted proteins | sample RhiMetdeltSRZDD5_FD_75297 | JGI IMG/M metagenome (GOLD analysis project Ga0075431, IMG submission 75297) | Populus rhizosphere microbial communities from Tennessee, USA - Rhizosphere MetaG P. deltoides SRZDD5 | ecosystem: Host-associated > Plants > Roots > Rhizosphere > Soil | place: USA... | reverse complement strand
TTTGTATCTGCGCCGACTCTTCAAGGAAAGAATTCATCAGCATTCTAGACCTTAATATCAGTGTTGTCAAGGCGGCTGAATCATCGGCTCCACGCATCTGGATGCTGCGGCTGTACATGTTCACCTGGTTGATCACAGTAGACTTCATCAACAGGAACCTTCTCATTTGGTCGCTGTTCGATTCAATACGCGTTTTAAGGCTGTCGAGATGAACGAACACGCTATCTCTTTCAACTGCGACATGGTTGAGGTATGAGCTATCACCGATAATAATGAAACCGCGGCTAAGGCTCTCCAGACGTGTGAGGTGTTGGCCTAGATCCTTTAATTCAAGGATGACGGAATAACTGTCTTTAAATTCAGCAGTGTATTTTATGTGAGTGTTGAGCTTCTTATAAAAAAGGAAAGACAGGATAACCAGAAGAAGGAGCGATACGATAAACGCTATGTATAGGTATGCGAACTTCGGTTTCATAATTTCATCTCCTCAAATTGGGGAACAATTTTCCCGCCAACCATTAATTCAGACAGATAGTATTTTACCTATTTCCCCATCGTAAATCCTTCATTCCGCTCAAAATGCCCTATAGTACTGGCTTTGAAGGCTTAAAGCAACCGTCCCTGAAAATTGGTTCCTTCCTTGCAATCTTGATTATACAAATCACAACCTCTATGCTTCACCAGAACTTAGCGCAAAAGCAACAGCTAAAAATCCTTCCCCAACAGATCCAACTACTGAATCTTTTCCATTTGAATACTATTGAGTTAGAGCATCGTATTCAGCAGGAACTGGAGGAGAATCCGCTGCTTGAGGAAAGCGCATCAGAGGAAATGACTGATGCCGACAAATATAGTAAAGATGCAGTTCAGGATTATAAAGACTGGGATGAATATGGTTATGACGACGTACCCGATTACAAAACCGAGTATGAGAACTATTTCAACAATGAAAAGATCCCCGAACGTCCACTGCCTGAAAGCGCAGACTTCAGGGAATCGCTGAAACAGCAGTTTAAGCTGATGTATAGCGACGAAAAAGACGTTGTGCTTGCAACTTATCTAATTGATTCACTTAATGAATGCGGACTCCTTGAACAGGAGCTGCCGGCCATTGCCGATGACCTTTCATTCCGAAACAAAACCTGGATAGAAGTGACTGAACTTGAAGAAGCGCTCGAAAAACTGCAACAGCTTGAGCCCGCTGGAATCGGTGCGAGAAGCATACGGGAATGCCTGCTGCTGCAGCTCAAAAGAATGAATCAGAAACGACCCGATGTGAAGATGGCCATCAGGCTCCTGGAAGAGCATTTCAACGACCTGGGAAGCCGGAACATGGACAAGATCATGCATCACCTGAATATTGAAGACGATGAATTGAAGATCATACTCCAGCTCCTCGCTTCACTGAAAATGAAGCCCATTACAGAAGGCACAGAATCATTTCAGGCGAACCAGCAAATCATGCCCGACTTTATTGTGACCCTTGATGGTGATGAGCTGGAAGTGTCATTGTACCGCCAGCGGTCCGCGTCGCTGCATATTAACCAGAGCTGGATGGAGAATGTGAAGAGTACAGAAGAAAATGCACATGCCGACAAAGCGACCAGGCAGTACCTGCGCAACAAACTTAACGCGGCGCAGTGGTTCGTATCGGCGATAAAACAAAGAGAAAGCACGATGCTGAAAGTTGTACGGGCAATCGTTAAGCTGCAGTACGACTATTTCCGCGAAGGCGATATCAAGCTGATTAAGCCAATGATACTCAAGAACGTGGCCGAGATGGTTGGAGTTGACATATCAACCGTTTCAAGGATAACCTGCAATAAATACGTATCAACGCCTTTCGGCACCCTACTGTTGAAGGACATCTTTACTGAGGGGATCATCAACCAGCAGGGTGAAACGATCAGCAACCGTGTTATCCAGACTGCCATTGAAGAGGTGATTGAAACAGAAGACAAACAAAAGCCATATACCGACCAGCAACTGGTTTCCATATTATCGCAAAAAGGTTTTAGTATTGCGAGAAGGACAGTTGCTAAGTACAGGGAACTACTGCAGATTCCAGTTGCCCAGATGAGAGCATTATGGGCATAATTATTTAGCAAACCAAAATAACCGAGAAAAGCCCACTGCATGCAAAAAATTCTAGTTATTGATGACGACAGGGACATGTGTTTATTACTAAAACGTTTTCTGTCGAAACACGGTTTTGAAATAGAGGACGCAAACACAGCCAAGAAAGCTCTTGAATTGCTCGAGACCACGGAATACGATCTTGTTCTATGTGATTTCCGGCTCGACAACATGGATGGCAAGACGATGCTTGTAAAGATCAAGGAGAAGTATCCTCATATGCCGGTTATCATTATTACCGGCTACAGCGACATCAAGATCGCTGTGGAAGTGATGAAACTTGGCGCATTCGATTATATCACGAAACCTCTTTTCCCCGACGAAATTATTCTGACGATCCGCAAGGCACTTGAGAAAAGTGAAACGAAAAACGTTCCTGTTGCAACAAGCGCTCCTGCTTCAGTGAGTACCAGCGATGATAAAAAAGAAAAGAAGAACGGCAGCGGCAACATTATTATCAGCGGCCAGTACATCTTTGGCGACAGCATGGCCTTCAGGCAGATACTTCAGCAGATAGAACTTGTTGGACCAACAAACTACAGCGTGATCATTTACGGCGAAAGTGGAAGCGGTAAAGAAGCCATCGCGCAGGAAATTCACAAGAGAAGCAAGAGAAGCCACAAACCATTTGTCGCGATAGACTGCGGAGCCCTTTCGAAAGAGCTTGCAGGAAGCGAATTATTCGGACATGAAAAAGGGGCATTCACCGGTGCGCTGAATCAGAAAATCGGCAGTTTTGAAATAGCAAATGGAGGAACAATCTTTCTCGATGAAATTGCAAACCTCTCGTATGATATCCAGGTTTCGTTACTCAGGGTAGTGCAGGAAAGGAGAATGAGGAGAGTAGGCGGAACTAAAGATATCGATCTTGATGTGCGTATTATTATAGCAAGTAATGAACCGCTATGGGAGGCTTCCAAGAGAGGCAAGTTCCGTGAAGATCTTTTTCACAGGTTCAACGAATTCAGCATGACGATACCGCCATTGAGGGAGAGGAAAAGCGATATCATGATATTTGCGAGACATTTTCTTAACCTCACCAATGAGGAGCTTAACAAGAAGGTAAAGGGATTTTCACCGGAGGTGGAAGAAATATTCCAGAAATATGTTTGGTATGGAAACCTACGTGAGCTGAAGAACGTAGTGAAAAGAGCAACGTTGCTGACAGATGGTGATTACATAGAAGACCGTTCGCTGCCCTTTGAGATCGTGAACTTCAACAAGCTTTCGTTTGATGGAGCCAGTGAGCCCTCAGCACCGCCAGCGCAGGTTAGTGCAGCGCCGGCGCCGGCAAATTCACATGCTAACCCATCGCACGGACGCACTGTGCTGGATGAAACCACTTTGAAGGCTGCGAGCATTGATGCGGAATATGAAATGATCATTGAAGCATTGAAGCAGGCAAATTTCAACAAGAGTAAAGCTGCTAAACTTCTCAATATTGACAGAAAGACGCTGTATAATAAAATGAAACAATACCAGGAATTTAATAACCATTAGTGCTGATGGAAAAATCTGTGGATAACAACATACCGCAAAACACGGAAAGAACTGAGCCTGATATTTACGATTATAAGCAGATGGTTCTTGAAAAAGAGAAGTTCCAGAAGATACTTGAGAATAAAGTGAGAGAACTTGACCGTTCAAATAAGGAACTCGAGGAATTCGCATACATAGCATCTCATGATCTGCAGGAACCACTCCGGAAGATCACGTCATTCAGCGAAAGACTGAAGGAAAAACTTCCTTCGAACCTCGAGCCCGATGTACAGTTGTATCTCAACAGGATGCTCGCGGCCACAGATAACATGCGCACACTGATCGACAACCTGCTTGAGTTTTCACGCACGAGCCGCATCAGCGAACCGTTTGTAAAAACTGATCTTAATAATATCATATCCGAGGTTAAAGCCGATCTCGAACTGAAAATAGAAGAAACATCAACAACGATAACGTCCGAAACGCTTCCTGTTATTGATGCGATTCCTATGCAGATGAGACAACTGTTTACAAACCTCTTTACAAATGCAATCAAGTTTAAAGGCGAAGGGTCAACACCTAAAATAGAAATAAGATGTTCGGAGCTGCCTGATGAACAAAAAGAACCGAATCATCTCCGGCATAACAACAAGTATTACAAGATTGTAGTAAAAGATTACGGAATAGGGTTTGACCAGGAATTTTCGATGAAGATCTTCCAGATCTTTCAGAGGTTGCATGGCAAGGCCGAATATCCGGGATCAGGTATCGGCCTGGCTATTTGTAAAAAAATTGTCGAAAACCATTCAGGACGGATCTTTGCAGAAAGCGAGCCGGGTAAGGGTGCCGAGTTCATCACCATACTGCCCGAATCTCAATCATAAGTCTTTATGCAGGATCAAAACCACCTCACGCGCATACTTATCATTGACGATGATGAAGATGATTTCTTCATTACGAGCGAATACATCAATAAAATCAGCGACAGAAAATTTCAGATCGATTGGTGCTATAAATACAATGATGCCATTAAGCATTTCAAGAATAAAGATTACAACCTTTATTTCATCGACTACTATCTCGGAGCAAAAACCGGTCTTGATCTGATAAAGGAAGCGGTTTCGCTTCAATGTGAGGAACCTATGGTGTTGCTTACCGGTAAAGGAAACCAGATGATTGATAAGGAGGCTATGCAGGCAGGGGCAATGGATTATCTCGTGAAGTCGGAGCTGAATGTTGAAAAAGTTGAACGGTGCATCCGTTATTCACTTGACCGCGCGGCTTCAATGAAAGCAATACGTTCGAATGAAAGAAAATTCAGAAGCATATTTGAAAGATCAAAGGATGCTGTTTTTCTTGCGAATGAGGATCTTGTGTTCCGCGATGTGAATGACGCCACTTCCTCGTTGCTGCAATATTCAAAAGAGCAGTTGCTGAATATAAGCCTGTATGACCTGTTAGATGAAAAGGAGAATAACTTTATTCGTGACAGGATCGCATTCAGTGGCGTTCTGCACGACCGTGAAATAGAATTGCAATCCCAGGAAGGCGAAAAGAAGAACTGTATTCTTTCATTATCTGTTGAAACCGACTCGAACAATCAGAGATATGTGCACGGGTTGATGCACGATATTACCGAATTGAAAAAGGCCGAGAAAGCGGCCCTTCTTGCAGAAAAACTTGCAGCAACGGGAAGGCTCGTGCAAACACTTGCTCATGAAGTAAGAAACCCACTGAACAATATAAATCTTTCGCTTGAGCAGCTTCATCACGAGATGGGACAGGTGGATGATGCGGAGATATATATGGAGATCATCCAGAGAAACAGCAAGCGTATCAGTGACATCATAACCGAGTTGCTGAACACGTCACGCCCGGCAGAAATGTCGCTTCACAGCAAGCCGCTGCAGGTAATACTTGATGAAAGTATAGCTGCCGCGCTCGATAGAATCACGTTGCAGAAGGTAAAGCTGCAGATAAACTATACGCCGAATCCGGCTTTTGTTAAGGCCGACGCGCAGAAGCTAAAACTTGCCTTTCTTAATGTGATTATCAACGCGGTAGAGGCCATGCCGGAGGATACCGGTATTTTGATGATCAGCATCGAATCGGACAAGGAAAACCATATTGTAAAGATCCGCGATAACGGAAGCGGCATTGCCGAAGAAAACCTGTCCAAACTGTTTGAGCCTTATTTTACATCAAAAAGGAACGGTCTGGGGCTCGGTCTGGCGGCCACCCTCAACATTTTGCAGGCGCACAAAGGGAGAATTGAAGTAACTTCAGAGTTAAATAAAGGCACGCAGTTTACTATAACGTTTCCAGCAGCCTAAATAAGTGAAACTTCTAAAAACGGTTTTATGAGATCACTATGGACAGGGGCTATAGGGTTTGGACTGGTGAACATACCAGTAAAGCTATTCAGCGCCACACAGCAAAGCGACCTGGATCTCGACATGCTTGACAAGAAAGATCACTCGAACATAAGATTCAAGCGTGTAAATGAGAAAACAGGCAAAGAAGTACCGTGGGCCAACATTGTGAGAGCATACAATTATGAAGGCAACTATGTTGTACTTGACGACGAAGATTTCAAAAAAGCGAGTCCCGAAAAAACCAAAATGATCGAGATCGCTGAATTCGTTGAAGAAAAAGAAATCGATTCTATTTATTATGAAACCCCATATTATCTGGAACCAGCGAAAGGTGGCGAAAAGGCATATGTTCTTTTGCGTGACGCGTTGAAAAAAACCGGTAAAACCGGATTATCAACCTTTGTGTTAAGAACTAAAGAAAGCTTAGGATTAATAAAACCTTCGGGCAAGATCCTGTTACTGCAAAAGATCAGGTACGCAGAAGAGATTAGAGCGACAGAAGATCTAAACATACCTGATACCGCACCAAAGGCACCTGAAATCAAGATGGCCATCACCTTGATCGACCAGTTGAGTGGAAAGTTTGATATCTCTAAATACAAGGATACTTACTCAAGCGAATTGATGAAGCTGATTGAAGCGAAGGCGAAAGGTAAGAAACTGCCGACACCTACTATGAAGGTGGTGCATTCTACTTCGAAAGATCTGATGGAGCAGCTAAAAGCCAGTTTGGAAACGAAAAGAAAGAAAGCTTCCTAAAAAAAACCCCCGATGAACGGGGGTTATTAGTTAAGATAAAGAGTTAAAGATCTACCTGGAACTTTGAATAAACCTTCGCGCCGGAGTGCCAATCAACATATACAGTGAAACCTTCTGCATTAAAATCGACAAGGTGATATTGTAAAGGATTGTACTGGTAGTTTACAAAGTTGAAATAGGGACCGCTTTTATTAGCACCAATTGAGAAGTCTCTAGTAAACACATCTTCTGAAATCTCAGAGAATTTGTTCGCATTTTGAGTGATAGTAACTTTTCCGGTGCTTACGTCAAACACGTTTACATCGTCCTTAATCCAGATACTAACATACGGCCAGAGGTTTGTTTCATGTTTTATTTCAGCATCATCTTCTACATAATCAATCTCTTTGTCTGACCAGTAGTCAACCAGCGTGAACTGTTTTCCCACAATGTAGGATTTGAAATTTTCTGCTTTCTGCTTGTCTTCGGGACTCGCTTCATCGCCGCCCTTCTTGCAGGACGACAAAACACCAATTGCTAAAAGGGCAACGGATAAGTAGGTAACAATTTTCATAACGTAGTATTATTTATTTTCCGGATTAAAATTTTGTGCAGTCCTCCTGTACCGGACGCCAGTAGGATAAACGAATTAAGTACGATAATATTGCTTAATATCTTAAAAGTCAAGCGATCTTAGTTAAATTAGACCGAAATTTTGGCGGTTAGTTTAACCAGTCAAACCTTAACTACAATTTTAATTTACCAACGTCTTCTTCTGTGTACTTTTCGCGATTGGCTATGGCCTTCAACATTTTGAAGTAAACTCCCATGCTTCCCGAATTACTGTTCCAATAATTCGCCTCTTCGGTCACCACCTGGACAAGACATAACTTAGGATCATCTTTACCTTTTGGAAACCATGCCTTTAGAAGAGGGTTCCATAGTTCATCGATTTTTTGCCGGTTCAGCACCACTGAACTTGTTCCCCGCACCGTTACATATATATTTTTCCCGGGATGCGCATATATCAGGTAAACCGTATTATCACGGGAAACTTCCTGAATCTTCTCTGAGAACTCATTTGTAAAAAACCATGCGTTGCCTTCATCATCAATTTTCGCGGTAGACATGGGCCGGCTGAACAGCCTGTTATTGTCATCAATTGTAGTGAACATGCAGATGTTCACATCGTGAACCAGATTCTTAAACTTCTTTATTGCTTCTTCTTTCCCGGTTTGTTCCATAAACATTAAAGGGTACGGTTTATCAGGTTGCAATTTTATTTCTCGACTGATGTATAATATTGTACAGGAATGCGCCAAAAAACGGTACTGCCACAACGATAATCAACCAGAATGTTTTTTGGTATTTCTTGAGATCGCCGGCACTTGTAACTTCTATAATGGACCATATCCAATAAACTGCACCCAATGCCAGGCCCGAGTATAGAACATACACACCATTTGGGTTCTCACTTGCAAACATGAAAAATCCAATGAAAAATACAGCCGTTACTATGAGCCCAAAGATTAGTGAGGGTCTCCTTACATTCTTCATAAAAGCGGCGCTTTTATATATAACAGGAAAATCTATGCCCAAGACGAATCGTTAGCGGTTAAATGGCACATGAATTAATGGGGAATTTTTTACACATCAAATGGGCTTTTTATCCGGATTCACCATTTTTTTATTGATGTTCTCTACTTCCAGAATAAACTGGTTCACTTCCGGAGACGCGTATGGTCCGTAAGCATCCACTAGAGTGCCCTTCACGCCATCGTTTGTTTCAATTGCATATAATATCGACATGTCGTCGGGATCAGAAGCTCCTTCAAAGCGGTAGAAATTAACAATGTTCACCTCATTTGGAGCATAAACTTTATCTGTTCTGAGAGATTTCAATCCGTCGTCAGTTGCCTTGAAGTCGTCAGTAAATCCCGTTTCAATCATTTTTGCGAGACATGCCTGCAGGCTTTTCAGATCGGGAAGTGTTTTGTTTTCGTTCACTAACATAAAAAAAGATTTAAAGGTTTTTTTATTAGAAGAAAGAGCCGGTCACTCAAAACCGGCTCTGCTCCCAATCACTAGTCACAAATTGTTTACCAGTTATTTTATTTATTAACTGATGCATGCAAATCCCTGTACTTCTTAATAACATCATGAGATGTTTTCAATGAAGACTTCTGGTTGCTGATAAGCTGACGGATGTCAGAAGTCATTTCAGCATCGGACTTCAAAGCTGAGTCATATGCTTTCTGGGCAGCATCTTCACCGTACTCGCAGTTTTCCAGGATCGCCTGTCTGCTATTGCCGGTGAATGTCGCTTTCAAATCCATCCAAACGCGATATATTTTGCCTGAGTTAGTTGTGCCTGTTGCGGGATCTCCACCAAGTTTTACCACTTCCTGTGTTAGCTCCGCAGCATATTGACGGCTTTCTTCAGACATTCTTGAAAATATTGCACGAAGATCAACATCAATGTCGCGCGCTTCATCTGCAGCTTTCTCATATCCTACTACGCGGTCGTTATTGATTCTGATCAGATCGTTCAATACTGTAACCAAATTATCATTCGTTGCCATAACATAGTTTTAAAAATGAACAGATATCTTATTATCATAAAAGTTGTGCCGCACTTTCGGCGTTTTAATAATAAATAATAAAATATGTGTTATCTTAGAAGTTGAATGAGTTCATTTTATTGCTAACCCAAAATAAATATCATGGCAAAAAAGAAAGCAGCAAAGAAAAGAGGCGCGAAAAAATCTGCAAAGCGCCCAGCTAAAAAAGCCGCTAAAAGAGGCGCAAAAAAAGGCGCCAGGAAAGGAGCGAAAAAAAGAACAGGAAGAGCCGCGAAGAAAGGCGCTAAAAAACGTAAATAAAGAAGTAAAAAAAAGAACCGGCTAAAAACCGGTTCTTTTTTATTTATAAAGAGAGTAATTCTTAATTCGATTGCAGGTTCTTCAGGATTTTCATGAGAACCTGTTCTGATCCGGTGAGTCCGCCTGATATTTCAGGATCTTCAATTTCATCCAGCTTATCGATGTATTGTTTCAGACTGTTTTCTTCATATAATTTCAGCAATCCGGGATGAACGTAGTATTTTTTACATACTGTTCTCGTATTGCCTAATTTCTTACTCACTTTATCGAGCGCTTCAACGATCTTCTTTTTCGAATCTGTGGCTCCCATTGCTTGGCCGATTGACTTGAACGCCCAAAGGATATTCAGTGAGCCCGCCCATGTTCTGAAATCCTTTGCAGTAAAGTCCATTCCACCTGCGGCTTCTTTAATGTACTGATTAACCATTCCTGAATCAATGCTCTTGCGGTTGCCTTCGCCATCGACGTACTGAAACAATTCTTTACCCGGGAGGTCCCTGCATGCAAGAATAGTATTGGCGAGCTTTTTATTTCTGATGGTCACGTCGTGATCTATTCCTTTTTTCCCTTTAAAGCAGAATCTTATTAATGATCCTTCAACTGCAACGTGCTTATCTTTCAAGGTAGTGAGCCCGTATGAACCATACATCTTTTCATAACCGCTGTTCCCTATCCTTATATATGTTCGTTCCATCAGACTTACAACAAGGGCAAGTACTTTCTCCTGGCAGAGCTCTTTCTTTTTATAGTCTTCCTCAACCCGCGCGCGGATCTTAGGCAAGGCCTTACCGAATTCATAGAGCCTGTGAAATTTAGTTTCATCTCTCAGTGCATTCCATAACGGATGGTAGCGGTATTGTTTACGTTGGCGCATATCGAGGCCGGTCGCCTGAATATGGCCATTAGGGAGCGGGCATATCCATACGTTGTTCCACGACGGCGGGATTGCAAGTTTCTTTATTCTTTCTATTTGCTCCTTCCCTTTGAGGGGTTTATCGTCGTAGATGTAAGTGTATCCTTTTCCTTTCTTTATTCTTGATATTCCTTTTGAATCAGTTCTTATATACACAAGCGCAGCGACTTCCGCAGCCTTTTCATAGTCGCGGTCGATACGGAGGAATTCTTTGTGAGAGAGCTCGATGACTTCTGTTGTATTGTCGCTGCTGTTCATAGTTGATGTTTGCGGGAGGCGTTTGACGTAAGGCGTGACGCGTGAAGCGTGAAGCGGAAATAATCTTAGTAGCCTCACGCCTGCCGCATCACGCCTCACGTACACAAAAAAAGCCAGGCGCTATGGCCTGACTTTTAACCCCTAAACCCTACTGCTAATTATAGCAGCCCGTTTAATGCATGGCTTTTTCATTCCTCCTCTCCTTCACCTTCTTCTTCAGCCTGCAAATTAATATCAGATTCAGCTATTGAAGTAAGTGCTTCATCAGCGTCTTTTTCTTCCTGAAGAATTTGACCCAGAATATCTTTTGCTTCATCAAGGCCCATGGTCTTGGCGAGTTGGGCAAGTCCGCCATAGCTGGCTATTTCATAATGTTCAACTTTTTGAGCTGCCAGAATGATACCCACATCGCGGGTGGCGGTGCCATCTTCTGTTTCTTCGATTATGGACTCTGCTTCTTTTGTAAGACCTTCCATCGCTTCGCACTTTTTAGCCTGTGCTTTTTTGCCTATAATCTCAAAAACCTGTTCCAGGCGTTCCACATGTCCCTCTGTAACTTCCAGGTGATCTTCAAGGGCCGCAATAAGCTCCTGATTCGACGCTGCCTTCATCAATTTTGGGATCGCCTTTGTCAGATGTTTCTCGGCCCAGTACAAATCTTTCAGTGAATCGTAAAAAAACTTTTCAAGCTCACCTGCGGATGTTTGCTGTTGCCTTGCTGCCGATGACCCTGAAGTTTTTGAACCTGTATTAGTATTTCGTGATGTTGCTGTTCTTGATTTGGATTTGGTTTGTGGCATAGCTATGTTTTTAGAATCCAACATCGTTAAAATTATATGCCACGCGATTCCATGGCATCTGCGTTAGCCTTGTAGAGTATATTCCTCGTGAATGAGAGCACTACTTGTTTTTTGCGGAAATAAAATCTACCCTTTCGTGGTATCAGTTTTGAACCCGGTCCCTCCTATTTAAATCAGCTGTTATCGAGCGCCTGCAATATATCATTGAGGATATCGTCCCTGTGTTCGAGCCCCACAGATATTCTTATCAGGCCGGGAGTTATGTTCACCTGGTTTCTTTCTTTTTCAGAAAGTTTTGCATGAGTAGTACTTGCAGGATGCGAGGCAATGCTTCTTGAGTCGCCAAGGTTAGCTGTAAGCGACAGCATCTTCAGGTTATTAAGAAATGCCCGCCCACTTTCAATGCCGCCCTTCAGTTCAAAGCAAACAATGCCGCCACCGTTCAACATTTGCTTTTTAGCAATTTCATAATGCGGGTGGCTGGCGAGGAACGGGTAACGAAGCGAATTAATCTTTGGATGGCCTTCGAGCTTCTGCGCTATATAAAGTGCATTCGATGAATGACGCTCCATTCTCACGTCGAGCGTTTCAATACTCTTGCTTAACACCCACGCATTAAATGGTGACATCGCGGGACCGGTGCTCCTGCAAAACAGATAAATGTCGTAGATAAGCTCAGTTTTGCCAACTACTACACCACCAAGAACCCGGCCTTGACCGTCAATCCATTTGGTTGCAGAATGAACAACAAGATCGGCACCGAGATCTATTGGACGCTGTCCCACGGGCGTAGCAAAGCAGTTGTCTACATTCAGAATGATGTTATGTTTTTTTGCGATTTCCGAAATGCGGGCAATGTCAATAATATCCAGTCCCGGATTCGTAGGAGTTTCAAGATATATCATCCTTGTGTTGGGCCGGATGGCAGCTTCCCATGAATCCGGCTCGTTCGCACTGATGTAGCTGTATTCGATACCAAATCTTGGAAGGAATTTGGTGATGACCGTATGAGTGCTACCGAAAATCGCATTGAACGATAGCAGATGGTCGCCCTGTTTAAGCAGAGCCATAAAAGATGCGAAAATTGCGCTCATGCCGGATGCAGTGGCAAAGCCGTCTTCTGCCCCTTCGAGTGCACAAACCCTGTCGACAAACTCCTTTACTGTAGGGTTGCTGAATCTTGAATAAATGTTATCGTCGGTTTCGTCGGCAAATGCTGCACGCATATCTTCAGCATTGTCGAATGTGAAGCTGCTTGTAAGGAACAATGGAGAGGAATGTTCCATCTCATAAGTTCGTTCTGAGCGGGTGCGGATCGCTTTAGTTATCGGATGTAATGACATGAATTAATTTGTTTGATCAGTTTACAACTACTTTCCAGTTCAGTGTGGCGCCCGCGCGTTTGAGGGTTTCTGATACAGAGCAATATTTTTCCATTGAAAGCGCAACGGCTTTTTCTGCTTTTTCTTTATCCACTTCACCGTTCATCTCAAAAACCAGGTCGACTTTTTTCCATAATGAAGGGTCTTTGCCTGGTTCGCGCTCGCCCTCGATACGCATTCGGAAACCGGTAACTTTCTGCCTTTGTTTTTTTAAGATAGAAAGGATGTCGATGCCGCTGCAACCACCAAGGCCCATTAAGAGAAGCTGCATCGGGCGTACACCAAAATTTTCACCTCCTGTTTCAGGACTGGTATCAATTTTCACTATATGACCGTTGGCATCCTTTGCTTCGAACCCGAATGCCCCGTTAACCCGTTCTAATTCAACTTTTACCATTTTCTGAAAATTTTTATAAATGTAATATATTCAACACTTTACTTTGCAGGCAATTTCAGTTACTACGATGAAGCAATTCAGGCATGAACAGCCATTTACTCTTGAAAGCGGAAAGATCCTGAACGGAATCAACATCGCGTACCATACATATGGACAGATGAATGATGAACAGAGCAACGTGGTTTGGATTTGCCACCACCTTACCGCCAATTCCGATGCGTCGTTATGGTGGTCGGGGGTTGTTGGTCAAGGTGCCATTTTCGATCCCGACAAATACTTCATCGTTTGTGCCAATATCCTGGGATCATGTTACGGTTCAACCGGTCCGCTAAGCGAAAACCCTGATACCGGCAAACCATATTATTCATCTTTTCCTCTTGTCACCATCCGCGACATGGTGAGAGCACACATACTGCTTCGTCAGCATCTTGGTATAAATAAGATTAACCTGATGATCGGCGGAAGCATGGGCGGTTACCAGGCAATCGAGTGGGCAATAATGGAAGATGAAGTGATAGATAACCTCGTGCTGTTGTCGACATCGGCTACAGAAAGTGCCTGGGGAATCGCGGTACATACTTCGCAAAGAATGGCCATCGAGGCGGACTGTACCTGGAAAAACGATGCACCCGACGCAGGGAGGAAAGGCCTGAAAGCCGCACGTGCGATGGGTTTGATCAGTTACCGGAACCACGGAATTCTTGTGAGAAAACAAACGGATCCTGACAAAGAGAAGACTGATGAATACAAAGCTTCATCGTACATGGAGTACCAGGGTGAGAAGCTCGTAAACCGTTTCAATACGCACAGCTATTGGCTCCTTACGAAAGCGATGGACAGCCATCATATTGCGCGGGGAAGAAAAGGCAATACGTCAGATATTCTTGCTGGTATCAATCAAAGAACTTTGGTTTTTGGAATACACAGCGACATCTTATGCCCTCTCGCAGAGCAGGAATATTTGTCGAAGCACATTCCCGATTCAAGGCTTATAGCAATCGATTCGGCCTATGGCCATGATGGATTTATGGTTGAAGCAGAGCTTATATCAAAATATCTCCGTGAATGGTGGGAGATATGAGTTAAAAAATTCCGAGCGACTTCACAAGTATTCTAACGCTCCAGAATATTACAAGTGAACCTACACCAATGAACATTGTTTTAAGCGGAAGCTTGCCTACAAGCTTTGCAGCGATGGGTGCAGCTATCAATCCCCCAACAATTAATCCCGCAATTACCTGCCAGTGGCTTATTCCAAGCATCGTGAAAAAGGTTACGGCACTTGCGAGTGTAACAAAGAACTCTGAAAGGCTCACAGAACCGATAACATATTTAGGAGTTCTTCCTTTAGATATCAGCGTACTTGTAACAAGGGGCCCCCATCCGCCGCCGCCAAAGGAATCGAGAAAGCCACCTGCTCCTGCCAGCCATCCAACTCTTTTTACTTTCTGGGGCTTGTTCTTTCTGTATACGGTTAACAATATCTTCAAACCAAGGAACAACGTGTATGCTGCGAGTATTGGACGAACATAATTGGCATATTCGGTACCGAATTTCGATAAAACGATTGCGCCGATAACAGCCCCTATCACACCAGGTATCAGCAATGCGCTGAATAATTTTTTGTTTACATTTCCGAACCGGTAGTGGCTATAACCTGAGATACCGCTCGAAAACATCTCGGCAGTGTGAATGCTTCCACTGATCACAGGCAGGTTTACTCCAAGTGACAGCAATATTGTAGTACATGTTACTCCATAACCCATTCCCAATGCGCCATCAACAAGTTGTGCCGCGAATCCTGCAAGGATCATCCAGTAGAACATTGGTTCGATATGCCGGGGAAGATCTTTCACACTCACTACAAGATCATTAAAGGGTACGTACGATAACACCGCGTAACCAAGAAACATAAAAAAGAATGCAAATAGGAAATATGATGCAATCTTTTTCCAGCGTCTTTCATTTGTGCGGTTATCGATTGTGGTCTTGAGCGCGAGGCCGCGGGTTATATGGTTAAGCTTATTCACTTTGTCGGCGAAGTTGCCGCTGAGCTTGTTTCTTATCACGTTCATATTCTGCAGCACCTCGTCTATCTGGTCGGGCATCACATCGCTTAGTACGTCTTTAAGTCGTTTTGCAATAGTGGGTGATTTACCATTTGTAGATATCGCGATCTTAAGGTTACCTTTTTTTACAACAGAAGCCAGGTAGAAGTCGCAGAGTTCCGGTTTGTCGGCAGCATTTACCAATTTGCCCCTTTGTTTTGCATCGTTGCGGATCTGTTCACTTAAAACAGGATCGTTTACAGCAGTAATAACAAGATCACTCCAGTCAATATCGGATGGATCGTAAGGCTTTTGAAATATTTCGACGTTCTCATTTTTCGCGGCGATGTCCCTGATTGTGCTGTGCACTTCAGTTGCAACTACACGCACCGGTGTAAGAGGTGAATTGGAAATTATCGATGCAAGCTTTTCAATACCTACATTTCCTGCACCGATAAGCAATACATTAAGCTCCTCCAACTTAAGGAAAACCGGGAAGAGATTATTGGTATCTGTTTGTGGCACTGGTGATGTTTCGATTTTCAATGTCTTTGTTTTATTTCTTTTTCCTAAGATCTATATTATGATAAAAATATGCCCGTGCCACATGGAACATTTTGTAACGGTTTCCCGCGGGAAGCTGTTGAAACAAATTCATATATCCAAATTGCAGGTAATCTTTTTCGTTAACATGGTAAGCGAATCCTAACAATAAGCGGTTCTGATCGAAATAATTGTTCACGATATGCTTTCCGAAATTCACCATCAACTCATTGTTCATAGATACCGAAAATGTATTGGGCGCAAAAGCTTTTCTGCTTAAAGGCAAAAACAGCAAAGTGTTGTATCTCGCCCTGAAATTGAAATTGTATCCGTCCGCCAGTTCATCGTCACTTTTTATCTTTCTCCTGTAACGCTCTTCAAGTCTTATCGTATTTACCACCCTCGACCTCTTTCCCTGCATTGTCCAATAAACCTGCTGCCACGGACGGTGTTCAGGTTGCGACACTCCGCTATGATCGTCCGCAGGAAAAAAATTCACATAAGCGTATCCCACCGTAAATCTCAACCGGTCGTTCGCGTAATACGAGATACCGGGTCTGAAGATCGCGGTTGACAGATCATTCACAAAATCTTCTTTAGTGCGAAGATGGAGATCCAGCCAAACTCCCCATCGGTCGCTTAATCGCGTCTGGCTTACATAACCAAGCCACGCCTGTTTTATATACTCCGTTTGCTTCTGCTGAGCAGCAGCATTCATTACCATTACTGTCAAACAAATCCAGGCGAAATATTTCATCCGTGCCTACTGATATTAATTAAAATATTTTCTGTTGGTAAAATCCCCAAACGTTTCACCTTCCTTTCTTTCCTTCGAGAATGTAGCAAATAGGTTGTCCAGTTCCGAAAGGATGGCTTGCTCATCAAGGCTCTCCCTGTACATCCTGTTCAGCCTTAAACCAAGACGGTCTCCGCCAATATGAAGATTGTATCTTCCGAGCGCTGTTCCCACGAAGCCAATTTCAGCTGCGTATGGACGGGCACATCCATTCGGGCAACCGGTCATGCGCATAACGATCTCTTCATTCTGCAAACCGTAATTAGCCAACATCGGTTCAATTTTATCCAACAACGATGGAAAATATCGTTGCCCTTCAGCGAGCGCCAGTGGACAAGTGTTCAATGCTACACATGCCATCGCATTTCTGCGTATCGTGGAAGCGCTATCGGTATGATCGGTGATCAGGTATCTTCTTAAGATGCCGTCGATGGTTGCTTTGTCTTCATCTTTAATGTCGCCTAGTATCAGGTTCTGATTGCATGTGAAAATAAAATTCGCTTTGCCTGTTTTGGCAACTTCAAGCAATGCTGTTTTCATCGGCAGCGTATCGGTGTCGAGAACTCTTCCATTCTCTACGTAAAGAGTATAATACCATAGCCCTTCGTGATTCTGTTCCCATCCATAATAATCTCTGCGGCTTTCAAATTTGAACGGCTTCTCTTTTTCCAGCTCGAATCCTGTTCTTCTTGCAAGCTCTTCCTTCCACCAGTCGAGGCCGAGCCGGTCTACGGTATACTTTATTCGTGCAAGCTTTCTGTCGCTTCTGTTGCCATAGTCCCTTTGAATAGTAAGGATCTCATAAACGGCCTTAAGAAGTTTTTCTTTTGTGTCGGCAAATCCTATTATAGAGCCAAGACGCGCATAATGGTCGGGGTTGCCATGGGTGGTTGACATACCGCCTCCGATTGCAATGTTGAAACCCTTCAGCTTGTTGTTCTTTACGATAGCAATCAGGCCAAGGTCGTTGGCGAACACATCAACATCGTTATTGGGTGGAATGGCAATGGCTATCTTGAATTTGCGCGGCATGTACCTGTCCTGATACAACGGATCTTCTTCAGATTTTTTATCTGCGATCTTTTCGTCGTCGAGCCAGATCTCATAATAAGCGTGAGTTTTTGGCAGCAACATCTTGTTTATCTCTGTCGCATATTCATATATCTCCGCGTGAAGAGGCGATTGCTTCGGATGAGACGAACACAGTACATTACGATTGATGTCGCCACAAGTCGCAATTGTTGTAAGATGCGCTTCCCTGAAGGCCTTAAGCGTTGGCTTAATCACCGACTTAAGAACCCCATGAAGCTGTATGGTTTGCCTTGTGGTGATCTTCAGAACGCCTGTTGAATTCTCTCCGGCGATATTGTGGAGGTCCACCCATTGCTCGGGCTTCATTACACCGCCCGGCAAACGCAGCCGTATCATAAATGAATACAAGCGTTCCAGTTTCTTCATGGCACGCTCCTCGCGCCTGTCGCGGTCGTCCTGAATATACATTCCATGAAATCTTACAAGCGCAACATCATCCTCGTACAGGTTGCCCGTAATCTCATTCTCGAGGCTCTCTTTTAAAGTTCCCCTGAGATTATCACTGGCCTGTTTTATTCGTTCGGTAGATGATAAGTTAGTTTCTTCAGCCATTGTTATAATTAATAAACGTCTTTTAAATATCTGGATTCATCCTTTAATTGCTCAACAAACTGTACAGACTCTTCAATTGTTTTATTGCCGAATTTCTGAACGATCTGCATCAGCGTATCTTCAACGTCTACGCTCATTGGATCCTTAGCGCCGCAAACGTAAAGTGAAGCACCGTTCACCAGCCAATCATACAGCTCTTTTCCATGCTTCAGCATCTTATGCTGCACGTATACCTTCTCTTTCTGGTCTCGGGAAAAAGCAACGTTCAGCTTATTAAGCACGCCCGTTTCAACCCAATTTTGTAGTTCAGTCTGATAAAGAAAGTCCGTAACAAAATGCTGGTCGCCAAAGAACAGCCAGTTACGTCCGCTTGCTCCTGCCGAATCGCGATGGGCGAGAAATGATCTGAACGGAGCAATGCCGGTACCCGGACCCACCATAATTATGTCTTT
>Ga0075431_100002151_pt1 | contig 18843 bp, 18 predicted proteins | sample RhiMetdeltSRZDD5_FD_75297 | JGI IMG/M metagenome (GOLD analysis project Ga0075431, IMG submission 75297) | Populus rhizosphere microbial communities from Tennessee, USA - Rhizosphere MetaG P. deltoides SRZDD5 | ecosystem: Host-associated > Plants > Roots > Rhizosphere > Soil | place: USA... | reverse complement strand
AACACACGAAAGTTCGCCGATCCAAACAGGTGCATGGAACCGTTGCGAAAATGTTCTCACATCACTTAAGGCCGACGAGAGCGAATTGATGTCGGTATTCGCATCGGGATAACCGCGTTGTACATCGGTAGACGAAATTCCCAGGTAAGTGGTGATGCCCTGGTGTGTAATGGATAAGGGCGAGTAGCTATGAGGCGTATAAATGATGTTATCGTAAGGAAGCGGCAATATCATTGCATACATATTATTGCGTAAACATTCAAGAGCGATAACATGATTGGGATCGATTTCTCTTATGGCTTCAATAATATCTGATTGCCACCGTAGATATTCTGCATAATTGTGATTTACACGTGGTTCATTAATCAGGTCGTAGGCTGCAACGATTGTCTTGTCTTTATAACGTGCGGCCAGTTGTTGCCATATTGCCTTTATTCCATTCCGTCTTCCGATTGCATCGGCGTTGTCGCCCCAGAGATCACAAGCTGCCTGGTCCGGATAAACCTGTAATGTTACCACGAGGTACATCTCCTCTTTTTCCGCTATTCTTATTGCAGAATCAAGAGTTGCAAGAGGGGTAGAACCCAGATCGTTGCCTGAATGATCAGAGAAATAATAATTATTGCTGCCTGGCAGATGCGATACTGATATCCAATACCGTCCGATATTGGCGCCTGTTGTTTTTGCAGCAGGAATGTTTTTGGCTGTGAGGTCACCTAATGTATATACGGTGCTTAAATTGAACCCTCTGATCAACTTACCCGCAAAGTGATCACCGGTTAAGTATTGACCTTTGGGTGGTAGGCTCGTTGGTTTTGATGTTGAAAATGCCTGCGGAGCAGTTAATGATGTTTGAGTGAAATAAAGCAGCCCGACCCTGCAATGATTTGCACCAGCGCTGAAGTTGGAAATCCTGATTTTTACTGTATGCGTTCCCGAAGTTATTTGGTCGACGGATAATGAATATATCCGGATGGATGAAGCAGTGATTGAAATGGTGCCCTTGCTTATTCCATCAATGAAGAGTTCAACGTTTGGTGAACCTGATTTTAAATAAGCGGAAATGTCAAAACGGTAACTGCCGGTTAAAGGGAATGAAACGTTCGTTTTTTCAAGAGATGCAAGATTTGAATTCAACCAGTAAAATTCATCGTATGGCTGGCCGCCTGTAGCGGTCATTTCGCGTTGCGAAAGTAGAACTGCATATTTTTCTGGTTGTGCGGCAGCATTGAAGAATAGCAGTAGGCTTAGTACGGATACGGATATATACGGTCTCATAGGTACTCTATTATTAACAATAATGGTACCAAAATAACACACTTGATTATCAATGATGAGAGCAGTATTACCTCATTCAAAACATTAGGTAAATACCTACTGACGCGTAATTAAGTCATTTGATGATGGTAGATGTACTAAGGAAAACAACTTTAAAAGTCTTTTTTCCTGAAGGCATTGATCGCGAACAGCAGCGGCACTACGGCCCACAAAACGAGAACGCTGCCGGAGAACAATGTACCTGTGCCGCTTCCGAAAAAGTCTTTATAAGTGGCGCCGGTATATCCCATAAGGGCGCTTACATCCATTTTAAGCATAACAAATATGCGCGCGAGGTCAACGGGATTTAATGAAGACATTACCAATGTAAATTTCTCTACAGGATAATCGCTTAAAGCAAATAATAATAGTAATATAAGTCCATCATAAATTAGCGAGAAATAAAACCAGATCATCAACGCCACGCCAATACCACGCGCCTTATCCCTTGAAGTAACCGAAACCAGGTGACCGATGGAGGAGAATATAATGGTAAGAACAACTCCTGAAAATAAAAGTGACATTGTAGTTTCATCAAACTGATAGAAGCAAATAGGAATTCCTGTGCCGATGAGAAATGCGCAGATCAATGTGAATGTGGTGCCGGTAAACTGGCTCATGATGATCACCGTACGGCTTACGGGCTGCGAAACCATAAGCTCTACAAACTCGAGGTAGTTATAATAATGTATTGCGGAAAATACCAGGCTGATAAGAGGCACAACGATCAGAATAATATTAAGAAGGCTAAGAACTGCCTTACCTGCATCATCTTCAATTTGAAACAAACCCAGCGTTACAGCGAACAGAAAAATAGTGTATGCAGCAATTATTTTATTGCGAATAATATCCGATATGATATGTTTCGATATTCTAAGCATTTCCACTAAACTTTTTTTGCATGCAGGTTTCCATTATAAAAATTGTGTTGCATCAGCATTGCGATAGCTTTATTGAGCCGTTGTTCCCCAGTAATTGAAACAACATCTTCAAGTGTACTGAATAGCCTGATTGTCCCCTCCTGCAGATACATAACATGCGTGGCCAGATCATCAAGTTCGTTGAGGATATGGCTGGTGATGATGATCGTTTTTCCTTTCGCTTTTTCCTGCAATATCTTTTTCTTGAGGATTTCACTGGATATGGGATCGAGACCAGCAGTGGGTTCATCGAGAACCAGCACTACCGGATTAAACATAAAGGCCAGGCAGGCACTTACTTTCTGACGCGTTCCCCCCGACAGACTTCGCATGGTCTTGTCCTCAATCTCACCCAGGTTAAATGCGTTAAACAGCTCCGTATCGATATTGTTACGATCAGCGCGACGAATATTAATCATCATCTTTGTAAGCTGACGGATGCTCATATTATCCGGATATCTGCCGATCTGGGGCATGTATCCTATCTCGGCTCTATGCATGACAGAGCCAGCGATGGGCTTATCACGGAAAAAAATTTGTCCTTCGTCGGGAAACACCATGCCGAGAATGCATTTGATCAGTGTAGTTTTGCCTGATCCATTCGGCCCAATCAAAGCGATAACCTCGTTACTTCTGAATTCGGCCGATATTTCGCGGAGAGCATAGTGTTTTTTAAACCGCTTGGATATATTCTCGATCCTGATCATAGTTTCACACGTCTCATCAACGGTTTATTGTCTTTAAGTTCTTCGGGGGTCAACGTCGGAATTGCCTTCTCGATCTTGTCGAGCAGGCTCACTATAAAACTCCGAAGCAGGAACAGATTATTGGGATTCTGTTCAACCAGCATCGAATACATGCTAACAGGATGATAAGGAACGTCGCCTATTCCATCTTTATTCAGGTCGTACCCTTCATACTTATCCCAGTAATTCTCTGAAAAAGTGTTCAGCACAAGACTGCCATTTGTTGCAATATCAAACGTGTTCGACATGAAATTGTTATGATGATAGTAATTATCGCTGCAACTCGCCTGCACCTTAGAGGCCCAGCCATTATTATTAAAAGTATTGTAAGCGACTTCTATCCTGTTTGACCCTTCAATGTATATTGCAACAGTATTCCTGTAAAAAGTATTGTTAACAATCTTCGCGTCATTTATTTCCTTGAGCAGGATTCCATACGCCGAAGGTCCCCAATTATTACCGAAGTAATTATTGTTCATTTTTACGTTTTTTGAGAACATCACTGCTACACCTGCACCATTTTCCTTGAAGGTATTATTTGAATATACGTCATCGTTCGAAAACATGAAGTGCAACCCGTATCGTATATTTCTTTCACTGAAGTTGCCTACAATCTGGCTATTGGTAACAAACTCAAAATAGATCCCATCCCTGTTTTCCGACAGGTGATTCCCCTGAATAGAAGCATAAGAACATTTCCAAAGATGTATGCCATTACCACTAGTTTGTTCCGACTCTTTTACACCCTTAATTGTGTTATTTCTAATTTCAAAACGCGTACTGTTTGAAACATGTATACCAAAATAGGTGTGCGTAAAATAATTATCCAGGATCCGGACGTTACTTGAATTAACGATCTCAACCGCTGAAATATCTATTACAGATGAATAACCGGAATTTTTAAAATGAATTCCCTTAACAGTTATTCCCGTTCCCCTTATTGTTAATATCTGATACTTACCGCTCCCGTCCAGCGTTGGATAATGATCTCCGATCAATGTCAATCTCTTCCTGATTTCAACATTGTTCAAAACGTAACTGGCCCTTTTTATTAATATAGTGTCGCCATCAACAGCCCTGTTAACAGCATCCGCAACTGTGGTAATGTTTTGGTTAGGACCAACAACGATTATCCTGGCATTTGCAAACAAGCCGATACACAAAGCTAAAAGGATGAGCAGGTACTTCATTATTTAACGAGGATATTATAAAGAGTTGACCAATTAGTTACCTTGCTGCCATCAATTTCTGATGATTTCCTTTCAGCGGCCTTTTTGCCGGCGAACGCGGCGGCATTGCCGGCCATTGGGCTTTTGAACGAACTGCTGATGACAAATTCTGCATCCTTAACTGAAATAAATTCGTGCGGAGCTTCATAATTCACGAACAGTGTTTTGTGAATGTCAGCAAGCTCCACGGCTTCCCTCTCAAGAAAAGCAGCAATACAATGCGCGTCATCAAATTTATACACTTTGCCTTTCCTGGTAATAATTTCACCACCGAACCTTCGATCTGCAATTGTCATTTTACATTCTGCGCAAGCATCTTTGCCGATTTGTATTTCTTCAGGAGCCGGATTACACGATGAAACGAAAAAACAAGAGATGAATGCCAGTTGGGAAAAAGCGAAGCTTCTTTTTGCAAATTGTTTTGGTGATGGTTTACTTCGTTTCCATTCAATAAACCAGACAATGATGAAAATCGCAACCACGGCAATTGCGATCCAGGCACCTGTATCAGGATAAGAGAAAGCATCGAAATTCAGGAGTTTCTTATGACCGATCAAAGGTGGTTGATATGAAAGCCCGGGCACCTGGATAGCAGCTTTGGGATCAAGATCGTGTCCATAGCTATAACCCCACTGGTAAAAATCGATGAGCGCAACAATTCCGCCTGTAACAAAGAGTGCTATATAACCAAGGAGCAGCGATCTCTTTCCGGAAATTGCTACGATAACTCCTGATAAAATGAACGCACCTACAACATAAATCAGAAAGCCAAATTCAGGAAACATTTCTGCTTTAATGTGTTTCATGCCTATGTAGTGATTGAGACCGTTTATTATTTCAACGTCACCCGAAAGCCTGTTTAGCCAGATCTGCATCGACAATCCTTCTGGATATTGCGGCGCTATCAGATAGATTGACCAGAACGGAAAAAAATAAACCGCAACTAAAAGTATAGCGCTAACGCCCACGATAATTCTGGAAACATTCGTCATATAACACAAGTGAAGCAATGCAACCCTGGTGCGGGTTGCACTGCATTGATAAAACTATGGGTTCAGTGTAGTTGCTTGTGTACTGTCTGTAACGGTTTCAGCAGCCGGCTTATTAGTGCCTGTACTGAAAGCTAATTTTACATCACTGTTTGCGGGAGAAACCCTGAGGTAACCCTGCATTTCCTGGTGAAGTGCTGAACAGAAGTCTGTGCAATAAAAAGGATACATGCCCAAACGATCAGGTTTAAACAAAAGCGTTTGAGTTTCTCCCGGCATTATGAGTATCTCAGCGTTATTGGCACCTTTGATAGCAAATCCATGAGGTACATCCCAGTCCTGCTCGAGATTTGTTACATGAAAGTAAACATCATCTCCCACTCTTACACCCTCGATATTATCCGGTGTAAGATGCGATCTTATAGCGGTCATCCAAACATGAACCTGATTTCCCTTTCTTTCTACTTTTGTTTGGCCTTCACCTTTTGCAACATACGCATGTTGGTTTTCTTCAATCTTGTAGATCTTTATAGCATTCTTAGAGATCTTATCTGCAGGTATTGCTTCCGCATAGTGTGGCTCGCCTACTGTTGGGAAGTCGAGCAGAAGCTTCATTTTTTCGCCACTGATGTCATATAATTGAGCACTTTGTGGAAGTTCGGGGCCTACCGGCAGGTATCTGTCTTTAGTAATTTTATTATAGGCCACCATATATTTACCATATGGTTTTTTTGTTGGTCCGCCCATAACACTTAGGTGACCAATGGAATAATATGTAGGCACACGGTCGACCACTTTCAGATCCTTGATGTTCCATTTTACGATTTCTGATGAAACGAACATCGATGTATAGGCATATCCGTTCGCATCGAATTCAGTGTGCAGAGGTCCGAGTCCGGGCTTCTGTACCTCGCCGTACAAAACAGCTTCATATTTCAGCACCGGAAGGCTGTCAAAGGTGCCTTCGAAATTCTTTGCGCTTATTGCCTGCTGCAATTTTGTAAAGGAGAACACGGGAATTAACGCGGCAAGCTTACCGCTACCGATAATATATTCACCGGTTGGATCAACGTCTGTTCCGTGAGGAGATTTGGGACATGGTATGAAATATACTATGTCTTTGAGCTCTTTCGGATCGAGCACAAGAACATCGTTCATGATGGTAGATGTTGCTGTGTGGGTTTTTTCATCCAGCACATTGTGGGCATACCTGGCTGCCACTTTTCTTCCTTTGCCGGCCTTCACATATTCTTCAGCCTTTTTCCAGTTTACTGCCATAATGAAGTCTTTGTCTTTCGCAGATGCATTCACTTCAAGAAGCGTATTCGCTTGTTCTGAATTATAACAGCTGAAGAAGAACCATCCATGCGAAGGGCCTTTCCCTGCGCGTGCAAGGTCGAAGTTTACACCCGGGGTAAGGATCTGAAACGCGATGTTCATTCTCCCTGTATTTTGATCAACGCTTAGAAAACTTACGGTGCCTTTGAAATTCTGCTTGTAAGTATTGATGGGCACGTCTTCGTTGCGAAGTACGGGAATACTGAAACGCGTACCGGCAACAACATATTCTGTGTTCTCAGTAATATAAGGAGATGAGTGGTTGCCCGCACTGTTTGGAATTTCGATGATCTCTACAGTGCGAAAGGTTTTCAGGTCAACGCGTGCTATTCTTGGAGTATTGTTCCCGTTTGCGAAAACCCAGCGGCCATCATGCTCACCGTTTGTGGTTGAAAGAGAAACGTGATGAAGGTCGTCCCACGGAACACTGCCATGTACAGTATTCAACATTGGTTTTGTCTCTTCACTGAATCCGTAGCCATTTTCAGGTTGAGCTGAGAACACGGGAATAATGCGTAACAGACGTCCCGAAGGAAAGCCGTACACACTCAATTGGCCATTAAATCCGCCGGAAACAAAACTATAATACTCATCATATTTTCCGGGAGCGACATAAACTTTTTCAGCAGCATCGCCTGTGAGTGCAGACGCTGTTCCCCTTGGCTTACAGCTTACCGCAATGATTATGGAAGCGAAAAGAATTACCATAACCAGAAGGTTTCTGGAGATTATCTTGTACATAAAACGTAATTTGGTTAGCGTTAATTAAGCGACAGTTTTATTTTTCTCCGTCATTGCTTCTCATAAATTCAAGCACATGCCTCGCCTGATCGGTTGTGAGGTTTTGATTGGGCATCCTGACAAGACACTGTTCCAGCAGCTTTTGCGCTTCCGGATCTTTTTCGAGCATCATATCAACATTTGTGATCATATTCATTATCCAGTGCGGTTCACGCCTTTTTGTTACATCTTTCCAGCCTGGTCCAACCACCCGTTCGCCGGTTAACTTGTGACATGCCTGGCATTTCACATCGTAAGTGCTTTTACCGTCGGTCACCCATTGGGCGTTCAGCGGGCTGGATATGGTTACATCTCCCGGCTTAATTTCTTTTCCATGAACCTCATTGTCTGAGGCTCCTGACGCAGCTGAGTTATCCGATTTGGCAGAAGAATCTTTATCGTTGCTTTCTTCGCCGCAAAAAGGGAACACAATTGAAATAATGAATAGAACTACCAATGCTGCTATTTTCATATAAGCAAATTTTGATTAAAGCAATTTGGAGGAAGAGCAAAAGTACCCAGGCGTCCGGTGTCATCTGATGAGTTTTGTCATGCTAATAGATGAAGTAGGTCATGCGTACTCTGCACTAGTTAATCCCAGATGTTTCTAAAGTCAATCGGCTACCTCGCTTGCTGTTGTAATTTAAATTCTTTAATCTTCTCATTAAGACTGCTGATCGTGCGGCGCTCCAATAGTTTAGGCAGTGACATTTTGTTCGAAGCTTTGACGACGCCGGCATTGTTACCTTTTTCATATGAAAATTTAAAGTGGATAGTTTCACCACTCAGGTTCTCGTAGAAATCGGATGTGGCTGCGTAGTTCGACGGTCCGGCAGTTGTTACATTTTTCAACGGATCCTGATCAGACACCACAGTGCCGTTTCCTTGCGCATCATAAAAAACAAAATACTGACTGGTGGAATACCATTTGTTACGATCGTAGTGGCCGGCTACAGAATAATAATCGTAGGTGCGGCCCGGAATGGCTGAAGTAGGATTTTTCAGGTGATTCAGGTAAGTATATTCTGCATAAACGCCTAGTATTCCCCCAAAGTAGAATGAGAATGATGTCAAATTACTTTCGGGAGAGTATTCATACGTGGCATAATAACCAAGCAAAAAACTTTCCATTTTTGTTGTCTGACCCTTGCTATTTATAGTGTAAAACACTTCGTCGATCTTATCCGTTGTATTTGCGTTATACCAGATTTCATGCACCGCGTCGTTGTTTTCATAAAAAAACTCGATTCTGAATTGTAGTACATCGTCAAGCGAATAAAATCTCGCAACTATTAATCTTCCACTACTGTTATATTCATGCTTGAAATAACCACCATAGTACGAAGCATCTATTCTGTCCACCAATCCATCTTCGTTGTATGCGTAATTGAGAACTCCAAATTCGCTTTCAGTGTGAGTAAGGCGAACGCCGTTCCCATTATTATCGAACCGCAGATTACTTTGTATTGCCGTGCTTAGTCCGGCATCCTTAAGATCCTTGCCGCAGCTGAACAGAAAAAGAATACCGAAGAAAAAGGCAAATTGCTTCTCGCGATAATTGTAGAACATAAAAATCCAGTTTAGAGGTTAATGAAGATTGAGACCGGGGTGTAGGAACAACTTAGCGTAAAGCAAAAACTAAAACATGTGATTTAAATAAGACGAACTACAGATTCACTGGATCAGGAGGGAGGTAACTTTAGTGAATATAGGCAAGATTTTACAATAATGGAGTTTTAATCCGTCGATCCCATTTAAATGGAAAACAAAACGAATCGAAGTCAATCATTCACTCCGCCGCCTGTGCGATAATATCATCATAAACTTTTCGCGCTTTGTCGTAGTATTCTTTTGCGGGTCCACGCTCTTCAACCCGAATATTATTCTCCTTCATTTTCCAGCATTGATCAACGGATTGACGACACCACTGTGCACTTCGCTTAACACGTATAGGTTTATTGTCAACCAGCACAAAGACCGGATTGGTATGACACGACGGATATATTCGCAACGCAATCCATGACGAACGACTGATGTTATAATCAAATTTCACTTCCCTCCAATTGCCATCAGCTTCTATTTCTGTTGTATCTGCGGCTTCACCATTTACAAGAAGCTCTACACGCACTCTTCGGCTCTTACCAATTCTTGCTTTTTCAATTTCCCAATAGGGCGTTTCCTCAATTGTTTTTCGCGCAAGTACGGCTCGCTTTTCATCCTGTTGCCGCTCAAGATATGCAGCGACGTTAGCTTTTATATTTATATTCCCGGGTCGTGGCAGTGAAAGCTCACTATTCCTGGTTCCTGCCTCAACTCCGTTCACAAAAAAATCGGTTATGTGGGTCTTGCCATCAGAAACATAGCTGCGCCCGTCTTTAAGAGCAGACACGAAACTATCGTAGCTAACATTGCCCTCTGATTTAAAATAACTGCGTGCCACGCCTACCCTCTCATCAAACACACAAGGATAATCTGTTTCACCGCCAAGGCGCGGACGAAATCCACAGTTAAGCGTGTGATACCACATATTCAACTCCCAGGGAATCGGCGTGTCGCCAACTCCGTAGAAATCGACTGCATTTTGCGTTACCGTAACAACATACTCATTCGCACCTATGCCATCCATCCTGGGCAAAATATAATTGGGGAGTTTTTCAGTTGGCTCAACCGGAGCCAATCCCGATCCTGCATGCGCATACCCCACAACAGCGTTTTGCGATTTGGCCCATTGAAGCACTGGTAAAGTCCAACTCGGCCATTGGTCAATTTCTGAAGTGCCAGGGTAATCATCTTCTTCAAGCCTTAATAAGATGAGATGGCCAGCATGTGAGGAAGGAAAACCCGATACTTCCACGTCGTAACGCATGATGTTGTTAGCCGTAGATAATGAATCGGTGTTGCCGGTGAAGAACGACTTCTGATGATACCAGCCCGGTCCCCAGGTGAGCACGGATCCTATGTTCAGATCTTCACCTGTTATCTGCCTCCACATATCACGGGGTTGTACGCCTTCCTGTGGACTTTCATAGTGAGCACAACCGGCCGCATGAATGTGTTGGTCTGCACTGTACCACCCTATCTTTTTCATATCTACCCACCGCTTCAGCTTGAACGAAGCGACGATAGAATCCTTGCTTTCCGGTACAACAAGTTTTGTTTTCTGTATCAGATATTCAGGACCACGGGTGAATGTAACATCATAGCTGCCGGGTGGAAGTTCAATATGTTCTCCATCATACCTGTAAACCTGTGGCTGAAAAAAAAAGTCAGGATACTCATCAAAAGCCGCGGATCTGCGGGATGGAAGCGGGTAGATGCCGTTTAATTCCCATGCACGCTCACCATACTCGTATTTCGCGGTGGTTGAGCGGTAATGCGGCGAGTTCCATTCGTACATGACAGAATCTTCGAGAACATGTTCAACTTTATCCGAAAAAATAAATGAAGCCATCGCCGGTGATCCGTCTTCATCTGTAACCTTCAAAATCACCTTTACAGGATTATCGATCTTGAATACCAGCTTTATTGAATTGTTCGCATCGTTAGCGGGCTGCTCACCCAAGCTAAAATTGAGTTCAGCTTTACGTGTACCTCCGTCGCGACTGTAAATCTGTAACGCCACGTATTCGAGTTCGAGGCCCGATAATAACGGCTGCATGGGTTTGTTCCTGTAAATACTGAGTTCAAGAAAACGGTTTGCAACGTCGCTATGCGATAGAAAATTCTCTTTCTTCATTCGGGGCTGGCCCGATGATATCTGCAGCACGGGTTGGGATTGAGCACTATTCACTTCAAGTCTGCTCTTTGTTCTGGATTCGTTATGAACTTTTACAAGAAAACTCCTCCAGCCGGATTTGATAAGCCTCGGTTTGGCGGTGCCTGCGTTACCGGTTATGTTTTGCTGCGAATCGATATTAATAAATGCGATGCAATAAGGATCGAGAATATTCTGAACGATCTTTAAAATATCAGGGCCAGGCTTTTGTTTCTGCAGATGCTTAAGCCGAATTAGTTCTGAACGCGGGAGGGGACTGCCGAGAAAGTTAAGGGCTTCCTGAAGCCGGATAGCTTGTGCAAGCACAGGCTGTGATTCAACGTCATCGATAGTTGAAGACGATGTTTGGGCAAAAGCGTTTAGAACAGGAAACAATAATATCGTTAAAGCAATTCGTTTACAGGAGAACGCCCAACGAATCAGTAAAGAAGTCGTAAAGGCAAGTGGCATAATTAAATTTAGAATATTTCAACTTGACTTTGAAATAAGAAATTAACCCATGGAATAGCTGACATGTTATGATGCCGCCATGCAACATTATGACCTGTATTTTGCTTGTGCATGACTATAGTCATGGCGGATGCGAAACTTTGAACAGAACTTGGAAGCCGAAATATCATCACGCATCACATGACCGATAAAAATAAATCTATCACATTTCCTCAACCTCACGTAAGACTGCTGCTCATGTGCGGTGTTATAACGACAGTTTGGTACTTTCTTATTAATATTATTGTTCCACTGCAATATGAAGGATACAGCATTGCATCGCAAACAATAAGCGAACTTTCGGCAATTGATGCTCCAACAAGAGCCCTTTGGAACTTTCTTTGTGCTTTTTATACCTTGTTACTGATTGCGTTTGGCTGTGGTATCGCACTTTCATCGGGTGCCAATCCAAAAATGAGACTCGCCGCGATGCTTATTATTATTAATGGAATATTTGGATTTTTCTGGCCGCCAATGCATCAAAGGCAGGTTTTAGCAGCAGGCGGCGGTACGCTAACCGATACATTACACATTGCCTGGACGATTATGCATGCCGTTTTTACGCTCACGATTATAGGACTTGCGTCATCAGCGCTTGGAAAAGGTTTTCGCATTTACTCGGCCGTCACTGTAGTAAGTTTCTTCGTGTTTGGAATTCTTACAGCGATGGAAAGTCCGGGAATAAACACAGGCAATGCCACACCTTACATCGGAATTTGGGAAAGAATTAATATTGGAGCATCCATGGTTTGGATGGCAGTGTTGGCAATAGTACTCTTACGGCGGCAACGAAGACTATCTCTGGGCTATTTTTAATTGCTAAAAGTAACAAAACCTCATCTCCCCTAACTTTAACCTAAAAACATCTCAGACATGAAACAATTGCTAACGTGCATACTGATTGCAGTTTCCTGTACTTCATGGGCTCAATCGTTTACAGTGGAAAATTATTACAAGGTTAAGTGGGGCTATGCTGAAGAATTCATCAATTTATGGAAGACAAACCACTATCCCCTGCTAAAAAAAGCAAAGGAAAAGGGCGATCTTATCAGCGTCGTTGCAGAAAAACCGCGGCTGCATAGCAGTGAAGACAGCAGATGGGATTTTAAAGTGACCCTCGTGTTTAAGAACGCGGCGCTTGCCTTCGACCCTGACCTCACCACTCCTTATAAAAAGGACTTATACCCTGATCAGGATAAGCTCATCAAAGACGAGCAACACCGGTTTGAATTACTGATTTCGCATTGGGATGTGATGGTGGAGAATGTGCCGCTACCCTGACTAATTAACCGCCGGTTCGGGAACAATAACTTCCTGCATCAGCTTTCCTTCTCTTAAAAATCCGATTTGTACGGGCATCCCAATCACATCTTCTGTAAGATGCCTGAATAACCCATCAATTGATTCAACGGGCTTACCATTGAACTGTACTATTATATCACCGTAATGGATCTTGCGATAGTTAAGTGCATTTATTTTCATAACCTCGAAAACAAATATGCCCGTTTTGTTTGTGATGCGGTTATACTCCCTCATCCTTGATGTGATGTTTACCGTTTGACCGGCGATACCGATAAGTGCGCGGTTCACTTTTCCTTTTATGATCAGTTGACCGGCAATATAAGAAGCGAGATTAGATGAAACGGCAAAACAAATGCCCTGCGCCGAAGGAATGATCGCGGTGTTCACACCAATAACATGTCCGTCAGAATTTAATAGTGGCCCTCCGGAGTTTCCCGGATTCAATGAAGCGTCCGTTTGAATAACATCATCTATCAACCTTCCATTCTGAGCCCTCAGGCTTCTTCCTATTGCACTAACGACGCCGGCGGTAATAGTTTGCTGCAACCCATATGGGTTTCCAATGGCGATGGCGATTTGTCCTGGTGCCAGTTTATCCGAATCGGCGAAAGATAAAGCTTTAAAGCTGCGGCCATCTACCTTGACCACCGCGATATCTGTTGATTCGTCGCTGCCTTTTAATTCGGCACGAAGTACTGTACCGTCGTCCAGAGTTACATACAACTCGCGGGCTTTGTTTACAACGTGATGATTTGTAATGATGAAACCATCGGATGAAATGATGAACCCCGAACCCGACGCGCCATTTCCTGGCTGTTTTTCATTACTTACATTGCGGATATGCACCACGGAGGGCGACATTTGCCGGTAGACCCCACTAACCGTTCCCGAATAAACGTCTAGCAGTTCATTGTCGGAATTAATAACATGTATCATTCAGACAGGTGAGCAAGGCGCATACCATTCGGAATTTAGTGCCAGATCTATAAAATAATATGACAATGTGGCGACATCGAGATAATTACCGCGGCACAACTTTTTCAGTAGGAAATAAAAATGATCCGTATGAGAGCTCTTTTCGTAGCGTGGGTGATCTGCATCCTGATGATAGCTTGTAAAAAGGATAGCGATCCAGCCCCTAATAATCCAAATAATGGTGGCAACGGTAACGACACCACCGAAAATACCGACCCTAATGAACTGCTGGCGGCCTCACTAGATTCATTTCTACAAAGTAACAGCCTGCAACTGGTGAGATACTACTCAGATTCGGCGATCGATTACGATGAAACCGATACTATCGTGAAATCTGAGACCGACCTTTGGGCGTATGTGAGCCCATGGCTGAAAGATGACACATACCTTTTCGGAACGGATGGAAATGTAACTATTAATCAGAACGATGTTAAAATTCCTTCTGATTCCAGTGCTACACTTTCCCGTCCATACACAGTTGTATCCGATGACGACGGTGTTAAGTTCACTTTTTTGACGAATGAGTACGAGCCTCTTGACTACCGGTTGATACAATTTTCGGATACCGCTTTGACGGTCGAGGCAGTATGGAACGGAAAAACAGTTAAATCAGACTACAAGGTGGTTCAATAGGTTGAACCACCACTGGTGTGATGCACACTTCATCTCACGGGAACAGGTGAATCTGTTCTGATGGCGTTCAGCACAGGAACCAGGTTTTCCTGGCGAACGTCATCAAAGTCTGTTAACATCTTCTCTTTTTCACTTTGGTCCTTCTGAAGCCAGGCGCCCATGTGAAGTACCACCCTGTCTATTACTGACAGTTTGCTTTTGATCATTCTTCCGCGAAGAAAAAACACCTTCATTGTCTTCTGTAAACCAGGGCTAATATTTTTTTCAATCAGATTGTTGAGTTCTTCCACTTCTGCTGAAGGAGTGGCACACACAACAAATAAGAACAATTTCTTGCTGCTTAAAATTTTTTCGTGTGAGTTAATCCAATTGGCCAAAAGTAATTTCCCAACATACACAGATGTGCCGGCAATAACGTAATCAAATTCATTCAATCTTGCATTGTTCAGTTCATCGTTTTCATACACCGGAACTTGAAGAATGTTACCGATCCAGCTTGCGTATTGTGCCGTTGCGCCGTACCTGCCTTTATATATAACAACGCCTTTCATGTCAGATAATTGAAATCAGGGTTAGTGCCACGATCGCAATATCCACCACAATTGAAAGAAAGAACGCCGGGATGGTTATTTTGGTTGGCAATGCAGCAAGATTAGTAACCAGTGACAGTGCCATTGCACCGGTAGCAGCCATAAACAATGCGAAGCTCTGGGTTGTCATCATTACTATCATCACCGTGAGGGGAGTAAGAACGCATCCATGACCCACAAGTGCCACGGCGAGCCAGGTAAGCCTGTTTTCATTTTGTTTTTCAGCCCAGCTTAGGAAAGTAGAAATCCAGCTGGTTCTCATGCCTGATTGCTGTACTAATGCTTTAGATCCTGTTATAGCGTACATATAGATAAATTTTGATTCACAAAATTCAAAAGACTCCGATGCCGGGGGTATGATCAGCAAATAAACACTGCCTGATTTTAGTCAGCCGCCAGTCTGACCAGTATCATGGCAAATCACCTCCCGGATCAGGATCGATCATATGATACCCGGCTACTTTTATCGCATGAATACTGAAAAACAGGTAGAAAAATTTTTCCCATCCGGCGCAATTGTTTTTTTCATTGGCCTGGTAATCTTATGCCTCGTCATTTGGTTTGGCATTTATATTCTAATGGTAAAACGCTCGTAAGTCATGATAAAAGTTGACCCCACCGAAAAGAAAATCGTGTTCAGCACGATGTTGCTCATGAGTGTCTTTGTTTTCTCTATATTATATGCTAAAGAAAAATACCGGTCCGATGTTCCGGAATGCGTTCCTTACAACGCTGCATACCTGCAACCGAAGATCGATACACTGGATGATCATCTGTACCGCGTTTTTGCAGTAGCCTCCATGTGGCAATTCGAGCCGTCGGACATCAAGATACCTGCCGGAAGCGAAGTGGACATATATCTTTCATCGAAAGATGTTGTGCATGGATTTAATATCGCGGAAAAAAATGTAAACATGATGGCAGTTTATGGAAGCATTAACAAAACAACCGTAAAATTCGATAAGCCCGGAGTTTACACCATAACCTGTCATGAGTATTGCGGTGCCGGGCACCAGTTTATGGAGGGCAAGATAGTAGTAACCGCTAGCAGCATCACGAAAACAAAATAATAATATGCAGGTCAGCAAATCATTAAAGCGACTAATTTACTGGGAACTTGGCATTCCCATTTCACTTCTTGTAATTGGCATTTATCATGGGCTCATCCAAACTGTTTATCGTGCCGGACTTCTACAGGATGTATCGTTCCTTAAGATAAACTATTACCAGGGATTAACGCTTCACGGCGTTATCAATGCAGTGGTGCTAACTACATTTTTTGCGGTAGCTTTTGGCCATGCTACAATGACGTACTTTCTGAAAAGGGAACCAAAAAAAAATCTGTCATGGATAAGTTTCGCTCTTATGACGACAGGAACAGTGCTTGCTGCCTGGGCAATGCTTGCAGGAAAGGCATCAGTATTATATACATTTTATCCTCCATTAAAAGGGCATCCGCTTTTTTATCTCGGAGCTGCGCTGCTGATAGTCGGATCCTGGATACCGTTGTATGATTGGGCGAAGATGTATATAGCGTGGAAAAAAGAAAATCGCGATACAAAAACTCCCCTTGCTGTTCTTGGAACACTGATAAATTTCATCATTTGGTTTGTATGTACGCTGGCCGTAGCTTATGAGGTACTTGTATTGCTATTGCCATGGTCGATGGGCCTGGCTGATGTTAACGTTACACTCGCAAGAACGCTGTTCTGGTTCTTTGGACACGCCCTTGTGTATTTCTGGTTACTGCCTGCCTACATAATGTTCTACGTTATGTTGCCGAAGCTGGCAGGAGGCAAACTATATTCCGACCTTGCCGGTCGTGTTGCGCTTTTCCTTTTTCTGTTGTTTTCGGTGCCGGTAGGTGTGCATCATCAGTTCAGCGACCCGGGCATCAGGCAAGGTGTGAAATTTTTCCATGGCATGCTTACTTATGCCGTAGCGATACCAAGCTTCATCACCGCATTTACATTGGCCGCTTCGCTTGAGTATGCCGGCAGAACGCGAGGATCAAAGGGATGGTTCGGATGGATGTTCAAATTACCATACCTCGACAAAAGCAGGTATCTGTTTGCGTATTTTATTTCCGGACTTATACTTTTCATATTCGGCGGGTTGACAGGAATTGTAAACGCATCGTATTCGCTGAATAACGTTGTGCACAACACCGCATGGCTTCCCGGGCATTTTCATATGACTGTTGCCGGACCAGTGTTTCTGGCAATCATCGGCATGAGCACATACCTATACTCAACGATGAGTGGCAAGAAAGTGTTTCTGCCGAAGATAAACGTGATAATTCCTTACTTGTGGATGATTGGTGTTTTAATATTTTCCACAGGACTGATGTGGGGCGGTTTAATTGGTGAACCGCGACGCACCAATATGGGATTAACGTACCTCAATCCTAAAAGTAACCTTTACCACCCCGAATGGATCCCCACAACAACACTTGCCCTATTGGGTGGCATCATCATGTTCATAGCAGGAATGATGTTCATCGTGGTGTTCTTTGGCACCATGATCAGGAAAAAAACCGCTGAAGGGCTTCTCGACCTTCCCGTAAGCGAAGCCTATCATGATGAAAAACGTATTGCGATTTTCGATCGCTTTAAACCATGGCTGGTTGCTATGGCTGTAATTATCGTGATCGCATATGTTCCAGCTATCATAGATGCCAACACGAATAACGGATCTTCGGCACCTCGTTTTGCCCCTGAAAATCCAATTCCGGAAACTCTTACAAAATGAAATCTGCCGTATCAAATCCCTGGACGTTCATTACACTTTGCCTGGTATTGCCGGTAACAGCATATTCGGTAATGAAATGGTATGATGCATACTATAAGATGCCCGCCAGCTATGGAACAGTGCAACAAATTTCTTTGAACGGTTTCAGGGACCAGCACAATGCAACTGCCGGTAACATTTCATACGGAAAGCTTACAGTTGTAAACTTCTTTTTCACCAGTTGCCCGGTTATATGTACCAGGATGATGAAGAATATGAAGCGTGTTCACGATCAATATCCTGAAGATTCAGATATCAGATTCGTTTCTATATCCGTAGACCCGGAACGTGACAATCACGATCGTTTGCTTTGGTATGTTCAAAAGATGCATATAAAGGATAATGGATGGCAATTGATATCCGGAAACAAATCAGATACTTATATTCTTGCAAGAAACGAGTTTAAAGTGGTAGCCGCTAACGCAAATGACAACGGCGAATTTATCCATAGTGATAAAATCATACTCCTTGATGCCAAAGGAACTATCAGAGGTTATTATAGCGGACTCGAAAAATCAGCAATTGATCAACTTATCATTGATATAAAAAAATTAAAATCATGAGTCATCAGATCTCACTTCCCAACGACACGAACTTTATGCTTTTATACCTCGCAGCTGTGATTGTTTTGATTGGCGCATTGCTGTTTGCAGTGGAGGTAAGGGATATAGCGCGGAACAGCACGAAGTAAACAGAATCAGTTATTGTACTGTTGGATATTTTGCAGTATAAAGACTTTTGTAATATTCTCCTGCGAGCCTGCTACTGTCGAAATAAGGGATTACATTTTTCATTCCGTTTTCCATCATAGTTTGCCAGTGGTCAGGGTGATCGTAATAAAGAGGGATAACCTCATTTTCTAATACATCATACATGTTTTCTGCGTCTATCTGATCCTGCTCATGATCAGTTAAATTCTGGCCGGCGTGCTGAATTATAAAGCAGTTGACTTTGTCTTTCGCAAACTCAG
>Ga0075431_100002149_pt1 | contig 18849 bp, 9 predicted proteins | sample RhiMetdeltSRZDD5_FD_75297 | JGI IMG/M metagenome (GOLD analysis project Ga0075431, IMG submission 75297) | Populus rhizosphere microbial communities from Tennessee, USA - Rhizosphere MetaG P. deltoides SRZDD5 | ecosystem: Host-associated > Plants > Roots > Rhizosphere > Soil | place: USA... | reverse complement strand
TCGAATGCTTGCGGGAGGGGCAAGCATTGTACTCCGGCTACGAACGCCAACCTTCCGACGCTACGCTCCCCAATCTCTACCGCTCCATCGAACTGCACCGCGAGGCGCTGGCCGCGCTCGATGTCAAAACGGCTCCCAGCGCATGGGCGACTGGCATGCACAGTCTCGGGAACGCTCTTCGGCTCGTGCCAGGCGACCATGTGGCGAACCTGGAGCGTGCGGTCTCTTGTTACGACGCCGCGCTCTCTGTGTTCACAAAACGCGACTTCCCGGCGCAGTGGGCGGCGACCATGACCAACCTGGGAATCGTCTGGTCCTTACTCGGAGCGCTCGACAACAGCGATCGTCAGACGGAGAAGCTGAATCGTGCGATAAGCTGCCTTCAAGCAGCGCTCACGGTCAGATCGGAAGCTGCGACACCGGGCCCCTGGTCGCTGACGCAGCATAACTTGGGGAACGCATATCTGCGGCTCGCCCAAGCCGGCGATCAGGATGCCACGGCGCAAGGAATTCTGGCTTACCAGGCGGCGTTGCGCGTGCGTACACGCCAAACCGCGCCTTTGCAGTGGGCCAGAACCATTCGGAGTTTGGCGGCTGTGCGTCTCCATTTGACAGATCCCATTAGAGCGAAACACCTGCCGGCGGCAATTCAAGACGCCAACGATGCCCTAACCGTTTTGACGCGCGAGGCCACCCCGGCCGACTGGTCTGGCGCGCACCTTACGCTCGCCAACGCAAACATCCTACTCGCAACCGGCGACCGCAATGAGAACCTCGAGAACGCGATCGCTCACTTCGACGCCGCTCTTCCGCTTATGACCGGGGCCGAATCGGGCGCGGAGTTTCTGCGCGCCAAAGCCACGCTGGCGGATGCGCTGCTCGATGTCGAGCGCGGAGATCGCAAACGCAACGCCTTACGCGCGATCGCGCTTTATCGCGATTGGTTAACCAATGCTGGGGCCAAAGAAAACGACCAGCGGGCGGGCACATTGGATCGACTTGGGGGAGCGTACCAAGCCGTCGGTGATCTCGAATCGGCCGCGAGCTCTTACGAACAAGCCTTGGCGCTACTCGCGGATGGCTCCGAGGCGTGGGCACGCCAACAGCGGCGTCTGGGCGATGTGCTTTCTGAAATAGGTCTGCGCGGAAGCCCAAACAACCTGGAACGGGCCGTTGCCTGTTACCAGGCTGCCCTCCGTCTTTATTCCGAAACCGCCTTCCCGGAAGAATGGGCTGCGGTTCAGATCAACATGGGGCGTTGCATTGCCGCCAACACGGGCCCGCAACGTGAGGCGGCGCTCTGGCGCGCCATCGACTGTTATGAAGGAGCGCTCCGCAAACTAACTCAAAAACTGCATCCGGACATGTGGGCCACCGCTCAACTCAATCTCGGCAACGCGCTTGCGAGGTTGGGCGGTCCGAAGAATCTGAGCCGCGCCATCGGCTATTTCGAGTCCGCGATGCGGGTGAATACAGAGGATAGATCACCCGTCAGGTGGGCCGGTATCCAGAATTCGCTCGGTACCGCGTACCGCAAGTTGAGTGCCGGCGATCGCTCCACGAATTTGAAACGTGCGGCGAGCTGCTTTGAATCCGCCCTTCGGGTCCTCTCTGAAACGGACACTCCCGAGGATTGGGCCCGGACGCAAGCCAATCTTGGCAATGTGTACTGGGACGCCGCAAAACTGGAGGGGGCGCCAGCGGCTCGCTCGGCCGCAGCGTGCTACGAGAAAGCGCTCCACATCTTGACGAAAGAGCGGAATAGGATTGACTGGGCCAAGATCACCAGTGAGTTGGGCGTGGTGTATGCCTCTCTGGCTGGTACCGGTGAGGAGGCTCGGCGCGCAATCGAGACCTGCGCAGCCTCTCTCACCGTCCTGACCCGCAGCGATTACCCCATGGATTGGGCGCTAGCGCAGTACCACCTGGGTTCTTGTTATCTGCACCTGGCAACCGGAAATCGCGAGGAAAACATCCAGGCTGCACTTTCTTGTTTCGGCCTGGCCGCGACCATCTTGGACTCGACTGGATCTCCTCTACACTGGACCGCTCTGAAAATGGATAGCGGATCTGCCTATGCGCAGTTGCAATCCGGCGACCGCGAGCACAATCTGGGGCAGGCGCTGGCGTGTTTCGGAGCGACACTCGCGGTCTATAGCGAACGGGAGTATCCCGCCGAATGGGCAGGCGCACAGGCCAACATCGGCGCGGTTCAGATTGAGCTCGAGCGTATGGGCGTGGTGGGAGCGGCGGCGGAAGGCGTGAAGGCGCTCGAAAGCGCATTGCGCGTGTTAACACCCGACTCCAATCCGACCCAGTGGGCCCAGGGGCAGATCAATCTCGGCACGGCGCTCGGAAAGCAGGACCCGGAGCGCGCTCACCAGTGCTACGAACGTGCGCTCGGCGTGCTCAGCGCGGCGAATCAGCCGGGCTTGTGGGCGATGACGCTAGGTCTGCTCGGCGGCTCGTACGCGACCCGGTCGGACGAACCAGAGGACCAGCAGCGCGCGATAGAGTGTTTCGAGCGCCAGCTTAGCGTGATGACCCCTGAATCGAATCCCTGGGGATGTCTGAAAGCCACCGAGCAGCTCGCAGTGACGCATTATTTCGGGCGGCAATGGAGCCAGGCTGTGATGCGATATCTCGAGGCCGCATCGCTTGCCGAGCGGCTTCGTAGCGTGTCGGGCGACGATTCGACACGACTTGGAGTGCTGCGCAAGGCCCTCAGTGTATTCGATCGCGGGATGCTCGCGGCGGCGCAGGCGCAGCAATATGAACGCGCGCTGGAATTTGCGGAGCGTGGTAAGGCGCGAAACCTCGCGGACCAGCTTCGACGGGCGGACTATCAACCGCGATCGGCCGGCGCAGAGGACTGGCGTCGCTATCAGGATGTGCTCCGCGAGATCGCCGCCGCCCGGACTGCAACCACCGGCGAGATATTCGATCAGAGCGCCGCTACCAGTTATGAGGCTACATTAGCGCGCCTTTTTGGGCTACGCCAGGAAGCGGCGGAACTGGAGAAGCGCTTCAAGGAGGCCGATCCCGAGTACGCGCTTTTCGACCAACCCTTGGACTCGACAAGAGTGCTCGCACTGGCCAAGCTGCTGGATGCCGTCATCATAGACTTCCGCCTGACCTCTGAGGGCTCGTATGCCTTCCTCGCGGGTCCGGACGATGTATTCACGGCGGAGAACGCGGTACCGCTCGATCTCGTCGTCAAAGAAGGCTCGGTACACTGGCCGGGGGAGTTCTCCGGCGTCATCAGCCCAGAAGACATCGAATCGAGCCGCGGCGAAGAACTTGCCCACGACATGTACAAACTGGTCATGGCGCCGATTCGCCAACGACTGCGGGAACGTTACCCAGCGGCAAAACGGCTTGTGTTGATCCCCAGCCGTGGACTAGCTCTCCTCCCACTTCAAGCCGCGCAGATCGAAACGGAAAATGGTTCCAGCTACCTCCTGGACGAGTACGAAATCGCCTGGGCGCCCAACTGCCTGATCCTCGAGCGCTGCGCGATGCGTGGAGTAACCGCTCCGGCGGCGATTCCGAGCCTGATGGCGGTTCAAAATCCGGATAGGTCTCTACCCTTCGCGGATTGGGAAGTCGAGGAAATCAAGAGCCTGTTTCCAGCAGAGTTGAGACGTGTATTCGCGGGCGCCAAGGCAACGCGCTCCGCTGTCGGGCAAAGTCTCTCGTTCGGCGCCGAACGGCTATTCTCGTGCCATGCCGCCTTCGATACAGCGAAACCGGAGAGGTCGCATTTGCGGCTCGTGGACGGAATTCTGACCCTTTCAGATCTGCTGCGGGCCGATTTTCGCAACGCGTCGCTGGTTGTTATGAGCGCCTGTACCAGCGGTATCGTAGACCTTCAGATGCTAGATGTGGACGAGCACTTCGGACTGGCTACGGCCTGTCTCGTGTCGGGCGCGCAAACGGTGGTTGCAAGCCTTTGGAAAGTCAATGATGTTGCCACAGCGCTTCTGATGCAGCGCTTTCACCGGAACCTGTACACCAGCGGAATGGACAGAGCGCCGGCATTGCAGGAAGCGCAGATTTGGCTCCGCGACATGGAAGCCGAGGAGGCCTTCGCGATTCTGGAAATGCGGCAGGCCGATTGTGAAGACGACCAAGCCGCAGCCGATGCCGCGCAGGCGCTTCTTGATCTGCGCGACCGCGGCCCCAAGCCGTTCGCGCATCCCTACTGGTGGGCAGCTTTTCAGTGTATCGGCAGCGGGTGGGCACTGACGGCCCCGCAGGCGGGCGACGGCGGAAAAGTACGACCGTGACCTTGCGCACTACCGAAAGATGGCTATGAGTTTTGTTAAAAAGGCCTGGGGCAGGCCAATCGCCCGCGTTCTGGTCCCGGGAATTATCGTTGGACCCTTCCGGACCCGTCGCCTTTGAGCAGATTCTTTATCTCGTCGACGGTGAAGCGATTGAAGTCGCCGGGGACGGAGTGCTTCAGGCAGGAGGCAGCGACGGCGAATTCGAGGGCTTCCTGGTGGGTCGGCAGAACCTGCAAGCCATATATCAGGCCGGCGGCGAAGCTGTCGCCACCTCCGACGCGGTCCACGATATGGGTGATCTCGTAGTGACGGCTGACCAGGAAATCCTTTCCGTTATGGAGGCAGGCGGACCATCCGTTGTGCGAGGCGCTCTTCGACTCGCGCAGAGTGATGGCGAGGACCTTGAGATTCGGAAATTCCGACAGCACCTTTTCCGCGAGCTGGCGATACTCGGCGAGCTCGAGCTTGCCGGAGTGGACATCTGACGCACTCTTGATGCCGAGCGCCATCTGGCAGTCCTCTTCGTTCGCGATGCCGATGTCGACGAATTTCACCAGCTCGCGCATGACTTCAGCGGCCGTCTTGCCATACTTCCAGAGATTCTTGCGATAGTTCAGATCGCAGGAGACGGTGAGGCCTTTTTCCCGCGCTTTGCGGACTGATTCGAGCGACAACTCGGCGGCTGAGGCGCTCAGTGCGGGGCTGATCCCGGTGATGTGGAACCAGCCGGCGCCTTCGAGCGCGGTGTCCCAATCGACATCTCCGGGCTTCGCCAGCGCGATCGAGGCGTTGTCGCGGTCATAGACCACCTTGGAGGGTCGCTGGTTTGCGCCCGCTTCGAGGAAGTAAACACCCATGCGGCCTTTCAGTCGCACGATTTTCGAGGTATCGACGCCGAAGCGGCGCAGCTCACCGATGGCGGCGTCGGCGATGGGGTTGTTCGGCGGCAAAGCGGTGACGTAGGCGGCGGGGAGTCCGAAGCCGGCGAGGGCGACGGCGACATTGGCTTCGCCTCCTCCGAAAGTCGCGACGAATTGCGGGCTCTGCAGGAAGCGCTCCAAGCCGGGAGGGGCAAGGCGCAACATGATCTCACCGAACGTGACGGTAGGTTTGGGCATAGTTTATTTGGCGATGGCGACGACGTCGACGGCAAAGCCGGCGTCCATGGCGGGCAGTCCTTCGAACGCCAGCAGCGTGCTCGCGGGCGGTCGTGATTTGTCGAAAAATTCGAAGCGGATCCGGCGCACCTGGGCCGCGAGGCTGCTCGAAAGCGGATAGATGCTGGCCATGGCGACGTCGCGCATGGAACTGCCGCCCTGATCGAGGACCTTGGACAAGCGCTGAAACGCAAGGCGGGCGTCAGAATCCTGGAAGCCATAGGCGAGCTGGGTTCCGCTCAGCACGATGCGAGGCGCGGAGATGAGAGCGAGCTGCGAATAGTCGGGCGACTGGGCGAGTCCTGGCGGATTTTCAAATTGAACGGGAGCCGCGATCTTGCGCTTGAGCCTGGCGACCGCTTCGCACTCGACGATGCTGCGCAGCGGTCCGCGCTGTAGTTGAACGAAATGGAGCGCGACCTTGCTGTAGTCGGTAAGAACGGCGGCGCGAACGGCTGGATAGTCTTCGAGCGAACTGCAGAAGCAGGTCACTCGCAGGGTGTCGGCCGGTTCGGAGCCAGCGCCGCGCAGCGCTGTCTTCAGATTGGCGATCGCCTTTTCCGCCAGCGGCGCCACCTTATCTTGCACGGTGTCGGTGGAGACAGCCTGGCCCGAGGCGAACACCAGTCCCAGTGGATTCACCTCTTTCCTGCCGACGGCGATAGATTCGATGACCACCTGCGCGCCTTCGAGCGGGAGTCCGCCAACCTGGACAACACTCAGCGCGGGCAGCGACAGGCGCTTCTCGGTGAAGATCTCGCTGACGATGGCTTGGACACGCCGCAGGTCGCCGCTGCCGGCCACGAACGCGCGCAGCTTCACGATGGACGCCCCACCAGCGCTCTTCAGCACGGCTTTCAGCCCATCTTTCACCTGTTGGGAAAGCAGTCCCTTGGCGCTGAGGGGGGAGACGTGGAAGATCAGCCGCGAGGTTTCCGCTGTTACGGAGGCCGGCGGGTCCTTGAGGATCTCAAGGGTTTGGGTGATCTCCTCTTTCTTCTTTTTTTCGAACGGATATGCGGTTACCGCCACCGCTAAGAGTGCGGCCAGCAGTTTACAACGCGTCATAGGTTTCCGTCTGAAATTGTAGCAACTCCTGTTTCGACCAGCCGCTGCTCGATCAGATCGCAAGCCGTCGAAACGCCATCCTCGGATTGAATCTGCCGGCCGACCTCCGCCGATCGAGCGGTGTAGGAGGGACTGTCGAGTAATTTTCGAAGTTGAGAGGCAACGCGGTCCGCGCGGTAAGCGCGACGGGAAACCTGGCGCGCGACGCCTAATCGCTCGACACGGGCGGCGTTATCGGGCTGATCGTGAGCGAAGGGAACGACCAGCATCGGCCGTCCTGCGCGCAGCGCTTGCGCGGTGGTTCCGGCGCCGCCCTGATGCACGATCGCCGCCGCGCGCGGAAAGATTTCCGAATAGGGCGCGTACTCGGCCGCGATCACTCCAGGCGGCAGTGGCGAGGCGGGGATGTTGGCCGGATCCCGTCCGATCAGCAGGACGGCTCTGAGTCCCAATTGGACTGCGGCCACAGCGCTTTGCCGATAGAAATCGCGCGCGTCCATCACCGCCGAGGAGCCTAGAGTGAATACGATGGGAGCGGGGCCGGAGTCGAGAAATCGTGCTAGCTCCGGCGAGAGTCCCTGGTGCTTTTCCAGGCGATCGTAGAAGGCGAAGCCGGTCACGTGGGTGTTGGGAGGCCAGTCGGGCTGGGGGGCTGCAAGAAGCTTCGAGAACAGGGCAAGGACCAAGTCCGGAGAATGCTGCCCTTCGAAAATCGGATTGGCGCCTGGAGGCAGCCCTATGTCGCGGCGAAGCTGCTGGACGGGCTCGGCCCAGGGGATCGTTATGCGCTTTCCCAACGCGCAAATGGAGCGATTGATCGCCGGCAGAAAGCGGCCCAGGGTGGCCAGCCAGGGAGCTGGGGACAGCACAGAGGGGTCACAGGCGGATAGGAATGAAATGGGCGCAAGAACACTCGACACCCAAGGGATTCCCGTTTTTTCGGCGACCAGCGGGCCAGCGTAGGCGATGGGATGCGTCACCAACAGATCCGCTCCGGCGACGGCTTCGGTCAGGTCGCCGTAGCTGTTACGCAGGTGCGGAAGGAGCATGTGTCGAAGGACGTACTCGCTACCCTTCTTCGCATCCATGGCGAGGCGGATGGCCTCGTGGTCGTCGGGAGATATGTTTGGCCGGACGGCGTGGAATTCGATGCCCTCGGATTCGACTTTGGCGCGATACGCTTCGCAAGTGGCGATGATGACTCGATGCCCTCGGCCGATCAACCCCAGCGCGATCACCAAATAAGGATGCAGATCGCCGAAGGAACCGAAGGTGGTGATGACGATCGCCTTTGACTGCATCCAATCGAGAAGCCCCATCATACAGCAAAGCCCTGGCATCCAAAGACGTCAAGGGCTTTCAGTCATTCAATCATCTGGTGCGGCAGCAGCCGCAGAATCCCGAGAATGGCGAAGAAACTCGCAAGAGCGAAATGCTCGGCCCTTAGCTCAGCAAATCGTTCCGGGCCTACCAAATTCCCACGCTTGACGTAATCATTTCAAGTCAATCGCGCGCGAGGATGGCGGGTGTGTAAGACTGAATCTGGAAGCACAAAAAAAGTGCAGCCAGCGCGTTATGCGCACTGGCTGCACGTTGAAGGAGGAAATAGGAACCCTTCGCCTAGCTGATTTTCGCCTGCATCAGCCGACGCCGGGCCAGTGCTCCCGCGGCGATGAAGCCGCAAAGCACGAACACCGTGGACGGTTCGGGAATAGGAGCGGCGGTCTGAACTGCCCACTCCTCGAATCCGTCATTGGTGTCATTAGGCCCGAAGCCAAACTCCGAGTACAGATAGACGAACGTATTCGGACCGGTGAATGCGGAATTGGGAATGTAGAGGAACATATCGCCTTTGCCGCTTCCGGCGTTCAAATTGAAGTTCATTTCGATGGTGTTCGCAAGGCCGGAATCATAGACCAGAGTGTCGTCCGTGAAAAGACCAGCAGCCGCTCCAAACGCAACCCCGTCAGTTGCAGTTGCGCCGGCGGAATTACCACTAGGCCGCAACGAGACGATAATGCGATTTAGGGTGAGCAGAGGATCGGCGCCCTGTTGGTTGATATCGAGGATGAACTCCCGAAACAAGGTTCCACCGATATTAACTGTGGGCACTGTCGACAGTAACAGGCTGCGGGTGAACGTAGGCGAGCTCTGTTCGTCGTATTGCAGCGGCCGGAAGTCTGTATTGTAACCTTGTTCGTTACCGTTCTGCTGAATCCGTACGAAGGAGTCAATATTACCGGTGCCGGTCGGTGCAATGCCTGCCTCAAGCAGGGTCGCTCCAGGTCCAGCGAGTGCCGGACCGCTTGTGCCAAAATTGGTGCAGTTGGCTCCTGCTGTTGTCAAATCGCATACCACAGCGCCGAGGTTCATTACCCCGCCCAGGGCTAAAACAATCGCTAGACTTCCTCTTTTTAATAACATCACTCACTCCTTCTTAAGTATCGATGGCTCGAATCAACGTGTCTGCTGCCCTTTGGGCTGCTTAACTACTACCATGTAAAGATAATATGCTTTCTAGAGGGAGTCAATCATTCTTCTTAGTACCACCTTAGAAAAAGTACTATCGACCTGAGGGTGGTACCAAAGCGCTCTATAGTACCAGAAGCATTGGCGTTATAATGTGAACCATGTTTACATTTCGGCGCGTCATCCTCTGCCTCATGCTAAGCCTCGTAGGGTGTAGTCGCAGCCCACAAGTCTATGTAGAAATGGGTAATAAGTTCGCTGCCGAGCACAAATATAAGGATGCGTCGATTCAGTATCGCAAGGCTCTTCAAAAGAATCCTAACTTTGGGGAGGCTGCTTACCGGCTGGCCCTGAGCGAATTGGAGCAGCACAATGCGCGGGAGGGTTATCGTCTTCTCGAGCGCGCCGTCGAGCTGATGCCCGACAACCAGGAGGCGAAGGTCAAGCTGGCCGATCTCGCTCTCTCGATCTACTGGACGGACTCCCGCCGTCCGAAGGCGCCTTATCAGAAGATGGTCAAACTCGCGGACGATCTTCTCGCGAAAAACCCCAACTCCTTCGACGGTTTGCGGTTCAAAGGCGCTCAAGCCATGCTGGATCGTCAACCGAAACTTGCTGTTGAATACTTCAGTAAGGCAAATGCTATCAAGCCGATGCAAGCGGGCTTGGTCCTTGAATTTGTGCAGGCGCTGATGGCCGAGGGCCGGGGACCGGAAGCCGAGCGTCTGGCGTTGGAATTGATTTCGCGGGAACGCGCCTACGGGCCAATATACGACATTTTGTATCAATACTACGCGCGGCAGAACCGCGTTGCCGATGCCGAGGAGCTACTGAAGAAGAAAGTAGACAATATGCCGGAGGACGCGGAATCGAGGCTGGAGTTGGCCAGGCATTACGCCCGCACGCGCAAGCCTGACCAGATGAAAGCAACATTACAGGGCCTGGTGGGCGATTCCAAAACCTTCCCGAAAGGCCGGCTTCAGGTTGCTGACTTCTACTCCAAGATAAGAGATTGGCAACACGCTCTCGAACTGTTTGAAGAGGGAGCGCGGCTGAATTCAAATCCGCTGGACAAGCTCTCCTACGAGAAAGGGGTAGTGAACGCGTTGATGGCTCTCGGCAAGAGAGAGGACGCGTCAAAACGAATTGATTCTCTTGCTAAACAGAATCCGACGGACGACGAGGTCAAAGCAGTCCAGGCATCAATATGGCTCCTTAGTCGGCAACCCACTCAAGTCACAGCCGCCATCGCCCAGCTTGAGGATTTGACGAAACGAAAGCCCGACGACCTCAGACTGCGGTACGATCTCGCACAGGCATATCGTTCGATACAAAACTGGGAGTCGGCCCGGGCGCAATTCCAGGAAATGTTGAAGCGGCGCGGGGGAAACGTGGAATCCCGATTGGGTCTGGCTGAACTCGGGCTGGCGCAAAACAGACCGGCGGAAACGTTGCGGTATGCGGATGAAGTTCTAGCCGGCGCCGGTGAAAACCCGCGGGCGCGGCTGCTACGGGCGGCTGCGCTCACTTCCATGCGCAATTATACCCAGGCGCACCAGGAGCTGAATCGCATTCTGAGGGCGTCGCCGCAAGATCGCAATGCGCAAATTCAGGCCGGTGTATTGGCGATTGAGGAAAAACAGTACAAAGAAGCTGAGAAAATATTCACTAAACTCCAACAAGGCGGGGTGGAGGACATCAGGTCGTTGACCGGTCTGGTTAACGCTTACGCCGCGGAAAACCAGCATGACCGAGCCATAGAAGTCATAAACGAAGCCCTGAAGCGTTCGCCCGATTCCGCCGAGCTTCGACGCCTTCTGGCGTCGGCGGCGATCGGAGCCCGCCGGTACGACATTGCCCTGGATCAGTACGGCAAGCTGCTGACCCTTACACCAAACTCACCGCAGTTGTATATGGACATGGGAAGAGTCCGTGTGCTCAAGGCGGATTTCCCGGGGGCTATTGCTCATTTCGAGAAGGCGAAGCAGCTCTTACCCAAACATCCCGATCCGCCATTCATGCTGGCGTCAGTTTTTCATAAAACGGGGCGATTGGAGGAGGCTAAGGCCAATTTCCAACAAGTGCTTCAACTCCAGCCAGACAACGCCGATGCCCAGAATAATCTCGCCTATCTCCTTGCTGAAACCGGAGGCAATCTGGACGAAGCGTTAAAGCTCGCGCAGCAGGCGCAGCAAAAACATCCGAGTATTCTCAGCTTCGCGGATACGCTGGGCTGGGTCTATCTCAAGAAGAACATACCCGAGAGCGCGCTGCAGGTCTTCGAAGGCATTGTAAGGAAGAGTCCCGATGTAGCGGTGTTTCGTTACCACCTGGCAATGGCTCTGGTTGCAAAGGGTGACAAGCAAAGAGCCCGACGCGAATTGGAGCTCGCGCTCACAAAAAAGCCCGACAGCCAGGATGAGGTGAAAATTCGCCAGCTCCTGGCCGGTTTAGGGTAGCGCCAGCTAACTTGCAGCCGACAAGACGAGTAACGAATTCACTTTGCTGAAAATGATATGGATGTTGTTGGCCGCTTCGGGCATGACCACACCCACGGCAACCGCCACGAAGCCGGCAAGCAAAGCGTATTCGATCAAATCCTGACCTTGCCGGTCTCTCCAGATTTGAGCCTTTAAGACTAATGTAGTCAGGTATACCATAGAAGGAGTATCGTCCATGGGGGCCTCTCAGCATAATTCCGAAATAGCCCTAAGCTCGGTTCGCTTTTTTACTTAGGCAGTAGTACGATTATGTTAATTCAGGAAGTCCGTACATAAAGGGTGTCCCGCTGCCGACGTCGTTACCGGCTCGCCGGCTCTATCGGCTAGCTGGCAAAGACTTCATGATACATTCGTAGAAAGCGAAAAGGGTTCGGGCCCTTAGCTCAGCGGTTAGAGCAGCGGACTCATAATCCGTTGGTCGAAGGTTCAAATCCTTCAGGGCCCACCAGACCGTCGTTCTCCCATCTGAAGGACAGGGCGGGGAGTCCTATTCTGCGGTCAGCTCGATTCCCTGCACGAGGGCATACTGCACCACGGGCGTGAACGTCAGCTCGATCCGTCCCTGAGGGTCGGGGGTAATCCCGTGAAATACCTTTTCAGTGGCGCGATTTTCTCCGGCTTCCTTGAAAATGTCAAAATTCCGTAGAATTTCCACACCGGAGCAGTGGACATTGAAAATGCGGCTGCCAATCCCACCCTTGCCGCGATTATGGGGACCAAAGAAAGTCTCGGCGAAAAGCAGACGGAGCTTGTACTTGCCGGCTGGGACCGGAAATCGGTAGGCGAAGTTCCCGTAGCGCTGTGATAAAAACAGCTCGGGGTCGTCCGTACCGCTCACGGCCACACCGTCAAAACCCTGTCTGCCGCCAAGGTAGAACCTGTCGGTTCCCCAAAGCTGTCCTTTGTGATCCGTATAGGTGGCGTTTCTGGCGGCGATACGAACGGGAATTGCGCGTCCCGTGTTGTTAGGGATTAATTCGATCGCATTTAGCCAGGCGGCCTCCCGAATGGGCCGGAATTCGAGCGTCAGAAAGCCATCGGCGGCGGGTGAAACATTCTCAAAGACGCGGATGTCGGCCGTGTTGACCCCGCCGGCGTCCGCCGCGATGTCAAAAAAAGTCAAGAGCGGCTGACCGTTCATGGCAATGTCGAAAACGCGTTGGTTTTCAGCACCATCGCCGGAATCGGTCGACCGGAACACCACCTCGGAAAAGTAGAGCCGGAGCTCATACTTACCCTGAGGCAAAGGAATACGGTAGGAGAAGCTTCCAAAGCGAAAACTGCGGAACGGCGTTTGGTCGGGAGCCCATCGTATGACGGGGATCGGAGCCGACCGCTCCTGGCTTCCGAACCGCACCTTGTTTTGCTCGCCGCCGGTATAATACCGGTCGCCGAACCACTCGACCCCGAACCGGTCGACGGAGCGTTCGATGGAAGAGCCTGCAAGGATGCGGACCGCTTGCGGCGGTTCACCAGATTGAGGCGCCGCGGCCGATATAGCAGCAGTCGGGGTCTTAGTCGAGGCGGGCGTTCCGGCTGTCTCGCCCGGCTCTACTCTCAACCGCGCGGCGGCGAACCCCCCGAGGATCAGCGCCGCGATGACGGCGAAGTAAACGGCCCGGCGCAGGAAATTCCGATCATTACCGGCTCGATCAACCAGGTCTGGCGCGGGCGCCGAGACCGGCAAACCTACAAGGGTGTCCGGCTCCATCCGATCGGACACGCGTTCGAATTCCGGCCGATAAGCGCCGGCTTTGATCACGATCCGCAGGTCGTGACTAGAGCCTTCGGTCTCGTAGTAGCGTTGCAGCCGCCGCCGCAGCCGCGAAACTTCGACTCGAACCAGGGAGTCTCGCCTTTCGCCGAAATTCTGGTCTTTGCCGAAGACCTCGGTGGCGATGCTGAACTCCTTGATCTCGTGAATCTTACCCTGAAATGTTTTCTGGCAGAGATACTTGAGCAGCCTTGCTAACGCCGGGGAACGCAGAAATTCCGCGGACTCGAGTACCGCGTTCAGCTCAGATTGCCTTTCTGCGAGGCTGACATCGATCTTGGAAGTCATCCATCCCTTTAGCGCAGCGATTGTAGCATCCATCATAAACTGATTCAACGAATGCGCGATATGGCCCCACTGGGTGGATGGCGGCGGCGACTCAGGGCAGGTTCGGGACATCGCCTGTTTCCGGCCGCTCCTGCTTCACCGGCTGCAGACGCATTTCCTCGTAGACCTGTTTGAGCCGCTCCTTCATCTCCTTGTACTTTTGGTACTCCGAGAGCTCCCGTTGCGCATCGGCCGTGCGACCCAATTCCCGATAGATCAGGGAAAGACGATAGTGTGTTGCCGCATTGAACGGCTCCAGTTGAGCCGCGCGTTTCAGGTAGGGTTCCGCTTCCTTGGCACGGCGCATCGAGGTCAGCGCCTTGGCGACTCCGAGATTGGCCTCGGCGTCATTGGGCTGTAATTCCAGAGCTCGAGAATAGTGCGTCAGGGCGCCCTTGAGATCTGACGCCCGGAGAGCGATCTCGCCCAGGCGGCACTCCGCCTTGCCATCGAAAGGATTGTCGGCCAGGGCGGCTTTGTACTCTTTCTCCACTTCAGCCTGGTCGGAGGAAGACGGGGAACTGTTCAGAGCTTCCGCAAGCTCGTAGTGGAGACCGGGAAGCCGTGGGTCTAGTTTGAGCGCCTCGCGATAGTTCGCGATGGCTCCCTCGATATTGCCCTGCCGCGCCATCTCGTGCGCCACGACCTGGCGCATCCGGGCAGATTTCGGAGCAAGCATGGCGATGGTCAGCATGCTCTCCCCGGCCAAATCCGAGTAGATTCGGTGCGCCATGTAAAGAATGGTCGTGTCAGTGGGATCGAGCTGACGGAGAGCGCTCGCGATGTTCGCAGCCTTGTCCAGATCGCCGGCCCCATAGTAGATCTCGATCAGCTCCATTCCGGCCTGTATGCGCAGCTTGGGCTCCTTCAGCTCCGGAAAGGACTTCTCCAAATCAGCTTGCGCGGCCGCAGTTTGGCCGATCCGTTTTTCACACATCCCGAGCAGAGCCTGTATCTTCCACAGCGTGGGCTGGCGCTGCAGCGCTGCACGAAGATGGGGAGCGGCCTTAACGTAATCGCCCTGAAAGAACAGCGTGACACCGAGATTGCCGCGCGCATCAAGATTGTTCGGATCGAGTTCGAGGATCGCGCCGAATTCACGCACCGCCAGATTTGGCTTGTTGGCTTTCAGGAACTCCTGTGCACTCCGGGAATGAGACTCGATCTGTTGCTGCTTGCTCGGCGTGGTTTGGGAGAAGGAGGGAATAGCCGCAAGAAAAACACCGATCGCGGCGTGGATGGCTGCCGTCTTCATCCCCATAGCTTATCGGAATTGGAGTGGTCCGGCGCTCGCGATGTCCGAAGGGCGACGGGCGACGCCGCCGCCCTTCGGGTCGCATGAGCCCTGAGCTAGAAGGACAATCTGGCCCCGAGTTGGACTACGCGCGGGTTGACGCTGGTGCTGGTAATCTGACCCGCGCTGGCGCCGCCGATAGCCGCGTTCGGAGGGTTGAAGCTTGCGTGATTGATGGCGTTGGTGGCGTCAAACCGAATTTGCAGCGAGCCGCTTTCCAGCTTTGGAAGGCGGAAGCTTTTGCCCATCGAGAAATCGATTTGTGAGAGACCGGGTCCACGCAGGATGTTCCTGCCTGCGTTTCCGAAAGTGAAAGGAGCCGGTTGGGCGAACGCAGCGGGATTAAACCAACGGCTGATCGTAGGATTGTCCAGGCTTGAGTCTCCGACCACGTTGGGGAACCAGGTTCCCGCCTGAGATCCGCTATTATTCGCTCCGCTCACCGTGGGTGTGAATACGTTGCCGGATTGGGTAACGAAAAGCGAAGAGAGCCGCCAACCGCCGATGATAGCGTCGACAACCCCGCCTCGGTCAGCGAACTTCTGGCCCTTGCCGAACGGCAGGGTATAGACGACGCTGCCCTTGAAGTTGTGCGGCACGTCGAAGTTGGAGAGCGAGTAATGAGAGTCCGGACTGTGCGCTCTCTGGTAAACTTGCGACCCGCCCCGGCTGCCCCAGCCGGCAGAGTCCATGCTGGACATCATCTTCGACCATGTGTAATTTACGTCGAAAGTGAGCCCTTGAGCAAAGCGCTTCTTGACGGACAGTTGCATCGCGTTGTAGTTCGAGATGGCGTTGAAGCGGTTGCCGCTGATTCCCAGGAACTGCGGATACGGCCGTCTCGATTGCGCGTCGCCCGGTCCAAGCTTGTCTTCCGGCACCTGGTTGATATCGACCGGGAACGGAAGGTCCGACCCGTGGCTTCCAACGTAAGCCGCCTCGACCACCATGCTTCCAAGCTCGCGCTGAATGCTGAACGACCACTGGTGGTTCTTTGCGACCGGTGTCTTCTGAGGAACAAAGTTCACATTGCGGCCATTTAGCGCTCCCGGACCCTTGGGAGCCGATACGTAATTCAGCGGAGGATTGGCATCGGAGAGTAGGAATAGGGGCCGCACCTGGTCTGAGTTGGCCAACGTCCCGACGCTGTTGGCGCCGAAACCAAACGCGCCGCCCGAATACGTGTCGATACTCCACGGGTAGCTGTAGATGCCGAATCCGCCTCGTACCGACCACTTGGGTCTTGGAGCCCACGCGAACCCGACGCGCGGAAGCCAAAGGTGGACCGTGTCTTCGAGCGCCGTCCGGCCGTTGTCGCCGCCAAACCACATGGCCCCAAGTGTATTGGTGACCGGATTGGTAATCGTCGGATCGAACACGCCCAGGCGATTCTTGACTTCCGTCCATCCGCGCTGCATCTGATAACGGAGTCCCAGGTTGATCGTGAGATTTGGCAGAATCTTGAAATCGTCCTGGACAAAGAATTGCGGGCTCTTCTGCCGGTTACCCACGATCGGGGTATTGTTCGCGCTCCAGTTCGAGACCTGCCCTAGAAGGAAATCCGCGTAGCCGAGCCCGCTCGGGCCATCGAAGGGAGCTCGCTTGGTGAAGTTCCCGGTGAAGGTGAACCTAGCCGATTGGACGTTGCCCCATGGGGTGGAGTTGTCCTGAATCGCGAGGAGTTCTCCTCCGAAATGGAGGATGTGCTTGCCGTGGATCATGGTCACGATGTCCGACGGCTGGAAAATGTTCTGCACATAAATGGCATTCGGGCCCGCCGTAAACGCGTCCCCTCCTGCGCCTCCGCCCCCGCCGCCCCCGACCGGCCCACTAATGTTGACATCCGGGAAGATGTCGGCCTTCGCATACTGCAGTCCAAGCTTCGCCGGGAAGCCCCCATTCAAAGTATTCGGGGCGAAATAGGCGCCCTCCCGGGTAAAGGCAAACCGGAACTCGTTCACCACCGTCGGGCTGATCGTCCACACGTCGGAGATCTGCGTATTCCAACTTTCCACGTCGCCGATATAGCAGTTCACAGGACAGGTCGGGTTGTTGGTTTCCGCAGGGTTGTCGCGCTGAGTGATGGAGAAGGTCAGGCGGTTCGCGCTCGAGATGTTGTGGTCCAACCTGCCGAAGTACTTCTTGAAGGGCGACGAGCCGGGGACCGTCCCCTGCCAATTGTTGACCACGCCCGACCTGGTCGGCAGCGGAAAGAACGGCTGCATCTTTGCCGCTACGGGGTCGATCCTGTTCGCCGGTATCTTATTGTTCGCGAAGGGGGTACGCTGACCATTCACCAGAGTGTCGGGATCGTAGATCACGTTTCGATAGGCCGGATCGGAGAAGTCGCCCGCTCTAGCGGCGAGGGTTGGATAGGTGTTGATTGGATAATTCTGCGATTTGCTCACAATCTGGTCGTAGTTGAAATAGGCGAACGTCTTGTTCTGCTTTATCGGCCCCCCGATCGATCCGCCGAAGTTGTGGTAGCGCCGATACCCGACGCTCGGAGAGAAGAAATTTCGAGCGTTCAGGAAGTTGTTTTGAAGATACTCGTACGCCGAGCCGTGGAACTGGTTCGTGCCGCCCTTGCTGATCTGGTTGAAAACAGCGCCGCCGATGCCGTATTGCGCCGAGAAAGACGACGTCTGAACCTGGACTTCGGCCACGCTCTCGAAAATCGAGGCGTTGAAGTTCGCGCTATGGCCCAGCACGGACGAGCCGCCATCCGCCAGATAATTGGCGAAAAAGGGAAGGTTTCCATTGATAGCCAATCCGCCAGACGCGTTGGAGGCATTGGCGACTCCCGGGAGCAGTCTCACAAAATTCTGCCAGTCCGGGTTAACGTTGGGCAACTGGGTCATGGTCTCGTTCCGCAGCGTCGCTGATTGCTCGCCGGTCTCGGTTTTCAGCAGTGGAGCCTCCGCCGTAATCAGGATTTGCTGCTGGGCCGTTCCAACTGCCAGCTGCGCGTCCAGGCTCATGACCCCCACGCTCAGATTGATGCCGTCGCGCACGAGGCTTCCAAAGCCCTCTTTTTCGAAGGTGAGCTTATATCTCCCCGGCAGAACCGAGACGGCGTCGTAAATGCCCGCCTCATTGGTCACCAGTTCCTTTGTCACACCCGTATCCACGTTGAGAATCGTTACTTTCGCGCCTGGGATTATCGCGCCTGTGCCGTCGGTGACTGTGCCGCGTATGTCGGCGGAATTGGTGCTTTGCGCTAAGCTGGTCCCGGCCAGGCACAGCACTAACGTGGACAGCGTCAGCAGCGCCCCTAAGCGCCCCATTGCCTGTCCCGAGGATCGCCCGCTACGCGCCGGCTGATTTTGTATGTTTCTGGAATTCTTCCTCATGTTTGCCCCACCTCTCTGGATTTGTTCTCGGCAAGGGTTCTCTGAAAATGGGAGCCAACGAAAACGCCAGTTTCCCGTCTAACCGATGAGGTCAAATCCGGACCCTGAACGTAGCTTGAATACTTCTTAAAATTTACAACCGCCCCAACTGTTCGAGCAACCCCGCAGCAAATCGTTCCGGCACAATCTGACACCGTACGCCCATGCTTTGCAAGGGTCATACGGTAACAAGGGCGAAGCGACCTACAACCAGTTTTGTTTCAGGTTCTTAGTATGACGTATCATACTGTTACATTCGGGATACACGGGGTCCGATTCCTACAAAACACGGTTACAAATATCTTGTGAAACGTGATAGTTAGCGCGAGTCCAAGCTCGGGCCGTGATATAGTAAACCGACTCCACTCTTGCGCCTGCTTGAGGGCATTAGTGCGTGCCATAAGAACCGTGAAGCTGACCCGCCGCAACTTCCTGCCCCTGGTGGGTGGTCCGTTCTTAGTCAACCCTGGCCATCTGGACGCGCAAGGCATGGCTTCGCGATCCGTAAAGCCGGCGCCGCGCGCCAAACCATCCGGCATCCCGTTTCTCGCGCGATTCACCGACGTGGCGAAAAGCGC
>Ga0075431_100002144_pt1 | contig 18865 bp, 16 predicted proteins | sample RhiMetdeltSRZDD5_FD_75297 | JGI IMG/M metagenome (GOLD analysis project Ga0075431, IMG submission 75297) | Populus rhizosphere microbial communities from Tennessee, USA - Rhizosphere MetaG P. deltoides SRZDD5 | ecosystem: Host-associated > Plants > Roots > Rhizosphere > Soil | place: USA... | reverse complement strand
GCGACCGGCCCACTCGGCGCAACGCCTCATATCGCGGGGGAGCTGTTCAAGTTCATGGCAAAGGTGGACATGGTGCACGTGGCGTATCGCAGCGTAGGCGCCGGCTTGACGGACGTCCTCGGCGGTCGCGTCCAGCTCATGTTCCCTGCCGCGGCGACTGCGATGCCGCAGATCAAGGCCGGCAAGCTTCGCGGCCTGGGCGTCGGCAGTCTCACACCCTCGGCGCTCGCGCCAGGTCTCGTGCCGATTTCCGACAGCGGTTTGCCAGGTTTCGAAGCGATTGCTACGTTCGGCATGTTTGCACCCGCGAAGACTTCGCCTGCGATAATCCGCCGCCTGAACGAAGAGGTCGTGCGGGCAGTGACATCACCTGAAGTGAAAGAAAGGCTGCTTGCCGCGGGAATCGAAGTGATCGCGAGCTCGCCCGAAGGTCTGATGAAACTCATCAAGAACGACGTCGTGGTGCTGGGTAAAGTGATCCGCACGGCGAAGATCCGGCTCGATTGAGGTCGGCAGGCGTGCTCGCAAGCAGTGCAGGTAAAGCGGCGACGATCGCGCTGCTGAGCCTGTCGGTCGTACTGGCACTGGGATCGCTCACGGCCACGCCACTCGGGCAGGCAGCGCTCCCGACAGCCGTCGTTGCGGCGTTCATCGCCGCCTCGCTCGGTGGTTTGATCGTGGCGGTCCTCGCGCGTGCACGCGCCGAGATTTCAGGCGCTGCTACGTCGGTCACCGTCATCTATGCGGCGTTGGCCGGCGATCTCGTCACGCGCGCGGGACCGAACGCGAACCTGGCGGAGATCTGGACGGCACTGTCCGTTGCGGTCGTGCTCGCGGGGATTTTCGTTGCGATCGCAGGATACGCACGGCTCGCGGGCGCGATCAAATTCATGCCGATGCCTGTCACTGCCGGTTTCGTGACCGGCCTCGGTCTGACCGTCGCCGTGTCGCAGATCGCGCCATTGCTCGGTCTCGATGGGCGGCTCTCGAACTACGATTGGAACGCTGCAATGGAGCAGATGAAGCCCGCGTCTGTGGCTGTGGGCGCCTTTACTGCTCTCATGGTCTGGGCTTGTCCCAAAGTAGCGTTTCGCGCTCAGCCGGCACTCGTGGCGCTGATTGCAGGGACCGCGTTGTACTACTCGATCTGGTGGTTTTACGGTCCGCAGGTGCTCGGGCCGACGCTCGGCGGGATTGCCCCTGTCGCGACGGCTGAGGCGACGGTAAGCGCGCTCTGGAGCCACTTCCATCCGGCGCGGCTCCTCGCTATTGCATCCGAGGTCGCGCCCTATGCGGCTTTCATCGCATTGCAGATCATCATGAACGCGGCGGTGACAGCCGCGTCGGTCGGTGCGCTCCTCGGCACGCGCTCCGACGTGAACCGCACGCTGAAAACACAAGGGTGGACGAACGTACTCTGCGGCGCGCTCGGTGCGCTGCCGGTGACGACCGTCGCATCGATTTCCCTGCCGGCCGCACGCATGAAAGGAGTGACACCGGCAGTCGTCGTAGCAAGCTGCATCATTCTGTTCGTGGCCGTTCTCACAGCGGGCGGGCTCCTGGCACATATTCCCGTAGCCGTGCTTGCCGGAATACTGATCATGAGCGGTGTGGCCATGATCGACCGATGGACCATCGGGCTGATCGGCAGGCTGCGACGCCGCGCGGGCAGAAGCTTGCAGGTGCTCTGGAACCTCGCGATCGTCGCGATCGTCGCGGCCGTGTTTATCGTCGGAAGCGTGCCACTGGCATTATTCGTCGGCGCGGTGCTCGCGATGGTTCTCCTTGCATTGACCCTTTCCGAAGCCACTACTTTCGACAACCCGGATGGCGATCACCTTGCCTCCACGCGCGTCTGGCCTGCGGAGCAGGCGCAATGGCTCTCGGAGCAACGCGATCGCGTTGCGGTATTCCGGCCTCGAGGCAGTCTCTTCTTCGGGACGGCCGATCAGCTTGCGATCAACCTCGAAGCAGTCGAGGCGCAGGTGCAGTTCGTCGTGCTCGATATCTCGCGAGTGACGACCGTGGATGCAACGGCCTGTCAGATCATCGCGGCCGCCGCGAAAAAGCTTGCTTCGAAGGGGATCACGGTTCTGCTCGCGGGGGTCTCGCCCAACAGTGCTCGCGGCCAGGAGCTCCTTGCCCTGGGTCTCACGCAACCCCCGAGGCGAACACACTGGTCGATCGACATCGATCATGCGCTGGAACGCGCGGAGGCGGCGCTGCTCCGCGAGCGCTGGCCCATTGGCGATGCGCGCGAGATCAACCTTGCAGAAACGCCGCTGACCCACGGCCTTTCGCAATCGGACATCGAGGAGTTGCGCGCATACATGACCGCTGTCGAAGTGCCCGCGGGCCTGCTTTTCAGGCGCGGGGATCCGGGCACGTCGATGTTTCTCGTCGATCGAGGCTTCGTCGAGATCCGCATCGGCAGCGACACAGCGCCCGGCGCTACGCGGCTTGCCGCCTTCGGGCCCGGAAGTATCTTCGGGGAAATCGCGATGGTCAACGCGGAGGAGCGCACTGCGGACGCAGTGTGTATCGAGCCTTCACGCTTGTACGAGCTCACGCGCGATGCGCTCGCGGAGCTCGCGAGGCGCTCGCCGGCGCTGTATACCCGCATTATCCAGAACCTCAACCGGCACCTTGCTGCGCGGCTCATCGTGGCGACTTCGACGGTGCAGGCGCATCGGTAAGGGGAGGGTGCAACGAGCGCTCGTGATTCTGATGTATATCAATGCTTCGGTATCATTCGCCGCGTTATTACTTCCAGCATCAGGTGTCGCCGACCCTGGATTCCATCCAAAATACCCGAGGAGAAATTCGTGATTACACGTGCAATGTTGTTGGCACCCATCGTGGCGCTGAGTGGGCTCATCGCATCGATAGCGCCTGCCGCCGCCCAGGGTGACTATCCGAACAGGCCCGTGCGCCTCGTGAGCGGCTATGCTCCCGGCGGCACCACAAGTCTGGTGGGACGGCTGATTGGCCAGAAGCTCACGGAAAGCTGGGGCCAGCAATTCATCCTGGATAACCGGCCCGGCGGCGGCACCCTCATCGGCGCAGAGATTGTGGCGAAATCAGCGCCGGACGGTTATACGCTCATGCTCGTCGACAGCGTTCATGTCCTGGCGCCGCTTCTGATCAAGACATCACTCCATCCGATCCGGGACTTCGCCGCGATCGGCACCGTGGCATCGGTAGAGCTTGTGCTGCTCGTGCATCCTTCGGTGCCGCCGAACAATCTGGCTGAGCTTATCGCGTACGCCAAAGGAAGGCCGGGACAACTGACTTATGCCACGCCCGCCATTGCCGGCTCGCAGCACCTGGCAACGGAGATGTTCAATCTTGCCGCGTCGATCCAGGCGCGGCACGTGCCGTACAAAGGTGCGGGGCCGGCCCTGATCGCGCTGGTCGGAGGCGAGGTGAACATGTATTTCTCGACCGTTGCCACCGCGATTCCTCACGTCAAAGCCGGCAAAGTGAAGACGATTGCGGTGACGGGTACCAAGCGCTCGGTGACGCTGCCTGATGTGCCTACCTTCACGGAGGCCGGTCTGCCGGGCTTCTACGGGCACAAGCGTCCGGGATTCGGAATCGTAGGACCCGCCGGCATGCCGAAAGCGATCGTCGACAAGTTATCTTCGGAGATCCTGAAGTACGTCAAGCAACCGCAATTTCGCGAATCCCTGATAAACCTGGGGCTCGAGCCCACCGCGAGCACACCGCAGGAGTACACGGAGTGGCTCAAAGCGGGCTACGCCTGGAACATCGATACCCTGGCGATGCTGAAGAAGAAGGGCGTGAAGTTCGAATTCTGATCGCCTTACTCGTGCTCATTCGCGAGCGCACACCGAGCAGAGGTCCGCTCGTCGCGCGACCAGTCCCGAAGCGCTCGGCAGAGGCTTACCGCGACTGCCGCCTGCGCCGCTGACGGCTCGATGATGGCACGTCATCGACCGGTCCCTGCGTCGCTGCGTAGCGCTTCACGCTGGTTAGGATGTCTGCGCGCGCTTCGCGAACGCCGACCCAGCCCACGAGCTTCACCCACTTGTTGGGCTCGAGATCCTTGTAGTGCTCGAAGAAGTGCGCGAACTGCGCGAGCGTGGACTGCGGCACGTCGCGATACGAGCGCACGCTGCGATATAACGGCGTGAGCTTGTCGATCGGCACAGCAAGGATCTTCGTATCATCGCCGGCTTCGTCCTTCATGCGGAGCATCCCGACTGGCCGACAGCGAACGACCACGCCGGTTATGAGCGGGACAGGACTCAGCACGAGGACATCCACCGGATCGCCGTCGCCAGAGAGCGTTCGCGGGATGTAGCCGTAGTTACAGGGGTAATGCATTGCCGTGGACATGAAGCGGTCCACGAAGACTGCGCCGGTGCCCTTGTCGACTTCGTATTTGATGGGCTCGGCGTGCATCGGGATTTCCACGATGACGTTCACGTCGTCCGGCACGCTCAGTCCCGCAGTGACGCGGTCCAGATTCATGTCGTTCCCTTTCCGATACGTCGTTCGCGGGTAAGCACCGCTGGTCCAAGTAACTTAGGCGAGCAATGTGGTCTGGACGCTGCTGCTCGCCTATCTGCTTTTCGGCGGAATGCTATTTGCACAGCCGGATATCAAATAATCGTCTTTCTCACTGCCTGATCGTCTGCTCGAAGCGAGCGATCTCGATGCCGATCGACTGCGTCGCGAGATACACCTCGCGCAAAAAACACGCGAGTCCGCCGAGCAATGCGCCCATGGTGCATATGAAGAGCGCGCCGGCCGCCCATCGGAGATCGGTCGCCAGAAGATCGTCCACGAAGAGCGTGATGATGACAAGGCATACGAGCAGCGCGCCGGCAGTGCACAAATTGATGGACCAGCTTGCCAGATGACGCCTGCGCTCGAGGTGAGCAAGCTCCTCGCATGCGGGTCCACGTGACTTCTCGTCGAGCTCCGGCCAGGTCTGCTGGACGTAACGCGTGCGATCCACGACGCGTGCGAGGCGATTGGCCATGACCGAGAGCAAGGCCGCGATACCGGTAAGCAGGAAGACCGGCGCTATGGCGAGCTGTATGGCATGTGAGATGACAGGTTCCGCCATGGTGTGGCGCCTCAGGTAAAAAAATCGGGGGACGGCAAGCCGTCCCCCGAAGTCACTGCGGTTGGTTGCCGCTGAAGTTTACGCGACCTTCGGCTGCGGGCTCGATACGTCCTTCAGCTGTGTCGGTGCGGCTGCGGGCGCAGCTTCCTTGCTCTTCGCAAGCTTCTCCTTGTACCCGGGCGCTTCAGGCCGCATCCAGCTCGTGATCGGCTCTTTCCACGGCGAGTGCGCGCCTTCCCAGGCTTTCGGGCCTTTGATGAAGTGTTTCGCCTGCTCGAGCGTCTCGATGTGCGGCATGTCCATGGCGTAGAGCTTGTCGTGACGCGGCAGCGGACCGGCCTTGGACGTGAACCCGTAGAGCGAATGGCCGACGATCTCCTCGGCGAGCCAGACGGCTTCGATCAGCTTGTACAGATCGACGCCGGTATCGATGCCCATCTCCCGCAGCATGTGCATCAGGTCTTCGGTCGCGACCATCATCGCGGCGCGGCCCATGCCGCAGTACGGGCATCCCGCCATGCCGCCGATCGCGGTCTGGAGCCGCAGCGTGTCGGTGCTGTCCATTACCTTCAGCGCCGAGTAAATGGACGCGAGGCCGGTGCCGCGGGCGTTGTGCAGGTGGAGGTTGAAATCCTTGATCGAGGGATAGCGGTCTTTCAGGGCCGTGATCGTCTGCTCGACGCGGTGCGGCATGTTCCAGCCGGTCGCGTCCGCCATGCCGACCTTCGTGACCGGGATGCCTGCGTCGTCCCACATCCGGTACATGCGATCGAACATGAGCATGTGCTGCTCGAGCGGCACTTCGCCGATCCAGTTCGAGCCCCAGACGTTGCTGATCGACATGCCGCCTTCTTTCACGCCTTTGGCGACCGCTTTCTCGATCGTCTTGGGCCAGGTGGCGATCTGCTGGGCCTGGGTGCGGTTCGTGTTGCGCTGCGCGAACACATCGCACATATCGACGCGAGTCGATAATTCACTCACGCGCGGGCTGAGCGGCGGAGTGTATGCCGCCGCGCGCTCAACGCCTTTTTCGTTCAAAGCAGTATAGGTGTACGTGACGCCGGGCTTCGGCGTGAAACTCGCGACGAGCTCGTCGACGCACGCCATTTGCGGCGTGTATTTCGGGCTGACGAAGGAGCCGACGTTAATTTCCTTCAGGCCGGTCTCGGACAGTGCGTTGAGCAGACGAATCTTTGCAGCGACGGGAATGTCGGCGCTCTCGATCTGCAGACCGTCGCGCATGCCTTCTTCGGTGTGGATGATTTTCGGGTAACCGGCCATAGTGGACTCCTTCGAATGGTTACGATGTGAACTTGTCGGGCACAGGTCCTCCCCCCGCGCCTCCATTGCTCTGCTCGCCTGCACCGTCGTCGGCGAGGCGATAGGCGCTAAAGATAGCACAGGCCCGGCTGCGACGCTGCTAGAGGCCCGTAACGTGGACTTCGTCGCCGCAATCGATCCTTACCCTCGCAGGCTCGGACTGAGTGCTAATGGGCGTTCGAATGTTACGTTCGCGGGGACCCCACGTCTTCGACGCCCCCGCTCACCACGTACAGGCTCGTGCTCGCTTACTAATACAGCTTCACCTTGAGCTGCTTGATCTGGCGCTCGAGCTCGGCGTATTCCTTCGCGAATTGTGCTTTGTATTGCTCAGGGGTGATGCGCTCCGCGGCTTCGCTGCCTTCGGCGGCCAGCTTGCCCGCCATTTGTGGCGAATTCATGAATTCGCTGACGTAACGGTTGATCGCGTTGAGGATCGGACGCGGCGTGCCTGCCGGTGCGAACAGGCCGTAGCTGTTGGTGATCTTGAAGCCGGGGAATCCCTGCTCGGCGACCGTCGGCAAATCGGGCAACGCCGGGATGCGTTTGAGGCTCAACGCGGCGAGCGGCCGTGCCTTGCCTGCTTTGATGGCGGGATTTGCCGAGATGAGAATCCCGGGATACATGTGGATCTCGCCGCCGAGCAGCGCGAGGAGCGCCTGGCCGCCGCCTTTGTAGGGCACGTGCGTGAAATTCGCACCGCTTTGCGCCGTCAGAATCTCCAGGCCGATGTGCGCGACGGTGCCTACGCCGGAGCTTCCATAGCTCACCGGCTGACTCTTCGAGTATGCGATGAGATCCTTCACGTTCTTGACCGGCAGCGAAGGGCTCACGATCAGGATGTACGGCTGACCGGCCATCGGCACGACCGGATCGAATGCTTTACGCACGTCGAACGCGACGCGCTGCGTGATCCCGACCACGCGCAGCGTGTCGGTTCCCGCGAGAAAGGTGTAACCGTCGGGCGCCGCCTGCGCAGTGATCTGCGTGGCAAGCACTGTTCCACCGCCGGGCCGGTTGTCCACGATCACGGATTGTCCCCACCGGTCCGTCAGCATCTGGCCGACGGCCCGCGAAAGAATGTCGAGGCCACCGCCCGGCACGACCGGCACGATGATGCGTATCGGGCGAGCAGGGTAACCCGGCGGCGGTTCCTGCGCCCACACAGGCAGGTGCCATCCAACGGTAGCGAACAGGATCAATCCCGCAAGCGCGCGAGCTGCGTGAAACCTCATGCTTACTCCTCGATTTTTCTTTAGGGTTTGCCTGATGCTATTCGGGCTTCACGCCCGACGCTTTGACCACTGCGCCCCAGCGTTCCGATTCGCGTTTGTGAAACTCCGCGAACTGAGCCGGTGTGCCGCCTCCAGCGATCATGTACGTGCGGCGCAAATGCGCCTGGGCTTGCGGCGTCTGCAGATACTGATTGATGCTGTCGTTCCAGCGCTGCAGGAGCCGCGGAGGCAGCGTCCTGGGCCCGTAGATGCCGTACCACACCGTCGCATCGAATCCGGCGACGCCGGCTTCCGCGATCGTAGGCAACTCGGGTGCGAAGTCGGCGCGCTTTGGACTGGATATGCCGAGCGCCCGTAAGCGACCCGCCTGGACGTGAGGCAACAGCGTGCCGGGCGTATTGAAGTGTACTTTCACCTGGCCGCCGATCAGATCCGAGATCGCCGGGCCGCCGCCCTTGTACGGAACGTGCAGGATATCGGTGCGCGTCATCGACTTGAACATCTCGAGCGTGAGATGCGTTGTCGTGCCGACGCCCGATGACGCCCCCGTGAGTTGCCCCGGCTGTGTCTTCGCCAGCGCGATCAGCTCCTGAACCGATTTGGCCGGCAGGCTCGGGGTGATGACCAGAACAAAGGGACTGATCGCTATCAGGCCGACCGCGCTCAAATCCCGCACGGGATCGAAGCGCATGTTCTTATACATGCTGGACAGTATCGATATCGTCGAGCTGGTGCAGAGCATCGTGTAGCCGTTGGGCTCCGCGCGCACGACGATTTCCGTGCCGATCAACGTGCCGGCGCCGGGACGATTGTCGACGATGACCTGATAGCCCCAGAGTTCCGAGAGGCCGGCCGCGAGCGCTCGTCCGACGAGATCGACCGAGCCGCCCGGTGTATACGGATTCACCATACGCACGGGGCGGTTCGGGAAATCCGACTGTGCCTGCGCGCTGATTGCCCAGCCGAACAGCGTCGCAGCGGCACAGCCCGCCGCGAGCGCCTTCCAATCGTACGTCACGCTAGCGGTGAGGAATGACCGTATCGACGATGCCGCGCACATCCGACGCGGTCTCCATGCTCATGATCGCGTTCAGAGCCGAGTCTACCTGCGCGGGCGTGAGCACCGCACCCGCGAGCATCCTGAACTTGTCGAACACCGCTTCGCGCGTTTCCCAGCCGTACGTGTCGCCGCGTCCGCCATTCGCTTCCACTCGGGGCGCGACGAGCCGCTCGCCGTTCTTGAGCGTGACCGTGACATCCCACCAGTTTCCGCCGCCGCGTGAGCGATGCGGTCGTCCGACCATCTCCGGATCCTGCGTGATGTTCACCTTGTGCAGCATGGCCTGCACCTCGGGACGCCGCGCCGCTTCGTCAGTAAAGCTCGAGAGATCGAGCTTCCCGCCATCGACGATGAGCGACGCGACGGTATACCAGGTGGAGAACTTGCCCTGCAGGCCGGACTTCGGCCAGCGCAGATTGGGTGCCATGCACGAGGGCTCTACTGTCGTGACGATGTCCACCGACTGAACGTCCTCGGCTCTGAATGGGTTTTTCTTCAGGAGGCGGGTGATCGCAGTATTGGCGCCATGCGTGCCGCCGCAACACGGCCAGATCTTGATCGAAATGCCGTTTGCAACTTCGCGACCGCTACCCATCAAGCTCCACGGATTGCCGAGATGCCGCGGGATGTTGCTGAGATGCATCATCTCTTCGCCGTACACCGCAGCGTATCCGAAGCGATGCTCCATCACGTCCGGGCTCGCTTCGTAGCCTTTCTCAGCCATCTTCGCCGCGGTTACCGCTGCACGACATCCGTTGCCGGGATGAAAGGGTTTCGTCATCGTGCCGAAATTCGCGCGCAACCCGGAAGCCTGGGTGGCCCCGATGCCGATCGCCATGCGCGTCCGCATTTCGTCGAGGCCCAGCATTTTAGCCGCCGCGGCAGTGGATCCGAGCGTGCCGATGCTGGATGTGTTGTGCCAGCCTTTGCCGTAGTGGTCTTCACCCATGCTGTGGGTGATCGCGGTGGTGATATCGAAACCGACGCAGTACGCCAGCAGCGCCTGTTTACCGCCGAGACGGCGTTCTTCGCCGATCGCAAGAACGACCGGCATCAGCATCACGGCCTGATGCCCGGCCGTGAAATCGTCGAAGTCTTCGGAATGGCCGAGCGTGCCGTTCGCCATCGCCGCGTTGATCGCGTTCGTCTCGATCCGCGTCCCCAGCACTCTCGCGACAGGTTTTCCGCCGAGCTCGTCGACGAGACCCGTCATGATCTTACCGAGCGGCCGCGTCGTGCCGTAGATCGCGCAACCGACTGCGTCCAGCAGGCAAAGCTTCGCGAGATTCACCGCCGGCGTCGGGATGTCTTCGAATTTAGCGCTCGTAATGAAGCTCGCCATGCGCTGCGTCGTACCCATGTTCCTCCTCGTCCTGCATGACCGATGTCGATGATCGCCGCTATGTTCTCATGATTGACCAGATCTGAACACCGCAGGGATACTTGCACGACAACAAGATGACTTCTGGAGGAGGCGCAATATGAAATCTCGCATTGGCAGGCTCGCATGCTGGCTCGCGCCGGCTGTGCTCGCATACGGCACGGCCGCGCTCGCGCAGGACAAACCCGCCGGCTATCCCGCTCGGCCGATTCGAATCATCATCGGCGTCGCTGCGGGTGCTGGTGCGGACATGGTTGCACGCACCACCGCCCAGATTCTCACGGAGCGCTGGGGTCAGAACGTGGTCGTCGAACCTCGGCCGGGCGGCGGTGGCATCGTCGCGAGCGAGCACGCAGCGAGGGCCGCGCCTGACGGATATACGCTTTATCAGAGCGGCTTCGGGATTCTTTTACAGGGCGCGACCAAGCGCGTGCCCTTCGACGTTCTCAAGACGTTCGAGCCGGTCGTTCGCACGACGCAGCAGCCGTACATCCTTCTCGTGCACCCGAGCGTGCCCGCGAAATCGTTCAAGGACATCGTTGCGCTGTCGGCTTCGAAGCCTCTGACGTATGCCGGGAGCTCCGGTCCCGGAAGCAGGGTCCATATCGGCATGGAGCGGCTCGCAGTGCTTTCGGGCATGAAAGCGAAGCATGTCGCATACAAGGGAAGCGCACCGGCACTTCTCGCGTTGATGGGCGGAGAGATCAACATGGCCGCGACGAGCGTCATGTCGGCGACCAGCGCGATCAGAAGCGGCAAGGTGCGCGGGATCGCGTCGCTCGGGCTCAAGCGTGCTTCATCGCTGCCTGAGCTGCCCACGATCGGGGAGCAGGGCTTCCCGGGATTCTCGATCGCAAACCGGTACGATGTCTGGGCGCCGGCAAAAACACCACGTCCGGTCATCGAGGCGATCAACCGTGTCGTGAGCGACGGGATGCACACGCCACAGGTGGTGCAGCGGCTCGCCGCAGACGGGAGTGAGCCTGCCGAGCGCATGAATCCGGCGGAGCTCAGGAAAGCGGTCGTGCGCGAGTACGCGGAGCTCGAGCGTACCGTAAAGGAGCTGGGGCTCCAGTTCGTCAAGTGAGAATCAAGAATCCGCAGGATTTCTGGTGCGGCGTTTTTTTCATCGCGCTCGGCGCCCTCGCCATACACACATCGCGCGTTTATCCGATCGGAAGCGCGCTCGAGATGGGCCCCGGCTATTTCCCGATGTGGCTCGGCGGCATCATGGTCGCTTTCGGCTTGATCATCGGCGGGCTATCGCTGAGGCTGCAGCCTGACGCCATCCAGCGCGCGGAGGTGAAGGACTGGGCGTTTCGGCCATGGATCGTGCTGACCGCTACGCTCGTCGTGTATGCGCTGCTCATGGACGCCGGCGTGGGATTCGTGCCGTCGCTCATGGTGCTGGTCAGCGGTTGTGCACTCGCCCATAAAGACGTGCGCTGGCGTGAAACGCTGCTCTTGAGCGTGCTCGTCACTGCCGCGTCGGTCGCTATATTCTTGTTCGGGCTCGGGTTGCCCTACCGGCTGTTCTGGTGGAGCGACTGATGCACGACCTTCTGCAGAATCTGATACTCGGTTTCAGCGTCGCGCTCACGCTGCAGAACCTGATGTACTGCTTCATCGGCGTTTTCCTCGGCACGATGATCGGTGTCTTGCCGGGTATCGGTCCGCTGGCGACGATGGCGATGCTGTTGCCGCTCACGTTCTTTCTGCCGCCGGTTTCAGCGATCATCATGCTCGCCGGCATTTATTACGGTTCCGATTACGGCGGCTCCACCACGGCGATCCTCGTCAATCTGCCGGGCGAAGGATCGTCGGTCGTAACACTGCTCGACGGTCATCCCATGGCGCAGCAGGGCAGAGCAGGCCCCGCGCTGGCGATCGCGGCGATCGGTTCGTTCTTCGCCGGCTGTGTGAGCACTCTGCTCATAGCCCTGGTCGGGCCGCCCCTCGCATCGGTCGCGCTGAATTTCGGATCGCCGGAATATTTCTCGCTGATGCTGATGGCGCTCGTGTGCGCTTCGGTCGTCGGCTCGGGCTCGCTCCTCAAATCGCTGGCGATGGTCGCCGCGGGGCTGCTGATCGGCATCGTCGGCACGGACCTAAGCACCGGGATGTCGCGCTTTACGTTTGGTGTGGTGGAGCTGAGCGACGGTGTCGGCATCGCGGTCGTCGCGATGGGAGTCTTCGGCCTGACCGAAATCGTGAAGAATCTCGGTGGCCCGCACATGACCCAGACGATCGTCAGAGGGAAGATTCAGGGACTCATGCCGAAGTGGCAGGATCTGAAGACGTGCTTCGGCCCGATCTTCCGCGGTACCTCGATCGGCGCGCTCTACGGGCCGCTCCCGGGCCTGGGTGGCACCATCAGCTCGTTTACGTCGTACATGCTCGAGAAGAAACTCGCGAAAGATCCTTCGCGCTTCGGCAACGGTGCGATCGAAGGCGTGGCGGGTCCGGAGAGCGCGAACAACGCGTGCGCACAGACGACGTTCGTCCCAATGCTCACGCTGGGGATTCCCGGCAGTGCGTCGATGGCGCTGATGCTCGGCGCAATGATCATTCATGGCATCACGCCCGGACCGCAGGTCATGACGTCACGGCCCGACCTGTTCTGGGGGCTCATCGCGAGCATGTGGATCGGCAACGGCATGCTGCTGCTGCTGAACCTGCCGCTGATCGGGATATGGGTAAAGCTGCTGCAGGTGCCTTACCGGCTTCTGTTCCCGATCATCATGACGATGATGGGTATCGGCATCTACAGCCTGAGTAATTCCGGGACCGACGTGTTGCTGATGGCGCTCTTCGGCTTCGTCGGATACATCCTGATGAAGCTCGGGTGTCCTTTCCCGCCGTTGATTCTGGCGATGGTGCTGGGGCCGGTGATGGAGGAGAACCTGCGCCGCTCGATGTTCCTGTCGGAAGGTGATGCGACGATCTTCATCACACGGCCGATCAGCGGCGCCTTCATCTTCGCCACTGTCGCGCTCCTGATCGTATTCATAGTCCCGGCATTACGCAGGTATCGAAGGGACATCGGCAACGAGGCCCCGCAACGAGGCTGAACATGATTTCGCGAACCATACCGAAACGGCTGGGTGTCGCATGCGTCGCTCTGGCGGCCATGGCATCCGTTCAAGATACGCACGCGCAAAGCAGCTTTCCGAATCGGCCGGTACGGCTGGTGAATCCGTATACGCCCGGCGGATCCGTCGATATCGTGAGCCGCGCCGTCGCCGCCGGACTCGGGGAGATCTGGGGACAGCAGGTGATCGTGGACAACCGTCCGGGGGCAGGCACCGTGATCGGCACTGAAATCGTGACGCGTGCGGAGCCGGACGGCTACACGATGCTGTGCAACAGCTCCGCCATCGCGATCATGCCGGCGATGTACCGCAGCATCAAGTTCGATACGGTGCGGGATCTGTCTGCGATCATTCACGTGACCAGCAGCAACTCGATGCTCGCGGTGCATCCGAGCGTGCCGGTGAAATCGGTGAAGGAGCTGATCGTGCTTGCGAAAGCTCAGCCCGGCCAGATGACGGCCGCGGTGTCGGGCATCGGCAGCACGAATCACCTCACGACCGAGCTCTTCAAAACAATGGCGCAACTCGACCTGCTGGTCGTGCCCTATAAAGGCGGCGGCCCCGCGATGACCGACCTCATTGGCGGCCAGGTGAAGATGTTCTTCAACTCCGCCGCAGCTTTTCTGCCGCTCATGAAAGCCGGCAAAGTACGAGTGCTCGCCACGAGCGGCGCTCAGCGTGCCGACTACGCGCCGGAGATTCCGACGGTTGCGGAGTCAGGGCTGCCCGGATTCGAATCGTCGACGTGGTTCGCCATCTACGGTCCACGTGCATTGCCCGCCGCGCTTGCGCAACGCTGGAACGAAGCGGTCAATCGCTACCTGGAAACGCCGCAGGCGAAAGAATATTTTCGTAAGAACCACATGAGACCCGTCGGCGGCACGATCGCATCGTTCGCGGAGTATCACAAATCCGAAACGGCGCGGTGGAGCAAGGTGATTGTGTCGGCGGGGATCAAACCCCAATAGGCAGATCGCGCCAGGAGCCGTTTTCCACCGACTCGCGCCAGACCTCACTGAACTCGAGAAGACGTAACGCATCGCCAAAACGCGGAATGGCGCGCGCCGGTTCGCGTTCGCCACGGATCGCCGCAATGAAATCGGCTTCGACGCTGACACCATGCGTGCGCTCAGGCGGGACCGGCAGCGGCTCGAGCGATTTAGAGCCGTGCTTCGCGCCGAAGAACGTTCCAGGCGCGTCAGCCGTGCCGGCGTATGCGATGACGTAACCCGCCGAACCGATGATCTCCCAGCGCGCTTTCGCCGTGTCGCCGGCGACCGTGCTGTGCTGATACGTAATCATCGCACCGCTCGCGAGCTCGGCGAGTGCGATGTTCGTCTCGGGACGCACGGCGCCGCGCCCGGGGCGCGCAGCGACCGTCGCACCCTCGACGTCGTAGCCGCGGCGGTACCCGAAAACGCGCGTATGCGGACCGAACCAGCGGCTGCCGACCTCGAACATGCTGCCGAGGCCGAAGAACGGCGCAAACCAGTAATCGGCGACCTGCAGCACAGTGCCAAGGTAACCATCGTCGATCAGGTGACGCATCATCGCGTCTTCGCGAAGGAAATAGGCGGGACCGGCGGCGGGATAGACCAGCGACACGAGATCCGGACGCGCCGCGGCGCGAGCCGTGACTTCACGCGCCTGTGTCGCGTTGCGGCAAAGCGCGTTCATGGAAAGCACGTGGCGTCCCGCGTCCAGCACCGGCGGAATCATCTCGAAGTGAGCCTCGGTGCGCGTCCCGATCACGATCGCGTCCACATCGTGTGCATCCACGACTTCGCGCCAGTCGCCGGCCGTGCGCGCGAAGCCGAACTCCTGTGCAGCGCGCTCGGAGCTTTCAGGGGTGCTGTTCGCCACCACCTTGAGCTCGACGCCGGCGATTTTTCTGAAATTCGGAAGCAGCACGCGCCTGCTGTAACCGCCCGCGCCGATATAGCCGATTCTGATGTTTTTGTGCTGTGCCAAGGCTCGCTCCTCTTCGTGGCCTTATCGAGGCCTCGCTCGATTATAGGGGCCCCCACGCTGTGTCCAAGATGCGGGCTTGCGTGTGCCAGCGCCCGCATCCCGGTCTAAACTTACGCGACTTACCCCACACCGAAGGAGGACACGATGGGAGCCACTGAAACGCTGGCGAAATGGATCGCCGCGACCACTTATGACGATATCCCGCCTGCGGCGATCGAGCAGGCCAAGAAATCGATCCTCGACTACATCGGCACCGCGACTTACGGAACGACGTCGCAGCTCGGTAAGATCATGCTCGAGTTCACGCGCGAGCAGGGCGGGAATCCGCAGGCGCGCGTGATCGGCACGAACATCCGCACGGCGAGCGCGCAGGCCGCGTTTGCCAACGGCACGATCGGTCATTCGGAAGATTTCGATGATCTCGGCGGCTGCGGCGGTCATCCGGCCACGGTGCTGACGCCCACGGTGCTCGCGCTTGCGGATGAGCTGCACTTGTCCGGGCGCGACGTGCTCACCGGATGGGTGGTCGGGTACGAGATCGGCACGCGCCTGAGCGCGAACAACCATACCGATCGCGACTGGCACCCGACCGCCATTTACGGAACGATGGCCGCGGCGGCTGCAGCGTCGAAACTGCTCGGGCTCGACGCGGAGAAAGCGCGTATGGCGTTGGGCATTGCGGGCTCGGAGGCCGGCGGGCTCCGGCGGAATTTCGGCACGATGACGAAACCCTTCCATCCGGGACAGGCAGCTCGGAACGGAGTCATCGCTGCGAAGCTCGCGGCGAAAGGCTTCACGGCCGATCCGGACATCATCGAAGGACGGCAGGGTTACGCCGACAACTTCGGCGGCGCGAAGTGCAACGTTCCCGCGATGACGAAGTTTCTCGGCAAGGTGTACTACCTCGAAGAAGAGGGGACGCGCATCAAGCCTTGGCCCTGCTGCGGCGGCAATCATCAGACGCTCTCGAACTGGCTGCCGTTCATCAAAGAGAAAAAGCTCAAGGCCGAAGACGTCGAGCGTGTCGAGCACATCGGTCCGAACATCCCGTGCACGGGCGCGCTGCTGCGTACCGAAGTGAAGAAGGGCCTGGAAGGCAAGTTCAGCCTCGCCTACAACATTTCCGCCGCGCTGATCGACGGTAAAGTCGATTACGAGACGTTCACCGACAAGCGTGCGGGGAAAGGCGATCTCCAGGCGTTCATGAAACGCGTGAAGCTCGTGCGGAGCGACGACGTCGCATTGCGCCGGCCGCACATCGCGGATGCGAACCTGGAAGCGCGCCTGCGCATCACGATGCGTGACGGCGCCGTGCACGAGATCGTCATGGGCACCGCGACCCATCTCACCGGCGATGCCGTGCTCGACAAGTTCCGTCTCAATACGGAAGCGATTCTCGGCAAGGAGCGCGCGGCGACGGCGATCGATCTCGTGCAGCGGCTGGAAAAACTGTCCGACGTCTCGCAGCTACTCGACGTCGTCACGCTTGCGGGTACCGAAAGCACCACGGAGCGCACCCCGGTGCTCCAGGTGAAAGAGGTCGTGCTCGCAGGGTCATGATCTGTCGTTGGCTGCTCGCCGCCTTCCTCGCGGCGAGCGCCGGCGCGGCGTTCGCGCAGGAGGTTTTCCCGAGGAAGCCGATCAGGTTCATCCTGCCGAACGCGCCGGGCGGCAGCAACAGCTTCGTGGCCCGGCTCATCGGCGAGAAGCTGACGGCGATCTGGGGCCAGCAGGTGCTTCTGGACAATCGTCCGGGAGGACACAACGTGATCGCGGCCGAAGCGCTGCTGCGATCCAACCCGGACGGCCACACGATCCTGCTGGTGACAGCCTCGCACGCCATCAATCCGCTGCTCTTCCGCGATCAGCCATACGAGTTTCTGAGGGACTTCGCATCCGTCGGGTCGCTCACGAGCACGCAATACATACTTGCCGTGAACGCTACGGCAGTGCCCGCCAGCAACCTGCGCGAGTTCGTCGCGTTTGCGAAATCGAAACCCGCGCAGCTGAACGCCGCAGGCTCGAACAGCGGCGGGATACAACACCTCGCGCTCGAGCTTTTCAACGTTCTTGCGGGCGTCAAGCTGAATTACGTGCCTTATAAAGGCGGCGGTCCGGGGATGACAGACCTGGTCGGCGGACACGTGCAGCTCGCATTCAACAATGCGATCACGCTCTCACCGCACCTGAACAGCGGGAAGGTGAGGGCGCTCGCGATCGGTGGAGAGGCGCGTTCGCCGGTACTTCCGAACGTGCCGACGTTCGCCGAAGCGGGGGTTGGCGGTTTCAATGTGAAGAACTGGTTCGGTGTCGTTGCGCCTGCACGCACGCCGAAGACGATCGTCAAGAAGCTCTCGGATGAGATCGCAAGAATTCAAACCATGCCGGACATCAACGACAAGCTCGTCAGCCAGGGCGCAGAGCCTTTCATTTCGGGGCCCGAGCAGTTTGCCGCGTTCTATAAAACCGAGATGACCAAGTTCGCAAAGATCATCAAAGTTGCGGACATCAGAATCGAGCACTGACAAAATCACACGAGGAGACGCTTCAATGAAGATGGGTCGCGCACGTATGCGACTGCTCGGCGCTGTCGCTTTGCTGACATTTTCGGGTGGTGCGCTCGCCCAGCAGGACTATCCGGTCAAACCGATACGCTACATCGTGCCGTATGCGCCAGGCGGAAGCACGACGTGGACATCGCGCTTCGTCGGCGAGAGGCTCACGCAGGTCTGGGGCCAGCAGGTGATCATCGACAACCGCCCCGGCGCCGGCACGGTGATCGGGACCGAGCTCGCGGTGAGGTCGCGCCCCGACGGCTACACGCTGCTCTACATCGGGAGCGCGCTCGCCTCCAATCACACGCTGATGAAGACCCCGTACGACGCGCTGAAAGACATCGCGACGATCGCGACCGTTTCGAGCTACGAAAACCTGCTCGCCGTGCATCCGTCGCTCCCGGTAAAGACGCTGAAGGAGTTCATTGCGCTCGCGAAGGCGCGGCCGGGTCAGCTGAACTATGCGACGTCGAGCCATGGCGGATCCACGCATCTCGCCCCGGTTCTTTTCAATCTCGTCGCGGGCATCAAGACCCAGGCCATCAACTACAAAGGCGGCGGGCCGGCAGTCACGGACCTCATGGGCGGACAGGTGCAGTACATCATGGCGGTGCCGGTCAACATCGTTACGCATATCAAGAACGGGCGGCTTCGGGGCATTGCAATTACCGGAGACAAGCGCCTGAATTCGCTGCCGGACGTGCCGAGCTTTGCCGAATCAGGGTTACCGCAGGTCACTTTGAAGACGTGGCAGGGTGTCGGCGCGCCCGCCGGTACGCCGAAAGCGATCATCGACAAGATCTCCGCGGAAATCGAGAAGCTCGTGGCACTGCCCGATACGGTCGAGAAGCTCGACGCGCAGGGCTTCGTTCCCTTCTACAACAATGCCGATAGAACCGCCGAGTTGCTGAAGGGGGACATCGTCAGGTTCGCGAAGATCATCAAGGCGGGGGGCATCAAAGTGGAGTAGGAAAAACACCTCATCCCGGACGCGATCCGGGATCCACTACTAACATCAACATGGGTCCTGACTTTCGTCAGGATGACGGCGCTTCGGTTATTGCTCGAGCTTTATGTTCGCCGTCCTGATGATCTTCGTGTACTTCGCGAGATCCGCCTTGATCAGCGCCGCGAACTGCTCCGGCGTGGACAC
>Ga0075431_100002137_pt1 | contig 18892 bp, 13 predicted proteins | sample RhiMetdeltSRZDD5_FD_75297 | JGI IMG/M metagenome (GOLD analysis project Ga0075431, IMG submission 75297) | Populus rhizosphere microbial communities from Tennessee, USA - Rhizosphere MetaG P. deltoides SRZDD5 | ecosystem: Host-associated > Plants > Roots > Rhizosphere > Soil | place: USA... | reverse complement strand
GCTGCCGCTCGACGATCTCTATTTCGAGCTCAAGGAGCAATCGCTCAATCGCGGCGAAGTCGATTATGAAGCGCTTATCGGCGGGCGGCCGCAGACCCTTTCCAGCAATCCGCACGGCACCTTCCGGCTTTTTCGGATCGGCGACGCCGTGGCGGCCCGCAATATCCATGCCGGGATCTATGACGCACTCCGCCTCTGCAAGGATTTATAAGCACGCATAAGGACTTGTGCGTGGCCTGTGGAAAAAGGCCATAGCAAGGCAGACAGCGCCGAGGCGGGGCGGCAGCATCGGCCGCAAGCATGGTTTCCTCGTGAAGCCCGGCGGGACAGCGTGCAATTTTCTGACGGCTTTGCGGCGATCCGTTGCCGGCATTCGGGGCCTGTCGCTAGCACCGCTCTTCCTGTTCGCCACGTGCCCCTGGCGCCAGCTAGCGCCAGGCAAGCCGCGGATGCCGGTCTCGCCGGATGCGGAACCGCGAGACAATGAGCGCGGAGCCGTCCTTGGACGGTTCCGCGCCACCTCCGCACCGATCGGTCCCGGGCTCGAGCCGTGGATGGATCGGTTGCCGATCCCGGTAGCTCCGGGCCGGCTTTTGAGAGCGAGGGGAAAGTGGCAGATCCCTTCTCCCCTTGCATCTCTCATTCTCAAGGCAAATGCAGAAAACGAGATTTCTAGAGCTTCAGAGCAGAATTGAGCCGCTTCTCGACTTCATCGGAACGGCTGCTGAGGCTCGGGAACGGGTTGGTTGAAACTGCGTTCAGAAGCTCCTGCCGCAGGTTCAGAAGCTCCGATCGCACTTGATCCGAGGGGTTATCGCCGGCGTCCCGAGCGAGGAGCTCGAATGCGGCCACGGCAGCGGTCAGGCCAACCTCGGTCCTGGCTCCGGTTTCGATCACGGCTTTAAGATGTTTGATCGTCCCGTCATCCAATTGCTGCCCACCGACCGGTTGGAACTTCATAAAGCCCATGGCCGCGTGGTCCTCCCCGAACTGCAAGGGCTCCAGCTCCAGTGTCTTGAGCCCGATCAACCGTTCCCAGGCGTCCATGAATGAACGGATCAGCCAGGCATCTGGAAGCTGGAATAGCGGCGCCAGCCATTGGTTGACCTCGAGCAACTTGCAATGTTCGTTTCCAGCAACGGCCAGCAGTGCCCGATTGGCTTGTTCCGGCGTTTCGATGAGCGAACAGAGACATTTCATGACTTCCTGCTGATAGGGCAACGGTTTCCTGGTCTCCACCAGATTTCGCACAACGATCCGAGCCGCCTGAACCGGATCGAGCATCGTCCCGCGGCAAAGATCGATACAGAACAACGCCCTCAGATTGGTGAAATCGTTCCCGGCATAGGTTGGAGGAATGCCGAAAGCCTGAGGATCCATTCCACGCTGCGTTAAATTGGCATACAAATCGTCATAGATAGAGTTTGGTAGAGATTGTGCCTTTCCCCCTATAGCCGCCAACAAAACTCCAGCCAGATCATGATGACCATCATTGATCAGCAAACGGATACCTCCAGCACCGATTTCGTCTGCAGTAATAATTAAACTATTACTTTGCAGTTTCACGCCCTTACCAATCAAATATGCTATAGCCTCGTCGTCGATATTCGACCCTCTCAAACTCTGAACAAAGCCGCAGAACGCCGGCAAATTGAGATCTCTCGCAAAATCGCCGGGAAACCTTGCTGCTATGATTGTTACTCCGTCACCCTCTCTCTGAATTTCCACATCATGGTTCAAACTCTCGTGCAGCGCTTTCAAGAGTGGGTTTCGGTGATGCAAATTGTGGATCTTGCACACACTGCCGACAAAGCCGGGAGCCTGAATTGCCGTTACTTCTCCGAATTTCAGGACGCCGGTCTGCTGCGCCAACGGTTCAGAGCTGTAAAGCTTCATCGTTTGGCCGCAACTTCTTTCCCGCAGCGAGGAAGGCTGCGTCATGGTCAACGGCAGGAGCTGTGACGGAGGGGCGCAGATTGGATGGAAAGGCAAAGGACCGACCGTTTGCCCGAAGGCGATCGCCTGGTGCTGATCCTGCGGCGGAGCGAGTGCCTGTTGAGGCAAAGCTCCTCCAGGCGCCGTGTTGTTGAATTCTGGTCCCAGCCTGGCCATCACGATCTCCCCGAAATTCGCGCCGCATGGCTATCACCACCAAGCTCCAGTGCTTGTGCCGAACGGCACACGAGCCAGCGAAATCGACATGCCTGCCATCCTCATGCGGCGCAAGAAACGGATCGCGCGGCGGCACTGCCCGCGCTAGATCCCTTGCATGACCCCGAGTGCAATGAACCCTGCCATCCGCCGCCAGATGGGCGCCCGGCAGTGGCTGCTGCTGCTGATCCTCGGCGCGATCTGGGGCGCGTCGTTCTTCTTCAATGCCTTGGCGCTGAAGGGGCTGCCGCCGCTCACCATCGTGGCGCTCAGGGTGGCGGGCGGCGCCGCCTTCCTATGGGCCGCCCTGCTGGTCCTCGGCTTTCGACCACCGAAGGACTTCCGGCAATGGCGCGACCTGATGGTGCTTGGCATCATCAACAACATCGTCCCCTTCACGCTGATCATCTGGGGCCAGCGCGACATCGCCTCTGGTGTCGCAGCCATCCTCAACGGCACGGTGCCGTTCTTCACCATCATCGTCGCCCATCTGTTCACCCGCGACGAGCCGCTGGCCACCAACCAGCTCGCCGGCGTGGCGGTGGCGCTGAGCGGCATTGCCTCCATGGTCGGGCTCGATGCCCTATCCGGGCTCGGCAGAAATGTGATGGGCGAATTCGCGGTGCTTGGAGCAGCGCTGTGCTACGGCTTTGCCGGCGTCTGGGGGCGGCGGCTCGCCCACCAGCCACCGCTCGTCACGTCGGCGTCGCAGACCCTGTTCTCCTCGGCCGTCATGCTGCCGCTCGCTCTGCTTGTCGACGGCACGGCACCGCTCGCGGCGGCAAGCGGGGCAAGCCTCCTCGTCGCCATTCTCGGTCTCGGGCTCCTCTGCACCGCCATCGCCTATGTGCTGTTCTTCGAAATCCTGCGCACCTCCGGGGCCGGCAATGTGAGTCTCGTGACCCTGATCGTGCCGGTCAACGCCACCCTGCTCGGCACCTTGGTGCTGGGCGAACCGCTCCTGCTGCGCCATATTTTCGGTATGGCCGCCGTGGCGCTCGGATTGGCGCTGATCGACGGCAGGCTTGCCCGCCGGCTGTTCCCGGCCCGTTTCTGAGGAGGAGGACCCAAGCGATGGCCGCAAAGCCCGATGTCACCGCCTTTTTCGACGAAGCCACCAACACCGTCAGCTATGTGGTGGCGGACCCGGACACCCGGGCGGCCGCCATCGTCGATCCGGTGCTCGACTATGACGCCGCATCCGGACGGACCGGCCGCGCCTCGGCCGACAAGATCATCGCCCATGTCAAGGAGCACAGGCTCGCCTGCCAGTGGCTGCTCGAGACCCATGTCCATGCCGATCATCTTTCCGCCGCCCCCTATATCCAGTCGAAGCTCGGCGGCCGGCTTGCGATCGGCGCCGGCATCACCATCGTCCAGGAGACGTTCGGCAAGGTGTTCAACGCCGGCACCGAGTTCGAGCGCGACGGCAGCCAGTTCGACCGGCTGTTTCATGACGGCGAGGAATTCGCCCTCGGCTCGATCCCGGCCAGGGTGATCCACACGCCGGGCCACACGCCGGCCTGCATCACCTATGTCATCGGCGATGCCGCCTTTATCGGCGACACGCTGTTCATGCCCGATTACGGCACGGCCCGCACCGACTTCCCGGGCGGCTCGGCCCGCGAGCTCTATCGCTCGATCCGCAAGATCTTCGCGCTGCCGGGCACGACGCGGCTTTTCCTGTGCCACGACTACAAGGCGCCCGGGCGCGATGCCTATGCCTGGGAGACCACCGTTGCCGAGGAGCGGCGAAACAACGTCCATGTCCATGACGGCGTCGGCGAGGACGAATTCGTCAAGATGCGCGAGGCCCGCGACAAGACGCTCGGCATGCCCAAGCTCATCATCCCCTCGATCCAGGTGAACATGCGGGCCGGGCGCATGCCGGAGCCGGAGGAAGATGGCAAGGTCTATCTCAAGGTGCCGGTGGATCTGCTGTGATCAATTACTCGCGGGATTGCCGTACAGCTCCCTGATCGCAGCGTCGGTGAGTATCGCGACGGTTTCTGCCTGCGCATTCACCTGCGGGTCCCGATGCGAGTAGACTGCCAGCTGGATGCGACTACGAAGTGAGATCGCTCGTTTCAATTGATTACCCTCGAGCACCCGGTCCGACAGGAACGACAACACGCCGACCGCCCAATTGGTCCAGCCTTGCGAGGTCACCGCCGCGTGGGCGAGGTCGAGCAGCATGTCGACGGTCTCCTTTCCGAAAACCCCACCTTCGATCTCTATGGACTCGGTCTCCTTGGTCGTGAGCGGGTCGCCAGAAAAGACGATTCCCGCATCCTTGAGCTTCTGCAGTCTGTCCAGGAAGACTGTCTCGGCGTTCTGCTCGAACTTCCGTTTGGCGGCGTCGCCGGTCAGCATTTCAACATTGCTGGCGGTCGCAATAAAAAGCTTGTTGGGATTGAAGCGGACTGCCGACCGAACGGGATCGAAAAGAGCAATCGCTCGCTTCGCTTGATAAGGCAAGAGAAGCTGGGTCGAGAGGTAGTTCAGGACACCGGTCGCCCAGTTGACGAACGAAGTGCTCAGGACCGCCGCCTCGGCGAGATCGAGCAGCAGATCGACGGTTTCGGGGCTCGGTGGGCTGGGCTGGGAGATTTCAATCGGTTTCTCGCCGAAGAACCCGGCGAATTCGAAGCCGATGGCTTGCAGTTTCTTCAGCTTGTCCCCGAAGTCATCGTGGGCGTCGACCTCGATCCTCACAATCTTGTCGACAATCGCCGGGTGGCCGGTCAAGCGCAGCAGATGGCGCGTCTTGGGATTCCGAAATAGCTCGGCGCGTTCTGCTTCAGGCAAATCGAGCAACTCGCGCAATATCACTTCTCCATCGAGACCTTTCATGCAAGAGCCGAGATAACTGAAATAGTCCTCGTGATGGTTTTCGATTGTGCTTGCTTCCTTGCCACGCGATAATTCGCACAGCATCAATTTTCCCTTCTGGCCTTCGAAATAAGCCGAGTCGCCGGGTTCCCTTTCCTCATATAGTTTCTTGTTGAGTTTCCTAAGGTCCGTGAGAGCGCACAGCTTCGCCAGCTTGGAATCGGCTTGCAAATCCGGGCGCTGGTTCAAAGCCGCCGCAAGCTCGCAGATGAGGTCATAGGCCAGCGCGCAATGCTTCTCAAGAATTCTCTCGATGTAATCTGCTCGGTCATTGGCAATCGAAATCGTGAGGGTACCGGGATCCAAGTACGGGCCGCGAGGCATGAGCGCCAACCATTCCTTGGCGGACAGACGCTTGGACCACTCAACGGTTGCATGCGACATTCCCAACCCCATTTTCTTCATCAGTCGACGCGCATCATCGGGGCTGCGCATGGCGCCTAAGAGGCAGGACATCACCATCTCCTGATATGGCAGCGGCTCTTCCCCGCGAATCAAATAATCCTTCACGAGCCAAGCTGCCTGAAGCGGATCGGGGTTCTCCTTTGTGCACAGATCAAGACAGAAGAGCGCATCGAGCTCCCGCCGTTTTTCATCGTGACTCCGACCCGCCGCCAACGCGCTCAGATCGACACCTCGGTCGGTCAGTCGATTCCTGAGAATATCGATCAGCGTGCATTCGAGGGCACGCTTCCCAGAGCCGAGGCAGTGTTTTGCCAACATATGATGGCCCATATCAACGATCTTGATAATGAGAGCGTCCTCATAATTCGGTATATTCGAGTTGTAGGGTCCGAGATGAAGAAACTCGACAATGCTATCATCGTCGAGGCCCATCCTTTGCAGATACTCTATAGTTCCACACACATGCTCGACCTTCCGAGAGAATTCCAAACAATCCATACGGGCTCTGAGTTTAATGCTGTTTTTGCTGACCGACTCCATGTGCACGTCCTTTTCGCCGACCCGACTGCGGATCGCCCATGCGAGCGCGCTCTTCGGCTCGATTCCGGTGATCGTGCATTTGACCTGGCCACGGTGGGTAACTCCTCTGGCGTCCTCAACCCCGTCACATTTGAGGCTTTCCCTTCCACAAAGGAACGCCGCCGTCTGGCCGCTGTAGGTTTTTGCCGTGTCCGCCGTCCTCACGGCAAATTCGGCGTCCTTGAGGAGCGGCGTACCGGTCAAGGAAGACGACGCTTCGCCATGTGGACCAATCGCTTTCGCCGCCTCGCCGAGCACCCCGGCGAAGATCGGCCGCTCATTCTGCAACCGCTGTGCTGGCTGGCGAGATGTTTGCACCTTCGGTGCGTCTACGGATGGTGTATTGCCCATGATGCTCCCCAATGAATGATGCCTTAGGTATCATCACTCTTCGACGAGCCCTGTGCCGAACGGCACAGGCGAGGTCAGGGGGCGAGCACCTTGCCGGGGTTCATCAGCCCGTCGGGATCGAGCAGGGCTTTGATCTGCCGCATCAGCGCAAGCTTGCCGGGGTCGGCATAGCGCTGCTCGGCGGAGAGGGAGCGGCCGATCTCCTTGAGCCCGGCATAGATCAGCGGCACGTGAACATGCGGGCCGGGCGCATGCCGGAGCCGGAGGAAGATGGCAAGGTCTATCTCAAGGTGCCGGTGGATCTGCTGTAAAGTGGCGTTAGTCGTTCATCTTCCTGAGGTTGGCAGTGGCCTCGTCGGTGAGCGTCTTGACGGTTTCGAACGTCGATTCCACTTGCGGATCGGACTTCACGGTCAACTGAATGCGATCGCGCAGAGCCAGCACCCGCTCGATCTGATCTTCCTCGAGGACCCGCTTTGACAAGCACTGCAGAACACCAATCGCCCAGTTGATCCGGCCGGCGCACATGACGGCAGCTTCAGCGAGATCAAGCAGCAAATTGACAAACGGCTTGATACGCAGACCATTGATTTCGACAGGCTTGTCGGCGAGTTCGTCTCCAGAGAAATCGATGCCCTGATTCTCAAGCGCCTTTTTCCTGTCCCAGAAGACTTCCTGCGCGTTCCCCTCGATCTCCTCAAACACACGAAAACTCGGGAATGCGATCAGCAACAGTCTTCGAGCCCTTGGATCCAGCAGCAGCTCGCCACGATCGTCCTCCGGCAGATCGAGCAGGTCCTGAAGGAGCGCCTCCGCCTCCTCCTTGGTCTTGCATCCCTTGCGGAAATAATCGCCGATCGCAGCAAAGAGCTTCTGTCGAGTGGCGTGATGGAAGTCCGACTGGAAAAGCGGATCCGATATTGAACGCAGCAGAATCCTCCCGGCTTGAACAAGACAATATCTGTGTTTGAGGAACTGGGGATTTTGCCCCAATGTTTTAAATGCCAGATCAGTAAATTCCTTCGATGTGATTGGATAGCTATTTTGGATCAGGACCAACGCGTCTGGAGGCAAAATCTCTCGGGACCTGGATTCGAGCAGATGGTGCATTCCGGTCATATTGCAGACGTCGGCCAAATCACAGATCAGCGGGAACGCCAAACCGAAATGACCCGTGAGCAGAAAGTACCTGACGAGTTGCGCCCGGCCGCGGACCGCGTCTTCGGTTTGCTCGCAATGCCAATCAGCGTTCGAGAGATGCTCAAAGATGAAATCCTTGCGAGGGAAGAATTTGAAATCCCGCTCAGACACACCAAGGTCATGGAGATTGCAAAAAAGATTGCCAACAGCGGTGTGCAATTCGTCAGCAATGGTTTTTACGTCCCTCATCAAATCTTCTGCTTTGAAACTGATCTCGACGCTACCACCGCTTGTCGATTTTGCTTTGAAATCATAAAAAACTTTAATGTCGCCTTCGAAGGACCCGTATTCCAAGCATTCGAGAATCGCTTTGATGCACGGACTGTTTGTGTCGACGCCCTGCACCTCGAACTTGTACTCGATCCCACCAGAATCAGAAGACGTCATAGGACCGAAGGCCGGCAACTCTGGCTGCTTCGGTCTTGGCGGGGCCAAAGCGCTGATTTCGTCCGGCCGCATTAGAAGGGGGTTGTGCAGCCCGATATCAGGGAGACTCATCGGAACAACAGAGGCGTTGTTGTCCATCGGTGTGACTGTCAGCGTTTGTGCAGGGGTGGGCATGTCCCCAGAACCGGAGCGCTGTCTCGGCGAGAAAAGCGCGCCGAGGTTCGACGATCGGTCCGTTCTCTTCAGTCTTTTCTGTTCTTCCCGCTTGGTGACTATTTGCTGTCTCTCCGGCACGGACCGTTCGACAGCTTTTTTCTCCTTTGGTTTTGAAGCGGCATATGCGCCAATCTGTTCCTGCGTCATCAGAACGGGCTCGGCGCCGCCTTCCAGTGGCGTGACCGTCAGCACTTGTGCATGGGAGGGCATGGCCGCAGCCCGCGCCAACGATGATGTCGCTTGGTCACTGGCCGTCGTCTGAGTTGTCGGCAATGGATCTGCGTTTGTTCGGCTGGTCTGTGTTGCCCGCGAGAGGCTTGTTTGGTGGAAAATACGCCATGACGGTCCCCCCTTGGATGATGCCGGGGAGGTTAGCATCGTTGCGCGATGCTCCCTGTGCCGAACGGCACAGGCGAGGTCAGGGGGTGAGCACCTTGCCGGGGTTCATCAGCCCGTCGGGATCGAGCAGGGCTTTGATCTGCCGCATCAGCGCAAGCTTGCCGGGGTCGGCATAGTGCATGAGCGCGGCACGCTTCTCGAGGCCGATCCCATGCTCGGCCGAGAAGGAGCCGCCGATCTCCTTGAGCCCGGCATAGATGAGCGGCGCCACTTCGTCATAAGCGCCGGTGATGGGTGAGGTGGCATTGACCGTCACATGGAGATTGCCGTCGGCGAGGTGACCGATGATGAAGACGTTGTGGCGCGAGTCATGCGCCCGGACCCGCCGCGTCATGGCCTCGACCGTGGCATCGAGCGCGCCGATCGGCACCGAGATGTCGAACCACAGCCCGCCGGGGAAGGCGCGGTCGACCGCCCAGTCCTCGCGGACCCGCCACATGTCGGCGCGCTGTGCCAGCGTCGCGGCGATCACGACATCGACGATCTCTCCCGCCTCGACCGCATCGGCCAGCGCGGTCTCGAAGGCGGTGCGCACTCGTTCCTCGTCGTCGCCGCCTGCCTCGAACAGGATGTAGAGCGGCGTCTCGGCAAAGCCCGCGAGCGCATCGAGGCCATTGGCCTGCGCCGTCACCACGAAATGGTCGCGCCACATCGCCTCGGCGGCGATCAGCGCGAGCCCAGGTTGGCGCTGCAGGCGATCGAGGGCGGCAACCGCCGCAGCAGCGCTGGCGCAGGCGGCAAGCGCGCTGACCCGTGCCGCGGGGCTGTCCGACAGCCGCAGCACGGCGCGGGTGACGATGCCGAGCGTGCCCTCGGCGCCGATCAGCAGCTGCTTGACGTCATAGCCCTCATTGGCCTTGGCGACCTGCGTGAGATCGCCGAGCACGGTGCCGTCGGGCAGCACCGCCTCCAGGCCGAGCACCCGCTGGCGCATGGTGCCGTGGCGAAAGGCCTCGCTGCCGCCGGCATTGGTCGAGATCATGCCGCCGATGGTGGCGCTGTCGCGGGCGCCGATATCGATGCCGGGCGACAGCCCATGAGCGGCCGCGGCTTGCTGGAGGGCGCCAAGCGTCACGCCGGCCTCGACCAGCGCCGTCCGGGCGCGCGGGTCGAGTGCGACGATCCGCTGCATCCGGCTCAACGAAACGATCACCGTCCGAGGGGTGGTCGCGGCGCCGCCGGCAATCCCCGTGCGACCGCCCTGGGGAACGACGGCGACACCCTCCCTGCGGCACAGCGCGACGATCGCCGCCACCGCCTCGGTGGTCTCCGGAAAGACCGCGAGGTCCGCGGCGAGATTGTCCTTGTGGAAGCCCGGATCGAGCGCCTTGACGGCATCGCCCCGGCGCACGCCCTGGACGCCGCAGAGCTCGGCCAGGCGCTCCGCAAGGTCGGGCATTCAGGCGCGGACCGCGGCGCCGCTGTAATGGAAGCTCAGCGGGCGCAGCGCCCAGGTGCCGTAGAAGGTGTCGAGCCAGGTGATGCGGAAGCCGGCCTCGTCGAGCAGCCGGGCGATGTCGCGGTTGATGTGGCAGCCGCCACCGTAACGCCGCCACACCGGATCGAGCCGGTCCTGCAGCTGCGCGACGGCGCGGTCATGCGAGCGCCCATGCTCGCAGAACAGCAGCCGGCCGCTCGATTTCAGGACCCGCCGCATCTCGCCGAGCGCGCCGCGAATATCGGGGATGCTGCAGGCCGTATAGGTGAGGACGATGGTGTCGGCGCTGCCGCTCTCGAAGGGCAGCGACTCTGCCCTGCCCTCATAGAGCTCGACCGGCAGGTCACGGCCGGGCCGGCGGTCGCGGATGCGGTCGAGCACCGCGAGGTCCGGATCGACGCCGATCACCAGCTTGACCCGGGTCCTGTCATAGAGCGGCAGGTTGACTCCGCCGCCAATCCCGGCTTCGACGACGATGCCCTCCGCCTCGGGGACCACCCGCCGGCGCGCCCAGGAGCCGCCGCAAGCGGCGCAAAGGCCGGCGAACAGCCCGGGGCGGAAATGGTTGTGGCAGGAAGCGGACATGAGGCCCTACTCCGAACTGGGCGGCATTCTGCTCCCAATTGCTGAATACCAGCTGAATGAACTGTGGCTTTTAGGAGACTTTCGTGATGCAGATCAAGGAGGAATGGCGGGCGACCCCAAGCGGCCTGTTGCGGGCGCGGGGCCTCGGCCTGGCGCTCGGCGGTCAGCCGGGGCCGTTCAATGCGATCACCGATGTTGCGAACGTCGAAGTCGGCTACACGACGCTGATCAAGGGGTCGGGCCCGCTGGCCCGCGGATCGGGGCCGGTGCGCACCGGCGTGACCGCAATTCTGCCCCGCGGGCGCGGGCGCGCCCAACTCGCCTGCGCGGCCGGCGGCTTCTCGCTCAACGGCAATGGCGAGATGACCGGCATGATCTGGGTCGAGGAATCGGGCCAGTGCGAGGGGCCGATCGCCATCACCAACACCCATTCACTCGGCCTGGTCCGCGATGCCCTGGTGAAGTGGAATGTGCGGTCGTCAGCATCGATGGGCCAGCTTTGGGGGCTGCCGGTGGTCGGCGAGACCTATGATGGCGAGCTCAACGACATCAACGGCTTCCATGTCACCGATCAGGATGTCTTCGCGGCGCTGGACGGGGCCGGCTCCGGTCCGATCGAGCAGGGAAGCGTCGGCGGCGGCACCGGGATGATCGCCTATGATTTCAAGGGGGGCTCGGGCAGCGCCTCGCGGATCGTCGAGGCGGGCGGCGGCAGCTGGATCCTGGGCAGCTTCGTCCAGGCCAATTTCGGCATCCGCAGCGAGCTCACGATCCTCGGCGTGCCGGTCGGCCGCCATCTCAGGGGCGGCGAGGTGCGCTCGCGGCCGATGGGCTCGGTCATCGCGGTGGTCATCACCGACGCCCCGCTCCTGCCGCATCAGCTGAAGCGGCTGGCGCGGCGCGTGCCGCTCGGCCTCGCCCGCACCGGCTCGGTGTCCCATAATGGGTCAGGCGATATTTTCATCGCGCTGTCGACGGCCAATGCCGATGCCTTCGCGGCCGGCGAAGGTCCGCGCGCGATGGCGTTTCTGCCGAATGACGAGCTCGATTCGCTGTTCGAGGCCACCGTCGAGACCATCGAGGAGGCGGTGATCGATGCCATGGTGGCCAACCGGCCGATGACCGGCGCCAACGATCTCGAGGTTCGCGCGCTGCCGCATGAGGCGTTGATGGCGTTGTTAGGCAGTAGGCAGTAGGCAGTAGGCAGTTGGGAAGTGCTCCGCGCACGGCCTACTGCCTAATGCCGACTGCCTCCTCTAAGCCACACCGAGCTTCTTCTGCAGGCTGGTGCTCGAGGTGGTGTATTGGAAGACCAGACGCTCGCCGGGGTTCTTGATGTGGAACACCTGCTGGGCCATCAGCGCCGCCTCGTGAAAGCCGGAGAGGATGAGCTTCAGCTTGCCGGGGTAGTAATTGATGTCGCCGATCGCGAAAATGCCCGGTGTCGAGGTCTCGAATTTCTCGGTGTCGACCGGGATGCGCTCCTCCTCGAGCCTTAGGCCCCATTCGGCGACAGGACCGAGCTTCATGGTCAGGCCGAAGAACGGCAGCATGGCGTTGGTCGCGACCTCGAATACCCCCTCAGGTCCCTTTACCAGCGCCGCATCGAGCCGGCCATCGGCGCCTTTGAGCCCGGTGACCTGACCGATTAGGAAACGCATGGCGCCGTCGGCCACGAGCTTGCGCATCTTGTTCACACTGTCGGGCGCCGCCCGGAAATCGTCGCGCCGGTGGAGCAGCGTCATGCTGCGGGCGATCGGCTGCAGGTTGAGAGTCCAGTCGAGCGCCGAATCGCCACCGCCCACCACCAGCACATCGCTGCCGCGGAGCATCTCCATTTTCTTGACCGAGTAGAAGACCGAGGTACCCTCATAGGCATCGATCCCGGGAATGGGCGGCTTCTTCGGCTGGAACGAGCCGCCGCCGGCGGCGACCACCACCGCCTTGCAGCGCAGCACCACATCGCCATCGGTGCGCAGCTCGAAGCCGCCGTCCTCGGTGCGCTTGAGCGCGGTCACCATCTGGTTGAAGTGAAACACCGGCTTGAACGGCTTCACCTGCTCCATCAGCCGGTCGGTCAGCTCCTGACCGGTGACGATCGGCAGCGCCGGAATGTCGTAAATCGGCTTCTCGGGATAGAGCTCGGCGCATTGGCCGCCGGGCCGATCGAGGATGTCCACGACATGACAGGAAATGTCGAGCAGCCCAAGCTCGAAGATCGCAAACAGACCGCAGGGACCGGCACCGACAATCACCACATCGGTGAGGACCGTTTCCTCGCTCATGAACCACTCCTTCGAAAGATTGCGGGATCCCTGCAGCGGCGTCAGAACTGCTTTTCGGGGACCTTCACCGTCAGCCCGTCGAGAGCATCGGTGATCTTGATCTGGCAGGACAGACGGCTGTTCTCGCGCACATCGAACGCGAAATCCAGCATGTCCTCCTCCATTTCGTTGCGGGGACCTACCCGCTCCATCCAGTCAGGCTCGACATAGACATGACAGGTCGCGCAGGCACAAGCGCCGCCGCAATCGGCATCGATGCCCGGCACCATGTTCTTGACCGCCGCTTCCATGACGGTCATGCCGTTCTGCCCTTCGACCTCCTGCCGTGTCCCGTCCTTCTGGATGAAAGTCAATTTTGCCATTCGTTACGCTCTAGTAATTGACATCGCCAGAAAGCGGCGCGGTTGCGCGCTATTTAGGTTATTGCTTCGCAGAGCACAATCCGCCTTCTAGCCGCGCCTTGCCGGTGCGAGCCGGGCAATTGCCGCCTCGCATGCCTCGAGATCGCGGATGAGATCGGCGATCATCGCCCGGCCCTCGGCCGTATCGCCGCACGGCCCGCTCACCTCCAGCATCTCGGCGACCCCGGAGATCCTGTGTGCGCCCATGGAGCGAGCCGCGCCCTTGATCGAATGGGTCGCGATCCGCCATTCCTCGGGATCCGCGATCAGCGCCAACCGTTCGGCATATTGGCGGATCTGCAACCGGAACAAGGTCAGGAGCTCGCATTCGAGCTCGAGATCGTTATCGGTGTAGCGGCGCAGATGCGCGAGATCGAAAATCTCCTCCTGTGTTGCATCTTGGTCGCACTCGGAATGGTTGCCAGCGGGTTCGCCGCACCCGTGACTCGCGCTGCCGAACATCTCGTCGCCTTCCCTGAATGGCCTTTTTGCAGCCTTTCTCTTGGGGTCGAAGCCTAGCAGACAGGCGCGAATGCCCGGTTAACAAAGCTGTTCAAGGGCAGAGTTCCCGTCTTGCGAAGTGGTGCAAAGCAGATCACAATTTTACCCAGAGTTTGCAATGTCTTCGTCGGGGCGAACGAATCGGGGCGGCGTTGGCTCGATCGCGAGCCGGGGCCACGAACTTCATAAGTTCGTTGCGGGTGGTGGTCGGTATGGCGAGTGAAGCAAATGATCCGAGGCGGGCGCCGCGCAGAGCGACGCGCCGCGACGAACGAGGCGGGTCTTTGGTCGGGCCGCGGGAGCCCGATCTCAGGGGTCGTCCCGAGGCACCGCGCACGCGACCGGCCAATGAGAACGATGCCGGCGCGAGCATGGCAATGGCAGTGCTGCGGCGTCGCCCGTCAACCTCGCCATTCTGGGCAGCCTTCGCCTCCTCGCTGCTGTGGATTGTCCTGTGCACCGTGGTGATGTTCATCCCCATCGGCGCCGGGTTGCCGTCACCGCTTCAGGGCACCGGCATGGCGGGGCTCGCGGCGGCGCTGATTGCCATCACGCTTCCGATCCTGCTGATCTGGGCCGCCGCCTATCTGCTGTGGCGGGCCCAGCAGATCCAGAACGTTTCGGAAGCCCTGGTTCACGCCGCGCTGCGGCTGATCCGCCCGCAGGAAGTGGCGAGCGACGGGGTGACCACGATCGCCCAGACCATCCGCCAGGAGGTCGAGCAGCTGGTGGGGGGGATCGAGCACGCCGTTACCCGGGCGAGCGAGCTCGAGTCGCTGGTCCATCGCGAGATCGCCAATATGGAGCGCGCCTTCGGCGCCAATGAGGAGCGCATCCGCACCCTGCTCGCCGGGCTCGAGAATCAACGCAACGCTCTTCACTCCGCCGGCATGCTGATCGGCACCGAATCCAATCCGCTGCTCAGCCGTCTGATGGAGAATACCGCGAGCCTCGAATCGGTGATCGGCACCGCTTCGACCACGCTCCTGTCGCTCGAGCAGGGGCTCAAGGATTCCTCCTACGAGCTGTCGCGCACGATGGACGACATCGCCAGCCGCGCTGCTCACGCGACGAGCGAGATCGGTACCCAGACGGCGCGCATGGAGCAGGTGTCGGGGGTGATCAACAACGAGATCAGGCTGTTCTCGGAGAATTTGTCGACCCAGCTCGGGACCTTGGGCAACTCGTCCCAGGCGCTCAGGGCCGAGAGCACCCAGTTCAGCGATCACATTCGATCGCTCGAGACCAATATCGTCCAGTCGCTCAGGGCCAGCGCCGGCGAGCTCAATGCCGTGCACAACGAGGTATCCCGCACCTTCGAGCGCATCTCTTCCACCCTGACCGACCAGCTGCGCGAAACCGGCGGTCAAATGGCCGAGGTGCTGCAGTCGGCCGCGGGAAACGTCACCTACCATCTCAATTCCTCCACGACCGAGGCCTCCGACACCATGACGAAGGCGGCCGGGGCGGTGATCGAACAGCTGCAAGGCTCGGGCATCCAGCTCTCGGATAAGCTGCTGTCGGTGTCCGGCGAGTTCGTCCAGAACGTGGCGCGGGCGCGCGACGATCTCTATTCCTACCTCGAGCAGGCCTCGGTCGGGTTGACGGCGCGGCTCGAGGACACGACGACCCAACTGTTCTCGCGGATGAGCGAGCGGGCCGGGCAGATGTCGCTCGAGCTCGACCAGACCGCAAGCAAGGTGTTCGGCCGGCTCGAGAACGCTACCGGCAACATTACCGGCCAGATCGCCGAGAGCACCGGCATGCTGTCGGAGCACGTCGGCAAGCTCGAGAATTCGAGCGTCGATTTCGCGGCCCGCATCGAGGGCTCCGGACGGGACATGTCGGAGCGGCTGATCACCGTGTCGGGCCAGTTCATCGAGCATGTGGCGCGGGCCCGCCAGGAGATGTCCGACTATTTCGACGTCGCCTCGGGCGCGATGTCGGAACGTCTCGAGGAAACGATCAATCAGCTCTTCACCAAGATGGGCGACCGCACCGGCCTGGTCTCGGCCCAGCTCGACGAGGCCGCCAATCTCGTCAGCGAACGGCTCGCCACGGCTGCGGGGACCGTCGACAGCCGCTTTGCACACCATGTCGCGAGTTTGAGCGATCACATCGACAAGCTCGAGAACGCCAGCTCCGAAGGCGCCTCGCGAGTCGAATCGACCGGGCGCGACATTTCCGAGCGGCTCATCGCCGTGTCCGGCGAGTTCGTGGAAAATGTCGCCCGCGCCAGGCAGGAGCTCTCCAGCTATTTCGACGCCACCACCGACGGCCTGGCGGAGCGGCTCGAGATAACCGCTCACGAGTTGTTCGGCAAGATTGCCGAACGGACCGGACAGACGGCAGCAGAAATCGAGCGCAGTCTCGACGACCTCATTTCGCGCATGCAGTCCTCGGCCGGCAATGTCACCGGGACGCTCGCCAAGTCGACGAACGAGCTCGCCGGCCAGATCGAGCAGACCTCCTCGCAGCTCGTCACGCGACTCGAGACGGCCACCGGGCGGATGTCGGATCTGCTCGATGTCGCATCCTCCCAGATGACGACGCGGCTCGAGGCAACGACCCAGCAGCTCGCAACCCGGCTGGACAATACCTCCGGCGACATGACGGAACGACTCGACGAAACCACTCTCAAGATCGCCGAGCAGCTGGACAATACCAGCAGCAACCTGACGAGCCGGCTGGCCGAGACCTCCGGTCACGTGGCAGAGCGGCTCGACGACACGGCACGCGAGGTGACCGATCGGTTGGACGGCATCTCGAGCCAGATTGCCGGCCGGCTGGAGGACACCACCTACCGGGTCGAGGCCTCTACCTCCGATGTCAGCAGCCGGCTCGAAGCGAGCGCCGGGCGGCTTGGCGAGCAGATCGCCGACGTGTCGACCCGCCTCGAGGAGTCCACCGCCAATCTCGCCGACCGGCTCGAGACCACCTCGATCCGCCTGTCGTCGCGCCTCGGCGAGGTGGCAAGCTCGCTGACTGGCGCGCTCGACACCACCCAGGCCCGCCTCTATCAGCATCTCGAAAGCCAGAGCGGGGCGATGACCCAACGTTTCGCTTCCACTTCCGCCGAGGTCGCCCAGACCTTGTCGCAGTCGGGCGAGGCGATGTTCGTGCGGATCGACACAGCCGCCCGCGAGCTTGGCAAGCGGTTCGACGTCGCCACCTCCATGCTCGAGGAGGTGACCAGCGAGGTCATCAACAAGATGGACGGCACCGGCGAGCAATTCGCCAAGATCCTCGATGACCGCGCCGGCCAGATCTATGACGAGCTGGGCCGCGCCCGCTCGGCCTTTGCCGAGGGTCTCGACGGCGCCAAGGACGAGATCATCGGCGAGCTTGGGCGGGTATCCTCGGCCTTTGCCTCGGGCCTCGAGAACAACACGGCGCTGACCACCCGCCGGCTCGACGATGCTGGCCTGAAATTCGCCGATCATCTTAACAAGGCGAGCAGCATTCTGTCGGATACTCTGGGAGGCGCTGCCCAGGAACTCGATCGGCGGCTCGACACGATCTCGACCGAGCTTACCGGCCGGCTCGAGCAGACCAGCCTTCGCGTGTCCGGCCGGCTCGAGGATGCCTCGACACTGATCGACCGCTCGGTGGAGCGCTTCAATTCCGAGATCGAGCGCGTGCTGCATAGCCGCGAGGACGTGCTGGCCGGGCTGCTCGATCAGCTGTCGCAGCGTCATGCCGAGGTCGACGGCAATATGCGCAATTACATCTCGCTGATCTCGGAGCGCCTGACCAATGCCGAGGCCCGCACCGAGGAGATCGGGCGGCTGTTCGTGTCACAGACAGATGCCGCCTCCAACAATCTCCAGGATGAGATCCGGCGGCTCGAACAGGTGTCGGACGCCGCCATTGCTTCGGCGGCGCGCACGCTTCAGACGCAGCATGAGAAGCTCATGGCGGCAATCAACCAGGCTATCGCTGCCACCGCCACCGAGTTCGGCCAGACGGCCCAGGAGCTGCGCAGCACGGCCCAGCAGGTGATCAAGGAGGTCGACTTCGTCAGGGCCGAGCTCAAGCGGTCGATTCTCGAGCTGCCCGAGGAGACTCGCCAGAACGCCGACGCCATGCGCCGCGTCGTCTCCGATCAGATCACCGCTCTCAACGCCCTTGCCGAGGTCGTGCGCCGACAGGCCGGCGCGCTCGGCCTGTCCGGTGCCGGCGTGCACGTCCCGCCAGCACCTCGCGAGAACGGCAAGGAGAATGGTGCGGCGAAGACCGAGGCCGCCGTAATTGCTGCTCCGGCTGCGCCACCAAGGACCGGCAATCGCAAATCGCAAGGCCAACACCGCAGTGAAGCGAGCGAGGACCAGTCGCTAACCGCGGTGAAGGGCCGACCGGTGGAAAGCCTGATCCGTGGCCCGGCCAAGGAGGGTACCGCCGATCTGATGCCGGCGCTGGCGGCGGGCGGCAACGGCCGCAGCAAGGCATCAGCCTTGCCACGCGAGACTGAAACTTTGGTGGCCAAGCTCAATGCAGCTGCTCGCGATCTGGTGGAAGCACTCGATGGCAGCGCCCCGCCCGAGCTCGAGAGCCAATATGCGGCCGGCGAAGGCCATGTTTACACCCACCACCTCTATCTCCGCCGCGGCAACAAGATGCTCAAGGAGGTGGCAAGCCGTTATGAGCGCGAGCGCCCGGTTCGCGGTCGACTCGATGCCTTCGTCCGGCTGTTCGAGCGCCTGCTCGACACGGTCTCGGAAGGGCCGCGCGGCGAGGACATGGTCGACGCCTGTCTCAATTCCGAGAGCGGCAAGGTCTATTTGCTGCTCGGCCAGGCAAGCGGCCGGCTGCAGGCCTGAGAGGGGCGGTAGGCAACAGGCAGTGATCTGCGTTGTACGCCCTGCCTAACGGCGACTGCCTGATTTGCCCCCTTTTCCGCTCCTCCGGGGCACCTTCTCCCCGCGAACGGGGGAAGGGAGTAAGAGGAGGCCGGCGCGCTTACGATCGGAGCTAAATGCTCCCGTTGTGAGGCAGTAGGCCTTAAGCAATAGGCAGTGAGTGGTGCTCTTCCCTACTGCCTACTGCCTACTGCCTACTGCCTACTGCCTACTGCCTACTGCCTACTGCCTACTGCCTACTGC
>Ga0075431_100002136_pt1 | contig 18899 bp, 23 predicted proteins | sample RhiMetdeltSRZDD5_FD_75297 | JGI IMG/M metagenome (GOLD analysis project Ga0075431, IMG submission 75297) | Populus rhizosphere microbial communities from Tennessee, USA - Rhizosphere MetaG P. deltoides SRZDD5 | ecosystem: Host-associated > Plants > Roots > Rhizosphere > Soil | place: USA... | reverse complement strand
ATTCGCTATTCGCTATTCGCCATTCGCCCTTTCGTTGGTTCAAGCCACGGCTCGTAGACATCCACCTCCAGCTCGTCGCCGGGCCGCCCGGCGTATCGCTCCCAAAGATCGCGCTGCCTGAAGCGCACCTTGTAGAGGGGCAGCGCGGGAAGACCGGGCCTGTGGTAGGCGAGCGTCTCGGGGTCGCGGAAGGTGCCGTGCACGGAGGCGACCACGCCGGTCTTGCCGCGCAGGTACCAGGGCGTCCGGCAATGGCCCACCACGGTTCGGTCGGAGACGCGCACGGCATCGCCGGGCGCAAAGCGGGAGTGGGGAGTAGGGGGTGGGGAGTGGGGCCCGCGAGTTGAATGCCCGCTCCCTACTCCCCACTCCCTATTCCCCATTCCCTTTCGGCTCCTCACCACGGGATCTTCTCCTTCGAGACCTTGCGGCCGGCCTCCTCGTGCCGCGCGCGAACCTCGGCCATGCGCGCCTCGACCTCCTCGCGGGTGAGGATCTCCTGCTCCACCACAAGGTTGCGTACGGCCCGGATCCACTTCTCGTAGTAGGTCGTGCGATCGTACTCCTGCTGGCCGTAGTCCTCGATCACGCGACGCATGCCGTCGACGGTGAAGGCCCGCTTGCCGGGCGTTACCATGAGCCGCAGCATGGCGTCCGTGCGCTTCTCCCACAGGGCGAGGTCATGCTCCTCGCGGTCGATCGGCCCCATGGCGAGGCCGCCTACGTCGTGCACGGCGCGCCCGCCGGCGCCCTTGCGCTTCAGTGTCTTTCGCTTCGGCTCGGTCATGTAACGGGGTCAGACCCCTCGCCTCTCCGGTTCGGACGAAATACATACGCTCGATGCGAGGGGTCTGACCCCTCACCTCCACCATGATGCCCGCCCTGCGCTCGCAGCGCCAGCCCCGCGGTTGCGCGCCCGACAGACCTGTGGCGCCGGCGGTGCATCGCGCCGCATCATGACTTGACGGCGGGTGTGCTCTAAGGTGCCCCAGGACGAGGTCGCCGGCAGCGCCCGGGACAAGCTGGACGGAGGAGAATCCCAGGATGATCGACGCGGCGCTGCTCGCCAAGCTCAGGACCTACGACACCCCCACCATCTGCAACGCGCTGGAGCTGCTGGACCGGTCGCGCTACCTCACCGGCTTCACCACCAAGCCCCTGGTCTGCCCGTTTCCGAGCCTGCCGCCGATCGTGGGCTACGCCAAGACCGTGACCCACCGCTCCACGCACGCGCACGAGCTTGACCCCGCCAAGGCGCGCGAGCAGCGCATTGCGTACTACGAATATGTGGCGAGCCAGCCGGCGCCCAGCATCATGGTGATGCAGGACCTCGACGGCGCCGAGGTCGGCTTCGGCGCCTTCTGGGGCGAGGTGATGAGCGCCGTGCACTCTGGGCTAGGCTGCCTGGGCGTCATCACCGATGGCTCGATCCGCGACATCGACCAGTGGACGCCGGGATTCCAGGCGCTGGCGGGCTCGATCGTGCCGAGCCACGCCTACGTGCATCTCGCCGACTTCGGCAAGGAGGTGCGGGTGGCCGGCATGGTGGTGCGCTCCGGCGACCTCGTGCACGCCGACCGGCACGGCGCGGTGACCATCCCCGAGGCGCTGGCCGAGAAGATTCCCGCCGCCTGCGACCTGCTCGCCCGCAAGGAGGCCGTGATCCTGGAGATGGCGCGTGCGCCGGGATTCGACGTCGCGAAATTGCGCGAGGCGTTGAAGAAGCAGGATGAGATTCACTGAACAGGCGAATGGCGAATGGGGAGTGGCGAATGGGGTTGCGCCCTCGCAGCTGCGCTTCAACCAGCCATTCGCCACTCACCATTCGCCTAACAAACACGTCCATTCGGGGGAAGACGACCGTGCGCCACAAAGTGATCTGCATCCAGCCGCTCCATCCGGAGGGCATGAAGATCCTCAACTCGCGCGACGACCTGGAGATCATCGTGCCGGCGTCGCCCGACCCAGCGACGTGGGCCAACTTCCTGCCCGGCGCCGAGGCGATCTGCGTGCGGCTGACCAAAATTACTCGCGCCATGATGGAAGCGGCGCCCGACCTCAAGATCATCTCGCGCCACGGCGTCGGCTTCGACACCATCGACGTGACGGCGGCGACCGAGCGCGGCGTGATTGTGGCCACCGTCGGCCTCGCCAACGCGCCGTCGGTGGTGGAGCACACCATCGCCATGATGTACGCGCTGGCCAAGCGCCTGCACGAGTTCGACCGCGCCGTGCGCGAGGGCGACTACTATCGGGGCCGGACGAAGCTCGCCTCCATGGACGTTGCCGGACGCACGGTGCTCATCATCGGCCTCGGGCGCATCGGCAGCCGGCTGGCCAAGGCGTTGAACGGGCTCGGGCTCAAGTGCCTGGGCGTCGACCCGGCCTACACACCGGCTGACATCGAGGCCATGGGCTGCGAGCCGGTCGCCGACTTCCGCAGTGCGCTGCCGCGCGCCGACTTCGTGACCGTGCACTGCCCGCTGCAGGACGACACACGGGGTCTGATCGGCGCACCCGAGCTGGCCCTGCTGAAGCCCTCGGCCTATGTCATCAACTGTGCGCGCGGCGGCATCGTCGACGAGGCGGCGCTGGTGGAGGCGCTGAACGGCGGCCGCATCAAGGGCGCCGCGCTCGACGTGCAGGTCAGCGAGCCGCCGGCGACCAACGATCCGCTGCTCGCCTGCGAGCGGCTGATCCTGACGCCGCATTCCGCCGCCGCTACGCCGGAGACAGCGTTGCGCTCCTCCGTCGCGGTGGCGCAGAACGTAGTCGACTATTTCGACGGGCGTGTGCCGGTGAGCCATGTCGTGAATCCGGAGGTGTTGGAGAGGTAACGGGGGTCAGACCCCTCTCGCGGCTCACGTCTCGGTTCAACACTGAAGGTTGAGGCGAGGGGTCTGACCCCCGCCCTACTCCCCACTCCCCTCTTTACGGAGAAACCGTATGCGACCCAACGCCCTCAAGAAGAAAATCGCCGACGGCGTGCGCTGTGTCGGCGGCTGGGCGGCCATTCCCAGCGCCTTCTCGACCGAGATCTACGCCGCCCAGGGCTGGGACTACGTCACCCTCGACATGCAGCACGGCTCGATCGACCTCAACGACGTGGTGCCGATGCTGCAGGCCATCGGCGCCGGCAGCGACGCCACCCCCATGGTGCGGGTGCCGTGGAACGATCCGGCCCATATCATGCGTGTGCTGGATGCCGGCGCTTACGGCATCGTCTGCCCGATGATCAACACCAGGGCGGAGGCCGAGGCGCTGGTGCGGGCGGGCCGCTATCCGCCACTGGGCGAGCGCAGCTTCGGGCCGTTCCGAGCGGCCCAGTACGGCGGCGCGGACTACTGGCAGCACGCCAACGACGAGGTGCTGCTGTTCGCCATGATCGAGACGCGCCAGGCGGTGAGCAACTTGGCCGAGATTCTCTCGGTCAAGGGCCTGAACGGGGTCTATATCGGCCCCTCCGACCTCTCGTTCAGCATGGGCAAGACACCGACCCTCGATCCGACCGACGAGACCGTCCTCAAGGCCATGAGCATCATCCTCAAGGAGACGCGCGAGCGCGGGCTGATTGCCGGCGTGCACACCGACGGCCCCAAGACCGCGCACAAGCGCTTCGAGGAGGGCTTCCAGTACTGCACCATCCTCAACGACGTGCGCCTGCTGGCCGTGGGCGCCGCCAACGCCGTGCGCGAGGCCCGCGGGCTGGGCGCGGCAGCCGCCGCGAAGACGTACTGACAGGAACCCCCTCTCCCCATGCCCACTTCGGGCATGGGGAGAGGGTTAGGGTGAGGGGCAGCAACAGACGCCGACGTCGGAGCGTGTGGCTGCCCCTCACCCCGACCCTCTCCCCGCGACCGGGGAGAGGGAGAACCGGGAGAACCCAAATGACACCCGAGCTGCGCCACGTCTTCGACATCGAGGCCGAGGTGGGACCGGTGCGCGATCTTGGCGCCATGCCGCACGGGCGGCGGCGCATCGTGCCGATCCTGGGCGGCACCGTGACGGGCCCACAGCTGCAGGCCGAAGTGGTGCCGGGCGGGGCGGACTGGCAATACGTGCGCAGTGACGGCGTCGTCGAGCTGGTGGCGCGCTACTCGGTTCTGACCCCTGACGGCGTGGAGATCGCCGTTGTCAACCGCGGCCTGCGCCGCGCCTCGCCCGAGGTCATGGCGCGCATGGCTCGCGGCGAGGCAGTCGATCCTGGCCTCGTCTACTGCCGCACCACCCCGCAGTTCGAGACGCCTGCCGGCCGCTACGAATGGCTCAACGCCAGCGTGTTCGTGGGCAGCGCGGTGCGTCTGCCGGACAAGGTGCAGATTGCCGTCTACGAGGTGCTGTAAGGCGGGTCAGCCCGTCAGCGCATAACCCGCCAGCAACGGCCCGGGGTCTCACCGCAGGGCGATGGGAATCCAGGACGGGTTGAGCGTGGTGATGACCCAGGCGCCGCCGAAGGCGATGAGGCCCACCCAGACGATCTGCGGCAGCATGCTGATGAGCGCCGAGATGAGGCTGACTATGGCGCCGAGGATGGACTGGGTCGCCTTCAGCAGGTCTTTGGCGATCTTGTAAAAGAAGTAGGCCAAAGCCGCGATGACCAAGACATAGATGATTTGCTTCCATAGCGGGAGAGCGTTGAACGGCATCGAGAACATTCTTGCGACTTGTCCGAAAGACCAGTTCCAGATGAACTGCAGCACCTGCCAGATGACATTGGAGAGCTGCTGGGCGATCTGACCCAGTTGATTGAGGAACGGCTGCATGGCGAACACTCCGGTTGACGCGAATACTTCATTACCGAGAAGGCGCCCGGCAAGAGCATGGCTCCGTCGCTCGCAAGGCTCCCCACGATGTAGCTCATTGCAGAGACTACTCCCAATACAAACGGAAGCGGAGCCGTAGAAGTTCCGTGGCGAATGGCGAATGGCCAATCGCGAATGGTATGAATCGCTGGCCACTCAAGACGCACCATTCGTCATTCGCCATTCGCCCAAGCTCGACCTGACGAGCCAGCTCAGCTATCAGTCCCGGCATGACCACACCCAAATCCCCCCGTTTCGACACGCTCTCCCTGCACGCCGGACAGCACCCCGACCCCGCCACGGGAGCGCGCGCGGTGCCGATCTACCAGACGACCTCCTACGTCTTCGACGACACCGAGCACGCGGCCGGCCTGTTCAACCTGGAGCGGGCCGGGCACATCTACTCGCGCATCTCCAACCCCACCGTGGCGGTGCTGGAGGAACGCATCGCGGCCCTGGAGGGCGGCGTGGGCGCGGTGGCGACCGCCTCGGGCCAGGCCGCCCTGCACCTCGCCATCGCCACCCTGATGGGGGCCGGCGGGCACATCGTGGCATCGGCCCGCATCTACGGCGGTTCGCACAACATGTTCACCCACACCCTGCCGCGCTTCGGCATCACCACGACGCTCGCCGACCCGCGCGACCCCGGCAGCTTCGAGAAGGCCATCACCGACAGGACGCGGCTCCTGTTTGCCGAGACTCTGGGCAATCCAGGGCTGGAGGTGCTGGACATCGCGGCGGTGGCCGACGTGGCGCACCGGCATAGGCTGCCGCTGATGCTGGACTCCACCTTCACCACGCCCTACCTGTGCCAGCCGTTCGAGCACGGCGCCGACATCGTCATGCACTCCGCCACCAAGTTCCTGGGCGGCCACGGCGTTGCCATCGGCGGCCTGCTGGTGGACGGCGGCCGCTTCGACTGGGCCGCCTCCGGCAAGTTCCCGACCATGACGGAGCCCTATGCGGGCTACCACGGCATCGCGTTTGCGGAGGAGTTCGGACCGGCGGCGTTCGTCATGCGGGCGCGGGCGGAGGGCCTGCGCGACTTCGGGGCGTGCATGAGCCCCGCCAACGCCTTCTATCTGCTCCAGGGCATCGAGACCCTGCCCGTACGCATGGCGCGCCACGTGGCGAATGCTGAGGCCGTGGCGGCATTCTTGGAGAAGCATCCCGCCGTGCTTTGGGTGAAGTACGCAGGCCTGGAGAGCCATCCCGACTACACGCTGGCCAAGCGGCAGATGCCCAAAGGTGCGGGCGCGATTCTGAGCTTCGGCATCAAGGGTGGGCGCAAGGCCGGCGCCAAGCTGATCGAGCGCCTCCGGCTGTTCTCGCATCTCGCCAACGTGGGCGATGCCAAGAGCCTGGTGATCCATCCGGCCAGCACCACGCACCAGCAGATGAGCGCGGAGGACCTGGCCAAGGCGGGCGTGGGCGAGGAACTGGTGCGCCTCTCCATCGGCCTGGAGGACACGCAGGATCTGATCGACGACTTGTCGCAGGCACTCGCGGCGTCGCAGAAGTGAGCGGGGGTCAGACCCCTTTCGACTGCGCTTGAGGCAAAGACGCAACGTTGGAGGAAAGGGGTCTGACCCCCTTTGGCGCGATGGAATTGAACGTTGACGGCCGCAGAGTGTACGCGGCAACGGGCGGGCGGCCGTTCGATGCCGCCAGGCCGGCAGTGCTGCTGGTGCATGGGGCAGGCATGGACCACACGGTCTGGCAGCTGCCGGCGCGCTGGCTCGCTTGGCATGGGCATTCGGTGCTGGCGTTGGACCTGCCGGGGCACGGACGTTCGGAGGGGCCGGTGCCGGGCAGCGTACCGGAGCTGGCGCAGTGGCTCGGCCGCGTGATGGATGCGGCGGGCGTGGAGCGCGCAACGGTCGTCGGCCATTCCATGGGTGGGGCGGTGGCCCTGGAGGCCGCAGCCGCGCTGCCGGAGCGGATCGCGCGCATCGCGCTGCTGGGCACGGCGGCGGCCATCCCGGTGAACGCCGCTCTCCTGGAGGCCGCACGCGAGGCGCCGGAGCGGGCCTATCAAATGATGACAGCCTGGGCGCATGGCGCCGCCGCCAAGATGGGCGGCCATCCGGTGCCCGGCCTGTGGATGACCGGCGGCAGCCTGGCGCTGCTCGCCCGGAATGCGCCTGGCGTGCTCCATGCCGACCTTGCCGCCTGCGCCGCCTGGACCTCCGGCCCCGAGGCCGCAGGGCAGGTGCGCTGTCCGGCGCTGGTGATCCTGGCCGCCAACGACATCATGACGCCGCCCAGGAACGGCGCGGAGCTGGCCCGCCTCATCGCCGGCGCCCGCACCGTCACCCTCCCCGACTGCGGCCACATGCTGCTGGCCGAGCAGCCCGACGCCACGCTCGATGCACTGATCGGGTTCCTTGCGGAAGGCGTCAGCCCCCTCGCGACCAAGGTGGTGCACTAACCGATGCGGTTGAGACGAGGGGTCTGACCCCGACTCGACGTAGCCCCGGTGCGACCAGCGTATGCCTTTGCGGTAACGCGAGCCGATGCTATAGCGCGGGCGGGCTTGAAACGAGGACATGAGACCATGGAGAGGATCAAAGTCGCCGGCACCGTCGTGGAGATGGACGGCGACGAGATGACGCGCATCATCTGGCAGCTCATCAAGGACAAGCTGATCCACCCCTACCTCGACCTGAAGCTCGAGTACTACGACCTCGGCATGGAGAGCCGGGACAGGACCAACGACCAGATCACCATCGATGCCGCCAACGCCACCAGGAAGCACGGCGTGGCGGTGAAGTGCGCGACCATCACCCCCGACGAGGCGCGGGTGAAGGAGTTCGGCCTCAAGGAGATGTGGAAGAGCCCCAACGGCACCATCCGCAACATCCTGGGCGGCGTCATCTTCCGCGAGCCCATCATCTGCAAGAACGTGCCGCGCCTGGTGCCCGGCTGGACGCAGCCCTTTGTCATCGGCCGCCACGCCTACGGCGACCAGTACCGCGCCACCGACTTCAGGTTCCCCGGCAAGGGGACCATCACGCTCAAGTTCGTCGGCGAGGATGGCCAGGTGATCGAGCGCGAGGTGTTCAAGACGCCCGGCTCCGGCGTCACCATGGCCATGTACAATCTCGACGAGTCGATCCGCGACTTCGCGCGCGCCTCGTTCAACTATGGGCTTGCCCGCAACTATCCGGTCTACCTCTCCACCAAGAACACCATCCTCAAGGTCTACGACGGCCGCTTCAAGGACATCTTCCAGGAGGTGTTCGATGCCGAGTTCAAGGCCGAGTTCGACAAGCGCAAGCTCACCTACGAGCACCGCCTGATCGACGACATGGTGGCGGCGGCACTCAAGTGGTCGGGCGGCTATGTCTGGGCGTGCAAGAACTACGACGGCGACGTGCAGTCCGACACGGCGGCCCAGGGTTTCGGCTCGCTCGGGCTCATGACCAGCGTGCTGATGACGCCCGACGGCAAAACGGTTGAGGCGGAGGCCGCGCACGGCACGGTCACGCGCCACTACCGCCAGCACCAGCAGGGCAAGGAGACCTCCACCAACTCCATGGCCTCGATCTTCGCGTGGACCCGCGGTCTCGCCCACCGCGCCAAGCTCGACGGCAACGAGGCCCTGGCGAAGTTCTCCGCAACCCTGGAGAAGGTGAGCGTCGACACGGTCGAAGCGGGCCACATGACCAAGGACCTGGCGCTTCTCGTAGGCGACCAGCAGAAGTGGCTCTCCACCACCGGCTTCCTCGACAAGCTGGACGAGAACCTGAAGAAGGCCATGGCGTAGGACGGCCTCGGCGCGCGCCGCCCGGATCCCCTCTCCCCGCTTGCGGGGAGAGGGCTAGGGTGAGGGGCAGCCACAAGGGAAGTCCTCTCCGCGGGGGCCTTAGAGATCAGATCCGAAGCGGTGTGCAGACCTGCTGTTGAAAGGTCAGGGGCCCTGTGCTGCCCCTCACCCCGACCCTCTTCCCGTCGCCCTCAGACGCTTGTGGCGAGGTCGCACTTGCGGATGGCCCGAGGGTGGCGGGGAGAGGGAGTCCTGCGGGTTCGTCCTTCTTTCGCGCCTTACGGCTCGTCATCGAGGGTCGGCGAACGCGATGATCGGCTAGACACCACGGAGACCACATGGCCCGCGCACGGCGGATCGGACTTGCGGCCGTCCTAGCGCTGGTCGCGTTCGTCTTCCTCAACAACACCAACCTGCTCGGCGCCAAGGGCTCGGGCACGCCCACGCTCCTCGCTCACCGCGGCCTGCACCAGACGTTCTCCTCGGAAGGCCTGAAGGCCGACACCTGCACGGCTGAGCGCATCCTCCCGCCCGAGCACGCGTACCTTGAGAACACCCTCGCCTCGATGCAGGCGGCCTTCGCGGCCGGCGCCGACATCGTGGAGCTGGACATCCACCGCACCACCGACGGCCACTTCGCGGTGCTCCACGACTGGACGCTTGACTGCCGCACTGACGGCGAAGGCGTGACGCGCGACCACACGCTGGCTGAGTTGAAGGCGCTCGACATCGGCTACGGCTACACGGCCGACGGCGGCAAGACCTATCCGTTCCGCGGCAAGGGTGTGGGCCTGATGCCCTCGCTCGACGAGGTGCTGGCCGCCTTGCCGGACCGGCGGCTGCTCATCGACATCAAGAGCAACGATCCGTCGGATGGCGAGAAGCTCGCCGATCGCCTCGCCCGGCTGCCGCCACGGCAGCTCTCCAGCATCATGATCTACGGCGGCGACCGGCCCGTGGCGGCTGTGCGGGCGCGCCTCCCGCTGCTCAAGACCATGTCGCGTGAGAGCGTCCGGCGCTGCCTGCTTGGCTACATCGGCATCGGCTGGAGCGGCTGGATGCCGGCAGCCTGCCGCAATGGCCTGCTGCTCGTCCCCATCAACGTTGCGCCCTGGCTGTGGGGTTGGCCCGGCCGTTTCGTGACCCGCATGCAGGCGGCGGGCACCGAGATTTTTGCTGCCGGTCCCTGGGACGGCGGCTTCTCGCGCGGCATCGACGACGAGGCGGCCTTCCGCCGGCTGCCTGATGGCTACGCGGGCGGCATCTGGACCAATCGCATCGACCGCATCGCGCCGCTGGCCAACGGACGCCGATAGGAAGGGCTCAATCCCCGCGAGCGGCCGCCGCCCTCAGTCGCGCCCCTCGGAGCCGGGCTCGTCGCGGCGGGCGCCATCGAGGCGGCGGGTCTCCAGCGACCGCTCGGCCGAGGTTTTGGCCCGCTCGGTCTTGGGGATGCCGAAGCGCGCCCTCTTCTCGTTGGCCCGGCGCTCACGCTCCGCGCGCTGCTTCTGCTTGCGGTAACGGTTGAGATTGACGACCTCGCCCATCACGCCTCCGGTCCGATCATCTTGCCTGGGTCGACCAGCCGGTCGAACTCCTCGGCCGTGACATAGCCGCCCTTGACGGCCTCCTCCCGCAACGTGGTGCCGGCCTTGTGCGCGGTCTTGGCGATCTTGGCGGCGTTGTCGTAGCCGATCCTCGGCGCGAGCGCGGTGACCAGCATCAGCGAGCGCTCCAGCGCCGCCTTGATGTTGTCCTCGCGCGGGGTGATGCCCACGACGCAGTTGTCGGTGAAGCTCACGCTGGCGTCGGCCAGGAGCTGGACCGACTGCAGGAAGTTGTAGGCCATCACGGGATTGTAGACGTTGAGCTCGAAGTGGCCCTGGCTGCCCGCGAACGTAAGCGCGGCGTGATTGCCGAAGACCTGGACGCACACCTGGGTGAGGGCCTCGCACTGCGTCGGGTTGACCTTGCCCGGCATGATGGATGAGCCTGGCTCGTTCTCCGGCAGCGCCAGCTCGCCGAGGCCGGAGCGCGGGCCGCTGCCCAGGAAGCGGATGTCGTTGGCGATCTTGAACAGCGCGGCGGCCACGGCGTTGATGGCGCCGTGGCTCATCACCATGGCGTCGTGCGCTGCGAGCGCCTCGAACTTGTTGGGCGCGCTGGTGAAGGCGAGGCCGGTGATGGTGGCGATGCGGGCGGACACCTTCTCGGCGAAGCCGACCGGCGCGTTGAGGCCAGTGCCGACGGCGGTACCGCCCTGGGCGAGCTGCATCAGGTCCGGCAGCGTCGATTCGATGCGGCGGATGCCGTTCGCGACCTGCGTGGCGTAGCCCGAGAACTCCTGGCCCAGGGTGAGCGGCGTGGCGTCCTGCGTATGCGTGCGGCCGATCTTGATGATGTGCGCCCAGGCCCTGGCCTTGGCGTCGAGTGCGGCGTGGAGATGCCTGAGCGCCGGCAGCAGGCGGCGGCTGATCTCCTCAGCGCAGGCGATGTGCATGGCCGTCGGGTAGGTATCGTTCGACGACTGGCTCATGTTGACGTGGTCGTTGGGGTGCACGGGCTTCTTGGAGCCCATGATGCCGCCCAGCATCTCGATGGCGCGGTTGGAGATCACCTCGTTGGCGTTCATGTTGGACTGCGTGCCGGACCCCGTCTGCCAGACCACCAGCGGGAAGTGGTCGGTGAGCTTCCCGTCGATCACCTCCTGCGCCGCGGCCACGATCGTTCTGCCCAAACCGGGATCGAGCCTGCCCAGCTCCACGTTGGTCTCGGCGGCGGCGCGCTTGACGATGCCGAGCGCGCGCACGATGGCCGCGGGTTGCTTCTCCCAGCCGATCCTGAAGTTGCCGAGCGAGCGCTGCGCCTGGGCCCCCCAGTAGCGGTCGGCGGCCACCTCGATGGGGCCGAAGGTGTCCGTCTCAACGCGGACGCCGGCAGGGGAGGAAGGCTGCTGCGCGGTCATCGCCGCTCTTTCCCTCGCGCAAGAGTAGGATGATGCACCGATCCCCTAGCACGGCCAGGATCGGCGCTCCAGTGGGGATAGGAGCACGAGGCGCAAGACTTGGCGAGAGCGCGGTTTGGTGAGGCCGCTCGTCAGCGCACAAGAACGTTAGCGGCACCGATCAGTGTCGCCGCCAGCGCGAGCGCAAATGGGATGATCAGCACCTGCAGCCAGGCGCTCGACCCGCGCAGCGGCCCGGTGGCGGTCTCGACCGGCGCGGACAAGAAATCGCCTGTCGTTTGCGGGCGGTCGCGCATGTCGGCGACCGCTACCTCGCGGATGATGATGGGCAGGGCGAAGAACACGATGCCCAGGACGACGGCGATTCCGAGCGATAGGGCCGCGTCCATGTCGCCAGCGAACGCCAGCCAGGAGACGAGCATGATCCAGGCGAACGCCGCCAGCACCGAGACATAGACAAAGGCAGGGAATTCGGCGCCCGGGATGGCGCCGTAGCTGGAGCGCGGCTCCTGCTGGCGGGTCTGGTCATACCGATTTGGGGTTAACCCGACTGTCGGCCGCGCCCAATCGGACCCGTGGCCGGAAACGTGGTGGTAGCCTTGGCCGTTGGCGGCGCTGTGGCGTTCTGGCCTCATCGTCTCCTCCTGACGCGAAGGCCTCCCGTCGAGCCATAAGTATGACCTGGGGTCGGGCCCCAGCAATGGAAGAGGCCCAAGCGTCGCAGCCGCGCCACATCCGTGATCCCGAAAACCGGGGCGAAGGCGGGGGCCGTCCGGGTGAGACGCCCTTCACGAGGTCCCGGATCGGCGCCCGGCACCGGCGGGCGCGCGTCGCTGCGTCCGGTATGACGGCTTGTCAGCAGCGCCGGGGCTTGCCGCCGCCTGGGGGCACGCACAGCTCGGTTCGGACCGGCGCCTTCTTCCGCTCGACGCTCTTTTGCTTCACGGTCAGCGCCTCCACTTTGTTCGCCTTCGCCCGGTGCCCCGGTTGCGTCAATACGTATTGGCCGTCACCTTGACCCTGCGCGGCTGCAAGGCCGTGGCAGGCAATCAGAGCGGCAAGACCAAAGGCCAGGGTGCGAGCCATCGTATGTCTCCTCCAAGGCGGAGCCGCCAATCTGCCACCGTCAGCCGTGGCGAGACGCCCGTCAAATCCTTTGACGCCGAGGCGGGCGGACAGGTTCACGCGGGAGAGGCCGGAGTCGCTGAGTGCTGCAGGGGCCGACACCGACGTTGGCCTGTTGCCGCAAGCCTGCTAGGGGATGGCGATGCCCAACACCATTCCCATTCTCTCATCCATTGCCGAGCTTGCCGACACCACCGACGCCTGGATCGTGGATATCTGGGGCGTCATGCACAACGGCGCCCGCGCCTATGCGACGGCGGCGCGGGCCTGCGCCGAGCTGCGCGCGCGGGGCGGCACGGTGGTGCTGCTGTCCAACGCTCCGCGCCCGTTCCCCGCGGTGGTGCCGCATATGTCGGGCCTGGGCGTGCCGCCCGATGCGTACGATGCCGGCGTGACCTCGGGTGACGTGACCCGCGGCATGCTCGCGGAATGGGAGGGCCGTGCGCTCCTGCATATCGGCCCGGAGCGTGACCGCGGCTTGCTCGCCGGTTTGAGCTTTCGCTCCGCTCCGGCCGCAGAGGCGGAGATCGTGCTCTGCTCCGGCCTCTACCATGACGACACCGAGACGCCCGCCGACTACACCGACCTGCTGCAAACCCTGGCTGCCCGCGACGTGCCCATGATCTGCGCCAATCCGGACATCATGGTGGAACGCGGCGACCAGCTGCTCTATTGCGCTGGGGCCCTGGCGGTGGACTATGAGGCCCGGGGCGGCTCGGTGAGCTATGCCGGCAAGCCCTTCCTGCCGGCTTACGAGCGCGCCCTGACGGAGATCGAGCGCGTGCGCGGCAGGCCGGTCGAGAACAGCCGGGTGCTGTGCATCGGCGACGGCATCGAGACCGATCTCAAGGGCGCGCACACGGCAGGCCTGCGCAGCGTGTTCGTGGCGAGCCCCATCTTCGTCCCCAACGGCCTCAACGCAGGCGTGCTGGGGGAGCTCTTCGCCGGCCGGCCGTTTGCACCGGTCGCGGCCATGCCGGCGCTCGCCTGGTAGGCGTTGACGCCGTCTGGGCTCCGGACCTTGTCAGGTCTTGTGGCCGATGCGGTCGCGGGGCGGGCACGCCCATTTCTCCACGCGCCAGCCCGGATGCTCGGCGATCCATTTCTGGATCTCGATCTGGCCTTGGCGGGCGCAGTGGAACGGGAGCTGCAGCGAGGCGCCCTGGTCGGGCGCGATCTGGATGTGAATGTCCTTGCAGACGAGCGGCGAAGCGATCAGGCAGGTCGCTAAAACGATTGTTTCAAGCACAGGTTGACTTCTTGCATGTCCAAGGGCTTGCTCCGGTGTTGACGTTCCCTCTTCAAGAACCGGACCGTGACGCGGTCACGCGCCCACCCCCCACTGGGATGCAGCATAGCTTGAGTTGCATCAGCTTATTTGGGACGGTTTGTCCCACAATTTGAGGTTGCGATGACCCGCATCGGCTTCACCTCCGGCTCATTCGATCCCGTCACCAACGGGCACCTCGACGTGATAGCCCGCGCGGCGCGCATGGTGGACAGGCTGGTCGTGGGCATCGGCGTGCACCCCGGCAAGACGCCGCTGTTCTCGGCCGAGGAGCGCATCGAGATGTTGAAAGCCGAGACCGGCCCGATCGCCGAGGCGGCGGGCTGCCGGATCGAGATCGTCACGTTTGACAACCTCACCGTGGATGCCGCCAGGACCGCCGGCGCCACACTGATCTTTCGCGGCCTGCGCGATGGCACCGACTTCAATTACGAGATGCAGATGGCGGGCATGAACGGCACCATGGCCCCCGCCGTCGATACGGTGTTCCTGCCCGCGAGTCCTGGCGTGCGCCACATCACGGGCACGTTGGTGAGGCAAATCGCTCTGATGGGTGGCGATGTCTCCCCGTTCGTCTCGCCGGCCGTGGCCAGGCGATTGGCCGCGAAGAGGCGGGGGCCGAAGAGGCGAAAGCAGGTCGCAGGGGCCAGGATCAGGCTGGTCACGGGCAGCTCTTGAACCTGTCGGGGCTCTGCCCTCTGGCCCTGGCCCCTGGGTTGCGCCCGCCCGAGGGAAAGGCCATAAGCGGCGCTCCGCCGTCTATTGCCGCTACGTCCCGGCCCAAGCCGGCCGGATCTGAATAGCAACCCTAGGAGCCGCTCGTGATCCGATCCGTCTTGTGTGCCGTGCTCGCCCTCTTCGCGCTCGCCTCGGTCGCGCGTGCGCAGGCCCCTGACCCGAACAACACCCTGGTCATCGAGCTGAAGACCGGCAAGGTGCTCGTCAAGCTGCGCCCCGATCTGGCGCCCAAGCATGTGGAGCGGGCCAAGACGCTGGCTAAGCAGGGCTTCTACGACGGGATCAAGTTCCACCGCGTCATAGACGGCTTCATGGCACAGACCGGCGATCCCACGGGCACCGGCTCTGGCGGATCGAAGCTGCCCGACCTGCCGGCCGAGTTCACGCGCGAGGTCTACAAGCGCGGCAGCGTGGGCGCGGCGCGCACCGCGGACCCGAACAGCGCCAACAGCCAGTTCTTCATCTGCTACGACGGCTGTCGCCCTCTTACCGGCCAATACACGTTGTGGGGCGAGGTGATCGAGGGCATGGAGCACGTCGACAAGATCACCCGCGGTGAGCCGCCGCGTACGCCCGACGTGATGCAGAAGGTGTATCTGCTGGGGGACGCGAAGAAATGAGCGAATAGCGAATGGAGAGTAGCGAATAGGGAGGCCCTATTCGCCATTCGCTATTCGCTATTCGCTTCTCCCAATCGATAGAGGACCCACCGAATGGCCACCCTTACCCCCGAAAACACCCTCGTCCTGGAGACGACCAAGGGCCGCGTCGTCATCGCGCTCAGGCCCGACCTTGCACCCAAGCACGTGGAGCGCATCAAGACGCTGGCGCGCGAAGGCTTCTACGACGGCATCGTGTTCCACCGCGTCATCGACGGCTTCATGGCCCAGTGCGGCTGCCCCAAGGGCACCGGCACGGGCGGCTCGGAGCACCCGGACCTGCCCGCCGAGTTCAGCGCCGAGCCGCACGTGCGCGGCACCTGCTCCATGGCGCGCACCTCCAACCCCAACAGCGCCAACAGCCAGTTCTTCATCTGCTTCGGCGACGCCCGCTTCCTCGACAAGCAGTATACGGTGTGGGGCCAGGTGGTGGAGGGCATGGACAATGTGGACAAGATCAAGCGGGGCGAGCCGGTGGCGAACCCCGACAAGATCGTGTCGATGAAGGTGGCGGCGGACGCGTAGACACAACGGTCGGACCCTGCCGACGGGTCTGACCTCTTACGTGCGCATCACCGGCCGGTACTGCCGCTCGCTCAGCCCGTAGGTCCAGGCGACGCCCTCGCGCGGGCTGCGCACGGTTGGCGGCACCTGCAGGAAGTAGCGCTTGTTTGTGCCGTCGGGCTCGGGCGTGCCGTTGATCACCTCCACGGCGGCCCAGGCCTCCCAGCGCCACCGCTGGCGCCAGAGGATGCCGGTCTCGTCCTGCATCACCCGCTGCGCCCCGCCTTCCTCGACGAAACGCTGCGGCGTCATGATGTCGATCATGCAGCGGCGGATCTGCGGGTCGTGCGCGGTGTCGACGGCGCGCACGTCGATGGTGTCGGGGCGCTCGATCAGCCGGCGGGGCACGATGATGCCCTTCCAAGCGTAGACCGCGCTGTCGCTGCCGAAGCGCAGCGCCGGGCCGTCCGCGGCATGCAGCCGCCCGGTGGCGTCGCAGCGGATCAGCGTCGGTCGGCGGATCAACCAGCAGATATTCTCGTGCGGAGCCATCCAGCAGGTGCTCCGGGCGAGTTCCCACAGCCCCTCCGCCGGTCCCGTCTGGCGCACCAGCCCACACACGTCGTAGAGATACTGCAGCGCGCCGAGCCAGGCCGCCGACTGCAGGCTGAAACCGCTGCCGGCGAACGTGGCCCGCGTCCGGCGGCGCGTGAAGAAATCGATGAACCGCAGCGGGAGGATGGGCAGCGCCCGCTCCCCCAGCCGCAGGAGCGCCTCGTCGATGGTGGCGCAGAACTGGGGCAGGCGCGCGAGCCCGGGCTCGCCGGTCAGCGCCATGCGTACGCTGAGCGCGATGGCGCGGTCCACGGCTAGCTCGGCCTTGCGCCGCACTGCATCGACCACGGTCGTACGCACGCTCTCGCCGGCAACGTGCCGGCGCTTGGACCAGGAGACGGCCAGCTCGGCCGGTCCGTCCTCCCAGACGATCTCGCTGGGCGCCATCAAGCCGACGGCGGCGTAGACCTTCTCCACGGCCGCTCGTGCAGCCGCCTCGTCGGGCGGCGCGGTGGACTGCCGCAGCGCATTCCACCGCGCCCCATAGGCGGCCAGTTCGGCCCGCTGCCAGTCCGACAGCGCGCCGACTTCAGTCCGCAACAATGACGGCGTCCCTTGGCTCGAGCTCGCGCTGGCGCCGCACGCGATAGGTGCCCTCGCCGAGGGCGATCGGTGCATGCTCCTGATGCTGGATGGTAGCCGGCGCACCCTCGACCTTGACGTGGCCGATGTAGAGTCCGCCGGGCACGTCGCGCGCGAGCGCATCGTCGCGGAACATGGTCACGCGCTCGAAGATGGCGTGACGGTGGCCGGTCAGCTCGCCCTCGGCGAGTACCATGGCGCCGGAAGCGTCGGGGGACAGCATGGTCCCTGAAGGACAAACGTCATCGACTCGCTCGATGAGCAAATCGCCTTGGGCGTACATCACACTCATGGTTTGGCTCCTCTACCGACATCGCTACTGCACAACGCAGCCGTACCTTCAGAGGCCAACCACCCTCAGATCGTTCCGTCCCCTCCCCCACAAAAGCAGTCGCGCCTGCCCCGTAGTCGTCGTCTCTCAGTTAACGCGATCGCCAATGCCCCACCGGACGGTGCCGGCGTGGTTGCTCCGGAACCTGCGGGAAGCAAGTGGTCCTGCCGCTCCGCAGGAAAGCGTTGGCCTACCTAGCATGTGAGGAGCCCAATTCATTTTGGCAACTTTGTGGAAGGTTAGCGGCCGACCAGGAGCCATGCACTGGAAGCCATGCATTCCTGCAGTGGCCTGAGCACCGAAGCACGCTGCAGTGCACGGCGATTTGATCAGTTGAGATTGCCCGGGATTTGTGCGGATAGTGTCTCGGGCGGGGTGAGGGTCTGCAGATAAGGTTAAGATTGTGAGCGATTCGCACGACGAAGCCGCCAACGGCCTCATTATGCCCAACCTTCATGCAGCTGCTGTCTCCGGCTCTCCCAGGCGGAAGCGCTCCGTCCGCCCGGGCAACGGGGCGGCCGCCCGGGAGCTGCGCTCGGCGGCCCGGACCCTCGATCTCGAGTGCGAGGGCCTCACCGCGCTCAGGGCGGCGCTCGATCACGGGCTCGGAGAGGCCTTTGCTGCCGCCGTCGCCACCATTGCCGCCGCCGCCGGCCGCGTGATCGTGACCGGCATCGGCAAGAGCGGGCTTGTGGGCCAGAAGGTGGCGGCCACGCTGGCCTCGACGGGCACCCCGGCGTTCTTCGTGCACCCCACCGAAGCCAGCCACGGCGACCTCGGCATGATCAAGCCCGAGGACGTGATGGTCGCCCTGTCCTGGTCGGGCGAGAGCGTGGAGCTCGGCACCATTGTCACCTATTCGCGGCGTTTCAAGGTGCCGCTCATCGCCATCACCTCGCGCGCCGGCTCCACGCTCGCCCGCCAGGCCGACGTGGTGCTGGCCCTGCCGCAGGCGAAGGAGGCCTGCCCGCACGGCATGGCGCCCACCACCTCCACCACCATGCAGATCGCCATCGGCGACTGCCTGGCGATCGCGCTGCTGGAGCGCAGGGGCTTCACCGCACAGGACTTCAAGGTGTTCCACCCCGGCGGCTCGCTCGGCGCGCAGCTCAGGTTTGTGTCCGACCTCATGCACAAGGGCGACAGCCTGCCGCTGGTGTCGCTGGGCAAGGTGATGTCCGAGGCGATCGTGATCATGACGGAGAAGAGCCTGGGCTGTCTCGGTGTGGTGGACGCCAAGGGCCGCCTGGTTGGCATGATCACCGACGGCGACCTGCGACGCCACATGGGGCCCGGCCTCCTGCAGGCGCGCGTCGAGGACATCATGACGAGGAAGCCCAAGACGCTGCCACCCGATACCCTGGCCTCGGCGGCGCTGGAGCAGCTCAACTCGTTCAAGCGCGGCGATGCGAGCCGCCCGCCCGGCGTCACACAGATGTTCGTGGTGGAGAAGGGCAAGCCCGTGGGCATCCTGCACGTGCACGACCTGCTGCGTGCGGGGGTGGCGTAGCGGACAGGGGT